>Ga0070678_100000561_pt1 | contig 18160 bp, 15 predicted proteins | sample KBSM73metaG_FD_65647 | JGI IMG/M metagenome (GOLD analysis project Ga0070678, IMG submission 65647) | Miscanthus rhizosphere microbial communities from Kellogg Biological Station, Michigan, USA - KBS M7-3 metaG | ecosystem: Host-associated > Plants > Roots > Rhizosphere > Soil ...
AGCGCCCGAACCGGTGGGCAGCCCTGATGGAACAACTGGGCGTGGATACGTTGCTGCCAGGCGCGCCGCTCATCCATCAAGGTGCAGTACAGCCGGCCCAGGGTGCGGATCTCCAACACATGTGCCGGCGCGATCCACGACTCCGGGAACCGGCCCTGCAACAACAGGGTGCGCAGTAACCGGGCATCAGCGCGGTCGGTCTTGGCCCGCTTTTTCGGACCCCGCAATACCGCGATCTCGGCCGGATCCCCCAAATGCACACCCACGCCGGCGCCGGCCAACTCCTCGCTGACATAGCGCCACCCGGTGCAGCCCTCCAACGCGAACTCCGCGTCCCCATCCGGGCAGTGCTCAGCCAACCAGCCCCGCAACGTTTTCCGGGTCGCCGCACGGATCTGACCCCAGTGCACCAAGCCGTCGTCATCGACGTAATCGAAGGTGATCTGCGCCCGATGCACGTCCAAACCGCCTACCATCGTCATCAGTGGGACCTCCTCGAGCTCCTGAAAAATTTCTCTGACGCCCACATCATCGAGCGTCTGCGCCGAGGGGGTCCCCATCACATGTCATCTTTCTAGAACAGCCGTCTCGCGAGTTTCCAAGCCTTCTCTGTATACGGGGGATAGATCATGGCCGATAAGTCGGGTCGGGTTGGCTTGGTCAGCACGGTCTTGCGGTGGCTGAACTCCTCGAAGCCCCACTTGCCGTGGTAGGCGCCCATTCCGGACGAGCCGACGCCGCCGAACGGCAGCTTGGCGGTCGTCACCTGGAACGCCAGGTGGTTGACGAGCATGCCGCCCGCGGGCACCTCCTTGATCACGCGTTCGCGGATGTTCTTGGCCTTGGTGAACAGGTAGGCCGCCAGCGGCTTGGGCCGCGAGTTGACGAATTTGATTGCGTCGTCGAGGGATTGGACCGTCAGCACCGGCAGGATCGGCCCGAAGATCTCCTCCTTCATCAGCGGCTCGTCCGGATCTGGGTCGACGACAACGGTCGGTTGGATCCGCAGATCCGATGCGTCCGTGCCACCGCCTATCGACACCGTGCCCTTGGTGCCTGCCAGGTAGCCGGCCAGCCGGTCGAACTGCCGCTGGTTGACGATGCGCTTGCCCCGCAATGTGCCAGCGCTATCGTCCTCAAACTGTCTTATCGCGTCGCCGATCTTACTCACGAGTTGGTCGCGGATCTTCGCATCGGCCAGCACGTAGTCGGGCGCCACACAGGTCTGGCCGGAGTTCATCAGCTTGATCCACGTGATCCGTTTGGCCGCGACCTCGACGTCGGCGTCCTCCGCGACGATCACCGGGCTCTTGCCGCCGAGTTCCAGCGTGACGGGGGTCAGGTGCGGTGCCGCGCCCTCGTAGACCTTGCGGCCGATCTCGGTGCCGCCGGTGAACATCACGCGGTCAAAGCCCTGGGCGATGAGTTCCTGGCTGACCGCACCGTCTCCCTCCACCACGGCGATCGCGTCGTTGTCCATGTACCGCTCGACCAATTCCTTCATCAAACGTGAAGAGGCCTGGGTGATTTCGGAAGGCTTGAGCACCACGGTGTTACCCGCCGCGATGGCGCCGACGGCGGGCCCAAGCGTCAGATAAAGGGGGTAGTTCCATGCGCCGATGATCAGCACCGTGCCGAACGGCTCGTATTCGACCCAGCCGCGGCCCGGCAGCTGCGCGAGTTCGAGCAGCCGGTAGCGGCGGCGCGTCCACTTACCGACGTTCTTGTAGGCGTAGCGGGCTTCGGCTGCGGTGGCCGCCGAGTCCGCAAGCCAGGCCTCGAAGGGGCTGCGGTCCAGGTCGTCGGCGAGCGCGGCGGCAATGGTCTCTTCGTTCTCGACCATCATCTTCTCGAGCGCCTGCAACTGCTGCTTGCGCCAGTCAAGGCTGCGGGTGCGACCGGTCTTGAACGTTTCGCGGAGCCTGGCGACGACGGCGGGAATGTCCGTGGTCGGAGTCTTGACGGTCCCAGGCGCGACAGAATCGGTGGTCATGGTGGGTGTCCTTCCTGACGCGAGGAGGCCGGTTTTTCCCGCGCTCCTCACGTGCGCCCCCGATCCTAACCAACCGGTTGGGTCGCCCAGAAGGCCGACTTACCGATCCCCCGAGCGACCGTGTTTGTACACGAACACGCCGTAAAAGGACGTGCAAAAGGGGTCGCTCGCGCGGGGTAAGGACTACAGCTTTTCGGCGGTGACGAACGTGGAGAACGACTCGTCATCGGTGTCCGTCAACTCGATCGCCCGACCCAGGCGGCGCATCTCGTCCTGCGACGTCACGGCGGCCGAGCGCCACCCGTGCGCGGCGAGCCACTCTGCGACGTCGGCACGGTCGGGATCCTCGTAGGTCAGCTCACCCACGTCGAGGGTGTCGTCCACGCCGAATTCGGCGGCAATGCGGCCCAACCGCTCCCGCATCCGCTCGCGGCGTTCCGCCGAATGAAGACCCACGGTCTCCGCCGCGATACGGCTACCCGGGGCGGACAACTCGGTGACCCGCTCGAACAGCCGGTCCTGAGCGTCGGCGGGCAGGTACATCAGCAGCCCTTCGGCGAGCCACGCCGTCGGGACGCTGGTGTCGAAACCCGCTTCGCGCAACGCTTTCGGCCAATCGAATCGCAAGTCGATCGGCACCTCGCGACGCACGGCGACGGGTTCGGCGCCGTGCTGATCGAGCGTGGCCGCCTTGTACTCGAGCACCTTGGGCTGGTCGAGTTCGTACACCGTGGTGCCTGCGGGCCACTGCAGCCGATAGGCACGGGAGTCGAGGCCCGACGCGAGGATCACGATCTGCCGGATGCCCGCGGCCGCCGCCGCGGAGAAGAAGTCGTCGAAGAAGTGGGTGCGGACGGCCTGGTAGCTGCCCATGTGCTCGACGATCGCGGCGACCTCGGGATCGGCTTCGCCGACCTTCGCGACGAAATCACCGTTGAGCATGAAATCCCACACGCCGGTGCCTGCGCCCGCGACCAGCACCTTGGCGTACGGGTCGCGGATCAACGGGTTGTCGCGGTCGGTCTCGGCGGCCCGGGCTGCGGCGACCATCACCGCGGTCGCGCCAACGCTGGTGGCGATGTCCCAGGTGTCGTCATCGGTGCGTAGCGAACTCATCGCGCATCTCCTTCGAGCCGAGCGTGCACGAACACGCTGTCCATCGCTTCCTCGACGAGGTCTTCGGTGGCCGGTCGGCCCAAGCGCGCCATCTCCTCGGCGCTGGGGACGGCGTCGACGCGCCAGCCGTGGCTGACCAGCCATTCGGCGGCATCCGCCCGTCTGTCGTCGGTGTACATCAGGGTGTCCACGTCGAGGTCCAATCCGAGCCGCTCACGCAACTGGGCGGTCTGTTCCCGCCGAGCAGCCCGCTTTTCTGTCGAGTATTGCGACGGATGGAGGTTGAACGCCTCGACCGCGATCTCGCTGCCCGCCACGCTGTGCGCGGTGACCAGGTCGAAGAGCCGATCCTGGGCGTCGCCGGGAAGATACGGCAGCAGGCCTTCGGCCAGCCACGCGGTCGGCTGCGAGGGATCGAAGCCCGCGGCGATCAGGGCCGCAGGCCAGTCGTCGCGCAGGTCGACGGCGACCGGCACACGGCGGGCCCTGGCCACGGCACCGTGCGCCTCCAGCGTCGACGTCTTGTAGCCGAGCACCTTCGGCTGGTCGATCTCGAACACCGTGGTACCGGCGGGCCAGTCCAACCGATATGCGCGCGAGTCCAGGCCAGCGGCCAGGATGACCACCTGGCGGATACCGGTGCGGACCGCGGCCTTGAAGTAGCCGTCGAAGTAATGCGTGCGGACGGCCTGGTAGTCCCGGGCCATCTCGTGCAGCCGCAGGGCGTGGTCGTCGTCGCTGAGCCACGTGTCGTCACCGCTGGCCATCTGAGCCCACGCCGGGCCGGCGGATGAGGTCAGCAGGTAGGCGTACTCGTCGCGAATCAATGCGTTGGGGCGGGCGGTCTCCGCGGCTCGTGCGGCCGCAACGCCCAGTGCCGTCGCTCCCACGCTTTCGGTGATGTCCCAGCTGTCACCGTCCGTGCGGACCAGCCGCACCTCACTCACATCAGTCATTCCGTAAGCAATACTACCTAAAAAGTTAGCAGAGCTATACGAAGTGTGGGCTACATCACCGCAGGTAGAGCGTTATTCGTGCAGATGCCAGAGCTTGTTGGCCATCAGCAGCTCGAACTTGTGCACCACTGACCCGAGCTCCTCGTGGTTGCCGACGAAGCCGGCGTAGAAGCCCATGCCCCACATCACCGCCACGAGCATCTCGACGAGATGGTTGACGTCGGTGTCGGTGGTCAGCTCGCCCCGTTTGATCGCATCGTCGACCGCCCACGACATGAATTCGCGGGACGCACGCAACGAGTCGTGCTCTCCGGTGCGCAGTTCCGGATGCCGCTGTGACTCCAGCACCGAGGTGACGAGAAACGCTGCGGCAGAACGGTCTTCGGAGTCGGCCTGCATCGCCACCGAGAAGAACGCCGATAGCCTGCCGAGCAGACTTGTCTGATTTTGGGCCCGTTCCATCCCAGCGCTAACTATCAATGCGTTGGTTTGCTCGACGACTTCGCTCCAGAGCACCCGTTTACTCGCGAAATAATGGTTAATCGCAGGGCGAGTGAGATCGGAACGGACGGCGATCGCCTGAAATGTCGCAGCGTCGTAGCCGAGTTCGCTGAAGACCTCACGAGCAGCTTGTACGATGCGCTCACGCGTTTCAGCAGCCTTCGCTGCGGGCGGACGACCAGGTCCTCGACTCGCGGTATGTTGCGGCACGGTCAAATTGTGCCACAGCTCACTTGACCCTTTTGCCCGGTGCCCAATTGCTGTTCGCTCCGAGATCTCAACCCAGCAAATTTTGACGCGCCGTCTGGGTCGGGCATGAAATGCCGGCCCTGGCGACAGCACTCAATGGAAACCGCGCCGGCGCACTAGGGTGCTGCCATGGCGAGCGTCGTTTCGCGAGAGGCCTATTTCGAAACCGGCCTGGAGGTGTTGTCCGATCTGGGATATGGCGGCCTGAAGCTGGCCGAGGTCTGCAACCGGCTCGGCGTCACGACCGGCTCCTTCTATCACTATTTCTCCGGCTGGCCCACGTACACCAAGGACCTCGTCGCGCACTGGATGCAGGGTCATACCGTGCAGGTCATCGAGACGGTGCACGGCGAACCGGATCCTCGCCGCCGCATCGACACGCTCATCCATGTCGGCTTGACGCTCCCGCACGGCGCCGAGGCCGCGATCCGGGTGTGGAGTTCGATCGACCCGCAGGTGTACGCGGTGCAGGCGGCGGTGGACCAACAGCGCTTCGACATCATGTACGAATCGGCGTTCGAGATTCTGCGGAATAAGCGACAGGCCCAGCTGTTCGCTGCGTGGGGGGTGTACCTGCTCGTCGGCTACGAGCAGGCAACGCTACCGCGCGACAGCGACGCGCTGGAATGGATCGCAGGCCAGCTACTTGACGCCCTCGACTCGGGCCGGTTCGCGTCGGCGCCAGACGGTGAATAACGCGACGGCCGAGGACCAGGTGCCCGTCGAGCACGTGGTCTCGCTGCTGCGCGAACGCCTCTACGGCGCCATCTCCTGCCTCGCCACCCTCGCGGTGCTGGCCCGCTACACCACTGCGGCCACAAGTGCGTGGGCAAGAATGCTCGACGTCGCCGTGGCCACCGGCGGCCTGTGGGCCGCCAGCCTGCTCGCCGACTGGGTCGCGCACTTAGGCGTGTACCGCACCTCCCCGCGCGGGCAGGACTTACGGCGGATGCTGCAGTCGTCTGGCCAGATTCTGGAGGCGGCGTTCCTGCCGTTGGTGGTGCTGGCCGTTGCCGGCCTCGGTGGACTGAACACGTACACCGCGACGTGGATCGCGTCGTGGGTGCTGGTCGCCGAACTCGGCGTCATCGCGTTACTCGCCGTCCGCAGAACCCGACTGCCGTGGTGGCAGCAGGCGCTCGCCGTGGCCCTGCTCGTCGGCGTCGGTGTGCTCGTCCTCGGCATCAAGATCATTGCGCACTGAAATGGTCAGGCTTTGGCGTCGGGCGGCGGACCGTCTCCGGCAGCGCGACCCCGAGCACGATGCGTTGCGACGCGCACTGCGGGCGGCGATCGTCGTCCCGTTGGCCGCCGCGGTGAGCTTCGCGGTGGGCGGCTCTCAGGCGCCGCTGTTCGCGATCTTCGGTTCGGTCGCGCTGCTGATCGTCACGGATTTCCCCGGCAACCGATCCGCGAGGGCGCTCGCATATGCCGGGTTGGGGTTCAACGGTGCGGTGCTCATCACGTTGGGCACCTTGGTCGCGCCGCACCCTTGGGTGAGCGTCGCGCTGATGTTCGTACTCGGTGTCGTGGTGACGTTTTCCGGGGTGCTGAGCGAAATCGTCGCCGCCGGCCAGCGGGCGACACTGCTGACGTTCGTGCTGCCCGCGTGCACGCCCGTCGGCCCGATACCGGATCGACTGCTGGGCTGGCTCATTTCGCTGGCGCTGTGCGTTCCCGCCGCATTGTTCCTCCTCCCGCCCCGCCATCACGACGAGTTGCGACAGCATGCGGCGGCGGTGTGCCAGGCGCTGGCCGACTGCCTGGAGAATTCCGCGACGCCCAAGGACGTGACGCGGGCCATGAATGCATTGTGGGACAACTACATCGGCGCGGACTTCCGCCCCGTCGGGCTCACGGCGGGCAGCCGCGCGCTGGTGCGCGTCGTTGACGACCTCGGTTGGTTGTCGGACCGGGTCACGGCGGAGACCGGGAACCTGCTCGGGGACATGAAGGCGCCGCTGGTACGGGTGCTGCGGGACTCGGCCACGGTGCTGCTCACGCCGAACGTGGCCCAGCGCGCCACGACCGCCGACGACCTCAGCGAGGCACTGGCCGATCTCCGCACGATCTCGCAAGCGAGCTACCGCGACGACATCATGGAGATTCACGCCGAGTCCGACGATGCCGCGGCGGTCGAGGTAGGTCGAAAGCTGTTAGGGCGCCGCACCTTTTCCGCCACCGTCGGCGTGACGGGCCGACTGATCCGCAACGCCGCCGCCGCGGACGCGCGCCCCGTATGGGCGCGGGTGCTCGGTCGTCGGCTTCCGGAGACCGGTACCGCGGAGTGGATCATGCCGGAAACCGTTGCGGTCGCCGTCATCACGAAGGGCTTCCTCGCAACGCGAGCCGTCGCGCTGCGCAACAGTCTTCGCACGGGTCTCGGCCTCGCCCTCGCGGTCGCCGTCACGCATGTGTTTCCCGTGCAGCACGGGTTCTGGGTCGTGCTCGGCGCGATGTCGGTGTTGCGCAGCAGCGCGCTGACGACGGGCACCCGGGTGTTGCGCGCAGTGGCGGGCACGGCGATCGGATTCCTGTTGGGCGTGGTCGTCATCGAGTTGGTCGGTGTGGATCGGGTCGTCATGTGGGCGCTGCTGCCGGTGGTGGCCTTCGGTTCGGCGTTCGTGCCCGAGGTGGCGTCGTTCATCGCTGGCCAGGCGGCCTTCACGATGATGGTGTTGATCATCTTCAACCTCATCGTGCCGACGGGGTGGAGCGTCGGTTTGATCCGCGTCGAGGACGTGGTGGTCGGCGCGTTCGTCGGGGTGATGGTGTCGATTCTGCTGTGGCCGCGCGGCGCGACAGCGGCGGTGGCCAAGGCGGTCGAGGATGCACGCGCCGTCGGTGCGGCGTTCTTGAAGGCGGGAGTGCGGCGGGTTACTCGCGGTGCATCGGAGGAGGCAGACGACCGGGTGATCACGCTGAGCCACGACGCGTTGGAGGCGTCGCGCACACTGGATGACGCGGTGCGGCAATACCTTTCGGAAAGCGGCGGTAAGACCGACACGCGGGCACCCGCGATCACCGCCGCGAACCGCGCAATCCGGCTACGCGCCGCTGCGGAGCTCATCGCGGATGTTGTCCCGCCGCCGCTTGGCGTCTATCCGCGCACCCGCAAGGTGCTGGAGGAACACGCCGACGCCATCTGTGAGCGACTCGGCGGTGCCGACACGAGCTTCGGGCCCGTCAGCGATGACGTCGTGCTGGCCCTGCGCGCAGAGACGACGGGCGAGGTGGGGGCATCTCCCGACGAAACCCCTGGGGGACTGTCGATCTCTGCGGCCCTGCCGTTGGTCACCGTGGCGGCCCATCTCGGCGAGTTGGAGCTGCTTTACCCCAAGGCGGTAGCGTCGGCCGAGTGAGCGAAGTCGTCGTCCTAGGCTCGGGTTTCGCAGGCCTGTGGGCGGCGCTCGGTGCGGCCCGGCGGCTCGACGAACTCGGCGTCGCGGACGGCGACGTAAACGTCACTGTGCTGAGCTCGCAGCCTTACCACGACATTCGGGTCCGCAACTACGAGTCCGATCTGACGCGCTGCCGCCTTGCGCTACGGGATGTGCTCGACCCGGTCGGGGTCGCGCACATAGCCGCTGACGTGACCGCGATCGACCCTACGGCGCACACCGTCACAACGTCGGCAGGCGCCCATCGGTACGACCGCCTGGTGATCGCGCTCGGCAGCCAGGTGGTCAAACCCGACGTCGACGGTCTGAGTCAGTACGGCTTCGACGTCGACACGTACAACGGCGCGGTGTCCTTGCAGCAGCACCTTGCGGATCTGGCCGGTGGCGCTCACACGCCCGCCGCGGCCACGGCCGTCGTGGTGGGCGCCGGACTCACCGGCGTGGAGACCGCCTGCGAGCTACCGGCCCGGCTCAACGCGCTTTTCCCCGACGTTGGGGCGAGGGTCATTCTCGTGGACCACAACCCGCACGTTGGCTCGGACATGGGCGCGTCGGCGCGCCCAGTCATCGAGGCCGGACTCACAGCCAATGGTGTGGAGAGCCGGTTGGGCACGCGCGTCGCAGCGGTCAGCGAGGACGGGGTGACCCTGTCGAGCGGCGAAATGCTGGCCGCGTCAACAGTGGTGTGGTGTGCGGGCATGCGGGCCAACCCTCTTACCGCGGATCTGGGCGTCGACCGCGATCGTCTCGGCCGCGTTCCGGTGGACGACTATCTGCGTGTCATCGGTGTGCAGGACGTGTTCGCCGCGGGCGATGTCGCGGCCGCGATGATGGACGACACTCACCTGTCGGTGATGTCCTGTCAGCACGGAAGGCCCATGGGTCGGTTCGCCGGCTACAACGTCGTCAGCGACCTGCTCGGCGAGCCTATGCTCCCCCTCCGAATTCCTTGGTATGTAACGGTTTTAGACCTTGGGCCCGCAGGCGCCGTCTACACGGAGGGCTGGGATCGCCAGGTGGTCGCCACCGGTGCCGAAGCCAAGAACACCAAGCTCACGATCAATACCGAGCGAATCTATCCACCGCTCGACCGAGACCGCGAAGCGATCCTGGCGGCCGCCGCGCCGACACTGCAGTCGCCGCCGGCCCGCGGTGCCGGCTAGCCACCCAGCGGGCGGTGCGGCATCAGGGCGTTGGGCGGGATGGTGCCGAACTTGCCTGCGTTGTAGTCCTCAAGCGCCTGGATCAACTCGGACTTCGAGTTCATCACAAATGGGCCGTACTGGAAGACTGGCTCGCGGATCGGCTTACCGCCCAACAGCAGAACCTCCAGCGCAGGCCGGTGCGAGTCCTGGGTGGGCTCGGCGGACACGGTGATGCGGTCGCCGGGGCCGAGAACCGCCAGCTGTCCCTGGTGGATGGGATGCCCTACCGGGCCGACCGACCCGCGACCCGACAACACGTAGACCAACGCGTTGAAGTCGCGGTTCCACGGCAGATTCAGCCGCGCGCCGGGTTCAATAGTCGCGTGCGCCATGGTGATTGGCGTATGCGTCGCTCCCGGTCCCTGATGACCGTCGACGTCACCGGCGATGACCCTTACCAGCGCGCCGCCGTCGTCCGACGACAGCAGTCGAACCTGGTTGCCCTCGATGGCCTGATACATCGGCGCCGCGAACTTGTCATTGCGCGGCAGGTTCACCCATAGCTGGATGCCGTGGAACAACCCGCCGCTCTCCACGAGTTCGGCGGGTGGGGTCTCGATGTGCAGGATGCCTGACCCGGCCGTCATCCACTGTGTGGCGCCGTCGGTGATCAGCCCGCCGCCCCCGTGCGAATCCTGATGCGCGAAGCGGCCGTCGATCATGTAGGTGACGGTCTCGAACCCTCGGTGCGGATGCCAGTCAGTGCCCCTCGGTTCACCCGGCTGGTACGCCACCTCACCCATCTGGTCCATGTGCACGAACGGGTCGAGGTCGGCGGCGCTCACCCCGGCGAATGCACGCACGACCGGGAACCCCTCGCCCTCGTAACCGTGCGGGCCGGTGGTGATGGAGCGGACCGGACGTTCTGTATCGGTCGCTGCGGGTGCGGCGATCCGCGTAAGGGTCAGTGTGTCAGCGGTGATAGCAGGCATGTATCGCAAAACCGGACTACGGTCCGTATTATTCCTCTTCCTAGCGAGTGTGGGCTTGAGACACGCTCCCGGGGCGCGAAGCGTGCCGTAACCCCACATTCGTCAGTCGAGTACGGCCAGCGCGGCGGCGCGTGCGTCGGCGGCGGTCGCCGTGCCAAGCACCGCGTCGGCCGCGTCACGGCACTGCTGTAGCGTGACCTGGGCAAGCTTGGCGCCGACGCCCTGGATCGCGGCGGCCGCCGCCGACAGCGACGACACGCCGAGACCGGTCAGCACGCACGCCAACAACGGATCGGCCGCGGCCTCGCCACAGACGCCGACCGGCTTGCCCGCCGCCGCGCCTGCGCGCACCGCCATCGCCACCAACGACACCACGGCCGGCTGCCACGGGTCGGTCAGCGTGGCCAGATCCGCCGACATCCGGTCGGCGGCCATCGTGTACTGGGCGAGATCGTTGGTGCCGATCGACAGGAAGTCGACGTGTTCGAGGATCCGATCGGCCAAAAGCGCGGCCGCGGGCACCTCGATCATCACACCCGCGGTCAGGCCGTGCGAACGTGTCCGGGCGGCAAAGCTCTCGGCTTCCTGCGCGGTGGCGATCATCGGCGCCATCACCCACGGCGGGTTGCCGGTGCGCTGCGCGGCTGAGGCGATCGCTTGCAGCTGGCGGTCGAGCAGCCCCGGGTTGCCCTCCGCGATGCGGATGCCGCGCACGCCGAGCGCCGGGTTGGCCTCTTCGGGATGGCCGACGAACTTCAGTGGCTTGTCGGACCCGGCGTCCAGCGTCCGGATCACCACCTTGCGGCCCGAAAACGCCTCGAGCACTTCGGCGTAGATGTCTGTCTGCTCGTCGACGCTCGGTTCGGTGTCCCGGTTCAGGAAGCACAGTTCGGTGCGGAACAGCCCGACACCCTCGGCCGGGGTGTCGCTCGCGGCTCGGGCTGCCGCGCCGTCTTGGACGTTCGCGAGGATCGACACCGCGTGGCCGTCGGCGGTGGCACCAGGACCGGACCAGCGTGCCGCGGCTTCGGCCTCGCGCTGCGCCGCGGCGACGGCCTCGCCTGCCGCGGCCTCATCCGGTGACACCGTCACAGTGCCCAGGGTTCCGTCGACGAGCACCATCGTTCCCGCCGCGACGTCATCGAGTCCCTCGACGGCGACGACGCACGGGATTCCGAGCTGCCGGGCGATGATCGCGGTGTGGCTCGTCGGCCCACCCAACGTGGTGGCGAGGGCGACAACGAGTTTGGGATCCAGGCCCGCGGTGTCGGCGGGCGCGAGATCCTCGGCGCACAGGATCGACGGAAGGTCGGGCAGCGGGACGCCCGGCTCCGGCAGGCCGCAGAGCTCAGCGATGACACGGTCGCGGATGTCGCGGAGATCGGTGACGCGTTCCGCCATCAACCCGCCGAGCTGAGTGAACATGTCGACGAACTGTTCGACCGCCGCGACCACCGCCGCGACAGCCGGGGTGCCGTCCTTGATGCGCTTCTCCGCCGCGCCCAACCAGGCCCGGTCCTGTGCGAGCGCGGCGGTGGCGGCGAGCACCTCCGAGGCCGCGCCGGTCGCGTGCGCCGCGCGATCCCGCAGACGATCGGCCACCGCGGTGGCGGCCGCGCCGAACCGCGCGGCCTCCGCGGGTCGATCGGATTCCTCTGTATCTGCTGCTTTCGCGACGTCGACAACGGGCAGTCGCCCCGGCCGGATGACCGGCGCGTACTGGACGCCGGCGACCACCGGGACACCGTGTAGCACCGTGCCCGCGGCCGGAAGTGACGTAGGCGGAGATGAAGTGGTCATGTGAAGCAGATTACAAGAAAATCTTGACAAGTCAACACAAACAGTAGTAAAACCAACTATATCCACATCAATACGGACCGATTACCACACAAACGGAGTCTCATGTATGCCGAAGAGCGTCAGCAAGCGATCGCCTCGCTGGTGATCTCGCGGGGTCGTGCCTCGGTCGCCGAGTTGGCACAGGCCTATGACGTCACCACCGAGACGGTGCGCCGCGACCTCGCCGCCCTGGACAAGGCGGGCGTCGTGCGGCGGGTGCACGGCGGCGCTGTGCCGGTCCGCGCGCTGCACCTCGTCGAGCCCGGCGTCGGTGAGCGGGAGACCACCCGCGCCGGACACAAGGACGCCATCGCCGCGGCGGCCACCGAGTTCTTTCCACTCAGCGGGGCGACCGTGCTGCTGGACGCGGGAACCACCACCGCGCGCATCGCCGCCCAACTGCCCGCCGACCGCGAACTGGTCGTGGTGACCAACTCGGTGCCGATCGCGGCCCGGCTGGCCGCCATGCCGTACGTGACCCTGCAACTGCTCGGCGGCCGCGTCCGCGGTCTGACCCAGGCCGCGGTCGGCGAGCAGACGCTGCGCGTGCTCGACACCCTGCGGGTGGACATCGCGTTCATCGGCACCAACGCGATCAGCGTCCGCCACGGCCTTTCCACCCCGGACGGCGACGAGGCCGCGGTCAAACGCGCCATGGTCAAGGCCGCCAACTATGTTGTGGTAGCCGCTGATTCGTCGAAGGTCGGCCGTGAGGACTTTGTCAGCTTCGCCCCGATCTCCAGCGTCGACACCCTGATCACGGACTCGGAGATCAGCCCCATGGATCGCGACCAGATCACCGAACGCGGCGTCGAGGTGGTGGTCGCATGATCGTCACCGTCACCCCCAATCCGAGCATCGACCGCACGGTCACCCTCACCGGACCACTCACTCGCGGTGCGGTGCACCGGGTTTCGTCGGTGACCACCGAACCCGGCGGCAAGGGAGTCAACGTCGCACGCGCGTTGACGCTGGCCGGCGTGGACGCCACAGCGGTGCTGCCCGCACCCGCCACCGATTCGCTGGTGGCCGCCCTCACCGCCAGCGCGGTGCGGTTTCAGTGCGTACCAACGACCGGGGCGGTGCGAACCAACCTGGCCATCACCGAACACGACGGCACCACAACGAAAGTCAACGAACCGGGTGCTCCACTTGACGCCGCCGCGCTCGACGCGCTGACGCTGGCGGTGATCTCCGCTGCGGAGGCCGCTTCATGGGTGGTGCTGTCGGGCTCACTTCCACCCGGTGTGCCCGACCACTGGTACGCCCACGTGGTCGCACTGCTCGCACCGTATCCCTGCCGGGTAGCGATCGACACCTCCGAAGGTCCACTCGCGGCTCTCGTCGCATCGTTCGACCGGGCCGCTCCCGACCTGATCAAGCCGAACGCCGAGGAGCTCGCGAGCGTACTCGGCCACTCGCCGGAAGCGCTGGAAGCTGCCGTCGCCCAAGGTGATCCGGAGCCCGTTGTGGCGGCTGCCCGTCAGCTCGTTGACCGCGGCGTTGGCGCGGTGCTCGCCACTCTCGGCGCCGCGGGAGCCGTGCTGGTCGACGAGACCGGCAGCTGGCTAGCCACACCGCCACCCATCACCGCGCGCAGCACCGTCGGCGCCGGCGACGCCTCACTCGCCGGCTACCTCCGTGCCGACGTCGGCGGCGCCGTTCCACCCCAGCGGCTGCAGATGGCCGTCGCATACGGCAGCGCCGCCGCCGCGCTGCCCGGCTCCGCGCTCCCCACTCCAGGACAGATCGACCTCAATGCCGTGCGGGTGACACCGATCGCCCCGATCTCACCCACCACCAACACGAAAGTATCGCCATGACAAGCACCGCCTCACAGCCGATCATCAACACCGATCTTGTCCTGCTGGACGTCGATGCCGGTGGAGACAAGCAGACGGTCATCGGCCGGCTCGTCAACCGGCTCGCCGACGCAGGCCGCACGCACGACACCGACGGACTGATCGCCGCCGCAATGGCGCGCGAAGAGCAGTCGGCCACCGGGCTGCCCGGCGGCATCGCGATCCCGCACTGCCGCTCGCCGTACGTCGAGACCGCCTCCATCGGCTTCGCCCGGCTGAACCCGGCGGTCGACTTCGGTGCGCCCGATGGACCGGCGGACCTGGCGTTCCTGATCGCTGCCCCGGAGTCCGGCGGCGCCGAGCACATGAAGCTGCTGTCCAGCCTCGCCCGTGCCCTGGTCCGCAAGGACTTCGTCGAGTCGCTACGCAACGCGAAGACGTCGACCGAGGTCGTCGAGCTGGTCGACGGCGTGCTGAATCCGACGGCCGAAAAGCCCAAGCCCGCAGCTGAACCCGTCAAGGAGACACCCAAGACGCTGGTCGCCGTCACCGCGTGCCCAACCGGCATCGCGCACACCTACATGGCCGCCGACTCACTGGTCGCCGCCGCGAAGAACGCGGGCGCGACGCTGCATGTCGAGACGCAGGGCTCGTCGGGCAGCACACCGCTGTCACCGGACACCATCGCCAAGGCCGACGCGGTCATCTTCGCCACCGACGTCGGCGTCAAGGACAGGCAGCGGTTCGCAGGCAAGCCCGTCATCGCATCGGGTGTCAAACGCGCGATCAACGAACCGGACAAGATGGTGGCCGAAGCACTCGCTGCCGCGGCCAACCCCGCTGCAGCCCGTGTGCAAGGTGACGCGAGGACGCCGGCCGCCGCGGCCGCACCCGCGGGCGGCGTCGGCTGGGGCACCCGGACCCGACAGATCCTGCTGACCGGCGTGAGCTACATGATCCCGTTCGTCGCCGCCGGCGGCCTGCTGATCGCGCTGGGGTTCCTGTTCGCCGGGTACGACATCGCCAACACTCCTGCGGGCGACCCGAAGCCGCTGTCCTTCGGAATGAACGCTCTCGGCAACCACATCGCCATCACCAACACGCTGACCGACCTGCCCCCCGGCGGCATGACCCAGTATCTGGGAGCGGTGCTGTTCACGCTGGGACAGCTGGCATTCATGTTCCTGGTACCTGCACTTGCCGGCTACATCTCATTCGCGATCGCCGACCGCCCAGGTATTGCGCCGGGGTTCACCGCGGGTGCAGTGGCCGTGTTCGTCGGCGGTGGCTTCATCGGAGGCATCGTCGGCGGTCTGATCGCCGGGTTCACCGCGCTGTGGATCAGCCGCATCGACGCACCGCGGTGGCTCAGAGGCTTGATGCCCGTTGTGATCATCCCGCTGTGCGCGTCGCTGGTCGTCGGCCTTCTGATGTTCATGTTGCTTGGCCGTCCGTTGGCCGCCATCACGTCCGGCCTCACCCACTGGCTCAGCGGCATGTCGGGCACGTCGGTCATCGTCCTCGGCGTCATCCTCGGCCTGATGATGTGCTTCGACCTCGGTGGCCCGGTGAACAAGGCGGCCTATGCTTTCGCCGTCGCGGGGCTCAACGTCGACAACGAGGCGTCGCTGCGCATCATGGCCGCGGTGATGGCCGCGGGTATGGTGCCGCCGCTGGCGATGGCGCTGGCTTCCACCCTGCTGCGTCCCCGGCTGTTTACCGAGCCCGAGCGTGAGAATGGCTGGAGTGCTTGGCTTCTCGGCGCGTCGTTCATCTCCGAAGGTGCCATCCCCTTCGCGGCGGCCGACCCGCTGCGGGTCATCCCGTCGATGATGGCGGGCGGCGCCGTGACCGGCGCGCTGATCATGGTCTTCGACGTGACACTCAAGGCACCGCACGGTGGCATCTTCGTCTTCTTCGCCATCGGCAACCTGTTGTGGTTCGTGGTCGCGCTGGCCGCGGGCACCGTCGTCGGAGCGCTGGCCGTGATCGCCGCCAAGCAGTTTGTCAACCCCAAGGCTGAGGAAGAAGCCAACGCCGCATTCGCCGCCGCCTAGACCCGCTTTCGCCCAAACCCACGTTTCGGCGGAAAAGGTCGAGTAGTTCACACCATTACGTCAATTTCGACAGACTGAAGAGAGTAAGGAGTACCCATGCCCAACAAGACCGTCATCGTCGGCTCGGCCATCGGACTGCACGCCCGGCCCGCAGCCATCATCGCCGAGGCCGTCGTCAACGCCGGTGTGCCCGTCACGATCTCGATGGACGGCGGTGAGCCGGTCGACGCCGGTTCGGCGCTGATGATCATGACACTGGGCGCAGGCAACGGCGCACAGGTGACCGTAGAGTCTGACGACGAGGAAGCGCTCAAGACCGTGGCGGGACTGGTCGAGCAAGACCTCGACGCCTAGCGGCGAGGATCGCCGCCGACCCAGCGCCGCCGCTGTGCTTCGCCCTCGACAGCACGTGGGTGGCGCTGGGAAACCGCCTCGCACCAAGCACCACCAGACGGTCCAGCCAGGTCGTGGCTGGACCGTTTGCCACGGGGTCCGGGCGCCACCGGCTCGTCACGTTCTCGACGTCGCCCGCCGTGATGAGCTCAGCGGCGGCGGTGGTCCCCGGCACACCCTTGAGCGTCATCTCCCTTTCGGGACCGAACTGGAAACTCGCGCCGGCCACCGCGGTCAACACGGCGTTCGAGGCCAGGATCTGCCCTGCGCCCGCGGCCGACATCAACCGGGACGTGATGATCACCGCAAGGCCGACCGCGTCGTCACCGGCCGCCGTGTAATCGCCTGCGTGCACGCCGCAGCGGATCGCGAACCCGTACTCGGCCGCGATCGTCTGCAGCGCGGCCGCGCACCGCAGGGCGTCCTCGCACAACGTGAAGGTGGCCAGATAGCCGTCGCCCGTGAACTTCAGGCACTCTCCGCGCCGACGATCGATCTCGTCGCGGACCGCGATGTCGTGGCGCATGAGCAGGTCCGCCCAGCGCTCGTCGCCATGGCGCGCCGCCTCTCGGGTGGAGTCGACGATGTCGGTGAACAGGATCGCGCCGAAGCGCTCCCTCGCCACGGGGCTCAGCGAGTCGTGCGCCCCGATGAACTCCAAGACCTCAGCCGAAACCTGCTCTGAACCCGTGCCGACAAAGGGAGCGTGGTCTGCGCCGTCGAGTTCGACGAAGCGCGCATGGGGGATGGAGGTGGCGAGGAACCTGCCCGACTCGACGGGCAGGAAATCGTCGGTGCAGTGCATCACCATCGTCGGCACCCGGATCGACCCGAGCGCAGGCGTCACATCGATGTCACGGGTGCAAGCGACTGCCGCGCGGGCCATTCCACGCGACAACGCGGCACGCTCAAAAGAGGCGTAGAGGTGGCGATACAGCCGGCCTTCGTAACGGCTCGGGTTGAAGTAGCTCATCGAGCGGCCTTCGCCCCAGTGGTCGACCGCCTCCATCCACGACGCGAAGTCCTCTTCGGAGAGCGCGCCAGGATGGTTGATATCGGCCTTCCCATTCGCGAATGTCGACATCAAGATCAGCCCGGCGAGCCGTTCTGGATGCGTCGCGGCGTAGACGATGGCGGGCGGACCGCCGTGACAATGCCCGATCACGAACATCCGCTCGGTGCCCGCGGCATCGGCCACCGCCGCCATGTCCGCGACGCGTTCATCGATCGTCGGGATCGTGCCCGTCCCGTCGGAGAGCCCGACGCCGCGTTGGTCCATCACGATCAGGCGGGCACGCGAGGCAAGGCGATGCAGGAACGCGGAGAAGATCGGGTCGCACCACTGCATGTCGAGATGCGACAGCAGGCCTTGGAGAAAGAACACGTCGACGGGCCCGTCCCCGATCACCTGGTAGGCGATCGAGCATCCCTCGCTGTCGGCGTACTGAGTCCGTGGCCGCATATGACACCCCCGGTCGCATTGTGTCGACTATTGACGCAGGTGACAAGCACATTCCGGGCCGCGGAATACGACAACCGTGCAACTCCTTCCTGGCCGCAGTTGGCGGATCGACCCCCTCTCGCATCCCTTTAAGACTACCCGGTGCGCGACCGCCGGTTGTACGCGGAATCCGCGTGAACCTCGGCCCGTTCGCCGCCCGTATCGGGGGGTCGGCGGCGAACGGGCAGTCGGATGCTGGCTGGAATATCTTGTCC
>Ga0070678_100000564_pt1 | contig 18140 bp, 10 predicted proteins | sample KBSM73metaG_FD_65647 | JGI IMG/M metagenome (GOLD analysis project Ga0070678, IMG submission 65647) | Miscanthus rhizosphere microbial communities from Kellogg Biological Station, Michigan, USA - KBS M7-3 metaG | ecosystem: Host-associated > Plants > Roots > Rhizosphere > Soil ...
TTGAAGATCGCGAGCTGGCCGAACGACAGCGTCGATGGCGCGCCCGGTGGCTGCGAGGGCTCGTAGGTCAGCGTTGTTCCGTCGGCGCCGCCCATGATCCGCCACGGCGGCGACTCGACCGTGGCGCCGAACCGGTTCGGGTAGCGAATCGCGGCATACCGGCTGCCCATCGCGTGAATCGGCGGGATCTCCTGGTGCGCGGCGTCGCACGCGATCTTGTCGTACGGAATGTCCATGCAGGTGTGGCCGCCCCACATTCCGATCGGCGCGTCCGAGGTGATCGAGCTGCCGTTGAGCTCCGCGTTCTGGGTGAACTGCAAGACCTGACCGGCGGCGAGCGTATAGGTCGTGCTCACGCCCGCGGCCGCTGCTGGCACGCCGGTGCCACCGACGATCGCGACGCTCGGCTTGATCGAGATGTGCGTGGCGTCCTGCTGCGCGACGAGCTCGAGAAAGGGTGGCGAATCGTTGCCGCCGCTGTCCGAGCCGGTCATCGGACGGTGGGCCCGCTCCCAGGCGTCCACGGCGACGTAGCTCGCGTCCCATGCCGACGTCGGAAAGAGCAGCGTCGCGCTGGTGACCGCGGAATTGCCGCCGCCGTACGGGAAGATGTCATAGGCGACGACGGGCGCCGAGGTCGTGATGTGGAACGCGTGGCCGAGGCCGGTGCCATGGACGGCCGCGTCAGCGGTGGTCAAGGCCGGCGCGATCCCGCTGGGGCACGCCTCGTATCCAGGCAGCGGGATCGCCGGTGGCTTGTTTGCGAGGAACACGATCGCGACCTGATTCGGCGGCAGCATGCCGCCCATGAGCGGCGTGTACGTGATCGTGCCGCCCTGCCCCGTCGGGATCCGCGCGAACCCGTCGATCGGAAGCGACATCCCGTTGTACTCGACGTGGATCGACACCGGCATGGACCACGTGTTCGCGACATACGCAGCGAAGCAGCCGCCGTTCGCGGTCAGGAACGAATCGGGGTTGACCGCGTAGTAGTCGCAGCCGACCGAGCTCGTGTTCGCGGCGGCCGCGGCGCACGGATCGACGCACGCGCCGCCAGCACACCCGAGGCTGGCATCGCACTGCTGGATCACGTTGCCATGGCAGTCCACGACGTCGTGGAGATCCGCCGAGCACAGATTCTGCGCGCAGCTGCTTCCGCCACCGCCGTCACCGTTGCCATTGCCATTGCCACCGCGGCGATCGGGACCGCACGCCGCCGCCATCACGAGAATCACCATCAGGACTCGCATCGCGCGCAACCTATACGAGCGTTCCGACGACAACCAAGCACCGCGTTCGATGTCAATGACGATTGCGCGTGGTGCGCAGCACTCGCTGCACTTCGAGTGCGAGCGGTGGATCGAATCGTGCGTTTTGCGAGTCGGTGCACGGTGTTGAGCACCGCGGCTGCATGCGCCGGTAGCGCCGCCAACAGCATCTGACACTCGGCGCGCGGCTGCTCGATCACTGTTCGTTGTTGTCGGCGCGAGTGTTTGCGACGCTCCGCGACATGGCGTCTCCCGTCGCACGTGTTGGTCGCATGAAACGACCGGCGACCATCGAGCGAGCCTCGACGCTTCGCCCGCGCGCACTGTCGCTCGCCGAGACGTCGCCGTACCGGCGCACGAGCGCGAGCTCGATCGACGAGAGCACGACACCGAGCGAGTTCGGGCCGTACCTCGTCTACGAGCAGCTCGGCGAGGGCGGCATGGCGCACGTCCATCGGGCCGAGCTCGTCTCGCCCAGTGGCTTGCGCAAGCAGGTCGCGCTCAAGCGTCTCAACACCGACGCCTGCGAAGATCCGGCGCTCGTCGCGTCGTTCGTTCACGAGGCGCAGCTCGCGGCTCGGCTCCATCATCCGAACATCGTGCAGGCGTACGACCTCGGAAAGATCGACGACACGTACTACATGGCGATGGAGCTCGTGCCCGGCCCGACGCTGTGGCAGGTGATGACGCTCGTGCGGAACGGCGGCGCCGGCGCGGTCCCGCTGCCGATCGCACTCGAGATCTTGATCCAGATCTGCGACGCGCTCGATCACGTGCACAGCCTTTGCGACGAGGGCGGCAAGCCGCTCGACTTGATCCATCGCGACGTCTCGCCGGCCAACATCATCATCTCGCGCACGGGCGCAGCGAAGCTGATCGACTTTGGAATCGCGAAGGCGCGCTCCGCGCGTCACACGACCCAGGCCGGCGTCATCAAGGGCAAGCACGGCTACGTCGCGCCCGAGTACACCTACGGGCACCTCGATCAGCGCGTCGATCTGTTCGCGCTCGGTGTCGTCGCGCACGAGCTGATCTCGGGTCGTCGCCTGTTCCTCGGAGATACGGACTACGCGACGATCGCAAATGTCCGCCACCTGCCCGTTCCGCCGCCGTCGCGATTCGCGCCGGGAGTCTCGCCCGCCCTCGACACGATCGTGTTGACCGCTCTCGAGCGCGAGCCCGGAATGCGCTGGCAGAGCGCTGGTGCCATGCGTGCCGCGCTCGTCGACGAAGCGCGCAAGCAGCCGGTCGCGATCAGTGGTCCGCAAATCCGCGACTGGGTCGAGTGGGCATTCCAGCAGACACCGCGCCGCGACTCCAGCGTCGACCGCTGCCTCGATGGCCTCGACCCGAGCATTTCGATCGTGATCGAGATCGAAGAGCCCGAGTTGCGCGTACCGCAGGTCATCGAGCGAGCGCCCGAGCCGCCCCCTCTGCCCGAGCCGCCCGCGCTGCCCGAGCCGCCCGCAATCCAGGCGAAGAAGCCAGCGCAGCCACGGAAGCTGCGCCACGGCATTCCCGCGCGTGCACCGCGCTGGCGCGCTCCTACGCGGTGGATTTCACCGCCGCGCAGGCGGTCCGCTGCACCGGTGCTGATCCTGCTCGCGCTGTTCGCGTTTGGCATGCTCGCGGCCGACCAGGGCTGGATCGACGTCGAACGGCTGCGGGCTCTCCTGACCCTGTAGCCCGCGCGTTCCCGCTACTCCGGGATCGCCACGATCGAGGTGAGCGCCTTGCCGGTCTTGCTCTTGATCGCGAACCGCTCGGCGATCTCGTCGGGCTCCGGGAGCTTGTCGAGCTTCATGATCTTGCCGTCGGTCACGGTGACCGTGATCTCGTCGACCTTGGTGGTCGAGCGCAGCCCCTTCTCGATCGCCTGCTTGATGCACGCATCGATCGCGGAGGCGTTGGGCCGTCCTTTGACCTCCTTGCGCGGCATCACCTCGCCCACGTAGGCCTGCAGCTTCTCGATCTTCACGAAGTTCTCGGCCTTCTTGAGGTGCAGCGCGTCGATCTTCATCTGCGAATACTTCGCGACCTTCGACGTGAGTGGATCGACGAACTGGGCCGGGTTATCGAGGAGGTCCTTGCCCTTGCCATCCGTGCGAAGTGCCCACTTGGCCTTGTCGGCCTGACGCCACGCCCAGACCGCGATGGGCTTGAGGTCGATGGCCATATCGACATCGCCGCCGCCGCCGATGCCGACCGCGCCCTTGGCGTCGAGATGGATCTCGATCTTGCCGCCCTTGATCTTGAAGCCGCCGCCGGCCTCACCACCGGCGCCGAGCTGTCCACTGACGCCGCCCGAGACCTTGAACGCCTCGCGGCCATAGAGGCGCGCCGTGCCGCTGCCGGTCACGGTGCCTTCGACGCCGGCAAACGCCTTCACGCTACCCGAGACGGCGATCGATTCCTTCGAGAAGCTGAGCTCGCCTTCGGCCTCGGCCGAGGCACCGGCGCTGCCCTCCAGCTCGAGCTCGCCGCCGACCCCGAGCGAACCGACATCGAAGCTCGTCTCGACGGTCGCCTTGCCCTTGGCGCCCGCGAACGCCTTCGCGCTGCCCTCGAGGACCATTCCGCCCTGTCCGAGCTGCGCGCGTCCCGAGACCTGCACGAGGGCGCCGCCGAACAGCGTGAGGTTGGCACCGAGCTTGGCCGTGAGCTTTCCGTACTTCGCCTCGAGCTCGCCGCTCAGCTTGAGCGAACCACCGACGATGATGCCGGCTTGCACGAGCACCGCGTAGGCATCGGCGAGCTCCACGGCCTCCACGCGACCGTAGGCAGTCGCCTGCACCGCGCTCTCGTGCGTTCCCGACGCCTTGATGCCGCGCTCTTCGGTGCCGGTCAGCTGCTTCTCGCCCTTGTCGGTGCGCTTCGCGTAGGCGCTCGCCGCCGCTTCGAGCACGCCCGGCTCGGCGCGCGCAAATGCCTCCACCGCACGCGAAACCTTCGCCTCCTCCTCGCTCTTCGGTTTCGGCGTCTGCGTGGGCGGGCTCGTGACGTTTTCGCTGCTCTGCGTCGACGATGGCTTTTTCGCGTGTTCAGGCATGACACTCCCTATTCGATGCGGCCGTTGCCGAGTTTTCCGACGCGCTCCTTCTCGAGCTTGATTGCTCGACGAAGGTCGTCTGCAGTGATCGCCGGCGCCTCGGCGCGGCCCGCGGCGAGATACGCAGCGCGCAGTGCGGCGTTGCGGATGTACCCGCCGGAGAGCTGATAGGTCTCCGCGAGCTCGCGCAACCCGAGGTCGCCACGCGTCGGCAGGCTGCGCGGCAGGTGCGCAGTCCACAGGCGCAGGCGCTCGTTCTCGTCGGGAAACGGGAACTCGACATGGACCGCGAGCCGGCGGCGGAACGCGGCGTCGATCGCCGTCCCGAAGTTCGTGGTCAGGATCGCGATGCCGGTGAACGAATCGATGCGCTGCAGGAGGTAGTTCGTCGCGGCGTTCGCGTGCTTGTCGTTCGACGACTTGACCTCGGTGCGCTTCGTGAACAGCGCGTCTGCCTCGTCGAACAGCAGGACGATCTCGCCTTCTTCGGCTGCATCGAACAGCGCCGAGAGATTGCGCTCGGTCTCGCCGATCCACTTGGAGACGACCTTCGAGAGGTCGACGCGCCACAGCTCGTAGCCGAGCGCGCGCGCGATCACGCCCGCGGCCATCGTCTTGCCGGTGCCGGGGCCGCCCTGAAACAGCGCCGTCACACCGCGCGCGGTCGTCGCGACATCGCCCATCCCCCAGGTCTCGAGGACCGTGCGGCGGAAGCGCACGCGAGCGACGAGCTCGCGCATCGCGTCGTCGACATCGGGGGTGACGACGAGGTCGGCCCAGCTCGCGAGCCGCTCGACGCGCTCGGCCAGGCGGGCGACGCGATGACCGCGCGATGCGCGCAGTGCTGCGATCGGATCCGGCGCCTCGGCCGCGCGTGCGATCGCGCCCGGCCCGATCGCGTAGCGCTCGGCGAGTGCATCGGCGCGTGCCGCGTCGTCGAGGTGGAGGCGCCAGCAGGCCGCGCGCTCGGTCTCGCTGAGCATCGGGAAGTCGATGCTCTCCGACGGCGTGAACGGCAGGTCGGTATCGCGCGCGGCGCGCATGAAGAGCGGGCCCATGTGGTTGTCGAGCGCGGCGCGGACGGCGGTCCGCCGACCCTCGTCGTCGGCCAACAGGCCGTCGAGGTCGACCACCGGGATGTTTCCGCGCAGCGCGACATCGCGCAGCCGCTGCGCCAGCTCGGGCGCGTTCGCTGCAACGATGTCGACCTCGCGCCCGGAACACGCGGCGAGCATCGCGGCCACCGTGCGGCGACCGCAGCCGGGCTTGCCGCGCAGGGCGATGCGCGCCGGCGCCGAGCGCGGCTCCTCGAGCGCACGCGCGAGCGCCGTCACCGCCTCGCGCGGGCCGATGAAGTCCGCGAAGTCGAGCACGAACGACGTCGTGAAGCTCCGCGACTCGATGCTGGCACCGGCCAGGCGCCGCGCGATCGACGGGTGCACCGAGAGCGCCGCGAACGGCCGCACGCCCGGCGCGATCACCACCGCGCCCGATCGGACGAGCGGCGCATCGACATCGAGCTCGCGAGCCAGCGCGGACTGATCCTCGATGCCGGCCTGGAGCAGGGTCGCGATCAGCACCTCGTCGACGAGTGGCCGCGATACGTCTGCCACCGCAGCATAGTCACGCGCGAGCTCGCACCAGACCTGCGGTGCGGCGATGAGCACCAGCACCGTCGCGGCCATCGGAGACAGGTCAAGCTCGTGCGCGAGCTCGACGTGCGGCGCGCCGCGGCGCCCCCAGCTCATGTAGGACTCGGCCGCCGCGCGCTCGCGTTCGCGCACCGTCGCCATCTCGGTGGCGTCGGAGCTCCTCGCGGCGATGGCGATCGCGCACACCGCCTCGATCCACGCGTGCACGGCGGCGAGGTACTCGGCAAGCTCCTCGCGTGACAGCGACTCGGCCCTCGGGGCGCCGAGCGCGTGCAGGTAGGCGCTCCAGGCGGGCTCGTCGGCGGGCGCGGCGTCCTCGGCGGGCGCGGCGTCCTCGGAGGGCGCGGCCTCCTCGGCGGGCGCGGCGACCTCGGCGGGCGCGGCGTCCTCGGCGGGCGCGGCGTCCTCGGCGGGCGCGGCGTCGTCGGCGGGCGCGGCCTCTTCGGCGGGCGCGGCGACCTCGGCGGGCGCATCGACCGGTTCGGGATCGTCGCTCGCCGGGACCTCGTCGTTACCGACCTCCGAGTCGACCACCACGATCGCGCACGCAACACCGTTCGCGCCGGCGTCGATGTCGGTCAGTCCGCGACCGAGCCGGATCGTGTTGCCAGCGTTGTCGACGATCGCGACGGTCGAGCCGACCTCGTCGATCGCACACGCAGCGACCGGCGACGTCAGGATGCGCTCGGCGATGCAGCGACCTTCACGCACGTCGAGAAGCGCGACGTGCTCGCGGCGCACCAGCACGGTATGGCCGGCACGGTCGGCGACTGCCGCCACGCGCGACTCGCCGATCCGGATCCGCGTGTTGAGCCGTCCCTGGCGCAGGCTATAGAGCACGATCGTCGAGCTCGCCGAACCGACCAGCTCCACCAGCAGCGCGCTGCCATCGAGCACCACCGCGCTCGCGCCGATCCGCGCGGACGCGAGGTCTGCCGGAACCGCGAGCTCTAGCTGTCCGAGTCGGATGCACGCGCCCCGACGCTCGGCCGTACGCGCCGCCACCAGGATCCTGCGGTCCGCGGTGCGCGCTCCGAGCTCCTCGACCACGCACGAGCCGTCATCGCGCTCGCGGATCAGCGCACACCAGTGCTCGCTCTCGATCAGCGCCGCGCGCGGAGCACGATGGACGCCGACGATCGTGACCTCTCCGGCCAGCTCGGCGAGCGCGGTCGCGCCCAGCTCCTTGCCGTTCGCGGCGTAGCGATGCAGCGCTCCGTCACGCGTGACGACCCACACCTGCCCGCCCACCACCGTCGCCGTGGCGATGCCCGCCGGCACACCGACGCGCGTGTCACCGATCCGGATCGCAGCGTCCTCGCCGGCGACCACGGAGCCACCCGGGAGCAGCGCGACGAAGGCTGCGCGTGAACAGGCGGGCGTCGCCGCCGTGACCAACGAGAGCTGCATCGACACAACACACGCAACCGCCGCGTGAACCCTGCAACGCTTCCTGCGATCATCGTAACGTGGCGCTACAGCAGGCTTTTCGGATAGGATGGGAAGATGGGTCGGGAGCTAGGGACCGGTGTACATCGCGTGATGAAGGGGCCGGCCTCGACGCTGTTCGGCATCTTCAGCGACACGAACCGCTTCGATCGCATCAGCGGGGTGACTCCGTCGACGTATACGTTCGAGCTGCTCGATCCGAAGGACCCGACGTCGCGGACGCGCATCGGGCATGCGCAGCAGGGACCGATTCCGCTGCACTTCGCCGAAGAGGGCGAGTACTGGTGCGACACGTTTCTGCGCGGCGAACGCCAGTTCCGCGGCGGGTTTTCGCGGCTGTTCCGACGCGCGTTCCTCGAGGTGACGTGCAAGCCGCGCGGCGATCGCGAGACGGACGTCTCACTGCGCGTGGGCTTCGAGCCGAGGTGGTTCGGCTGGTTGCTGCTGCCGTACTTTCTGTTCGTCAACGCGCTGGTGCTGCGGCGCTACCTGCGCTCGGTCGAGCAAGTGCTCGCGACTCCGGCGATGACCGCACCGGTCGACCAACCTCCGGCGGTGCAGGCCCGGTACCTGCTCGGTGCCTATTACGGCGACCAGACGCGCGCGTCCGGCCGGCGCACCCGCGTCTCGCCGGCATTCGAGGAGCGCGTCGAGCGGTTCAAGGCGTCGCCGGTCGACGGTGCGCTCCGCGACAAGGTGATCGGGCTCGCGCGTGATGCACCCGATGAGGCCGTGCTGCAGATCCATCCGCTCGAGCTCGCCACGCGGTGGCAGGCCGACGGACGCGAGCTGATCCGCACGTTCCTGCACGCGACGCGCGCCGGCCTGTTCGATCTCGAGTGGCAGATCGATTGCCCGGGGTGTCGCGTCGGCGTCGACGCAATGCCGCGACTCGACCAGCTGCGCGGGCGCATTCATTGCGACGAGTGCGACGTCTCGTTCGACGTCGATTTCGACACCCATGTCCACGCGACGTTCACGGTGAATCCGGCCGTGCGCGAGGTGCGTCGCGTCGTGTACTGCGCGACCTCGCCGTACTTTCGGCCGCACGTGCATGGCTACGCGCGCATCGAGTGTGGCGAGACCCGCAAGCTCGGTCCGCTGCCCGATGGCGACGTTCTCGTGCGGGCACGCGGCACGGGACGCTCGCTGACGATCCCGCGCGGCACCAGCGGCGGCATCGCCATCGAATACACCGAGGATGGGTTTCGGGTGACGACCGACGAGGTGCACGACCGCATGCTGTGGGTGACGAATCGATCGATCCGTCCGATCCGCATGCAGGTCGAGCGCGCCGGCTGGGCGTCACCGCGTGCACGCGGCAGCCTCATCATGACGATTCCGGGGTTCGTCGACCTGTTCGGCACCGACGCGCCCGCGGCAGGCCTGGCGATGGAGGTCGGGCGCATCGCCGTGCTGTTCACCGATCTCGTCGGCTCGGTCGAGCTCTACAACCGCGTGGGCGATGCGAAGGCATTCGCGGTCGTGCAGCAGCACTGGCGCGACGTCGCGAAGATCGTCATGGATCGCCGCGGCTCCGTGATCAAGACGCTCGGAGACGGCGTGTTCGCCGCGTTTGTCGACCTCGATGACGCGATCGTCGCGGCGCTCGACATCATGGCCGCGGCCGAGCGGCTCTCGAAGCAGCATGCCCTCGCCTTCGCGATCCGCGCGGGCTGCCACGAAGGTCCTTGTTTCATCGTGCGCGCGAATGAACGTGTCGACCTGTTCGGTTCCACCGTGAACCTCGCGGCGCACTCTCGTCGGTCAGCGGCGGCCAGCAGCTCGCGCTGCTCGGGACGCTCGCCGAGACCCGCAGCGAGTCGCTGGTCGCCGCAGGCCACGACGTCGAGAAGACGAGCTCGGCGATCAAGGGGCTGCCCGGCGAGGTCTTCATCGCGATCGTCACGCGCAAGCCATCCGCCGAGCTGCCGCGTCTCACCCGTCATCGCACCGACCCGGTCGGGCTGCCGGCGCTTCGCAAGCCTGGAGCCTAGGCGCCGATCGCGACGACAAAGAGGTAGCGGAACGAGGCCGAGGTATGCGCGGTGTAAACGATGACGTGGCCTGCCTGCCCGTACGGCGTCGCCGCGACCTGGGCATTGCTGCCGAAGCTGCACGAGTTCGATGTCGCCATGTTCTCGACGATGTCGACGGTCTGGTTCGACGCGACCGCGAATGCCACGTCGGCCTTCTGCGCGAGGTCGCGCTGAGCCTCGCCGACCGATGCCGGCGCTGCATTGACGGTGTTGACGTTGCAGCAATCGAAGTGACTCCCGTTCCAGCCGTTGCACACACCGATCGTCGCGTTCGCATTCCACGATCCGACGACGAAGCTCGTCGCGACATAGACATGCTGGAAGTTGGTCGGCTCGTACAGCGACGCGAACTGTGCGGGATCGGTCGCCGACTGCACGAGCTTGCCGCCGGTGACCGCCCACGTCCCGATGCCGCCGGTGCCGCCGTCGGTCCACCCGGCGATGTCGGCCGCGTCGTAGAAGCCGACCCACAGCGCGCGCGCATCGCCGGCCGTGGCGGGTCGCGGGTCGCAGGCATCGCCCACGCCATCGCCATCGCCGTCGGGATCGGTCGCGCTCGCGAGGTGCGGGCAGTGATCGCAGGCGTCGCCGTGATGGTCGCCGTCCCAGTCGCGCTGGTCTGTGTTCGCGACCGTCGGGCAGTTGTCCTGGGCGTCCACGACGCCGTCGCCGTCGGTATCGACGTTCGGCGAGCCATCGGGCATCGCGTCGATCTGCACCGGCGCGTCGATCGCAGCGCCATCCGCCGCGCCGTCCGCGCCGTCCGCGCCGTCCGCAGGTGCACCCGGCGACGTCGCGTGAAACGAGCACGCCATCAGGACCACACAGGCAGCGCTCCGCACCCGATCCAGCTTACTTCCTCGTCGCCCCGTGACCTAGGGGAAGCTACGACGTGCGAAGGAACGCGTTGGACTCGATCTCGGGCGCATTGCGCCGTATTGTTATGGTTTGGAGTCCGAAGCCCCCGAGAATACGGCCCTAGCCGGGCTGCTGGCCACGATCACGGATCGTAAGATCCGCCGGAAGGTCCAGAAGCTGCTGCAGCTTGGCGAAGAAGCCGTGCGTGCGCTCGGGGAGATCGACGCGGCGTTGTACCTCCGGGAGGACGGCGAGGAGCAGCTCCAGATCGTCGCCGACGCAGTCCTGAGTCACTTCCGGCGCCTGCTCGAGTACGTCGTCATGGTCGCGCCCGCTGCCGCCGCGAGCCCCGACGAGGGAAACGCGGAGCTCGATCTCGAGGGTGGTGCGAAGGCCCGCCCGTCCGGTCCGATGTCGACGCGCGGCGTGATCCCGCACAAGCAGCGCTCGGACGACGACCGCTGGAACGCGCTGTCGACCGAGATGTCCACGCTGCAGTACGGACTCGGATTCGAGCTCAAGGAATTCGAGCGCCGCTTCGCGCACGCGCTTGCGAACGATCAGAAGGAACAGGCGGTTCGCGATCTCAATGACGCGACGACCGGCCTCATGGACGGCGTGTTCGCGGTCATGACGACCGTCTACGAGTGCTTCCTCGGGTTCGCCGAGCCCGAGCGCATGGTTCCCGGGCACCGCGACACGCTTGGCAAGGCGCTGGCGATCCGGCGTGCGCTCGCGGACCTGCGCCGCGGCGTGCAGAGGCTGAACCGCAGGGTTCAGGATCCTGCAAGCGCGCCCGGCGTGGCGGAGACGAACTACCGGCGGATCGTCGACGCGATGAGCCGTTTCGTCGACAGCGACGTCTTCAACTACCTGCGCTCCGATACCCGTCGCGACTTCTGGACGTTCCGCGAGACGCTGACGAACGGCGACGCGAAGCGCAGCCGCCTCGACTGCGAGGGGTTCGACAAGTACCTCGACTCGCTGTCGTTCGTGTCTCAGCGCGGCGTGCTCATCAAGCACGACACGGATCTCAAGGGAAAGATCTCCGGCGATCTCGAGCGCGCGGTGAAGTTCGCCGCCGTTCTGCCGGAGGTCGCCTGCGAGGTGATCGAGCAGGCCTTCGTGAAAGCCGAGCGCTTGCTCGGTCTCAACGACGAGATCGACGGGCTCGTCCTCCAGTGGTCGTCGCTGGAGGCGGAGGACCGCACGGATGTCGAGCACGTCGCGGCGCTCGGACGCCAGCTGCTCGACCTCGTTCGCCCGGCGCCTCGCGCGGCGCCTCCCGTCGACGGCGACTCGTTCTAGCTCTACTTCGGTAGGTGGAACGCGCCTTCGTTGAAGACCATGTAGCCGAAGGCGCTGCCGAACGCGGCGCACGACTTCTTGGCGGCCTCGGTGACCGTCTTCACGCTGTGCTCCGACGGCGCCTTGTTGTGCTCGAGCGAGGCTTCGCAGTTCTTCTCGAAGCCGTGCTCGTTGTAGAGCTTCAACATGTCCTCCTTCATGACGCCGATCCAGTGGTCGCGCTCCGCGTCGTCGACCGCGAGATTGGTGTTCGCGAAGTACATCGTCGAGAACACCTGCCAGAACTCGGCGTCCTTGAAGCAGTCCATGATCTTGAAGTCGCACTGCGCACAGAACGCCACCAGCTTCGGATCGGGCGCGCCGTTCGCCGGCGCCGGTTGCTCCGCGACCGGATTGGACGCGGGCGCGGGCGCGGGCGCGGGCTTCGGGTCGGAGGACTTCGAGCAGGCAACGACGAGAGCGAGCGGGACGAGCATGCGGATCATGGGGACGGCTCCTGCGAGAGGTCGATCATCACGGACGTCTCTTTCGTGCCCTGGATCGAGATCGGGCGGGTCACCCACTCCTCGCCTGGCTTGCCTTGCGCGCGTCGCACCCACAAGACGTAGTCGCCTGCCGGGATGTTGTCGAGTGCGAACCGCCCGCTGTCGAGCGCGCTCGTGAACGCTTCGGGCTTGAGGCCTTCTCCCGGAAGACCGGACCCGCGCAGCGTCAACACCACCGGGCGCTCGGCGATCGGATTCTCGGGATCGATGATCACACCGCGCACGCTGCCGCGCGTCGGATCGGCCATCACGATATCGACCGTGGTCACGCCCGCCGCGACGCTGACCCACTCCGACGTGTTCGATTCGGTGGACGCGCGCACCCTCACGGCCGTGCCGCGAGTGACGACGGGCAGCGTGAAGTGGCCATCGGCATCCGACTCGGCATGCAGGAACAGATCGGGCTTGTCGGCGGTGGCCATCGTGACGTCGGCGTTGGCGACCGGCGCGCCCGCACGCGACAGGACGCGACCGGAGATCTGCTCTCCCGCCTTCACCTTGATCGTGCCCAGATCGGTCACGCTGCTGGACTTCACCTCGACGCTGCCCGGCGCACGCCACTCGACGATCCCCGGTCCCGAGACCGCGATCATGTAGTGGTTCGCCGGCACGCTGTCGATCTTGAAGGTCCCGTCGGCGCTGGTGACCGGCCGGCCACTTGGCATCGCAGCCGTCTGCATCGCCGGTTCCCAGATCGCGAACGCGACCGAGAAGCTCGTGACCGGCCGGCCGTCGTCGTCGACGACATGACCCGTGATCGAGCCGAGCCCCGGCAGCACCATCGTCACGTCCGAGCCGAGCGCGACCTTGTAGCGCCACGCCGCCGAGTAGTTGGGCGGCACCGACGTCGCTGCCGGCCGCTGAGCTCGCAGCGCGTACGTGCCCGGAGGCAGGCCGGCGACCCGGAACTTACCCTCGGCATCGCACAGCGTGCCGCCGATCGATTTCGGCAACGCGAGGCCACGCGATTCCACCTCGGTCTTCGCCCACACGATCTTGTCGAGGTCGGGCGCGACGAAGTAGGTGACCACCGCGAATGGCGCAGGCCCGCCATCCTCTTCGGTCACCGTGCCGGTGATGGTGCCGGTGTTCGCGAGCACGATCTTGATGCTGTTTCGTTCGCCGACACCGCTGAGATCGATCTCGACGAGCTCACTCGATGCGTCGTCGGTCCAGGCGGCGAGTGCGAGCGGCATGCGGTCGACGCCGTCGAACGAGAACCGCCCCTCCGCGTCGGTCGTCGTGCGCGACCGATAGCTGTCGCTCAGCCGCGGGATGTGCTCCCAGCTCGGGTGCGTGACGATCACCTCGGCGCGGGGGGCTGGCTTGCCGTCCGCCGTGACGACGACGCCGCTGACGCGCGCGCCGGACTTCATCACGATCTGCACGTCTGTTCGCGGCTGGCCTATCGTCGACCGCACGCCGCACGCCTGTGCTGTCAGGTGAGACGGATGCACGGCGACGAGACATCCGAGCCCGGGCGGCACCGTCTTGTGAAACATCCCGGCCGAGTCGGTGACCGCGGCGATGTAATGGCCGCCGTCGGCCAGCGGCGTCACGAACGTGTACGCACCGTCGGGCTCGCCGGGTCCCGGCTCCCAGCCGACCTTGGCACCCGGGATCGGAACGCCTCGCTCGTCGATCACGCGCCCGCTGACCTCGGCGCCCGGTTGCAGCTGCAGCGTGACCTCCCAGTCGGCCAGCGGGTGCTCGGCTGCGCGAATGTTGTCGAACGTGCCCGCGAAGCCGTCGGCGATCGCGAACACCGGATGGTTCTCGATCGGCGCGACGCCGCGAAAGTGCGCGATGCCGGCAGCATCGGTGCGTTCGAGGAGATAGGCGTCTGACGCGCCGAACAGGCCGAGGCCGATGCCGAGCTTGACGGTCGCGTCGGGGATCGGCTTGTGATCCTCGGCGCTCAGGACACGCACGCCGAGCGACGCGGCGGGAAACACCATCAACGTGATCGGCTGGGAGCCGGCCACGAGTCGAGCCGGGGTCATCGGTGACACGGCGTCGTCGGTCTGCGCCTCGAGCATGTAATCGCCCTGCGCCTGCTTCACGAACGCGAACCCGCCGTCGGCATCGCTGTGTGCGACGCGTCGGGGCATGCTCGCATGGGGCGCGCCACTGGGCCGCGAGAGCAACCGCACCGACGCACCCGCGGCCGCGCGGCCATCGGGATAGATGACGCGGCCGACGAGCGATAGCCCATCCTGCACGGCGCCATCGTCGTCGGGCTCCTCCGACATCGACGCGAAGCCACCGAGATGACTCGCGACGCGCGAACCTGGGTGCGCGGGATCAGGCGCCGTCGGCGCGGTCGCGTCTTGCGAGCCGGAGGGTCCGCACGCAAGCCTGTGAAGGCTCAGCATGCCGACGAGCAGCGCGAGCACGCACAGCCACCACCAGCGAGAGCGCTTCTTGGCCATGCAGGGCTGGCAGTGACGGTATCAGCGGCTAGATCACCACGCGAGGCCGGACAGCTTGTTCCACGCGCCGCTCACCGCGCTCGTGACGCGCGAGAAGATGTTGGTCGCCGGCGTGGTGATGTAGCGGGCCGTCTCGCACGACGCCCACTTGCGGAGCGCGGGCGGGAACTTGCTCATCGCCTGCGACGAGAACATTCCGTAGGTGCGCGTCGCGAGGTCGTGCTCGTAGCATGCGCCGCCGGGGCCATCGCCGTCGCAGTTATAGCTGCAGCCCGGACCGCAGGCGCCCATGCAGCCGGTCGACGTCGAGTAGTCCTCGGACGTGTGGACGCTGTAGCTGCCCATGCACTCCGCATAGATCGAGCCGTTGTTGAGCGTGCAGGCGTCCGCGTTGGAGGCCCGGGCAGTCCGCGAGGTCGGTACTGCGACCGCGAGGAACGTGGCAGCGATCAGGAGGAGCGTGGTCCGGTTCAGCATGGTGCGCCCCGCTTCAGCAATTCGCGTGCGCGGCTAACGTGGCGAACTGCCTCGGATTCTTCGATAAGCACCTGGCTAGCGACCACCCATGTTGACCAGCAACTGGTCAATCTGACCAGCGACCGGTCTCGGCCATGCGCGATCGCTTACACTGGTTGCTCCCCGTGGCGTCCGACTTCGATGACCTCGAGACCGACGCGGCACGAGTAGCGATCGAAGCAGGAACCCGCCTCCACGCGATGATCACGGTGGAGGGGGTCGTGGCGACGAAGCTGTTGCCCGCCTCCGGTCGAGTCGTGATCGGTCGCTCGTCGGATTGCGAGCTGTTGATCCCGCACGCCTCGGTCTCGCGGCGCCACGCGGTGCTGACGCTGGTGCCCCTCGCGGTTGTCGATGCAGGCAGCCGCAACGGCACGCGCGTGCAGGGCAAGGCCGCCTCGCGCACGGCACCGACCGCGATCGCGATCGGCGACGCGATCCAGGTCGGCGAGGCGACGATCGTGATCCAGCCGGTCCCGATCTCGTTCGACGGCAAGCCGCTCATGGCCGAGCGCGACGGACTGCTGCCGCCCGTCGATGCCGAGTGCGCTCGCTCGGCGCGCACCGGATCGCCGTTCGCCGTCGCGCAGCTGGCCACCGAAGGCGGCGGTTCGAAGCAAGTCCTCGGGCTCTTGCGCGGGCTCCTGCGCACGACCGACATCGTGATCGGTGATGGCGAGGGCGGGTACCAGATCGTCCTCGTGGAGACCGGCGGCGGCGACGTCTCGATCGCGGCGACCCGGATCACCGAGCTGCTCGCCCGCCACGGCGTCACGGCGCGCCTCGGAGTCGCGCGGTATCCCGAGGACGGCGTGATCGCCGAGCAGCTGATCGCGCACGCCTACGAGGAGATCGCACGCGGCCCCGGCGCGCCCGCGACCGCGATGGACGGCGTGCGCGCGCTCGTGCGGCAAGTCGCGACCGGCGATCTTTCGGTCCTGATTCTCGGCGAGACCGGCGTCGGCAAAGAGCTCTACGCCGAGATGATTCATCGGCTGTCGTCGCGCGCGTCGAAGCCATTCGTCAAGCTCAACTGCTCCGCGCTGGTCGAGTCGCTGATCGAGAGCGAGCTGTTCGGCCACGAGCGCGGCGCGTTCACCGGTGCCACCAATGCGCATCCAGGTCTGCTCGAGACCGGCGAAGGCGGCACGATCTTCCTCGACGAGATCGGCGAGCTCCCACTCGGCGTCCAGGCCAAGCTGCTGCGCGTCCTCGAAGAGCGCGTGGTCCGCCGCATCGGTGCCACGACCGGCCGCAAGGTCGACGTGCGGTTCGTGTTCGCGACCAATCGCTCGCTGAGCGCGGAGGTCGACGCGGGCCGGTTCCGGCGCGACCTCTACTACCGCATCAACGGCGTCACGATTGCGCTCCCACCGTTGCGAGAGCGAAGAAGCGAGATCGTGCCGCTCGCGCGCGCGTTCGCGAGCGAGTCACGCCGAGGTGAAACCATCACGATCGGCGCAGAGCTGACCGCCGCACTCGAGCACCACAGCTGGCCTGGAAACATTCGCGAGCTGCGGAACACGATCGAGCGCGCCGTGCTGCTATCCAGCGGCGGCACGATCCGGCCGCGCCACCTCGTGCTCGACGCCGAGCGCGACAGCGAGCCGCACATGCGCGTGCGCGACAGCCGTCCCACGATTCCGACATTCTCTGCGGAGAGCGCCCCGCCGGTCCGGCCGAGCAATCAGTCACTCGCGAGCGCGCTGGCCGATGTCGAACGCCAGCGCATCCTCGAAGTGCTCCAGCAGTGCGGCGGCAATCAGTCGCGCGCGGCGAGGATCCTCGGGATCTCGCGGACGACCTTGCAGGCCCGGCTCGATGCCTACGGCCTGCCGCGTCCGCGCAAGTCCTGACTACTTGATCCGCACGCGCATCGGATCCGACGCGATGCCGTTCGCGATCACGACGAGGTCGCTCGTGCCCGTCTCGAGCGTCGCCGGGATGTCGAGCAGCGCCGAGCTGTGCGCGCCACGCGCGATCGAGAAGTTGCTGAACCCGTGCGTGCGACCGTACTGGACGTGCCCGGTCGCGCGGTTCGTGATCTGTACGATCGGGTAGTCGGTCGCAGCCTGCGCGTCGTCGCCATAGCTGACGCCGGCCGAGATGCCGTGGAGCTGCTCACCGGAGAACGTGTAGGTCCGGCCGCGCACGAGATTCGACGACAGCGATCCGAGCTCGGGCGCCGGAGAGCCGCTGCTGTGGCAGCTCGAACCGCTGCTCGCCTGCGTGTAGAGCTCGACGTCGCCGGAGAAGTCGGTCTCCATGACCTCGCCGCTCGGCAGCAGCAGGAAGTTGATGTTGTACGACGAGTCGTAGATCGAGTCGGCGGGCGCCGCGACCTCGGTCAGGTTCGTGCCGTCGAACTCGACCATGTGTGCCGGCGTGTTGAAGAGACCGGCGCTCGCGGCGAGGAGGACGTGGCCGTTCGGCAGCAGCGCCGCCGGACCGTCGGCCTGATCGAGCTGACCTTCGCCCGGGATCGTCGGAAAGTCAGGGCCCGCGCGCCAGCTCTTCTGACGGAGATCGTAGATCGCGGTGTGGCCGGTCGCGCCCGACTGGAACACGGTGCCGTCGGGCCGGATCAGCGCGGGGCCGACCTCCCACGATTCGAGGTCGGCGATCACGACGTTGGTCGCCCCACCGCTCGCCCAGCCACCTGCGTGATGCGCGTCGGGCGGCGTGTAGATCTCGGAGTTCGTCGGCACGGTGAGGTTGTTCGAGTCGACGGTCAGCACGGTGCCGTTCGGCAGGAGCGTCCAGCCTTCCTCGTCGAAGATGTCGGCCTTGCCCGCATTGGTGATCGTCGACCACGTGAGCGTGGCGGGATCGAGCACGGCCATGTCGGTCGTGCAGCAATCAGCAAGCACGTAACGACCGTCCGCGAGCACGATGCTCTGCGCGTCGCCGACCGTCGTCCACCCGGCGGGCGGCGCGAGCGACGTCCAGCTGTTCGCGACCGGATCGTAGACCGCGCCCTGATTCGTCCATGCGGGCTGAAACGCCTGGTACTCGCCGCCGACG
>Ga0070678_100000572_pt1 | contig 18073 bp, 13 predicted proteins | sample KBSM73metaG_FD_65647 | JGI IMG/M metagenome (GOLD analysis project Ga0070678, IMG submission 65647) | Miscanthus rhizosphere microbial communities from Kellogg Biological Station, Michigan, USA - KBS M7-3 metaG | ecosystem: Host-associated > Plants > Roots > Rhizosphere > Soil ...
CTACGCGCAAGGGTTTCTGCTACGGCAGCTGTGAGACCGGCGCAGGCTGTCACTGCTACGACTACCACGACCCCAACTGCTAGCGAGCGACACGGTTCCGCATCGCAATCTTGGGTGACAAAGGGCCTGCGAAAACGGGCTCTTGCTGGTTTCGGCGCATAGATCCGGGCGGCCTCGTCGCGCGTTGGTAGGCGGCATGGATATCCGCTTCCACGATCACGCGTCGTTTCATCGCGCGGCTGCCGGCATGGTCGGCGGCGGTGCGCTCCTCGGGCTCGCGCTGCACACGGTCACGCCGGCGGCGCCGCTCGTCGGAGGACTGTTCGGCATCGCGGCGGGGGCAGCGATCGGCTACGACAAGCCGGTCTGGCGCCTGGGGGCGGCCACGGCTGCCTCCGCCGCACTCCTCGCGCTGCCGGCTGGGTGGACGGCACTCGCGATCGCGGCGAGCGTGATGGCGCTGGCGACGGCGGTGGGTGGGCTGCGCGGCATGCGCGGCCTCGTGGCGGTGATGTTCGGCGCGGCGACCACGCTGCTCGCGATCTGGAGCGCGTGGCGGATCGGTCATGCGGCGCGCACCGAGACGTGGCCGCTCTGGGCGACCTCGACGGTGTCGGGTGCCGCGATGGGCATGGTCGGCGTGCTCGCGATGATCCCGCGCCACCTGACGATCTCGAGCGATCCGGTGCTGGCGGCGCTGCGCGCGCTGCCCGGCGATGTGACCGGCGAGGTCCGCGGCCTGTGCGATCGCTCGACCGCGATCTGGCGCAACGCGAAGGACAAGCTCGGCGCGGAGGATCCCGGTCTCGCGCTCGTGCGCGACGGCGTGCTCAAGACGCTCGAGGTCGCTGGCAAGAGTCGCGGCCTCGACCAGAACGCCGGCGACGACGCCACGCTCGCGAAGCGGATCACCGAGCTCGACGCGCGCATCGCGGCGGCCACGGATGGCGAGGTCCGCGCGCAGTACCAGTCGGCCAAGGGCGCGCTCGAGGATCAGCGCCGGTATCGGGATCACATCCAGCAGAATCGCGAGCGGCTGATCGCGCGCATGCACAATCACGTCGCGGCGCTCGAGAAGTTCCAGATCGCGGCGAGCGGCCTGGTGGCGGTGCGCGCGGCGAACGAGGGCGCGCCGGCGATGAGGCAGCTCGAGGAGCTGTCGCAGAGCGTGGCGGCCAGCGGCGAGGCGCTCGCGGAGATGGAGCTGGGGGCGGCGCCTGCGGCCGAGCCCACGGCCACGGCTGTGCCCGCGGCGGTGACCGACGCGACCGCCGCTGCGATGACATGAATTCGGCGGGGCCTTCCGCCGTCTGATACGATCGAAACATGAGAGGCCTAGCCGCGATCTCCTTTGTTGTCGCCACGTTATTCGCCGCGCCGGCGTTCGCCGACAAGGACGCCGACGCCTACTACAAGGAAGGTCTGGCGTTCAAGCAGGAGGGCAAGATGGACGAGGCGATCAAGTCGCTGCAGTCCGCCGTCCAGCAGAACCCGAAGCACGGGATGGCGTGGGCCTCGCTCGGCAGCCTCTACAAGCAGAAGAAGGACCTGCCGAAGTCGATCGACGCCTACGAGCACGCCACGGCGATCATCACGAAGGACGCGGTGCTGTGGGTCAACCTCGGCAGCGCGTACGCGAACACCGACCGCAATGACGACGCGATCCGCGCGCTGTCGACCGCCGAGAAGCTCGCGCCGAAGGACCCGGAGGTCCACGCGAAGCTCGGCACCGTGATGCGAAAGAAGAACAACTACGCGGGCGCGATCACCGAGCTGGAGATGGCGACCAAGCTCAAGGCCGACGAACCGGACTGGTGGCACAACCTCGGCGTCGCGTACCGGTTCAGCAAGCGCGAGGACGACGCGATCAAGGCCTACGAGAAGGCGATCGAGCTCAACCCGAACGAGGCGCGCTATCACTTCGATCTCGGCGCCGCGTATCGCCGCAAGGACGACGCCGACAAGGCGATCCCGGAGTACGAGAAGGCGACCGCGCTCGACCCCGGCAACGCGGACGGCTGGTTCGATCTCGGCTTCATGTACAAGAAGAACCACGACAACGACAAGGCGATCGATGCGTGGGACCACTACCTCTGTCTCAAGCACGACTCCGAGGGCGAGAAGCGGATCTCCGAGGAGATGACCGGCATCGGCGGTAAGGCGCAGTGCAAGGGCGGCGCGAAGACCGAGACGCCCAAGCCCGACAAGAAGGCGCCGCCGAAGAAGAAATAGCGAGCCGTTACGGCGGCGGCGGCGGGTTCTTCGTCGGCAGACCCGGCGACGTGTAGACGATCACCGAGGTCATCGCCGCGTGGGCGCCATCGGCATTCACGGAATGGATGCCGACCGGGTCGATGTCGATGGTCGGGATCGCGACCGATTTGGTGATCGCGCCCTTCACCATGCACGTCACCTTGCCGGTGCTGTGGAGCGCGTCGATCGAGCGCCACGCGATCAGCGTGATTGGCCCGGTCGCCGAGAGTGTCGCACCCAGACTGATCGTCGCGGTAGCGGCGGCGGGCTCGTAGACGTGGAGCTCGTCGAAGCCGTCGCCGTCGCGGTCGGCCTCCAGCGCGCAGCCGCGGCCGACTTCGGTCGCGTTGCCGTCGAGGGCGATCACGATCTGACCGGTGCCCGGCGTCTGCCACGCGATCGCGTCGAGCCTGGCTTCGACGATCAGGCCGTAGCCTTGCGTTTGCTTGGTCGAGGTCCAGCTCGCACTGCCGTCCGCGGTTGCGTGATCGTCGCCGACGACCCAGCCACCCGCGGTCCAGGCGGCGTCGTGCACCGGATCGGCAAACGGAAACAGCTCGATCATCAAGTCGCCGGCAAGGCCAGGGCGGAGATCGCAGGCGTTGCCGACGCCGTCCGCGAGCTGCAGCGGGACGGCCGTCTCGGTGGTGTCGAGCTGGTCGGCGTTGGCGACGGTCGGGCAGTTGTCGCAGATGTCGCCCACGCCATCGCCGTCCTCGTCGTGCTGATCGGGGTTGAACGTGTGCGCGCAGTTGTCGGCCGCGTTGAGGACGCCGTCGCTGTCGAGATCATCGGGATTCGCATCGGGCCCGGCCGCGGTGTGCCCGCAGGCGGCGATCGCGAGGACGACGACGAAGCTGCGCACCTGTTCGAGCGTAGCACCGCGAATCCTCACGCGAACGCGCCCGGTTCGGCGCATGTGGAAGATGCTACGCTGGGGAGATGAGGATCAGCTGGTTGTCGGCCGAGGAGATCGCCGCGGCCCGCCAGGCACTCACAGCCGGCGGCGCCAGCTGGGACGACCATTTCGACCCGGACTTCGAGACGCCGCCGCTGCCCGACGCGCCGCAGCTGCTCGACTGGGAGAGAATCACCGAGCACGTCGCGCGTGCCGAGCGCGTGTCCGAGGTCGTGCGCGAGCAGGGCCTGGCCGCGGCCCGCGCCCGGTTTGCCGCCTCCGACGTCGCGATCGAAGCCGCCACGCTGGCAGCCGCCGCGCATCAGGACGGCGCGCTCGACCTCGATCAGGTGATCAAGGTGCTGCGCTGCGACATCGATGCCTACGTGTTCTATGCGCCGTTCCTCGAGCTGATGATCGATATGGGCAAGGGCGAGCGCGAGCTCGCGGTGAGCACCTACGAGCACTTCGTCGATGCTTACGCCGCTGCGTTGCGCGAGATCCCACACGGCTCCGCGAGGATCGGCGCGGTCCGCGACGGGCTGGCCGACTTCTACGTGAGCGTTCATCAGATCGACAAGGCCGAGGCGCTGTTCGAGACCCGCCACGAGGAGGATCGCGCCGATGTCGCGGTCGCGCTGACCGCCTCGAGGGCCTTCCTTGCCGCCGGCAGCATCAGCCACTCGGTGCGCTGGCTCGGCATCGCCGCGGTCCGCGCCCAGACCCTCGGCCGCGACGAGCTCGCGACGCGCCTGCGCCAGAAGCAGGAGTCCGTGCGCAAGCGGCTGTCGTAGCGGCACTGAACGTCAGACCAGGCTGCTATCACCGCCGCATGGCCAAGGTGAAGGCGCTCAAGCCGCGCAGCCAGTACGCGTGCCAGGCGTGCGGCCACACCGAGGCCAAGTGGCTCGGCCGCTGCCCGGCCTGCCAGGAGTGGAACACGCTCGTCGAGGAGCTCGCCGCTGCGGAGCCTCCGCGTCCGTCGGCCACCGGCGTCGCGGATGGCGCTGCGCCGGTTTCGATCGCGGAGATCGGCGATCACGTCGGCGGCCCGCGCCGGACCTCGGCGATCGCGGAGCTCGACCGCGTGCTCGGAGGCGGCCTGGTCGCGGGCTCGATGGTGCTGCTCGGCGGCGATCCGGGCGTCGGCAAGTCCACGCTGCTGATCCAGGCTCTCGCGGGGCTCGCGAGCTCGGGCTCGGTGCTCTACGCGACGGGTGAGGAGTCGGTCGCGCAGACCGCGATGCGTGCACGCCGGGTCGGTGCCGCGCGCCAGCCGATCTCGATCGTCGCCGAGACGGATGTCGAGAAGATCCTCGCGCACGCGCGCGCGACCCGGCCGTCGATCCTCGCGGTCGACTCGATCCAGACCGTCTACACGCCGATCCTCGACTCGATCCCCGGCTCGCTCGCGCAGGTCCGCGAGTGCGCCTCGCGGCTCACCCAGTTCGCGAAGACCACGGGCACGCCCACGGTGATCGTCGGCCATGTCACCAAGGATGGCGCGCTTGCCGGTCCCAAGACGCTCGAGCACCTTGTCGATGTCGTGCTCCAGCTCGAGGGCGACGGCGGTCCCTACCGGATCCTGCGCTCGCACAAGAACCGGTTCGGCTCCACGCAGGAGATCGGCGTGTTCGAGATGCGCGGCGCCGGCATGGCGGAGGTCGAGAATCCATCGGCGCACCTGCTCGCCGAGCGGCCGCTCGGAGCGCCGGGCTCGGTCGTCGTCGCCTCGGCGGATGGCGCGCGTCCGCTGCTCGTCGAGATCCAGGCGCTCGTCGCGCCCGCCGCCGCCGGCCTCGGTCGCCGCACCGCCGCGGGTGTCGAGCCGAACCGCGTGTCGCTGCTGCTCGCCGTGCTCGCCCAGCGCGCGGCCTGCGATGTGCTCGATCGCGACGTGTTCGTCAACGTCGCCGGCGGCATCCGGCTCGCCGAGCCCGCGATCGATCTCGGCATCGCATGCGCGATCGCCTCGTCGGCGCGAGGCCGCGCGATCGACGCGCACACGATCGTGTTCGGCGAGGTCGGCCTCGCTGGCGAGATCCGCGCGGTCACGCTCTGCGAGCACCGGCTCGCCGAGTCCGCACGCCTCGGCTTCACGCGCGCATTGATCCCCGCGCAGAACGCCAAGCGCCTGCGCAGCGCAGACGCATCCGGCCTCGAGATCGTCCCGGTCGACCGCCTGACGACGGCGCTCGGCATGCTGTAAACGGGTTAGCCGCGAAGCCGCTGCCGCGAAGGCGCTCGACAGAGATTGGCCGCGAAGGCACGAAGACACGAAGGTCGGAGAAGCAGCGCCTCGGCGCGCTTGCTTCGCAATCGCACCTCGGCCACTCATCCTCTTATTTCGACAGCAGGGTCTGGCCATTCGCTCGACCTAGCTATGGGCGTTGGACCGCGTGCGCGCGGAGCGCGCAAGAAAAGCTCTTCGCGCCTTCGCGGCTTCGCGGCCAATCTCTGTCGGGCGCCTTCGCGGAGATCCCCGTGGAGCGCCTTCGCGGCCGTCAGAACATCAGCACGAGGCGCGACTGGATCGTGTACGCCGTGCCCGGATCGCCGGTGTTCGGGATCTGCGTGTTCGGATCCGTGCCCCAGTTGAAGCCGGGCCCCGAGACCCCGTTGGGGTCGGGCGGGTTGTGCGCGTTCGCGCCGAACGGGAACAGCACGCCGAACGCCAGGCCGAGGTAGACGTGGCTGCTCGTGTAGCCGAGCTCGCTGTCGAACTCGGTGCCGTACATCACCGCGTTGCCGGGCGTGGCGACCGGCTTGAGCGCGAACGACGTCACGTCCGCGACCTTGAACATGATCGACTTCGTGAGGTCGTACTGCAGGAACGGCTTGCCGTATGCAGCGTTCGTGACCGCACCGACGAGGTGGCGCCAGAAGATCAGGTCGACCTGGTAGTCGCGGTTGAACATGAACTGCGTGAGCGTGCACGTGTGCTGCGCGTTGCAGATCGACGGATCGCCGAGCTGATTCGCGTAGGCGATGTTCGTGTTGCCCTGGACCGTGTTGTCCCACTGGTCGCCGGTGGCGAAGCCGCCCTCGACGCCGAGGCGCAGCTTGCCCTCGACGCCTTTCCAGGTCAGCCGCGAGGCGCCGCCGAGCTTGCGGATGTCGGCCTTGCCGACGATGCCGAGGTCGTCGAGGTGGCTCACCGTGCCGAACTGGCCGACGAGCTCGGCCTCGAGCGTGATCGAGCCGGTGCCGAGCTTGGCCCAGATGTCGGGCGAGTACGTCTTGAGGTCGCGCGGGACGTAGTTCGTGGTCGAGTCGAAGTTGCCGCCGAGCGTGAAGCCGGTGACGTTGTCGTCCCAGGACTGCGTCTTGTATTCGAAGTACGCGCCGTAATCGAGGACGGTCTCGCCGCGGTCGACCGCGTCCTTGAAGTCCTGCGGCGGCGTCATCTTCGAGATCACCGCGACCCAGCCGTTGGTGTCGTCGGAGTCATCGAGGTCGAACGGATGGCCCTCGTGGCCCTTGTTCGCGGAGGTCTGGTTCGAGACCAGGCGCGTGGTGTCCCAGTCCGAGGCGATCATCGCGCGCAGCGGCGTGCCCGGGATCTGCGCGGAGAACGAGACGCGATCCACGGTGTCGCCGTAGTCGGCGTCGTAGTTGTACGTACCGGAGATCGGATCGCGGCCGCCGGCGTTGTGGAAGATGCCCATGCCCCACTGGTTCGGCATGCGGCCGGCCTTGAGGATGCCGAGCGGAACGGCGACCTCGGCCCACGCGCGCTTGACGACCAGCGCATCGCGGTCGCTGTTGACGCCCTTCACGCCGGGCGCCTGCGTGCCGCCGAAGGCGCCGACCGGCGGCAGGTTCGAACCGGAGTAGATGCCGCCGAGGTTCAGGTCGGTCGGCGTCGAGCCGAGGACCAGGTTGTCGTAGACGTCGGCCTGGATGTGAACCGACGTGCCCTCGTCGAGGTTGAACGTCGGTTCGAGGCGAAGCCGCATGTTCGCGCTCGACAGCGAGTCGTCACACGGGTGGCTGAGCGCCGTCGAGCTGCAGCCGAGCGCACGCGGAAACGGTGCACCGCCGAGCGCGGGGTTGTCGTTGAAGCCGAGGTTGAAGCCCTTGAACCAGTCGGTGCGCAGCCGGTAGTAGCCGTCCATCTCGAACAGCTTCCAGCGCTTGCGGCGGCCCTTCGGCGGCGGCAGCGCAGGGGTGGTCGGCAGGAGGCCGGGCGTCTTGGGAGCGGCCTCCGCGACGCCTTCCTTCTTCTCTTCGCCGGACGGCGTCTGCGGTCCGCCCATGCCACCGCCCATCGGGCCGGGCGTCATCTGGGCCTGGGCCAGCGTCGTCGTGCCGACGAGAATCGCGATGCCTAGGGAAAGCTTGGATCCGATATAACGCATTAGAAAGCCGTAGGTTTCTGGGGCATCGCGCGAGTGGCGCGGACTATAGACACCTCGTCAAACCGGTTGCAACGCTTCGCGTTGCGATTTGGCCTCGATGCTATGGTGCGTGCGATGGCTAGAGACCGTGGCCCGCTGCCTCGCGTTGCCTGGCTCGTGACGATCGCGGCTTGCGGACCGACGGTGAAGCCGCCTTCGCCGCCTCCGGAGCCCGGCCCCGTCGCGAGGATGGAGCGACCTCACCCCAATGTCGGGCCTGGGCGCCATGTCGTGGTCGGCGAGATGTGCCCTCAAGGTGCTGCGGGCCGGCCGGCGGTCGCGGCGATGGTGATGCGCACGCTCGGGTGGACCGACAACGCCGAGGAGATCAGCTCCCAGGTCGAGCACGGGAGCGTACCGAGGTTCGTCGTGTTCGGCACCGACGGCAAGCTCGCGGGCGCGTTCGACACGCTCGGGCTCGTCGAGGTCGCCGGCGGGGCGACCGGCACCGTCGCGAGCGGCACCTATACGGGAGCATCGCCCTGTACCTACGACGCGGCGGCCAAGCCGGCGGCGGGGCAGGTCGCGACGCGCGGCGAGGAGCCGAAGTGCGGCGCGGCGACGGCCGGCTGCGGCCTCGCGGTCGGCGACATCACGCGCCCCGACGAGCCGCCCGGGGCCGACCCGTTCGCGACCGGCGGTGCCTGCCTGTCGGGCGATCAGCTCGCGGTCGACATCGACGGCGACGGCCGCATCGAGTCGTTCCCGCTCGCCGGCATCCTCGACGGCATTCGCGGCCCCGCGCAGGAATGGACCGCGTCGCCGACGGCGTCGGCCACGTGCAAGCCGCAGTTCCAGCTCTACGACATCCATCTCGCGGCGGCGCCCGATCCGGGCAAGGCCGTCGATCCGAAGTCGACGGTGACGGTCGACGTGCTCGGCGTCGTCGATCTCGACGGCGACGGGCGCAAGGAGCTCGTCCTCGCCTTCAAGTTCGCGACCGTGCGCAGCATCGTCATCTACACCGCCACCGGATCCCCCGAGCGCCTCGAGCTCGCGGGCGAAGGTGCGTCCTTCGCCCACTGACAGCGCCGCCGCTTGCTGCCAACGCGCAGCGCGAAGTGGGTCACAATGCGGGGCGCGTTTGCCGTGGCTCCGCCGAAGTACCGCGTGGCATGGCCGTCGCAGTACGATCGCCGTCATGCGGATCGCGGGGATTCTTGTCGCCGTCGCGGCGTGTGGCACCGACTCGGGCGCCTACCTCACGCTGACCGCGCCCGACGGGCCGACCGGCGCCAAGACCTACGAGCTCGTGCTCGCGAGCCCGGATCTGATCCCGGTGATCGCGCCGCAGCGCGTGACTCCGACCGGCACCGGGACCGAGACGGTGACGTACTACTTGCAGAAGACCGAGGTCGTCGCGCAGGGCCGGCTCGACGGCGTGAACGGCTTCTCGATCCTCGTCGAGCCGAGCGGCGGCGATGGTGCGTACGTTCCGTTTCTGCTCCTGAAAGATGGCGCGGGCGCGCTGGTCGGAATGGGGACGTTTCGTGCGACCGATGCAGGCGCGCCCGCGCCGATCCTCGTGAAGCGCAACGAGCAAGATCGCTACGACCTCGCGGTGGAGCCGGTCGACGAGGTCACCGACGCGATGGCGGTCGATACGCGCCAGGCGATGCGCGTCGATTGCTTCGCGCAGGATCAGTCGACGTGGACCAGCGGCGTCGTGTGGCGGCCACGTGTCGGCGGCGAGCTGCGCGTGATGCTTGCCGATCCGGCCGCCGGCGGTGACGCGACCGCGCGCACGCTCGATCTCGACTGCGACGGCCACGAGGTCGCGCCGAACAACACGGGCGCCGACTGCGACGACACCCGTTCGCGCTTCCACGCCGGCGCCACCGAGCTGTGCGACATGGAAGACACGAACTGCGACGACGTCCGCACGATCACCGTGCCGTGTCAGAACACGAACGTGTGCAACGGCATGGGCGTCGCGCTGTGCGACGACACGACCGGCACGATCAGCCAGAGCTGCGCGCCCGATCCGACGTGCGCGTGCTCGACCGGTGGCACCACGGGCGCCTGCACGAAGTGCATCCTCGCGCACGAGACGAACATGCCGCCGGCGGGCGAGACCGTGCCGTGTCAGCCGGGCATCGGCCAGCTGTCGACGCAGAACCTGTGCGATGGCGGCTCGCCGTGCGTGGTCCAGGTACTCGGCACGCGCGGCGGCTGGGAGGCGAAGGTCGGGACGACCTCGGCGGTGCTCGGAACGATCGCGACCGGCGTGGGCTCGAACGTCGTGCTGAGTGTGCGCCGGCCCGAGGGCCCCGGGACCGCGATCCCGGGCCAGCCCGGCCACAACGTCGGAGCGGTCGACCTCGACATCATCGACCTGCAGGGCGGGCATCACTACGTCGGCGTGGATCTCGAGATGGACACGACCGATGCCGTGTGCCCGGCGGCCAGCTCGTATTCGATGGCCTGCACGCCGTAGTGCGAACCCCAGTGTTCGTTCGAGATGAGCCGGATTGCCGAGCAGTTCGGGTGAGGCCGAGGAGCCGCCCCGAAGCACTCCTCGGCGGAATGCGAGGACGCGGGGACGAAGGCATCGCCCGAAATGCCGCGGCAAGACGGGTTCAGATCGGACGAACGCTGGGGTTAAGCTCGCGGCGTGCGTGAAGACGTCGGTCAGCTCCTCTGGGTCGGCTTCCCTGGACCGCAACTACCGTCCGAGCTGCGCGCGCGTCTCGACGCCGGCGCTTACGGCGCGACGATCCTGTTCAAGCGCAACCTCGTCTACACGAAGGTCGCCGGTGCCGTGCCGACCGAGGTCTGCGACCTCGAGGCGCTCGCCGCGCTAAGCCGCGAGCTGCATCGCGCAGCGCCCGATGGCACGCCGGCGCTGATCGCGGTCGATCAGGAAGGCGGCGTCGTGCAGCGCGTGCGCGCGCCCGCAACGCAGTGGCCGCCGATGATGGCGCACGACGGCTTCGCGGCACCCGACGACGAGCGCACCGCCGAGCAGGTCGGCCGCGCGATCGGCGACGAGCTGCGCGCGCTCGGCTTCGACATCGACTTCGCCCCGGTGCTCGACGTCCACACGAACCCGGACAACCCCATCATCGGCAACCGCGCGTTCGGCCACGACGCGGCAACGGTCGCCCGCCGTGCACTCGCGTTCGCGCGCGGCCTCGATGCCGCCGGGATCCTCGCCTGCGGCAAGCACTTCCCCGGCCACGGCGATACCGATACCGACTCGCACCTCGAGCTGCCGCGCGTCGATCATCCGTGGGATCGCCTCGAGAGCGTCGAGCTCGCGCCGTTCCGCGCTGCCGCCGCGGCGAAGCTGCCGATGATCATGACCGCGCACGTCGTGTTCCCGGCGCTCGATCCGACGCGCCCGGCCACGCTCTCCGAGCAGGTCGTCACCGGCTTGTTGCGCCAGAAGCTCGGCTTCGAGGGCGTGATCGTCTCCGATGATCTCGACATGAAGGCCATCGCCGCCCACCTCGGCGCCGGCGACGCGGCGGTGCGCGCGGTGCGTGCCGGCTGCGACGTGCTGCTGCTCTGCAACGATCAGCGCAACCAGGTCCTCGCCGAAGAGGCGCTGATCAAGGAAGCCGAGCGCGACTCCGACTTCCGCGCCAAGGTCGGCGCCGCCGCCGCCCGAGTGCGCACGATGAAGCGCGCGCACGCCGCGAACCAGGCGCGCCAGCCGGCGCCCGCGCGCGACGTGGTCGGCAGCTACGCGAACCGCACGCTCGCCGACAAGCTCGCCGGCCGCGCGTAGTCGTCGCCGTATCAGCGCTGGACCAGCAGGCCTTCGGCCAGCAGCAGCAGCAGCAGGATCGCCGCGAGCGCGTGCCACAGCTCGACGCGCCTGCGGTGATCGTCGGGCGCTGTCCCCTCTCCGGCGCCCGAGGCGGGCAGCATCGACGGCGGTGCCGGTGTGAGGTCGGAACCGTGAGGATCGAGGTTGACCACGAATGCCAGCTCGTCGCGCTCGTGCGTGGCGCCGGCCTGATCGGTGCCGATCACCTTGTAGATGCCCGGGCGGTCGGTGCGCGTGAAGCGGACCGAGGAGCGGCCCGCGATGCGATCGCCCTCGAACACCGCGCCCAGGCCGTCCGGTCCGCGGACCTCGAGCTTCTTGAGATCGACCGTGGGGAGCACGACCGACGAGCCGACCAGGTGATCGGCGTCCGTGCCGACGGCGTGCTTGCGCGCGAGATGGCGGACCGCTTGCTGGAGGAGCGGGAGATAGCCAGGATGGACCGGCAGATCATTCCAGTCGAGATCGAGGGTCGAGGTGTAGAGCAGCGTGTGGCCGGCGCCGATCGAGGCCTCGACGAGCGCGGCGGCTCCGTTCGTGAAGCGCGCGAGGACCTTGCGATCGGCGGTCGCGGTCGTGGGGCCGAGCAGCGAGATCTTGAAGTATTTCGCGCTCGCGAGCTCGGGCGCGTCGGCCTTGAACGGCAGAAAGATCGGGTGGTCGGCTTCCCACTTCACGAGGTGCAGCGCACGGCTGTCTCGCTCGTCGGGCGCGGCGCCCCAGGTGACATCGATCGGATCGCGCAGCGACTGGGGCAGCAGCGGCAGCATCGAGTGGTCGTAGGCGACCGGATCGACGTGATCGCCCGACGAGACCAGGATGCCGCCTCCGGCGCGCACCCAGTCGGCGAGCACGGTGACGCGCTCGGGAGGCAGCGCGGCGACGTTCGCGAGCACGACTACATCGAAGTCCGCGAGATCGATCGCCGGGGCCTCGGTGGGCGCGCCCGAGCCGGCGGCGCGGTGTCTCGGATCGATGCCGGCGAGCTCCTCGGCTGTGATCGTGCGGACCGAGGTGCCGCTGTCCTCGCGATCGCCCGGGCGCAGCGCGGCCTCGGTGTAGAACAGCTCGTCGTCGCGGCGGACGGTGTGCGGGTCGCCGTCGACGAGCAGCACGCGGACGTCGTCGCGCAGCGACGCACGCACCCAGCGGCGGTCGTCGGTCGAGAGTGCGTCGCGCTGTGGGGCAAGCGAGACCGAGGCGTCGGTGGCACGCACCCCGACGGGCAGCATCGCGATGAAGCGCTTGGTCGCGTGGCCGCCGGCGGCGACATCGAGCGAGCCGCGCGCGACGACACGGTCGCCGATCGCGAGCTGCAGCTCGAGCTTCGCCGGCGTGTCGGAGAAGTTGCCGACCTCGGCATCGAAGGCGGCGCCGCGGCTGCCGGCCCCCGGATCGGCATCGACGCGCAGTGCGGTGATGGCTGCGTTCGGCAGCTTCGGCGGGCGCAGCTCGAGAGGTACGAGCACCGGGCCGTCCTTGCCCCACGGGGATTCATCGCCGTGAAAGCCGGTCTTCGCGCCGAGCGAGATCAGGAACACGGTCTTGCGCGCGTGCGACGAGGCCGCGAGCAGCTGGGCGGCGCGCGCGAGTGCGCGCGTGGTGTCGGCCGGGCGCGAAGAGGGCTCGAGCGCGAGCAGCTGATCGCGCAGGCGCAGGTGATCGCGCGTGAGCTCGGTCGGGTGGTCGGCGCCCTCGGAGCTGCGCACGATCGCGACCTCGGCCTCGGGGCCGAGCTGCGTGAGGATCTTGCGCGCTTCCTCGGTCGCATGGCGCAGCCACGGCTTGCCGTCGATCAGGTAGCCGGAGGCAAACGAATCGTCGAGGACGAGCACGGCGGCCTGCGGACCGCGCGTGACCATCGGGCCCTTGCGCTCGCACGAGGTGAACGGCTTCGCGAGCGCCACCGCGACGGCGAGGCACGCCAGTGCGCGCACGAGCAGCAGGACGCGTTCGCGCAGGCGCAGCCGCTTGGCCGTCTTGCGCTTCGTCGCCATCAGGAAGTCGAGCGCCGCGAACCGCACGACCTTGGCGCGCTGCCGGCCGATCAGGTGGATCGCGATCGGCACCGCGAGCGCGAGCGCGCCGACGAGCATCAGCGGTGCGAGGAACCCGAGGCTCATGACGCTCGCCTTCCGGGGGCGAGCCGCGAGCGCGCGACCAGCAGCTCGAGCAGCGTGGCCTCGAGCGGCGCGTCGGTCATCGCGAGGTGGTAATCGACGCCCGCACCGGCGAGCGTGCTCCGGCACTTCGTCAGGAACGCCTCCATGCGCTCCTGGTAATCGCGGCGGATCGCGGCCGGATTGACGAGCATCTTGTTGCTCGTCTCGAGCGACTCGAACTGCGTGAGGCCTTCGTAGGGCAGGGTGCGCTCGTGCGGGTCGATGATGTGGAGGACCGAGACGTCGTGGCGCTGAGCGCGCAGCGCGGCGAGCGCACGGAGCGTGTTGTCCTCGGTGTCGAACAGGTCGGTCGCAAGGATGATCAACGCGCGGCGGCGGCGGGTGAGCTCGGCGATCCGGCCGAGCGCCTCGGCGGGCGATTCGTCACCGGCGGCGCCGCGCTTCATCACGCCGTCGAGCACGGCAAGCACGTCGTGGAGGTGCGTGGTGCGCGCGCGAGGCGGCACGATGGTCTCGATCTTTCGATCGCCGCACGCGAGCAGCCCGAGCTTGTCCTGCTGCTGGATGACCAGGTAGGCGAGGGCGGCGAGCGAGAGCCCGGCATACTCGAGCTTCGCGATGCCACCGCCGCCGAATGCCATCGATGCGCTCGCATCGAGCACCAGGTACACGGTCAGCTGCGACTCCTGCTCGAACTGCTTGACGTAGTAGCGGTCGCCCTTCGCGTACGCCTTCCAGTCGACGTGGCGGAGCTCGTCGCCGGGCGAGTATTCCTTGTGCTCGGCGAACTCGACCGACGAGCCGTGCATCGCGGCGCGGTGGAGGCCGCTGATCGCACCCTCGACGATGACCCGAGCCTTGATCGGCAACGAGCCGAGCCGCGCGAGCTGCGAAGGGTCTAGCTGCTTGGGCAGCATGGGCTCAGATTCAGGGCGTGACGGCCTGGAGGAGGCGATCGACGAGGTCGCCCGCGCGCAGACCTTCTGCCTCGGCGCGGTAGTTGAGGATCAGGCGATGCTGCAAGGTCGGCCGCGCGAGCACCGCGACATCCTCGATCGACACGGCGAATCGCCCGTCGAGGATCGCGCGCGCCTTCGCGGCGAGGATCAAAAACTGCGACGCGCGCGGGCCGGCGCCCCAGCTCACGGCCTCGCGGATGAAGGGCGGTGCGTTCGGCGAGGTCGGCCGGGTCGAGCGCGCGAGCGCGACCGCGTACTTCACGACGTGATCGGCTGCCGGCACGCGCCGCACCAGCTCCTGGAGCTGGAGGATCCGCTGCGGCGACAGCACGCGACGCAGCTCGGGCCGGTGATCGCTCGTCTGCTGGCGGACGATCTCCTCTTCCTCGGACTCGCTCGGGTACTCGACGTCGACCTGGAACATGAAGCGGTCGAGCTGCGCCTCGGGCAGCGGATACGTGCCCTCCTGCTCGATCGGGTTCTGCGTCGCGAACACGAGGAATGGCAGCGGCAGCTCGTGGGTCGCGCCGCCCGCGGTGACGCGGAACTCCTGCATCGACTGGAGCAGCGCGGCCTGCGTCTTCGGCGGCGTGCGGTTGATCTCGTCGGCGAGCACGAGGTTCGCGAACACCGGGCCCTTGATGAACCGGAAGATGCGGCGACCCGTGGTGTGATCTTCCTCGAGGACCTCGGTGCCGGTGATGTCGGCCGGCATGAGGTCGGGCGTGAACTGGATGCGCTGGAAGCTGAGGTTCAGCGTCTCGGCGAGCGTCGAGATCAGCAGCGTCTTCGCGAGGCCGGGCACGCCGACGAACAGCGTGTGACCGCGCGCGAACAGCGCCACGAGCAGCTGATCGACCACGCGCTTCTGGCCGATGATCCGCTTCTCGATCTCGGTGACGATCTGCTTGTGAGCGTCGGCGAGCTCGGCGACGGCCTCGAGGTCGGTCTTCGTCTGCGACGCCGGCCCGGTCGGGATGTCATCGACAGATGCCGGCGACGCCGGAACGACCGGGTTGACCTCGGTCTGCTGCTCCTGCCGCACGAGGCTGACAGGCGCGATGGGGGTGATTTCTCCGGTCTTCATCTAGTTCTTCAGCTCGTCACAGGCGCTGCGCTCCCGCCCTGCCCGAGAATCTCCAACTTCTTGATAGGCCTCCGCAAGGCCGCAGCGAGTTTGTGGATCGAACGGGCTCACGCGCAAGGCCGTCTCGTAGGCTGTGATGGCCTCGGGCCACTGTTTGCGCGCAGCCCTTGCGATGCCCAGGGTGACCGCCGCCGTCGCATCGTGGTCATCCGACGCTGCCAGGGGCGTTGCTAGCTCGATCGCGCGGTCGTACTTGCCCAGCTCGACGAGGGTCCGGGCGAGCTTGCCGGCGATGTACGGCTCGGGGCCGGCCGCCGCGACGGCTTTCTCGTACTCGACCGCGGCCGCGTCGAGCATCCCGCGCGCCCGCAGCATGCCGCCGAGCCGGGCGAACTTCTTGGCCCGCGGGGCCACGCCCTCGAGCCCGACGTTCTCGGAGTCGGTGCCGCCCTTGCCGAACTTGATGCCCTTGCCGGCGCGCGCCTTCGGATCGCCGACCTTGAGGTGCGCGTGCCACTCGGACTCGACCTGCGGCCACGGCAGGCTCATCGCATCGGCGACCGCGCGGCGGGCGCTCTTGCCGTCCTTCTGCGCCGCGATCACGTCGCGGATGCCCTTGTAGCCGATCTTCTGCTGCATCCAGCCGACCAGCGTGTAGACCTCGGCGTACGCGAGTGCCGCGGCCTCCTGGCTCGGCAGCTTGGCCATCGACGGGTGCATCTCGTCGAACGTGATGAGCCGGCCCTTGCGCAGGCCGGCCGTCAGCAGTGCCTGCTCGGTCGCCGCGAGCGCGATCTCGGGCGGCCGCCGCCACCGCGTCTGCTCGAACCGCGCGAGGCCTTCCTGCAGCCACACCGGCACGGTGTCGTGCGAGAGCCGCGCGACGAGCAGGTGCGTGTACTCGTGCGCGAGCGTGTCCATCCACGGATAGCCGAACAGCGTCGCGCGCGGCGACACGACCATCAGCTTGTTGTACTTCGACAGCGCGATCGTGCCGGTCGTCTCGATCTCGGCCTCGGTCAGCGGCGACATCTTCGCGAGGTCGGCCGGCGCGCCGAGGATCTCGACGCGAATGGGATCCGCGGGCTGCAGGCCGAGGTCGTCGCCGATCGTCTCCCACGCACTGTCGAGCACCTCGCCCGCGAGATCGGCGATCGCCGCGTCGTGGCCGGGCGCGTAGCGGATGATGAAGTGGCCCTTGGGGCTCTTGCGCTCGTTGAACGACTCGGTGACCGCGAGCGTCGACGCCGCGAGCTTGCGCGTCTGGCCGACCATGCCGTCGACCGCGTCGTCGGGAAGCTTGTCGAGCAGCTTGGGCACGCTCGCGTAGTCGCCGGTCTGGAATGCGAGCTCGGCCTCGAGCCACTTGACCTCGACGGTGTCGGGCGCGCGCTTTTGCAGATCCTCGAGAATGGCCCTGGCGTCGTCGAGCCGCTCGCTCTGCAAGAACCGCGCGGCCTTGATCACGTCGCCCGAGACGGTGCGATCGCGGCGCGCTTGCGCGGTCGAAGCCAACACCAGGAGCATGAGGATCAGCACGCGTCTCATCGCGTGAGCTCCTTGTAGTACTCCTCGAGTTGCTTCTGGTAGCTCTCGGGGGCGTCCTTGACCCTGCGTGCACCGTCGAGCAATTGCTCGCGCTCGTGCTCCGGCGCCTTGTACTCGTCGGCACCCGGGATCCGGATCGGCTCGTCGCTCACGCTCGACTGCTGCGCCTGGCGCGCCGCGCTGCGCGCCCGATCGCGCGCCTTTGCCAGGGCCTCGGCCGCGGCCTTCGCCGACTCGCGCGCGCCCGACGGATCGCGGCCCTTCATCCGATCGTCGGCCTTGCCCATCTCGTCGAGCGCGGTGCCGAGCTTCTTCGTCAGCTCGCTCGCGGCATCGCCGGGCAGGTCGCCACCCATCTGCTTCGTGCGGTCGCCGAGCTTCTTCGCGCGCTGCGAGTTCATCTGCTGGCGGCGGCGCAGCCGGTCCATCGCCTTCTGGTCATCGGCACTCATGATCTGATCCGGCCGCGGCGACAGCGCCTCGAGCTCGTCGATCAACTCCTTCGCCACCGGCTCGGCATGCTCGATGCCGTCGAGCGCGTCCTGCGTCGCGTCGGCCCACTTCGACTTCGGATCGTCGGACATCGCCGCCTCGAGCTCGCCGCCGATCGTGTCGAGAGACTGCTTCGCCTGGCGCGCCATCGCGAGTCCCTCGGCGAGGTCACCATCGGCGACCATGTGCTCGACGTCGGCGAGCCGCCGGTCGACGATGTCCATCTCTTCCTTCGCGAACGGCGTGAGCCCGCTCTCGTTGATCGCATCGAGCCGGCGCTTCAGCTTGTCGACGATCGCGCCGACCTTCTTCGCGGCCTCGCGCCGGTGATCGCGCGCGACCTCATCGGCCTTCTGCGCGTACGACTCGAACAGCCGGTTGGCCTCGCCCGCGATGTCGTCCTGATCCTTCGCGACATCGGAGAGCTCGTTCATCACCTCGTCGAGCTTCTTCTGCTCGTCGCCGAACTTGTCGCCGCGCAGCGAGGACAGCGAGCCTTCGAGCGCGTTCGCGCGGCTCTCCTGCTGCTGCTGGCACA
>Ga0070678_100000581_pt1 | contig 17941 bp, 14 predicted proteins | sample KBSM73metaG_FD_65647 | JGI IMG/M metagenome (GOLD analysis project Ga0070678, IMG submission 65647) | Miscanthus rhizosphere microbial communities from Kellogg Biological Station, Michigan, USA - KBS M7-3 metaG | ecosystem: Host-associated > Plants > Roots > Rhizosphere > Soil ...
GCGACGTCGCTGCGCTGCTTGAGCTCGGCGCGGACATCGTTCTCGACGGACGGCCCGAGCAGGCGCTTCAGCGCGTCGGTCACCGCGAGCCGGAGCTGCGCGGCCCACGGCGACGCGTCGTCGATCTTGACGAGGCGCAGGATGCCTTCCTCGACCTTCTGCGTGTCGACGACAACGTGCGCGCGCAGCACGCCCTCGGCCTCGCCGCGGCGGATCGCGAGGAACCGGTGCGACGGGATCGTCTTCACCGTCTCCTCGAACGCGTAGTACTGCTCGAACTTCGTCGGCTCGGCGTCCTTGCCCGGCACGACGGTCGACGACAGCTTGCCGTGCTCGGCGAACTCGTTGCGCACGAACGCACGGACCTCGGCGGTGTCGGCGATCTGCTCGGCGACGATGTCGCGGGCGCCGGCGAGCGATTCTTCATCGCCCTCGACCGCGTCGGTGCCCTGCGCGAGGATCCGATCGGCGAGCGGCTGCAGGCCCTTCTCGCGCGCGACCGATGCGCGGGTCTTGCGACGCGGACGGTACGGTGCGTAGAGGTCCTCGAGCTCGGCCTTGCCGGTCGCGGCGCGGAGCTTGGCCTCGAGCTCCGGAGTCAGCTTGCCCTGCTCCGTCACCGACGCGAGGATCGCGGCGCGCCGCTCCTCGAGCTCGGTCAGGTACGCGCGCTTGTCCTCGATCGCGCGGATCTGGACCTCATCGAGCCCACCGGTGCGCTCCTTGCGGTAGCGCGCGATGAACGGGACGGTGTTGCCCTCGTCGAGCAGTGCGACGACCGCGGCAACGCCGCGCGCGGGCAGACCGAGCTCCTTGGCGAGCGCGGGCACGAGATCGGGTTTGCCGTCGGGAGTCGTCTCGGGTGTCATCGAAGGTCGCGACCGTAGCCGCGCCCCGGCCCGCCAGCAAGCAGGATCACCCTCCGACGTACAGTCCGAAGAACCCGCCGAGCTTCGCGTCCGGTTCGCCGGTGACGCTCGCATTCGGGAGCACGACCACCGTGAGCTCGAACCCGACGCGCGTCGACGTGTGGAATCGCGACAGGTACTCGCCGAAACCGACCTCGTACATCGGCTCGCGGTTGTCGCCGATCACAAGCGCGCGCGCGACCGCGTAGAGTGCGCCGCGGGCGCTGAGCTTGAGGAGGCCCTGCTCGCGCTGGCCGATCTGCAGATCCGCGCGCAGACCAACGCCGAGGTAGCCGTCGGCGCGGTCATTCTGGATGTACGAGCCGACGACGATCTGCGGCACGAGCGCGCCCGCGAACCGATAGCCGGGCTGGTCGGGCACGCCGACGAGCGAGTTCTCCCATGACAGCGTCGCGCGCGGCCCGACGAGCGTCATCCCGTCCGCGGAACCGTCGGTGCTGTTCGAGCTGCTCGGGTTACCCGCAGCACCGAGCGTGACACCGACGTCGATGATCGTCGAGCGATCGGCATGCGCGAGGGCCGGCGCGGCGAGCACGCACAATGCGAGGAGCGTCCGCATGTACGTAGTATGCGCCGGGTGGCCGGCGCTCTGGAGCCGTTGCAGTGGCAAACATTGGCGCCTATTGTCCGCGCGATGACCCTCGACCCGACCCGCGAGCGAGTGATCCGCGACCTTCCGAAGGTCGAGCTGCACCTCCACATCGAGGGCACGCTCGAGCCCGAGCTGATGTTCAGCCTCGCCGCGAAGCATGGGGTAAAGCTGCCGTACGCCTCCGTCGAGGACGTCCGGAGCGCGTACAACTTCTCCGACCTGCAGTCGTTCCTAGACCTCTATTACGCCGGCTGCGACGTGCTGCGCGACCACAAGGATTTCCACGCGCTCGCGATGGCGTACTTCACGCGCGCGCACGCCGACAACGTGGTGCACGCCGAGCTGTTCTTCGACCCGCAGACGCACACCGCGCGCAACATCCCGATGGAAGTGATCATCGGCGGCCTGCGCGACGGCATGAACGAAGCGCACAAGCAGTTCGGCATCACGTCATCGCTGATCTTGTGCTTCCTGCGCCACCTCAGCGAGGAGGACGCATTCGCGACGCTCGAGATGGCGCTACCGTATCGCACCGAATTCGTGGGCGTGGGCCTCGACTCCGGCGAGAAGGGCAACCCGCCGAGCAAGTTCGCGCGCGTGTTCGCCAAGGCGCGCGAGCACGGGCTGCACATCGTCGCGCACGCCGGCGAGGAGGGCCCCGCCGAATACATCCGCGAGGCGCTCTCGATCCTGCACGCCGAGCGCATCGATCATGGCGTGCGCTGCGACGAGGATCCGGCGCTGGTGAAGGAGCTCGCCGCCAAGCGCATCCCGCTGACGGTATGCCCGCTCTCGAACCTCAAGCTGCGCGTGGTCAAGGATCTGCGCGAGCACAACTTCGCGAAGCTGCTGCGCGCCGGCGTTCACGTCACGATCAACAGCGACGACCCCGCGTACTTCGGCGGCTACATCGGCGAGAACTACCGCGCGACCGCCGAGGCACTCGACCTCACCCCGCGCGAGCTGCTGCGCGTGGCCGAGCACGCCGTCCACGCCGCGTTCCTGCCCGAGGATCAGAAGGTGGCGCTCACCGCCGCGATCCACAAGGTCAACTGCTGAGCCCACGGACCAGCGCGTAGGCACCGATCGCGACCAGCGCGACGACGACCGCGACGAGGATCGCGGTCAGCCACGGCGGCAGCAACGGGCGCGACGTCTTCGTCTGCGGCCGCTTCACCGTCTTGGCGATCGACGCGAGGCTGTCGCGCGCGGTCTCGTGCGGCGTGGTCGGCCGCTGCATTGGATCCATCAGGCCCTCGAGGACCTCGGCAATCTTGCCGAGCGGCGGCCGCACCGCCGGCTCCTTCGCCAGCATCGCCTCGACCAGCTCGTCGAGCTCGGCCGGCAGTTCCACGAGCGACGACGGGCGCGGCGCCGGCTGCGTCATGTGCATCGAGATCACCTCGAACGCACTCTTGGCGACGAACGGCGGCTGGCCGGTCAGCATCTCGAACAGCACGCCGCCGAGCGTGTAGATGTCGGCGCGGTGATCGATCGCGAGGCCGCGCGCCTGCTCCGGCGCGACGTACATCGGCGTGCCGACGAACGCGCCGCTCGCGGTCTGCGTCATCCGGTCGGTCTTGAGCAGCTTCGCCATGCCAAAGTCGAGCAGCTTGACCGTCAGGCCGTCACCCTCGACGAGGAACACGTTGTCGGGCTTGACGTCGCGATGCACGACCCGGTTGCCGTGCGCTGCACCGAGCGCGCGGACCAGCTGGCGCGCGATCCGGCATGCGGTCTCGACGTCGAGCTTGCCGCGGGTGAGCCGCGCACGCAGCGTCTCGCCCTGCAGCCACTCCATGACGAGGTACGCGCGACCGTCGGGCGCGGTGCCGAACGCGAACACGTCGACGATGTTCGAGTTGCCGATCTCGTTGACGACGCGCGCCTCCGCGACGAATCGATCGACCGCCGCCGGGTCGCTGTCGCCGCGCAGGACCTTGATCGCAGCCCGCTTGCCGATCAACGTGTGCACCGCGAGGTACACATCGCCCATGCCGCCCTTGCCGATCTTGCGATCGATGCGGTAGTCGCCGAGCGTCGCGCCGCGCGTCAGCTCGCCCTCGGGAAGGATCACCACCGCCGGCTGACTCGGCGAGGTCGGCACCGCCGGCAGGCTCGGCGCGGTGAACGAGGGGGACGACGCCAGCGGCGCGGCGGAATCGAGCGTCGCGTCGTCGTCCTGGACGTGCGTCTTGTCCTCCTCGTCCCTCACGCACTCGATAATACGCCGTCGGCGATCGCGATCGCGCGTACTGCGTCGATCGTATCGGCCTGATCGGCGGTCTTGTCGTCCCGGTAGCGGACGACGCGTGCGAGGCGGAGCGCGAACCCTCCCGGATACCGGCTGGACCGCTGGACGTCGTTGAACGCGACCTCGGCCACGATCTCGGGCCGGATGTAGACGATGTGCCCGTCGCGGTCGACCTCGCGCGCGAGAAACTCCGCGGTCTGCCAGCGCAGCATCTCGTCGGTCATGCCCTTGAACGTCTTGCCGAGCATCACCCAGCCCTCCGGCGACCGCGCGCCGAGGTGAATGTTCGACAGCCAGCCCTTGCGGCGCCCACTGCCCCACTCCGCCGCGAGCACGACCAGATCGAGCCGGTGGACCTTCTTGATCTTGAGCCACTGCGCGCCGCGGCTCCCGGCGTCGTACGGTGCTTCGAGCGCCTTGGCCATGATGCCCTCGTGGCCGCGCCCGACGGCGTCGCGGTAGAACGCGGCGGCCTCGTCGGCGTTGCCGGTGATGAGGCGCGGGACCGCGAGGCCGGGCGCGAGCTGCCCGACCACATCCCAGCGCCGCTGCGCCGGCTCGGCGAGCAGCGTGTCGTCATCGACGAGCAGCGCGTCGAATGCGGTCAACGTGAGGGGATGCGTCGCCGCGAGCGCGTTGCCATTTTTTCCGAACCGCTTCATCGTGTCCTGGAACGGCAGCGGCCGGCCGCCGGGGCCGAGCACGATCGCCTCGCCGTCGAGGATCAGCCGGCGGGCCGGGAGCGCGGCGACCGCGGCGATCGCCTCGGGCACGTACGCGGTGACCTCGTTGAGCGCCCGCGAGTAAGCGCGCACCGTGTCGCCTTCCTTGTGGAGCTGCACGCGGAAGCCGTCGAGCTTGTGCTCGAGCGCGAGCGGCCCACCGAACGCGGTGAGCGCCTCCGCGGTGTCGTCCGCGGTCTGCGCGAGCATCGGCAGCACGGGCCGGAACAGCGTCAATCCGAAGTGCGCGAGGTCGCCTCCGCGCGCCGCATCGAGCGCCGCCGCCGCGACGACGCCGAGGTCACCCGCGAGCATGTACGCGCGCCGCACGTCGGGAGCCGGCTTTCCGCTCGCCTTCGCGATCGCTTCGACGACCACGCCGTGAAGCGCGCCCTGGCGGAGCTCGCCGACCGCGAGCCGTGCGAGAAACGTCTGCTCCGGCGCGGTCGCGCGTGAGAGCAGCCCGCCGAGCTGCGCCTTGCGCGCGGTCGCCGAGCCGGGGCCTGCGAGGCGCGCGATGTCCTCGAGTCGGCGATCGACCTCGCCGAGCGTCAGCGCCGGCTCGCTCGCCGGGATCGTCGCGCGCTCGACCTCCGCCGCGGTCGCGTAGCCGATGCCGGTCTTCTGCGGGATCTCGCCGGCGAGGTAGCGCGCGCCGATCGCCCGTTCGTCCTCCGCCATCGCGGCGAGGCACTCCGCGAGCAGCGCGATCTTCTTCAGCCGCCCCGACGTCTCGGCGACCGCCGCGCTCGTCTCGACCAGCCGGCTCAGCAGCACGAAGCCACTCTAGCGCCGAAAAAAAAGAGCGGCGGCCCAGGAGGGAAACCGCCGCTCAGCGCGAGGAGACCGATCAGGCGGCGGCCTCGCGAACTGGTCGCAGGTAGTGCGCGACGCGTGCCACGCCAAGTGGCGGAAATCTCGCGGCCGTTGCGGCTTCACCAAGGCCTGCCGCCGGCAACTCGAGTTGCCACCTCACATCGTCGTGACCGCGCACTCGACCTCGACGGTCGTCCCGGGCGACGGCGGCTCGTTGCCGCGATCGATCTTCAGCTCGTAGCCGGTATCCGGCGCGGGGCACGACGCCTGGTTCAAATCTGTGTACCAGCACGGTGTCTTCGTGCCCGCCGCCGGCGTGGTCGCGTCCTGCATCGCGCACGCGGGGATCTGGGTGCGCGTCTCGGTCTTGCTGTTGATGTTCTGCACGTCGGCCACCGTGCACTGCAGCTGCGTGCCCGGATTGTTCGGATCGGCGTCGGTCGCATCGACCGGGCCCTCGAGACATGGGCTGATCGCGTTGAACAGCGTCTTGCCGATGTCGGTGAGCGCCGCGGAGTAGTCGCTCTGGCAGACCGTGTAGAACCGGCCGCGCGTGCCGTAGTTCGACAGGAAGCTCGCGAGCCGGACCGCCGGGCGCCCGAGGGAAGCACTGCCGTTGAGCGTCGTGCTGCACGACGGCTCCAGCGCGAGTGCCTGCGTGAAGCCGTTGAGCGTGAGAGGTCCCGTCACGATGTCGGTCGGCGACGTCGCGGTCTGCGGCGGATTGTCGTTCGTCATGAGGCCGGGCGGCGGCCCGCCGATCACCGCGACGACGAGCTGGCCGGGATTCTTCACGCTGCTGAGGAACTGCGCGTAGTAGCCCGGATCTTGAAGATACGAGTCCGTGCGCGCCTTGCAGCCGGTGTACGTGCCCGGCGCGGTCGCCGAGATCGCCTGATCGCAGAGGTATGCGAACAGCGGCTGCACGCGGAAATCGTCGTGGCCACCGACCTGCGCGTCGGGGAGGCTGAACACCGCGTTGCCCGCGGAGCCGTCCTTGACCGACGCATCGTCCTCGTCGGTGAGGAAGATCACCGCGAGGTACGCACCCGGCCGCAAGAAGCCGGTGTTCTCCGGCCGCGAGCTATCGAGCGCGCGCTTCATCGCCTCGAGCGGCGCCTCGAAGCCGCACCCGTTCGCACCGATCTGCGCGATGCACGACAGCGCGCTGTCGAGCGTGCCGCTGTAGTTGACCTGGCGCGTCCCGTCGGCCGCCTTGATGTCGGTGATGTACTTGCCGTTCGGCGGCGTGCACCCGGGGACGCGCGCGGTGACCTGGAACACGCCGTTGTCGCCGGGATCCGGGGACGGGCAGCTCGGCCCGTAGCCCTGCACGCCGATGTCGACGGTCGTGTCGATGACGGCGACGTGGAGGTTCGGGCGGCCCGTCGGGAACGCATCGAGCGCCTGCACGAACTTCGGGAAGTTCTGCGCGAATAGCGTCTGCTTGTCCGAGGTCGACGCCGAGTTGTCGATCACGAACAGGACGTCGATATCGGCGCTGACCGGGATGTCCTTGATCGTCGCGCCTTGCTGCTGCGGATCGACCGCGGACAGGCTCCGATCCGGGCAGCCACCCAGCAGCGTGACAGCCGCCACGAAGAGCGCATGTTTGACCATGCCCCTTCGTGCGCGCAGCCGCGCGAATCCGTCACGCGCTCGTCAGAACACGAACGGATAGCTGAACGAACCGCCGCTCTGCGTCTTGCTGAACGTGGCCTTCTGCACCGCCGCCGAGACGCACGCGCCGAGCGCGGCATCCGGAGAGGCCTCGACGTTCACGGACGAGACGCGGCCATCGCCGCCGACCTTGACGTGAACCTTGACCTTGCCCTTCGCCGACGACTTGTCGCCACACGAGGTCACGCGCGCCTTCACGTTCGCGATGCCCGCCGAGATCATCGAGCGGTCGAGCGCGTCCGGCAGATCGCTGTGGCCACCGCCGCTGGGCGCCGCGCCACCGCCACCGCCACCGCCGCCGCCCTTCTTCTTGAACTTCGCGCAGCACGCGCCGTCGTAGTTGTTCAGCACGCACGACACCTCGTCGCAGCCACCGCCGCCGCTGTCGGCAGCCGGCGCCTTGGTCTCGGCCTTCGGTGCCGTGTCGGCATGCGCGACCGCTGCCGTGTGCGACGGCGCCGTGGTCGTGTGCGAGGGCGCCGTGGTCGTGTGCGAGGGCGCCGTGGCGTTGTGCACCACGGGAGCCTTGGTGTCCGTCTTCGTGTCGGTCTTCGTATCGGTCTTGGTGTCGTGCGTGTCGGCCGTCGCGACCTGGGTCGCCGAGCCGGCGCTGCCGGTGTCTGCGGGCTTGGCCGCGTTGTCGGTCGCCGTGGCCGCGCTGCCGGTATCGGTCGTCGCCTTGGCGGTATCCGTCGTCGCCTTCGCGGTATCCGCCGCCGGCGCCGCCGCAACCACGGTCTTCGGCTCCTTCGACTTCATCAGCATGACGACCATGATCACGGCGACGATGGCCAGCAGGCCGACCGCCGCGATCATGATGTAGAGGACCTTGCTGTTGCTCGACGGGCGCGCCGTCGGCACGATCACGGCCGGCTCGGAGAAGCCGCCGCCGCCGAACACGGGCAGGTCGTCGATCGAGCCGATGCCCGCCGACGCCGGCTTGCTGGTCGCCGCGCCGCCGCCACCGAGGTACGCGCTCGCCATCGAGCGGATGTCGATGAGGCCCGAGCCTTCGCCGCCCGCCGCGCCGGTCGCATGACCGGACGCCGACGACGAAGACGAGGAAGGCGCCGCATGGTGCGCGGGCTTGTCGCTCGCGAGCTGCGCGAGGTTGTTCAGCGAGAACAACACCGAGTTTTCGTTGCGCTCGCCGCGCAGCTTGCTGCCCGCGGCCGACGCCGACTGTGCCGACGCCGCCGGCTTGCTGCCGAACAGATCGCCGCCGTCGTCATCATGGTGATCGCGACCGCCGCCGCGTGCGCTGCCCGCGGACGCTGCCGCGAACAGGTCACCCGGATCGCTCTTCATCGTGCCGCTGCCGCCGAGGTCATCGCCGGCGCCGAACATCGCGCCGACCGCCGCGGCGCCACCGCCGCCGTGCGCTGTCGTCGTGCTGCCCGATGCGACGAGAGCCGCGAACACATCGACCTGCGCGAGCGGCAGCCAGTCGGCAAAGCCCTCACGCCAGGTGAACGTCTCGCCGTCGACCTCGCCGGAGGCGAACTTCTGCTGGACCTCGCCCGCCGTGAGGGGACCGACCTGGTCCTGGTTGATCACCAGGTGCCACACGGCGTCATCGCCGGCAGGCGCTTCACCGCCTCCGCCGTCGTAGCCGTAGTCGTAGACGCGAGTGTCTTTCTCCTGAGGAGCCGGTGCAGCTTCCGCTGCGCCCGCACCCCCTCGGACGACAATGATGTTGCTGCACTTCTTACAGCGGATCTTGAAGACCTTGCCTTGGACCTTGTCGTCGCTGATCGAGTACTTGGCCTGGCAGGCGTCACAGACGATCTTCATATGCGTTCCCTACTGTCGCGGTTCAACGACTACGACCCCCAAGTGCTCCCGAGCCTTGGAGAAATGATCGTATCACGAGAATGGATCGATAAGCCGAATGGTCTCGGCACGATCGGGGCCCACGGAGACCAGACAGAACGGCACCCCGGCCATCCGCTCGATCGTCTCGACGTAGGCACGTGCGGGCGCAGGCAAATCGGTGATGTCGCGCGCGTCGCTCGGCAGGCGGTCCCAGCCCGCAATGCGCGTGTAGATCGGCTCCGCGCGTACGAGATCTTCGGGGTCGGTCGGTGGCTCGTCGAGCTCCTTGCCGTCGAGCTTGTACGCGACGCAGACCTGGACATCGCCCAGCCCGGCGAGCACGTCGAGCTTCGTGAGCGCGAGCGACTGCATGCCCGAGAGCCGTACGCCCATGCGCAGCGCGGGTAGATCGAGCCAGCCGCAGCGCCGCGGGCGCCCGGTGGTCGCGCCGTACTCGCCGCCGGCCTTGCGGAGCCGCTCGCCGGCGTCGCCGTGGAGCTCGGTCGGGAACGGACCCTCGCCGACGCGCGTCGCGTAGGCCTTCGTGATGCCGACGACCGAGTCGATCTGCGTCGGGCCGATGCCCGCGCTCTGGCAGGCGCCGGCCGCGATCGTCGAGCTCGAGGTCACGTACGGATACGTGCCGTGATCGACATCGAGCAGGCAGCCCTGCGCGCCCTCGAACAGGACGTGCCGGCCCTTGGTGATCGCGTGCGAGACGTGACGGCCGGCCTCGCCGGTGTGCGGTCGCAGCCGCTCGCCCGCCGCGAGCGCCTCGTCGGTCCACTTCGCGACGTCGGACTTCGTCGGGACGGTGCCGCCGAGGTGTGCGATCAGCGGCGCGAGATCGTCGACGTTGGCAGCGACCAGCTCGCGCAGGCGCGCCGGCTTGAGCAGATCGCGAACGCGGATGCCGCGCCGCGCGGCCTTCATCTCGTACGCCGGGCCGATGCCACGGCGCGTGGTGCCGATCGCCTTGCCCTGCTTCGCGCCGTGATCCTCGCGGAGGCCATCGACGAGCTTGTGGTACGGCAGGATGACGTGCGCGCCGAGCCCGATCAGCAGCTCGCCGCGGACGAGCAGCCCGCGCTCCTGGCACTCGGCGATCTCGTCGAGCAGCGTGTGCGGATCGATCACCATGCCGTCGCCGAGCACGCAGCTCTTGCCGGGGTGACAGACGCCCGACGGCACGAGATGCGTGACGAGCTTCTTGCCCTCGATCACGAGCGTGTGGCCGGCGTTCGCACCGCCACCGTAACGGACGACGACGTCGGCCCGCTCGGTGAACAGGTCGACGACCTTGCCCTTACCTTCATCGCCCCACTGGGCGCCGACGACGATGACGACCGACATCTACGTCGCCTGTAATAGCGCGATCAGTGCCTTCGTGTCGCCGGCTCGGGCCGCCTCGATCGCGGCCTTTGTGGCGGTGGATGTGGGTCGGGAGTCATCGGCAAAGATCAGCTGATCTCCGACGATGGCGGCATCGAGGCCGGCGCCGCGCAGCCACGCGGGATCGGCTCCCGCCTGCACGACCGCACGCAGGCCGGCGGTCCGCAGCACGTGCGCGATGTCCGGATGATCCACCGCGACACCGAACGCGGCTCGCGGTGGCGGCACGCCGGCGGCGCGCTGGGCCTCGGCCGCGGCCTCGATGTCGATCGCGAAGCCGACCGCGTGGACGTCGCGGCCGTACTTGCCGATCAGCTCGTCGTAGCGGCCGCCGCGCAGGATCGCATCCGGTGCGCCGCTCGCGTGGCCGGCGAACTTGATCCCCGTGTAGTAGTCGAAGCCGCGCAGGTCGCCGAGATCGACGGTGACATCGACGCGGCTGCCGACCTTGCCGCGGAACGCCTCGATCGTCTCGCCGAGATCATCGAGCGCCTCGGTCATCCCCAGCGGCCAGGCGAGCTGGCGGGCGCGTGCGAGCGTCGGCTCGGCCGGCCCCCACAGCGTGACCAGCGCCTCGGCGAACGGCGCGAGCTCGTGATCGTCGCGGATCGCGGCGCGCACGCCGGCGCGATCCTTCTTCGCGATCGCGGCCGCGAGCTGGTCGCGGTTGAGCGATGACTCGAGCACGAACCGCGCGAACCCGACGTGACCGACATCGAGCCGCGCGTCGGGCAGCCCGAGCGCCGACAGCGCCGCCCACGCGACCGCGAGCACCTCGGCATCGGCGTCGCGATCCGGCGCACCGACGAGCTCGATGCCCGCCTGCAGGATCTCGCGCTGGCCCGCTTCGCCGGCGAACCGCGTGACCGCGCCCTCGTAGCAGAGCCGGATCGGGCCCGGCACGTCCGTCATCCGCGTCGCGACCAGGCGCGCGATCTGCGGCGTGATGTCGGGCCGGAGCGCGACGATCTGCCCGCTGCCCGGCTCGACGAACCGGATCGCCGCCGCCCGCGCGGCCGCGCCGAGCCCGCGCTCGAGGACATCGGAGACCTCGAAGTACGGCGTGATCACGCGCTGGTAGCCCCACGCCGCGAACACCTCCTCGACGCGCTGGGCGAGCGCACGCCGCCGCGCCGCCGCGCGCGGCAGAAAATCGCGAACGCCCGAAGGGAGGCGGATGCCGGTAGACACGCGCCGAGTCTACTACTGCACGAGTTACCCCGGCGGCGGCGGAACCGGCATCGGCGTCGCCGGGGGGCCCCAGCACGACGCATCGCCGTTCGCGACGACGCACGCGTTCTCGACGCCAGGACCGCCGGGCGTGACCGCGAGCGTGGCGGCCGGGATGCCGAACGTCGCCGCCTGCGAGGCCACGTACTCGGTGAGCACGCCGTCGCCGATGCCGCCGGCCGAGACGCGGCCCCAGCAGAACGCTTCGCCGCCGCGCATCGCGCACACCGTGTCGCCGCCGACCGCGACGGCGGTCCAGTCCTCGCCCTGCGTCATCTGCACGCCCTGCTGGTCGTTACCGCCGCCGGTGAGCAGACGTCCCGAGCCGCGGCACCACACCTCGCCGGCGCCGTTGCTGCCGATGATCGCGCACGTCGCCTCGCCGCCCGCTGACACCGCGATCGCCGGATTGCCATTGAAGTAGACGTTCACCGGCGTGTCGACCTCGCAGGGGCCCGGGAAGCACGGCTCGATCTGCGAGTGGTTGTTGCCGCCCCAGCACCAGACGCCGCCGTTGCGATCGATCGCACAGCTGTGATCGTAACCGACCGACAGGCTCTGGAACGTCGTCCCCGGCATGACGTGGATGCCGGCCGTGCCGCCGACTTGCTGGCTGTTGCCCCAGCACGTGACGCTCGTATCGATCCCGAGCGCGCAGCTGTGAAAGCCGCCGGCTCCAACCTGCGTGTAGCTCATGATCGGCAGCGGCACGAGCTGCGGCGACATCGCGTCCGCGCCCGGCGTGCCGGTCAGCTCTCCGTACGTGTTCGTGCCCCAGCAGTAGACCGCGCCGCCCAGGATCCCGCAGCTGTGGGTCGGGCCGGAGCTCACCGCGCTCCAGGTCTTCGAAGGGTCGCCCATCCTCGTCGGTACCGTGGTGTTGCCACCGGCGGCGTCCTGACCGGCGCACGCGAGGTAGCCCGCGATATCGAGACCGCACACGTGCTGCGTGCCCGGCGCGAGCACGCTCCACGTTCCCGCCGGCGCCGCGTCGTGCGCATCGCTTGCGTCGCCGTTCGGCGGCGGCACCTCGGTGAAGCCGAACAGCTGATCGCAACCGGCGAGCAGCAGGACGAGCCACCATTTCATGCACGGGTATCGTATCGTGGGCGTCGTGAGCGAGTCCACGATCGCGGCCTTAGCAGCCGCAGCACACGAGCTACGCGTGCTGCTCGACGCGATTCCGGCGCCGGTCTTCTACAAGGACGCATCCGGCATCTACCGCGGCTGCAACCAGGCATTCGAGGCCTACCTCGGGCGCCCGCGCGCGGAGATCATCGGCAAGGACGTCTACGGGCTCTCGCCGAAGGAGCTCGCCGACGTGTTCAAGGCCGCCGATGACGCCCTGTTCGCGTCGCGCGGCACGCAGATCTACGAGGCGCGCGTGCGCTACGCGGACGGCACGTACCACGACGTGATGTTCCACAAGGCGACGTTCCTCGACTCGTTCGGCAACCTCGGCGGCATGATCGGGACGATCCTCGACATCACGACGCGCAAGCAGGCCGAGAAGGCGCTCGCCGAGTCGGAGGCGCGGTATCGCGCGGTGATCTCCGCGCTCGGCGAGGGCATCGTGCTGGTGTCGCGCGAGCGAGCCGTGCTCGCATGTAACCCGGCCGCGCGCGCGATCCTGCGGCTCGACGAGGCCGCGCTGCTCTCCGGCGCGGACTGGCCGCTCGTCGACGACAACGGTGCGCCGGTCGCGCTCGCCGACTCGCCGATCGCGCGCACGCTCGCGACTGGACGCGACGAGACCGCGGTCGTGCTCGGGCTGCGCCACGCCGACGGCATGCGCGCCTGGATCTCGCTGTCGACGCGCGGCATCGGCGACGCGGACGGCCTGCCGACCTCGGTCGTCGCCTCGTTCGCCGACATCACCGAGCGCCGCATGTTCCAGCAGCAGCTCGAGCACCAGGCATTCCACGACGCGCTCACCGGTCTGCCCAATCGCAAGCTGTTCATGCAGCGCCTCGATCACGCGCTCGAGCTCGCGCGCCGGCGCGACGAGCGGGTCGCGGTGGCATTCGTCGATCTCGACGGCTTCAAGGCCGTCAACGACACCCACGGCCACGAAGCGGGCGATCGCCTGCTCGCGACGATCGGCAAGCGGCTCGGCGAGACGCTGCGCGGCTCGGACCTCGTCGCGCGCATCGGCGGTGACGAGTTCTGCGCGATCCTCACCGGCGTCGCCGACCAGGCAGCCGCGCGCTCGATCGCCCAACGCATGCTCGACGTGATCGCGCCCGCGATCGACAACCCGAGCGTCACCGCAAGCATCGGCCTGTCGCTGTTCCCCGATGACGCGACCGAGCCCTCGATCCTGCTGCGCCAGGCGGACGCCGCGATGTATCGCGTGAAGACGCGCGGCAAGAACGCCGTCGGCCTCTACGCTACGTCGTGAACCGCACGCGGCTCGCGCCGAACACGCGCTCGAGATCCTCGGACGCGACGACGGCGAGGATCGGATAGCCGCCGGTCGTCGGGTGATCGGGCCCGAGGATGATCGGCTGGCCGTCGCCGGGGACTTCGATGGCGCCGCGCACCATCGGCCGCGAGCGCTCGCGAAGGTCGGGCCGCCGCGGCAGGCTGGTGCCGCGCAGGCGGGCGCCGATCCGCGCGGGCATGGCGACCTCGTAGGGCGTCGCGAGGAGAGTGGCGAGCGCATCGCCCGCGAACGCGTCGAGATCGGGCCCCGGAATCACCCGCACCGTCGCTGTCGGCTCCCGCTGCGCGCGTGCGACATGAATCGTCGTGCCGTCGATCTCATCGCCCTTGCGTAGCAGCGTGGTGAGCAGCGGTCGCATGACCTCGCCTCGCACGGCGACGTAGCTCCAGGTAGCGGCCTCGATGACGTGATCCTCACCGCGATCGTCGCGGAGGACGAGCCGGCCGAGGACCTCGATCGCTGGCGCATCCTCGCGATTGCCGATCGCACGGTTCGCCGCGACGAGCAGCGACGGCACCGCCGCGCCGCCCGGGGGCACGCCCTCGTGCATGTGTCCGTGCCGCCCGAGATCCTGGATGCTATTCGGTCCGGCGGAGCTGACGACGACGAGGGTCATTGCTCGAACCTCGCGCGCGTCATCGGACGAACCTCACGCGGTCGCCCAGCTGGAGGCGCGCGCCTTGCGGGCCGAACATCTCGTCGGCGACCTGGCCGATCAGGTGCCAGCCACCCGGCGACTCCGCCGGATACACCGCGGTGAACCGATCGGCGATCGCGAGGGAGCCCGCCGGCACGCGCGGCCGCGGAGTCGCGCGGCGCGGAAGCACGAGCGCCTCGTCGAGCCCGACGAGATATGCAAACCCCGGTCGAAACCCGATCGTGTCGACGGTGTACGTCGCCGCGCTGTGGCGCGCGATCACCTCGGCGGTCGAGAGCCCGGTCGCGCGTGCAACCTCGTCGAGATCCTCGCCGGTGTAGGTCGCCCGCAGCTCGTGATCGCGCACGGCCGTGTCGTCGTCGCGCAGCTTCGCGAGCGCGGCCAGGTTGCCGGGTGTCGGCGGCCCGGCGAAGTAGACCGCCACGTCCTCGCGCGCGACCACCACATCGATCGCGCCGGGCCACGCGCGAGCCGCGCGCACGAGCGCCCGCGCCGAGACGTTGGGCGGCCGCGCAAACCGGATCGCCCGATCGCCGAGCGGAACCCACGCCGGTTCGCGCGCGTCTGTCATCACGCGGCTCGCGTGAGGCCATCGACCGCCGCGCGAACTGCACGCGCGATCGCGAGCGAGCCCGGCGTGTCGGCGTGGATGCACACGGTGTCGTGATCCGCCGCCAGCTCGCGCACGCGCGCCGCGGCGAGCGCCGGATCGGTGACGAGTGCACCGGGCTCGCTGCGCGGCACGAGGCTGCCGTCGGGACGCACCGCGCGATCCGCGAAGCCCTCGCGCAGGTAGCGCAGCCCCGCGGCCTCGGCGGCCTCGCGCAGCCGTCCGCGCGGCGGACCGATCACGATGACCTCGGCACCGAGCACGCGCATCGCGCCGTCGAGCAGCGCCGCGGCGAGCTCGAGGTTGGCGTTCGCGTCGTGATAGAGCGCGCCGTGCGGCTTGACGTACGTGACGCTCGCCAGCGCCGCGAGCCGCGCGCACTGCTCGGCGATCGTCGCGGACACATCCGCCAGCGCCATCTCGATCGTGCGCCGGCCGAAGCCCTCACGATCCGGATACGACGGATGCGCGCCGACGCCGCGCGCGACCGCGAGCACGCGCTGCATCGAGGCGTCGTCACCGGCGTGGCCGCCACACGCGATGCACACGACATCGGCGAGCCGCCACAGCTCGGCGGGTTCGTCGTCGTGCTCGCCGGCGTCGACGTTGAGCAGCACCTACGCCGGTTCTAGCTCACCGGCGGCGTCGCCGCAGTACGAGACCTAGCGCGATCGCGAGACCGCCGAGGCCGCTGCTCCCGCCGGCGCTGCAACCGCCCGTGATCTCCTGGTCATATTGATCGCCCGAGTCGCCACTCTGCGGCGCCTGCATGGCCGGGACGACCGTCAGGGCGAAGTTGACCTGACCGAGCGCGGTCGAGCCGTCGCTCAGCACGAGCTGCTCGAAGATCGGGAGCTCGGCCTGCGTGGCCGGCGTCGTCACGTCGAACGCGATCTCACCCATGCCGCCCGCCGGGACCGGCTGGCCGAGCGCGGCGATCTGCGTGCCGTCGATCCAGCTCGCGTCGTGGAGCTGCGTGCCGGCCGGCGCGACGAGCACCGCGCTCGCGGGCCACTCGGCGTCGGTGTTGTTCTGGATCGTGAACGTGAAGTGCGCCTGGGTCTGCTCTGCGGCCTGGTCCGGACCGTCGACCGACACGAGGTCGGCCGAGACCGCCGCGTGCTGCACGCACGACGCGCCGAGCGCGAAGCCGGTCGCCGGCGACTGCTTGAGACGCGCCTCGGTCTGCGGGCCGTAGTCGCCGTCCTCCGAGATCTTGTCGGTCGGATGGTTGCGATTCCACAGCTTCTGGAACGCGAGGACATCCTCGCCGCGGATGTCGGACGAGCTCGTGTGATCGAAGTGCACGCTGTCACCCGGCACGTCGTGCTTCCAGCCGTGCGAGCTCATCGACGTGACGACCGACGACCAGTTCGCGAGGTCGATCGCGCGCCCGCTCTCGTGGTTCGAGTTGCCCACCGTCGCCGCCGCCGTGATGCCGCAGCGCCCGTTGAGGTACCAGCGGTACAGCAGATACTGCTGCGCGATCGTGCGGAACGCGCTGTTGACCTGCACCGAGTGGCTCACTGCCTCGGCCACGAGGTCGCTCTTCGCATCGGCCTCGAGGTACGGCAGCACCGAGCTGCTCGTGACCACGAGGTTGCCGCCGGGCGCGAACGCCGTGAGCCCGGTCGGGTGCTCGCAGCCGATCTCGTCCGCGATCTGACGCGACAGGCCAATCACGACCGAGGTCGAGCACCCCGATGACGTCGTGTAGTCCGCGACCGTGGAAGCCGCCGCGCTCTGGCTCGTGGCCGGCTCGCTATCCACGCAACCGGCGAGGAGCGCAGTGGGAACGAAAAGCAGCAACCTGGAGGCTGCACTCCCACGCGCGAGACCGAGGAATCGAGGAGTTGAGACGATGGCGGCCATGGTGCGCCGTCATGCATTCAAGGCGCGTGCTGTCCATGCTGCGCTGCACGATGCACATCGCGCGCACGTTGACTGCATGCGCATTCGCGCCTGCAACTCAGAGAGGGTTCGCGATCCCGATGAAGCGCGCGTCGACACTCGGGAACTTCGCGCGCAGCTCGTCCGCGAGCCGCATCGGGCCGAACACCTCCGTGGCGACGTGACCTGCCGCGACGAGCGTGATCTGGAGCTCCTTGGCGAGATCCGCCGCGCGCTCGGCGAGCTCGCCGGTCAGGAACATGTCGCAGCCGGCCTGCGCCGCGGCCTCGAGCAGGTCACTCGCCGCGCCCGAGCAGATGCCGACCTTGCGCACCGCGTCGGGACCGTACGGGAACACGAAGCGCGGCGGCGCGCCGTTGCACACGCCGGCACAGATCCGCGCGAGCGCGTCCGCCTTCGACAGCGGCACCGTGAACGTCCCCGCGAGCCCGAGCGCGACGCCGCGAACATCGCCGAACGCGGTGCGGTTCTCGAGCTCGAGCGCGTCCGCGAGGCCGGCGTTGTTGCCCAGCCGCGCATGCTTGTCGAGCGGCAGGTGATAGGCCGCGAGCGAGACGTCGTTGCCGAGCAGGAGCTTCAGCCGCTGGCGCATCGGCCCCGCGATCGATGTGAGCCCACCGCCCCAGAGGAGGCCGTGGTGCACGACGATCAGGTCGGCCCCGACCTCGACCGCGCGCCCGATCAGCTCGGCCGATGCCGACACGCCGGTGACCACGCGCTCGACCTCCGCCGAACCCTCGACCTGGAGGCCGTTGGGCGCGTAATCACGGAATCGGGCCGCCTCGAGGGTCTCGTCGAGGTACCCGACGACTTCACGGAGATGAGCCGGCATCGCGGGCGGTATGGTAAACCGCCTCCCATGCCCCCGGTGAAGAAGCCTGACACC
>Ga0070678_100000582_pt1 | contig 17936 bp, 11 predicted proteins | sample KBSM73metaG_FD_65647 | JGI IMG/M metagenome (GOLD analysis project Ga0070678, IMG submission 65647) | Miscanthus rhizosphere microbial communities from Kellogg Biological Station, Michigan, USA - KBS M7-3 metaG | ecosystem: Host-associated > Plants > Roots > Rhizosphere > Soil ...
CGCGCTCGTGCGACTGGTGCCGATCAAGGGAGCCGATGTGCTCGTTCGCGCGGTTCCGCACATGACCCCGAAGGCGCGCATCGTGATCGCCGGTAATGGGCCCGATGGAGAACGGATCTTCGTCACCATGAACTGCAAAGCCGTGACGGACGCCGTTGGCGATCGCATCACCTGGATCGGCGCGCTGGACGCGGCGGAGCGCGATCAGCTCCTTCGCGAGGCCAGTGTCGTCGTGATCCCGTCTCGCGTGCTCTCGAACGGCCGCACCGAGGGAACACCGGTGGTCGCGCTCGAGGCACTCGCGGCCGGCGTGCCGGTCGTCGCGAGCAACGTCGGAGGTCTGCGCGAGCTGCCGGTCGTGCATGTACCTCCCGAGGATTCGCGTGCGCTCGCCGCGGCGATCGATCGCGTGCTCGTCGAGCCGCCACCGCGTGTCGACATGACCTCGTACGACTGGTCGCAGGTCGTGCACAGGCTCCTGCCGTGACCGCCCTCGGCGCGATCGTCATGGCCATTCGCTTCGCGTGCGAGCTCGCCGCGCTCGCGATCACCGCCTGGTGGGGACACCGCAGCTTCGGCATCGCGGCGGCGATCTGCGCACCCGCGCTCGTCGGCATCCTGTGGGGACTGTGGATCGCCCCGCGGGCGACGAAGCGGCTTCGCGATCCGCTGCGCTTCGGCGTCGAGTCGGTCGTGTGGGCCAGCGCGATCGCCGCGCTCGTCGCTCTCGATCGGCCGATCCTTGCCGCGGGTTTCGGCGTGGCAGCGTTCGGCACTGCGATCGGTGCGCGTCGCTTCGAGCCCGAGGTGAGTAACCGCGACGGCAGCTCGCGGGCTCGCAATGCGTAACTGCGTTCGCACCGCGGTCCGACCAGTCGTGGCGAAGTGGTTGGAATCGCGTGACGATCCGGCAACAGCCGTGCGATAAAGACACGTGTCATGGCGGCACGGTTGGTGCTAATCCCGCTGCCGATGTCTGAGAGTCCGAGGTTCGACGTCTCGGTGATTTTGCCGTTCGGGGATGACGAAGAAGCCGTCGGCATCGCCGTGCGCCGGACCGCCGAGCACATCCGCAGCCTGGGCCTGTCGTTCGAGATCCTCGCAATCGACGAGGACAGCGGCGACAACTCGCACGCCGTTCTCGCTCTGCTCCGCGCCGAGGTGCCGGAGCTTCGCGTGACGCACGCGCCGGGTCGCGGCAAGGGCGTCGATGTCGGCGCCGCTCGCGCGCAGGGCACGCTCTTGATCGTCGCGACGCCCGACGTCGCGAGCGCTTCGCTCGACGGTGTCGGCGACTCGTGCCGCCGGTTGCTCGCCGGTGAGGGCGATGCCGAGGTCGCGCTCGCGCGGTTCACCGTCGCTCATCGCGTGCGCGCACTGGTCGCGTTCCGCGGGGCTCGGCTCCTCGGTCCTGCGATGCATCGCCGGCTCGCGAAGCGCCTGCAGGTGCGGAATCTTTCGGTTCGCGTCGCCGGGACGGGCGTGGCTGCGAAGACTCCGGTGGGCCGGCTGCGGGCCTTTGCCGCACGCGCCGGCCGCTTCGCCTAGGGCGCGTCGCAGAACGCCTGCTATCATCGAAGGCAGGCATGTACCCGTTGCTCGCGATCCTGTCGCTCGGGTTTCTGATCGTCGTGCACGAGGGTGGCCACTACTTCGTGGCGCGCTGGTGCGGGATGCGGATCGAGCGCTTCAGCATCGGGTTCGGCCCCGGCATCTTCAAGCGCAAGAGCAAGAAGACCGGCACCGTCTTCCAGATCGCTCCGATTCCGTTCGGCGGCTTCGTCGAGATCCGCGGCATGAACATCGCCGAGGACGTCGATCCCGACGACAGGGCCGCGTATCCGAACCGGCCCGCGTGGCAGCGGTTCCTGACGATCTTCGCCGGCCCCGCGACCAACTACCTCTCGGCGATCGTGCTCGCGTTCGCGCTGTACACCTGCCACGGCGTCGAGAGCTCGTGGCGCTGGTACGGCGTCGCCGACGTGCAGCAGAACTACGACGCGTACGGCAAGCTCGAGGTCGGCGACCGCGTCCTCGAGGTCGATCACGCGCCGATCATGGCCGAAGGCACGTGGAGCGACGGCACGCACACGATCACCGCGGGCAAGACGTTGACCGAGCGGGTGAGCGCGAAGCAGGGTGCGCCGGTCACGCTCACCGTGCTGCGCGACGGCAAGAAGCTCGACGTCACGATCACGCCGACGCGCATTGCCGGCCCGGAGCAGGAGCTCAGCATCGTGTTCGCCGCGCAGCTGCGCGCGTGCTGCAACCTCGTCACGAAGCACGGCGAGCCGCGCTACCTGATGGGCATCGTTCCGAGTGAGACCCCCGATGTCCTCGACATCGGCGTCATCGCCTCGGCAAAGGGCGCGCTCGAGTACCCGGTTGTACAGACGAAGCTGATCGCCAGCGGCCTCTACCAGATCATCGCCGGCAAGGAGCAGGCCGATCCCGGCGGGCCGGTGCGCATCTACAGCGAGTTCAAGAAGGCGTGGGAGCTCGGCTTCATCAACGGCATCAAGCTGGTCATGATGCTCAGCGTCTACCTCGGCCTGTTCAACCTGTTCCCGCTGCCCGCCCTCGATGGCGGCCGCCTGGTGTTCCTCGGCTACGAGCTGGTGACGCGGCGCCGGGCCAATCCGAAGATCGAGGCGATGGTCCACATGGGCGGGATCATGGTGCTCGGCGTGGTGATGATCCTCGTGACGCTCCGCGACCTCCACGTCTTGTGGTAAGCGCTAAGCTGCGGCGGTGATCGCCGCCGACGTCCTCGATCGGATTCCGACCGAGCCGGGCGTGTACCTCTTCAAGGACGCGCGCGGTGCGGTGGTCTACGTCGGCAAGGCGCAGAACCTTCGCACGCGCGTGCGCCAGTACTTCCGCGAGGGCGGCGACGAGCGGTTCTTCGTCGCGGCCGGATTTCTCGGGCGCACCGTGAAGGAGCTCGAGACGATCGTGGTGTCGTCGTCGAAGGAGGCGCTGCTCCTCGAGAACCACCTGATCAAGAAGCATCAGCCGAAGTTCAACGTCAAGCTGCGCGACGACAAGCAGTACCTCGTGCTGCGACTCATGGATCCGGGGCTGCCCGCCGAGGGCACGGCGAAGCGCGAGGTGTTCCCGCGCGTCGAGGTCGTGCGCAACATCCGCGACGACAAGGCGCACTACTTCGGCCCGTATCACTCGGCGACGAGTGCGCGCGAGACGCTGCGCATCCTCAACCGCCACTTCCAGCTCCGCACGTGCACCGATCACGTGCTCGAGACCCGCGGCCGGCCGTGCCTGCAGTACCAGATCAAGCGGTGCAGCGGACCGTGCGCGATCGACGTGCCGCCCGAGAGCTACGCCGAGCAGGTCGAGGACGTGAAGATGTTCCTGTCGGGGAAGTCCGTCGAGCTCGTCGACCGGCTGCGCGCGCGTATGAAGGGCCGCGCCGAGCGCGAGGACTTCGAGGTCGCCGCCGCGCTGCGCGACTCGATCGGTGCGGTCGAACGGACACTGGCGCGCCAGCACATCGTCCAGGAGGAGATGATCGACCAGGACGTCTGGGGCCTCTATCGCGAGGCCGACGCCGTCGAGGTCGTCGTGCTGTTCATCCGCGGCGGCAAGCTCGTCGGGCGACGCACGTTCCAGCAGAAGGATCAGGAGCTGCCCGATCCGGCGGTGATCGCCGAGTACGTGCAGCAGTACTACGCGACCGGCACGTTCATTCCCGACGAGGTGGTCGTCGGCGTCGACATCGAGGACAGCGACACGCTCGCCGAATGGCTGACGCTGTCGCGCGGCAAGAAGGTCAAGCTCGTCGAGCCGCGCCGGGGAACGCGCGTGCGCCTGGTCGAGCTCGCGGATCGCAACGCCGCGGCAAGCGCCACCTCGCGCAAGGGCCGCGACGCCGATGCCGATGCGCTGCTGGCGAAGGTCGCCGATCGGCTGTCGCTGCCGCGCCCACCGCGCCGCATCGAGTGCTTCGACATCGCGCACATCCAGGGCACCGAGACCGTCGCGTCGATGGTGACGTTCATCGACGGCGTGCCGGCCCGCAGCTTCTATCGCAAGTTCAAGGTGCGCTCGGTCGACAACAACGACTTCGCCGCGATGTACGAGGTGCTCACGCGCCGGTTCAAGCGGTCGCAGAAGGCCATCGAGAATGACGATCCGGCGTGGGCACTGCCCGACCTGCTCGTGATCGACGGCGGCAAGGGCCAGCTCGGCATGGCGGTCACCGCGCTGACCGATCTCGGCGTGAAGCTCGGCGGCGAGGACGGCCTCGAGGTGATCGGGCTCGCGAAGGAGCGTGACCTCGATGCCGGCAGCGCGCCCGACCGCATCTATCGCCGGAACATCAAGGACTCGATCCCGCTGCGGCCGAACTCGCCCGAGCTGTACGTGCTCGCGCGCATCCGCGACGAGGCGCACCGGTTCGCGAACACGTTCCACCGCGACCGCCGCAGCAAGCAGTCGCTACGTAGTCAGCTCGACGACATCCCGGGCATCGGGCTGACGCGCCGCCAGCGCCTGCTCAAGCACTTCGGGAGCGTGCGCGCGGTGCGGCAGGCGACCGTCGAGGAGCTGGCGAAGGCACCCGGCATGAACAAGAAGGCTGCCGAGGCGGTCGCCACGTACTTCGCGGACCTCGAGCGCGGCGGCGGCGATCAGGCGATCGATCAGGAAATCGCCGAGGCGATCGACGAGCCCTCCTAGGTTACTATCGACCTGATGGGCAACGATCGGGTCCTGGGGATGGCGGCGACCACGCCGCACGCAGCGGGCACTGCGCCGGTCGAGCTGCAGGGCGGCCTGCGAATCGGCGCCTACGAGCTGATCCGCGAGCTCGGACGCGGCGGCATGGGCCAGGTCTGGCTCGCGCGCGACACGAAGCTCGCGCGGCGCGTGGCGATCAAGTTCCTCGCGAGCAGCTCGCAGGAGCTGACCGATCGGTTCCTCGTCGAGGCGCGTACGACCGCCGCCGTGAATCACGAGAACATCGTGGTGATCCACGAGGTCGACGAGCACGCCGGCGAGCCCTACATGGTGCTCGAGTACCTCGAGGGTGCACCGCTGCGCTCGCTGATGAATGGGCGCGCGTTCCCGGCGAGCCGCGTGATCGAGATTGCCGTCGCGGTCGCTCGTGCGGTCGTGCGCGCGCACGCGGCGGGCATCGTCCATCGCGATCTCAAGCCCGAGAACATCTTCGTGACCAGCGAGGGGACGGTGAAGGTCCTCGATTTCGGCATCGCGAAGGCGTTGAGCTCCGTCGAGAAAGCGCCGGCGGCACCGATGTCGCAGGACACCGAGGGCAGCGGGCTCATCGGCACGCCGCAGTACATGTCGCCCGAGCAGTTCGGCAACGGCGAGATCGATCACCGCAGCGACCTGTGGGCAGTCGGCATCATCCTGTTCGAGCTGCTCACCGGCCGGCACCCTCTCGAGCCGTTCACGTTCACGTCGCTGCTCGCCGCCGGCGCGATGCTCGACAAGCCGATGCCCGCGCTCGCCTCGGTGGTGCAGGACGTGCCCGAGCGTCTCGAGCGCGCGGTCGATCGCTGCCTGCGCAAGCGCAAGACCGAGCGGTACGCCGATGCGAAGGCGCTGCTCGTCGAGCTCGAGGCACTCGTGCCGGGGCGGTTCGGCCGCAAGCTCGCCGACGACGAGAGTCCGTATCCCGGACTGACCGCGTTTCAGGAAGAAGATGCGGACCGGTTCTTCGGCCGCTCGCGCGACATCACGCGCACCGTGACGCGGCTGCGCGAGCGCCCGCTCGTCGCGATCGCCGGCCCGTCGGGCGTCGGCAAGTCATCGTTCGTGCGCGCCGGTATCGTGCCGGCGCTCAAGGCATCCGGCGAGGAGTGGGAGACGTACATCGTGCGGCCCGGCCGGCAACCGCTGGCGAGCCTCGCCGGCGTGCTCGCGCCGCTGACCACGGCGCCGACCGTCGCCGGTGCGCGCGCGCAAACCAATCCGATCGCCGAGTACGAGAGCCTGGTCGACAAGCTGACCGCATCGCCGGGCTACCTCGGCGAGCTGCTGCGCGAGCGCGCGGCGCGCAAGAACACGCGAATCCTCGTGTTCGTCGATCAGCTCGAGGAGCTGTACACGCTCGTGCCCGACGTCGCCGAGCGCCGCGTGTTCACCGCGTGTCTCGCAGGCGCTGCCGACGATGCGACGTCGCCGGTGCGCATCGTCGCGTCGGTCCGCTCCGACTTCCTCGACCGCGCCGGCGAGCACCGCGACTTCTTCGACGAGCTGATGCGCGGCCTCGTGTTCCTGCAGCCGCTCGGCCGGCCGGAGCTGCGCGAGGCACTCGTGCGGCCGCTCGACGACTCGGGCTACCAGTTCGAGAGCGAGGACCTGGTCGAGGCGATGCTCGACGAGCTCGCGACCACGACCGGCGCGCTGCCGCTCCTGCAGTTCACGGCCGCGCAGCTGTGGGACGCGCGCGATCGCCGCGCGAAGACGCTGACGCGCAGCGCGTACGACGCGATCGGCGGGATCGCCGGCGCCCTCGCGACCCACGCCGACCGCGTGCTCGCCGAGATGCCACAGGCGCTGCATCCGGTCGCGCGCGCCGTGCTGCTGCGGCTGGTCACGCCCGAGCGCACGCGCGCGATCGTCGATCTCGTGGATCTGGAGACGCTGTCGAGCGACTCCGGCGAGGTGCGCCGCGTTGTGGATCGGCTTGTCGAGGCGCGCCTGCTGGTCGTCCAGACGCAGGGCACGACGACGGTCGAGCTCGTCCACGAGTCGCTGGTCACGAGCTGGCCGGCGCTGCGGCGGTGGCTCGACGAGGGCCAGGAAGACGCCGCGTTCCTCGCGCAGCTCGCGAGCTCGGCGAAGCAGTGGGAGGCGCGCCAGCACGCGCCCGGCGTCCTGTGGCGTGGCGACGCGATGGAGGATGCGCAGCGGTGGGCTCGCCAGCGCTCGCGTCCTCTGCCGGCGCGCGAGCAGGCCTTCCTCGACGCGGTGCTCGCGCTCGCGCGGCGCGGCCGGCGGCTGCGCGTCACGGCGCTTGTCGCAGGATTCCTCGTGCTCGCGGGGATCGCGGGCGGCGCGTCGATCGCCTACGTGCGCGTGCGTGCCGCGGAGCAGGTCGCGACCGAGAACCAGCACGAGGCCGAGGCGGCGCTCGCGAAGCAGCTCGCGGAGGAGAAGGCGCGCCAGGCGGCGGAGCGCGATCGCACGGCGGCACTCGCCTCGCTGCTCACCGAGGAACAGCTGCGCAAGGCGGCCGAGGATGGGCAGCTCACCGCGGAGCAGCTGGCATCGATCCTCGATGCCAAACGCGTGGCCGCCGAGAAGGGGCTCGCGGTCTCCGAGGCGCAGCGCGCGAAGATGCAGGAGCAGCTGAAGCTGGCCGAGGCGCAGCGTCAGGCGGCCGAGGCGCAGCGGCAGACTGCCGAGGCGGCAGCGCAGCAAAACGCGGCCGACGCTCAGCTGACGCGCGAGCAGCTGGTCGAGAAGAACAAACAGCTCGAGACCGCGCTCGCCGATGCGAAGAAGGCCACGGCGAAGGCCGATGCCGCGAAGGCCGATGCCGACCGCGCGTCCGCGAAGCTCGAGCAGGCGCTCGCCGTCGAGAAGGAGCGCGCCGAGCGGCTCGAGCGCGAGGGCAAGAAGATCATCAAGGGTGACCTGAAGTGATCACGGCGTGATCACCAGGTCCACGTCGCCGTGACGCCACTGCCGGTCGGCACGATCACCGGCGCGTGCTCGAGCACGCTGTGCGGCTGGTTGAGATAGACGCCGACCAGCCCTGCGATCGCGACCGCACCGCCGACGCCGAGCAGCGTCACGCCGGCGACGTTCTCGATGTGGCCGGTCGTCTTGTGCGAGGTCGTGCTCGCATTGACGTGCTGCATGCCGGGCGGCAGCGCAGGTCCACAGCCCGCCGGGCACTGCGCGGCGAGCAGCTCGTTGTAGGTCTGATACTCGCCGTGGGCGAGCACCTCGAGCGTCGCGCCGATCGCGAGGCCCGCTGCACCGCTACCGACGACGATCCACGGCGTGCTCGCCTTCCAGCGCCGCTCCATGTGCGTCTTGACCTCGAGCTTCACCAGCTTCACGGCGTGCATCTGCTCCTTGCCGGGCACGAGCACGAGCGACGAGCTCTCGGTGACGAAGCCCTGCTTGCTCGCGACGACCTGGTGCGCGCCGGGCAGCAGCAAGCGGGTCGCCTCGCCGGTGCCGTGCAGGATCGGCTGGCCGTCGAGCGTGACCTCCGCGCCGTCCATGTCGCACGTGATCCGCAGGTGCGTGAGCTGGCCGTCGAGTAGCTTCTTGTAGGTCTGCGCCTGCGCGAATGCCTCGGCGCCGATCGGCGCGGCGCCATACTTCATCGCCGCGGCGAGGTGGTCGTACGCCTCGAGTGGCTGATCGAGGTTGATCAGCGACACCGCCATGTTGAAGCGAATCGCCGGGTGGTCCCAGTGCTTGATCGCCTCGCGATACTTCACGAGCGCCTGCGGATAGCGCGACTCCTCGAACTCGCCGTTGCCTTCGCGATACATCGCGAGCGCCTGGTCCTGATCCGCCTGCGCGACGCCCGCAGCCCACGGCTTGTCGTCCGCATGCGCGATCGCGGCGAGCAACAAGACGATCATCACGATGCGCTTCACGGCTTCACCTGCCTGACGAGGTCGATCAGCATGCCGGTGCACGAGTCCGAGATCCGGACGGTCTTGTCGTCGACGACGACCACGCCGGCGAGGCAGCGCGTCACCGGCTCGGGAAACACATCTCGTGGCGGTGCGCCGTAGATCGTCTCGACCGCGCCGGTGCCGTCGACCGCGCCGGTGCCATCCGCCGCGAGCAACCGCACGCTGTTCGTCGACGTCACGAACAGGTTGCCGAGCGTATCGCAGACGAGGCCGCGCGGCGCATTGACCGGGAACTGCGATGCCGGCGAGCCCTGGCCCGACGAGCCCGGCACGCCGTCGCCGATCACCGTCGTGATCTTGCCGGCCGCGACGCGCCGCACGCGATTGTTCGACGTGTCCGCGATGAACAGGTCGCTGCCACACACCGCGGCCGCGGTCGGCGCGTTGAGCAGCGCGAGCGTCGCGTCGCCGCCATCGCCTGCATAGCCGAGCGTGCGCGGCGTGCCTGCGATCGTCGGCGCGGTGCCATTCTGCAGATTGACCGCGCGCACCACGTTGTTCCCGGTGTCGGTGACGTACAGGACCGGCCCGGTCGGATCGAACGCGAGCCCGGTCGGTGCACGGAACATCGCCGGTTGCGTCGTGCCATTGCCGACGCTGTATCCCGGAGTCTGGTCGTTGCCTGCGATCGTCGCGATCGTCCATGTGTCGGGATTCGTGGTGTCGACCATCGTCACCGCGTCGATCTCGTTGCCGACCGATACGTACACGGTGTTGTGCGCCGCATCGAACGCGAGCCCGCCGATCGGCGGAGAGATGGCATTGCGATAGCGCGCAAGGTTGCCGGTCGAAACGTCCTGCATGTAGCGGCCGATCACCGCCTCGAGCTTCGTCGCGGTGAGCGCCTGGACCGTGCCGCTCGTGCCACCGGCTATCAGCACGCCCGCTGGCGTGATCGCGAGCGCGCCAGGTTCGATCGCGTGCGCCGTTACGCTCGGGCCCATGCCGGCTGGCTCGACCTGCCCGAAGAGCGTCGAGACGATCCCATTCGCTGCGATCTTCCGCAGTCGCGAATCGAGCGTGTAGTCGATCAGGTAGATGTCGCCCTGAGGGTCGAGCGCCGCGCGAGTCACGCCGTCCAGGCCGGCACCGAGCGCGGGGCCCAGGTCGCCGAACCTTCCGCTGCCGCCGCCCGCGATCGTCGAGATGATGCCGCTCGCGTCGACGCGGCGGATGACTCCGAAGAAGCCCTCGACGATGACCATCCGCCCCGACGCATCGAAGTGCACGTCGGTCGGCGCATGGATCGCCGCCTGCAGCGCCTGGCCGCCGTCGCCGGTGCTGTCGTAGACGCCATTGCCGGCCACCGTGGTCAGGTTTCCCGCCGCATCGACCTTGCGGATCAGGTTGCTCGAGCTCTCGGCGATGTAGAGGTTGCCGGTCGCATCGACCGCGATGCCTTCCGGATAGTCAATCGACCGCGTGCTCGCATTGGCGCCGTCGGCGCTGAACGCGTAAGCGCCGTTGCCGGCGACCGTCGTGATCGTGCCGCCGGCGACCTTGCGGATCCGGTGGTTGTTGCTGTCGAGGAAGTAGACCGTGCCGTTCGCGTCGGCGGCGATGTCGGTCGGATAGTTGAGCGCGGCTGCGAGCGCCGACCCGCCGTCGCCGGAAAATCCCGTCCCACCGTTGCCCGCGATCGTCGTGATGATCCCGGTCGCGGCGGTGACCTTGCGGATCCGGTTGTTGAAGGAATCGGACACATAGAGGTTGCCCATCCCGTCGAAGGCCAGACCATGGGGCACCGTGATCGATGCCTGCGTCGCGGGGCCGCCGTCGCCGAGCGCGCCGCCCGTCAGGCTCCCGACGACGATCGTCGGGCCCGTCGCGTCGAGGCGCACGACGAACCCATCGAGCCCGATGTAGGGACGACCTTGCGCGTCGGCGACGATGCTGTTCGGGTACGCCAGGTGCGTGCTCGTCAGGTCAAAGGGTGGGATCAGCGTGACCGTCGTCGAGCCGATCTGCCGATCGATCGTGCCATTCCCGTGATGGAGCTCGCGCACGACCGAGTCCGTGCCTTCCGCGATCCACACGTTGCCACCCGGATCGACCGCGATGCCATGCGGCTGGCCGAGCGCCGCCGCGGTCGCGCTGCCACCGTCGCCGGTGTCACCGCCTGCGCCTGTGCCCGCAATCGTGTCGATGGTGCCGGCCGCGGTCACGCGCCGCACGCGGTTGCCGTTCTGCTCGGAGATGAACAGGTTGTTCGAGCCGTCGATCGCGATCCTCAACTGGGAGTCGATCTGCGCAGCGAGTGCATTGCCGCCGTCGCCGCTCTCGCCGGACATCCCGGTGCCCGCGACCGTGTAGATCAGTCCCGTGGCGGCGTCGACCCTCCGGACGATGCCGTTCTCGCCGATGTAGAGGTTGTTCGCTGAATCCAGCGCGAGCGAGTGCGGCCCTTGTAGCTGCGCGGCGGTTGCGAGAATGCCGTCGCTGGCGTCGCCGGGCGGCCCGCCGGTGGTCGGCACGCCAGCGTACGTCGTGATGATGCCGGTCGTCGGATCGACGCGGCGTACGATCTGCGCCTGCTCCTCCGCGATGTAGACATTCCCGAGACCGTCGATCGCGACATCGTCGCCGCGGATCCTCGCGTTCGTCGCGAGCCCGCCGTCGCCGAACCCGCCGTTCATCGGACCGTCGAACTGCCCGACGCCGGCGATGTTCGTGATGATGCCCGTCGTCGCATCGACGCGCCGGATGCGGTTATCGACGCCACTGCCGAGCGCGATGAACAGATTGCCGAGACCGTCGACCGCGAGGCCGCTGATGTTGCTGAGCTGCGCCGAGGTCGCCGCGCCGCCGTCGCCGCCGGTACCATCGACCCCGTTGCCGGCGACAGTGACGATCGCACCCGACGTGCGGTCGAGCCGAAGCACGCGGTGGTTGCCTGTATCGGCGATGAACACGTTGCCGTTGCGATCGATCGCGATGTCGGTCGGATTCTCGAGGTACGTCTGTAACGGCTGCGCGTTGCCGCCGAGGATCGGCGTCGCGAGCCACTCCGTCGCGCGGCACATGTCGCAGCCGTCCGACGGATCTTGATTCGCGTCGTCGCACGCTTCGCCTTCATCGACGATGCCGTCGCCGCACATCTCGATCTTCTGGCAATCGGCGCGACAGCCGTCGCCCGACATCGTGTTGCAGTCGTCGCACGCCTCGCCGGTCTCGACGACGCAGTCACCGCAGCCACCGACCGCGACGCACAGACCACCGCGACACACGCCGTGGCCGACCGTCGTGAGCTGGCAGCCGCCGCCGTCGGCAACGCCCTGACACGCATCGATCTGCTCCTGGTCGACGCAGGCGCCGCCTGCGGGTGCGCAGACCTTCTTGTCAGGGCACACGGTGCCGTCGTCACAGATCGTCTCGCTCGCCGAAAAACACCCAGCCAGCGCGAGGCCCACCACCAGCGCGAATCGCCACATCACGACCATCGTATCCGATCGAGAAGTGCCGATCGGAATGCGGCGCCTCGGTTCTAGCCGGCTCCTCGAGTGGCCACACGACGATTCGCGTACTTGCGGCGGATCGCCCCATGCAATATCGCGCGCGCATGCGCAGGACGGCGATGCTGGCGGCGGCTCTGGTGGCCATGGCGGCGTGTGCAGTCGACGACATTCCCGACGGTGACTCGGTCGACGCCGACCCCTCCGACTTCGACGCGAAGGCCGACGGCGTCTCCGGTACCTCGCCAGTGGTGCTCGCCATGATCGACGGCGCGAAGCATCGCGTGCTGGTCCAGATCTCGACGCTCGCCGACAAGACACTGCTCACCCACCTGCGCGACGCGGCGAAGCGCGGCGTCGATGTCCACGCGTACCTCGCGGTGAGCAAGCCCGCGCATCCGGCGAGTGTGCTCGCGGGCGAGCAGCTCGAGGCGGCCGGCGTCGATCTGTGTGTCGTGCGCAAGACGGCGCTCGTGGGCTTCCAGATCATCGCCGATGACACCCAGCTCGTCGGCACGAAGAAGGTCACCACGGCCTCGAAGGTCACCGCGGCGGCCGCTGCGTTCGCGACCGCGAGCGCCGAGGATGTATCGGGCACGCCACCGAGCCTCGGCACGAGCGACACGGCGCTGATGCTGATGCCCGAGTCGGGCCCCGGCCCGATCGTGTCGCTGGTCGCCGGTGCGAAGGCGTCGGTCGATCTCGAGATCTACCAGCTGCAGTCGCCCGCGGTCGTGGCTGCGCTGATCGCGGCGGAGCAGCGCGGCGTCACCGTGCGCGTGATGCTCGAGCCGAAGACGGTCGGCTACCAGAACTACAAGATGGTCGCGGCACAGCTCGCGGCGGCCGGCATCATGGTGAAGGCGACGCCGCCGCAGTTCGATTCGTCGCACAACGTCGACCACGCGAAGTTCATGGTGCTCGACGGTGCCGAGCTCGTGTTCGGCAGCGGCAACATGGTCCGCAGCGGTCTCGGCGGCAATCCCGCCGGCGAGTTCTGCAACCGCGACTTCTGGATCCGCGATCGCCGCACCACCGCGGTCGCCGAGGCGCGCGGGTTGTTCGACGCCGACTGGAACCGCACCGCGGCGCCCGGCTTAGAGCAGCTCGTCGTCACGCCCGACAACGCCGATGCAAAGGTGCTCGCGCTGATCGACGCCGCGCACACGCGCCTCTACGTCTACAACCAGTCACTCGCGGATGACGAGCTCGAGCAGCACCTCACCGATGCGAAGCAGCGCGGCGTCGATGTCCACGTGCTGCTCGGCAACCAGCCGGGCTTCGGCGGCGCACCGCCGGCGAACCAGCCCGCGATCGACACGCTCGAGGCCGCGGGCATCACCGCCGGCTACTTCACCACGCACTACCTCCACGGCAAGGTCGTCGTGTCCGACGATGCCGCGTTCATCGGGTCGCAGAACTTCACGTCGGGCGGGCTCGGCAAGAACCGCGAGGTCGGCGAGATCCTGACGACGACGACGATCGTCGATGCGCTCGCCGCGCAGTTCGCGACCGACGAAGCCCATCCCGCGCCCTAGCCGGGCCTCTAGCTGCGGCGAAGGCTCGTCGCGCGTTTCCAGTGCGCGAGCAGATCCTTCTTGCGCGCGAGCTTCTCGACCGCCAGCCGCGCGCACTCGCGCGACATGAACCGCGCGTGCCGTCGCACGAATGCCTCGACGCGCGTCGGCTCGCCGCGTGACAGCTCGCGCAACAGCCAACCGACTGCGGTCTGATCGATCCGATCGGGCGACCACACGATCGCTGCGCACACCTGGAAGATCAGCTGCGCGAGCCCGGGCAGCGCGGCATCGCCTTGCGGCGCGAGCGCCGTCAGCGCGGCACATGCGGCGCGGCGCTGCCACGGCGTATCGGCGTTGCGCCAGGTCGCGAGCGCGCGGGCGATCTCGGCGCGGCCGCGCACGCGCTGGAGCAGCGTGCCGAGCACCTGCACGCCGAACGCGTCGCAGAGCGCGCCGTCTTCGAGGTGCCCGGAGTCGAACAGCCGCTCGAAGCTCGCGAGGTCGGTCGCGCGCAGCTGATCGCCGAGCCGGTCGTGCAGCACGAAGATGCCCGCGAGCTTGTCGGCCGAGCTGCGCTGCTCGATCAGCGCGAGCGCGATCCGCTTGCCGACCGTGGCCGGGTGCGCGCCGAGGCCGTGGTCGGCCCACCATTTATGGACGGTCGCCTTCCCGGGACGGCGGGCGATCCGGCGGTGCAGATCCGCCACCGGGTCCATCGGCGCCTTCGCAGCCATAGCTCCAGAGTGCCTGAAGACGGCTCAGGAGAGAAAGTTGGGATCCGATGTGATGCGATGTAGGATAAAGTGCCCCTGGGAGCCCAGGGAACCTATGTCCAAAAACCGAAAGATCAAGGATACATCGGTGGGCGGGGGTCGGAAGGGCGAGCGCGACGCCGGGGAGACCCGGCGTGAAGTGTTCGGCGTGATCGGCCTCGGCGCGGCGCTGTTCCTCGGCATCGCGACCATCTCCCTGCAAGCCCACACGATGGTGATGGGCCCGTTCGGGCGCACCATCGCCTCCGGGTTCTACGGCCTCGCCGGGGTCTGTGGCTACTTCCTGATCGTGCTCGCCGCGGTGGCCGCGGTGCGCATGATCATCGAACGCGAGCCGGTGATGCCGCCGATGATCGTTGCGGGCACCGTGCTCGGCGCGGTCGCGCTCGCGACGCTCATCCACCTCATCGTTCCGCACTACCGGATCGCCGGGCACGGCCCGGGCGGTGCGATCGGCGAGCACCTCGCGGAGATCCTGCGCGCGGTGATCTCGACCGCCGGCACCGCGCTGCTCGCGTGCATCGGCCTGGTCGTCGCGGTCGTGATCGCGACGCCGCTGCGCATGCGGGATGTCCTTCACGGCATCGGCCGGGCGCTCGGCGCCGCCGGTGGCGCACTGAAGACGGCCGCCGCGGCGTTCGCGAAGTTCTGGGCCGACGTGTTCCGCGCGATCCTGCCCGAGCGCGGCCGCGACGAGGACGACGAGGACGACGAGGAAGTCGACGAGCAGGACGTCCTCGAGGCCGCCGACGACGAGCACGGTCCCGAGCCGGTGATCCACGAGCGCACGCAGCCTTCTGCGATCGAGGTCGTCGAGCTCACCGAGCCGAAGAAGAAGAAGAAATCGCCGCCGAAGACCATGATCGATATGGCCCCGCCCGGCCCCGCGGCCAACGACGAGGGTGCGGTCGACGCCGAGGTGGCCGCGCCGAAGAAGCGGATCGCGAAGGGCACCAAGGCGCCCGAGATGCTTCCTGGCGACGATGACGATGTCTCGCCCGTGGTGCTCGCGCCGCCGCCCGCACCGATCGCCGCGAACGACGGCCCGGTGATCGTCGAGCCGAAGTACAAGCACGCCGACAAGGCGGAGATGGCAGCCAAGGAGAAGCAGGCAGAGGCCGAGCGCCAGACGTTCATCAAGCTCGGCGAGGGCGACTACCAGCTGCCCTCGATCCAGCTCCTTGCCTACGACGCGAGCAGCGTGAACCAGATCGACAAGACCGCGATGCTCGAGCTCTCGGCGAAGCTGACGCAGACGCTCGAGAACTACGGCGTGAAGGGCGACGTCGTCGCGATCCGGCCCGGCCCGGTCGTCACGATGTACGAGTTCGCGCCCGCGCCCGGCACGCGCGTCAACAAGATCGTGAATCTCACCGACGACCTCGCGCTCGCCCTCGAGGCGCTCCGCGTTCGCATCGTCGCGCCGATTCCCGGCAAGGCTGCCGTCGGCATCGAGGTTCCGAACCGCTCGCGCGAGAAGGTCTTCCTCAAGGAGATCCTCGCCGACGACATGTTCCGCAAGGGCCGCGGCAAGCTGCCGATGGCGATCGGCAAGGACATCGAAGGCGGCCCGGCCGTCGTCGATCTCGCGCGCATGCCTCACCTGCTCGTCGCCGGCACCACCGGCTCGGGCAAGTCGGTCGCGGTGAACGCGATGATCACGTCCCTGCTCTATCACTGCTCGCCCGAAGACGTCCGCATGATCATGGTCGACCCGAAGATGCTCGAGCTCTCGATCTACGAGGGCGTGCCGCATCTGCTGCTGCCGGTCGTCACCGATCCGAAGAAGGCGAACCTCGCGCTGCGCTGGGCCGTCGAGGAGATGGAGCGTCGCTACGATCTGCTCGCCCAGATGGGCGTGCGCGACATCGCGTCGTTCAACGAGAAGATCGGCAAGCAGATGGCGAAGGTCGAGGCCGACAAGCTTCGCGCCGCCGCCGACGCCGCGGCCCTCGCGCTCGAGGACGATCTCGACAAGGCCGTGTCTGCCGATTCGCCCGAGGCCGCCGACAAGCGCGAGAAGATCGTCACCGCGCCGCACCACCGCCTGCCCTACATCGTCGTCGTGATCGACGAGTTCGCCGACCTCATGATGTGCGCGCCGAAGGAAGTCGAGACGAGCGTGGCGCGCATCGCGCAGAAGGCGCGCGCCGCCGGCATCCACCTGATCCTCGCAACGCAGCGGCCGAGCGTGGACGTCATCACCGGCCTCATCAAGGCGAACTTCCCGTCGCGCATCGCGTTCCACGTGACGTCGAAGATCGACTCGCGCACGATCCTCGATCAGAACGGTGCCGAGGCGCTGCTCGGCGCCGGCGACATGCTGTTCTCCGATCGCGGCGGCGCGCCCCAGCGTCTCCACGGCTGCTACGTCGACGAGGAGGAGATCCACCGCGTCGTCGAGTTCCTCAAGACGCAGGGGCGCCCGGTCTACAACCTCGACATCGTCAAGCCGCGCGACGAGGATGGCGAAGGCGGCGGCGACTTCGGTGGCGGCGCAGGCGGCGGCGGCAAGTCCGACGACGACATGTACGACAAGGCCGTGTACATCGTCACCACCACGCGCAATGCGAGCATCTCGTGGGTCCAGCGCCAGCTGCGCATCGGCTACAACCGCGCCGCGCGTCTCGTCGAGGAGATGGAGAAGCAAGGCGTTGTCAGTCCGCCGGACCACACGAACAAGCGCGAAGTGCTCGTCGCTGCGGCCTGAGATGTGATGATGTGAAATGATGCGTGAGCATTGCGAGCGACCTGGCTCACCGACATCCATCTGAACTTCCTCAAGCCGCTCGCGCTGCGTGCGTTCTACGACCGCGTGCGCGCCGAGCAGCCGGCGGTGCTGCTCGTCACCGGCGACATCGGGGAAGCAGACTCGGTCGTGCGGTTCGTCGGCGAGCTCGCGGCGATCGCGCCGGTATACTTCGTGCTCGGCAACCACGACTACTACCGGTCGAGCATCGCGGCCGTGCGCGGCGCGGTGCAGCGCCTGCCGATGGAGATGACGTGGCTGCCCGGCTGCGGGCCGCTGAAGATCACGCCGCGCACCACGATCCTCGGCGTCGACGGTTGGGGCGACGCGCGGTGCGGCGACCTCGCATCGAAGGTGCAGCTCTCCGACTGGCAGCTGATCGACGACTTCAAGCGCGGCGATCGCAACGAGACCCTGCAGCGGCTCGGCGCGAACGAGGCGCGCAAGCTGCGCGAGTACCTCGCGGCGGCGCCGGAAAGCGAGCACCTGCTCGTGCTCACGCACGTGCCGCCGTTTCCCGAGGCGTGCATCTACGACGACGTGCAGAGCGAGCCGGCATGGCTGCCGTGGTTCACGTGCATCGCGACGGGCGAGCTGCTCTCCGAGTACGCGCGCGCGCATCCGCAGAAGCGGATCACGGTGCTCTGCGGTCACTCGCACGGCGTTGGCACGTACAGTCCGCTGCCGAACCTCGAAGTGCGGACGGGCGGCTGGCCCGCGGGCGTCGACGACTACGGCAACCCGATCGTGCAGGCGACGCTCGAGCTCGCCTGATCTACTCGGACGTCGCG
>Ga0070678_100000602_pt1 | contig 17695 bp, 13 predicted proteins | sample KBSM73metaG_FD_65647 | JGI IMG/M metagenome (GOLD analysis project Ga0070678, IMG submission 65647) | Miscanthus rhizosphere microbial communities from Kellogg Biological Station, Michigan, USA - KBS M7-3 metaG | ecosystem: Host-associated > Plants > Roots > Rhizosphere > Soil ...
TGCGCGGCTCCGCAGCCCGATTGCGTGCCGCTTCGATAGGCGATCATTCGTGTCGGCGTGTAGCGCTCGCCGTTCTTGGCGAAAATCTGGCCCCAGGTCTGCTCGGTGTAGCCAAGCACCGTCCGCAGGAAGCGCTGGGTGTTCGGGTCGAGCGTGGACTTTCCGGCCGGCGCGCTTTGCTGCGATCCGGGAACGAGACCTCCACCGCTGCCGCCACCGCCCAGGCCACCAAGAGAGCTCAACAGGAAGTAGCCGATCACGACTACGATGACGCCGCCGATGCCGAACCGGCTGGCGACCAAGGGGATGAGGCAGCCAAGCGGGTTCCCGCCGCCTCCGCCAAGTCCGAACCCGCCGCCACTCTGCCCAGTACGGTCTTCGAAATTGTCACTCTCGGGTCCGCCGCCTAGCCGCATCCTCGCCTCCTGTTGCGCAACCGTAATGCGCGTGGGCCGCAACGGTTGCAATTCGGCGCTGTCGCCGCGAGTGAGCGCCGCAAAGGAGATTCGTCACATGATGCTTCAGGGCAAGGTCGCGCTCGTCACCGGTTCCACCTCGGGCATTGGTCTCGCCATCGCCAAGGCGCTTGCCGCCGAAGGCGCCAAGCTGATGATCAACGGCTTCGGCGATGCGGCGGAAATCGAACGGGAATGCCAGGAGCTCGGGGCAATTCACGATGGCGCCGACATGTCCAAGCCCGCCGACATCGAACGCATGATGAAGCGCTGCGCGGACGAACTGGGCGGCCCCGACATCCTGATCAACAATGCCGGGATCCAGCACGTCTCCCCGGTCGAGGACTTCCCGCCCGAGAAATGGGACGCGATCATCGCGATCAACCTGACTTCCGCCTTCCACACCACCCGGCTGGCAATCCCAGGCATGACGCAGAGGAAGTGGGGCCGGATCATCAATACGGCGAGCGCACACAGCCTCGTCGCCTCGCCCAACAAGAGTGCTTACGTAGCCGCCAAGCACGGCATTGCCGGGTTCACGAAGACGGTGGCGTTGGAAACGGCGCGCGACGGCATCACCGCCAACTGCATTTCTCCCGGCTATGTCTGGACGACCCTCGTCGAGAAGCAGATCCCAGATACGATGAAGACCCGCGGGCTAACCCGAGAGCAGGTGATGAACGATGTGCTGCTCGCGGCCCAGCCGACCAAGCAGTTCGTCACGCCCGAGCAGGTTGCCGCGCTCGCTTTGTTCCTGTGCCGCGACGAAGCGGCCTCGATCACCGGCGCCAACCTCAGCATGGACGGGGGTTGGACCGCGGCTTAGGCTGACGTCGATGCGCATTCTCCCCCTTCTGGCGCTGGCCATCTGCACGTCCGGCTGCGAGGTGATCGAGCAGCCGTCCGGCCTCATCCCGGAATGGACGAACGCTTACCGCCGGGTCATCAGCCAGCCCGATCAGGTTCGGCTGCGCGACTGGCGTAAGACGTTCGAACAGGCGCTCGCCGCTGCCCGCAAGTCCGGCCATTCGGCAGAGATCGATCGCGAGGGCGTCTTGCTCGACCCCGATGCGGCGCAGGCAGGGCCGGCCATTCCGAACGGCATGTACCGCTGCCGAGTGATCAAGCTCGGCGCCAAGGCCGCGGGCAATCTCGACTTCGTGTCCTATCCTGGCTTTACTTGCCGGGTCCGGGCAGAGCGTTCGCTGCAGCGCCTGTCGAAGCTCAGCGGGTCGCAACGCTACGTCGGCCTGCTCTTCCCCGGTGACGCCATCCGGCAGGTCTATCTCGGAACCCTGGTGCTCGGCGACGAGCGCAGGGCCATGCAATATCGACAGGACGACCAGCGCGACATCGCGGCCTATCTGGAGCGCATCGGCCCGAACCGCTGGCGCCTGGTGATGCCCAAGCCCCGTTTCGAATCCCAGCTCGACGTCATGGAGCTGGTCCCGCAAGGAGCGCCTCGTTGAAGAACATGCTATGGCTCGCTGCAGCTGCGATGACCGTTACCACTCCCGCTGCCGCGGCCACGCTGTCGGACTCGATCAAGGCCGACATGCCGATGCTGATGACGCTCTATCGCGACCTGCACGCAAACCCCGAACTGTCGATGGAGGAAGTGCGGACGCCGGCAAAGCTGGCACCCGAAATGCGCAAGCTCGGCTTCGAAGTCACGGAGAAGGTCGGGAAGACCGGCGTCGTCGCCGTGATGAAGAACGGACCGGGCCCGGTGCTCCTCATCCGTGCCGACATGGATGCGCTGCCGGTCAAGGAACAGACCGGGCTGCCGTTCGCGTCCAAGGCGATCGGCAAGTTGCCGGACGGCACCGAGACGCCGGTGATGCACGCCTGCGGTCACGACACCCACATCACGACTTGGCTCGCCACGGGCCGACGTCTCGCGGCGATGAAGAGCCAGTGGTCGGGCACCGTCGTCATGGTCCTGCAGCCTGGCGAGGAACGCGTCCTGGGCGCGAAAGCGATGCTCGAGGACGGACTGTTCACGCGCTTCCCGAAACCCGACTATTTGCTCGCCTTCCACGATAGCGCCTCGCTGCCGGCCGGCGTCATCGGCATTCCGGTCGGTTACGCACTGGCCAATGTCGACACCGTCAACATCGACGTGAAGGGTGTTGGAGGCCACGGCGCCTATCCGCAGAACACCCGGGATCCAATCGTGCTCGCCTCGCGGATCGTGACGTCGCTCCAGACCCTCGTCAGCCGCGAGAACGATCCGCAGCAGCCCGCGGTGGTTACCGTCGGCAGCTTCCATGCCGGCACCAAGAGCAACATCATCTCGGACGAGGCCAAGCTCGCGCTGACCGTTCGGAGCTATAGCCCAGAGACCCGCAAGCTCCTCCTAGACGGGATCCGCCGCATTGCTCGGGGCGAGGCGATCGCGGCCGGGATGCCGGAAGACCGGATGCCGACGGTCGAGATCGAGCAGCCTTCCGCAGACGCCACCTTCAACACCTCGCCTTTCGCAGAGCGATTGACCCAGCTCTTCGGCGCTCACTTCGGCAAGGACCGTGTCGTCCAACCAAAGCCCAGCATGGCCGCGGAAGACTTCAGTCGCTTCTGGCTCGCCGACAAGACCAGGCAGAGCACGATCTTCTGGGTCGGGGGCGTGCCCCAGGCGAAATGGGATGCCGTGAAGGGGGACACGACGAAGCTACCGGCGCTTCACAGCCCGCTTTGGGCGCCGGAGGCGGAAACGGTCATCGCCACCGCGACCGAGGCGATGACGATCGCTGCGCTCGACATCCTCAAGAAGAACTAATTGCCCGCGCGGTAACCACTTCTTTGTAAAGTTTAGCGACACCCGCTCCATGTCGGCTGAGTTGACACTGAGCGGTTCATGGACGGGCTGATCGTCTTCTGGAGCCACGCGCTTGCCGCGGCCTGCTTCGCAGCGCTCACGATCTGGCGCCTTGGCGATGCCGCGCGAAATCCGGGGCAGCGTCTGATCGCCGGTGCTTTCGGGCTGACCGCCTGCTGGGCGTGGCTTGCGGGTGTCGTGCCCGGCCAGCCAATCGTCGCCTTCGCCGAAAGCGCTCGCAATCTTCTCTGGGTGAGCCTGCTCTACAATCTCTCAACGGCGTCCGACGAGCGCGAGCATGGCCTGAAGCTCGTTTACGGCGCCGTGGCGGGCGTCATTGGGTTGCAGCTGATCGGCGATACGCTCCAGCTGTTCAGCCCCAGCGCGGTCATCGCCCAGACAGGCATCGTCCTCAGGATCACGACTGCGGCGGCGGCCCTGGTGCTGGTGCATAACGTCTACGGCCAGGCGGCTCCTGCGAGCCGGGCGCATATCCGTTTCGCGATGCTCGGCCTTTCGCTGATCTGGATCTACGATCTCAATCTCTACACGGTCGGCTATCTTGCCTCCGCGACGTCATCGCGGCTGATCGAATGGCGCGGACTTGCGGTAGCCCTTGCGGCTGCGCTCTTTGCGCTTGCCGTCCGACGGGAGGGTAGCTGGCGGATCCGCGTTTCCCGCGCTGCAACGTTCCAGTCACTCTCGCTGCTGGCAATCTGTGCATATTTTGCCCTGATGGCGATCCTGGCCACGGCGCTGCGTGGCAGCGGGATCGACTGGTCCTCGTCGTTCATGATCGGCGCGCTCGCAATCATGACGGTGGCAGCGATGGTTCTGATCCCAAGTGCGAGGGCGCGCGGATGGGTGAAGGTCAAGCTCGCGAAGCATCTGTTCGAGCATCGCTACGACTATCGGACCGAGTGGTTGCGGTTCACCGAGACCATCGGCCGATCCGGACCTGATGCGCCGCCGCTCAGCGAACGGATCGTCACTGCCTTCGCCGACATCGTCGATGCGCCGGGCGGTCTGCTACTCGTGAGCGACGGCGGCTGCGGCTTCGTGGTGGCCGACGCCAGCGGCTGGCCCGCGATCAGCCCCGCGCCCGATGCGTTCGACGACGCCTCTGAATTTTGGGCGGCACTCGAAGCGAATGGGCGGGTGATCGAGTTCCAGGCGTTGCGCGGCGGCTGGGCCAAGCCTGTCGACGCGTCCGTGCCGGCGCCCCGCTGGCTGCTCGACGAACCGACGGTTTGGGCTGCGATCCCCCTCCTTCACAACGACCGGCTGGTTGGCCTCGTCGTGCTTGCCGCGCCCGAATATCGGCGCGCGCTCGACTGGGAGGATTTCGACCTGCTGCGAACCGCAGGCCATCAAGCGGCAAGCTCACTGGCCGAAGCGCTTGGGCAGGAAGCGTTGAGCCACGCCCAGCGTTTCGAGGAGTTCAACCGTCGCTTCGCCTTCATTCTCCACGACATCAAGAACCTCGTCAGCCAGCTGTCGCTCCTGGCCCGCAACGCGGAGCGGCACGCCGACAATCCCGATTTTCGGGCCGACATGGTTGCGACGCTTCGCTCGTCCGTCGGCAAGATGAACGATCTTCTTCAGCGCCTGGCCCCACACTCGCAGGCGCGGGTCCATAATATCGAGCCCCAGCTGCTGAGGCCGATCCTCACGGCGGCAGTCTCGGCGAAGCGCCGCGATCGAGAGATCAATCTTCTTGGCGACACCAACGTCTCGACCCTCGCTGATGCGACGGCGCTGGAGCAGGCGATCGCCCACCTGCTGCAAAACGCGCTGGACGCAAGCAGTGGCGAACCCGTCACGGTCCGCGTGGCGAACGAGGGCAATAACGTCGCCATCGCCATCACGGACAAAGGGGTCGGCATGGACGGCGATTTCGTCCGCAACCGACTGTTCGAGCCCTTCGCCTCGACCAAGCCCGGGGGTTTTGGAATCGGCGCCTTTGAGGCGCGCTCTTTGGTGACCGCCATGGGCGGCCGCCTCAATGTCGATAGCCGCCTCGGACGCGGAACGACCTTCACCATCTTGCTTCCGTCCGCCGAAGCGGCGGGCGAACCCATCAGGAAACGCGCATGACCGACAATGTCGAACCCAAGGTGTTGCTCGTCGTCGAAGATGACGAGGGACTGCAGCGCCAGCTGAAATGGGCCTATGACGGCTACGAAGTCGTCTCCGCGACTGATCGAGCCGCCGCCATCGAAGCGCTCCGCGCTTACGAGCCTGCGGTCGTCACGCTCGACCTTGGCCTGCCACCCGATCCCGACGGCACCGACGAAGGCTTTGCCACGCTCGCAGAGATCCTCCGGTTGAAGCCCGATACCAAGGTCATCGTCGCCACCGGTCACGGTGCCCGGGAAAGCGCCACCAAGGCCGTCGCGATGGGCGCCTACGATTTCTACAAGAAGCCCGTCGACATCGATGAACTCGGCTTCATCGTCGCCCGCGCCTTCCACCTGCACGAGATTGAAGAGGAAAATCGTCGGCTGGAGTACGGCGCCGGCGCAAAGGTCCTCGGGTCGATTATCACCGCGGCACCGGAAATGATGAAGGTCGCCAAGACCATCGAGCGCGTCGCGTCCGCGGACGTTTCCGTCATGCTCCTGGGTGCAAGCGGCACCGGCAAGGAGCTGCTCGCGCGGGCCGTTCACGAAAAGAGCGGCCGCAAAGGTGACTTCATCGCGATCAACTGCGCTGCGATCCCCGAGAACCTGCTCGAGGCCGAGCTGTTTGGTTACGAGCGCGGTGCCTTCACGGGCGCGGTCAAATCCAACGTCGGCAAGATCGAGCTGGCCCAGGCCGGCACGCTGTTCCTCGACGAAGTCGGCGACATCCCTCTACCGCTCCAGGTCAAGCTGCTCCGCTTCCTGCAGGAAAGGGTCATCGAACGGATTGGCGGCCGCCAGCCTATCGCTGTCGACACAAGGATCGTTTGCGCAACGCACCAGAACCTAGAGGCGATGATCGCCGAGGGGCGCTTCCGCGAAGACCTATATTATCGCCTCGCCGAAATCGTCGTGACGATCCCGTCGCTTGCCGAGCGTTCCGGCGATGCGGTTCTGCTCGCCCGCCACTTCGTCAATCGCTTCGGTCGGGAGCTCAATCCGGGCATCCAGTCGCTGAGCGCGGACGCCATCGAGGCGATCGCCGCCCACCTCTGGCCGGGTAATGTCCGCGAGCTCGAAAACCGCGTGAAGCGCGCCGTGATCATGGCCGATGGAAAAAGCCTCACAGCCGCCGACCTGGATCTTCAGGCGAAGGCTGCGGCAAACGAGGATTCGATGGCCATCAACCTCCGCGCAGCGCGCGAGGTCGCCGATCGAAAAGCCATTCGGCAAGCGATGAGTCGCACCGACAACAATATCTCCGGCGCTGCAAAGCTGCTCGGCATCAGCAGGCCCACGCTCTACGACTTGCTGAAGCAATATCGTCTGCAAGCGTAAGGCTGGTTTCGACGAACCTGTTTGCGGCTGGGAACCGCGGCGCTAACGTGCCGCGCTTCAGCCGCTACTTACGAGACAGATCATGGACCGCCGTTCGTTTCTCGCCACCAGCGCCGGCGCGGCGCTGATTCCGCTCGCCGAATCCCCCGTGCTCGCTGCAGCGGCCGCTACGGCCGGCAGCGGCGACGCCAAGCTCAATGCCCTGTTCGAGGAAATCTTCCAGGACCGCGTCCGCCATTCGCCCGAGCTCGCCTCTTCCCTCGGCCTCGACAAGGGTCCGAACGCGGCGCTCAAGTCGAAGCTCGACACGCGCCCGTTGGCGCAGGCCCGCCAGGAAGACCTGGCCCGAACGCGACGCGACATCGCCAAGTTGAACGCGATCAGCCCGGCGACGCTCTCCGATGCGGCGAAGCTCAATCGCGAGGTCGTGCTTTATTCGCTAGACACGCAGACGGTCTCGCCATCGCGCTGGAATATCGACGGCGCCCAGCGGCCCTACACGGTCACGCAGCAGGGCGGCGCCTATTTCGAGACGCCCGACTTCCTCAACACGGCTCACACGATCGACAATGCTGCGGATGCCGAAGCCTATCTTTCCCGCCTGCAGCAGTTCGCCACGACACTCGACAACGATACTGCCGAGCAGCGTTCGCAGGCCGCGCGCGGATTCCTGGCCCCTGCATGGTCGATCGACCTGGCGCTCGGCCAAATGCGCAAATTGCGTGATGTCCCTGGCGACAAGAGCTCGATGGTCGATTCAATCTCCAAGCGTACCTCCGCCAAGGGGATTGCCGGCGATTGGGCGGCCCGCGCGACCGATATCGTGAACAAGGCCGTATATCCCGCGCTCGATCGCCAGATCGCGGCCATGGAGAGCTTGAAACCCACGACCCGTGCGGGTGACGGCGCATGGCGGCTCACCAATGGCGAGGCAATTTATGGGGAAGCTCTTCGCCAGGCGACGACCACCAATTTCTCCCCTGCCGAAGTCCATCAGATGGGTCTTGCGCAGGTCGCCGACATCACCGCGCAGATCGACGCGATCCTGAAGAGCCAGGGCGTCACCCAGGGAAGCGTCGGCGAACGGCTCGCGGCGCTGAACAAGGATCCGAGCCAGCTCTACGCGGATACGGATGCGGGCCGCGAGGAACTGCTCGCCAGCCTCAATGCCGGCGTGAAGGACATGTACGGACGCCTGCCGCAGGCATTCGCTACGGTGCCCAGCGCGCCTCTCGAGATCCGCCGCGTGCCGCCGGAGATCCAGGACGGCGCGTCGAACGGCTATTACCGCCGCGCTTCGCTCGATGGCTCTCGCCCCGCGATCTACTTCATTAACCTCAAGGACACGGGGGACTGGCCGAAATATACGTTGCCTTCGCTTACCTATCACGAGGGCGTCCCCGGCCATCACCTGCAGATCAGCGTCGCGCAGGAATCGAAGGACATTCCGACCTTGCGCAAGCTCGGCTTCTTCTCGGCTTATTCCGAAGGCTGGGCGCTCTATGCGGAGCAGGTCGCCGACGAGCTTGGCGTCTATGCAAGCAATCCCCTCGGCCGCGCCGGTTTCCTCCAGTCCTTCCTGTTCCGCGCCGCGCGCCTGGTCGTCGACACGGGCATCCATTCCAAGCGCTGGAGCCGCGAGCAGGCGACCGATTATCTGGTGAAAACCACGGGCTTCGCGCGTCCGCGCTCGCAGCGCGAGGTGGAGCGTTACTGCACCCAGATGGGCCAGGCCTGCAGCTACAAGGTCGGTCACACCGCCTGGGCCCGCGCCCGAGAGGACGCCAAGAAGAGGCTCGGCACGAAGTTCGACCTCAAGCAGTTCCATGAAATATTGCGCGAAGGTGCGATGCCGCTGTCGATCCTGGAGCGCCGCATCAAGGAACGTATGGCCTGAGAGTGGGCCCGGCGGTTGATTCCGCCGCCGGGCAAGAACATGATGCCTGACGCGCCGATCGGACCGGCGCGGAGGGCATGCCCATGCTTGGATTGCTCGCAGTCGCGGCGCTTGCCGCCCGGGTCCATGACCACGACCATGATCACGCGCCCCGCCTTGGGCAACTGAACTTCGAATCCAGCTGCACGCCGGCCGCCCAAGCCTCGCTCGTGCAGGGCCTCGAATGGCTGCATTCGTTCGAATATCTGCGCGCAGAGCAGCAGTTCTCGAACGCCGCGTCCGCCGACCCCGCCTGCGGGATCGCGGATTGGGGCGTCGCCATGAGCAATTATCATCCTCTCTGGGCCGCACCGACGCCGACCGAGCTGAAGAAGGGAATGGCGGCGATCGATAAGGCGCGCGCCGTCGGCGCCAAGACCGATCGGGAGAAGGATTACATCGCCGCCCTCGAAACATTCTATCGAGGAGCTCCGGCAATCGACCACAAGAGCCGGGTACTGGCGTACAGCGACGCGATGGCTGGGCTGCACCAGAAATACCCCGCCGATCAGCAAGCCGCCCTGTTCTACGCATTGTCACTGATCGCAGTCGGGACGATCGTCCAAGATCCGGCCTATGCTCGCGAAAAACAGGCCGGAGCGATCATTAACCAGGTGCTCGCCGTAGAACCCGACAACCCCGGCGTCTGGCATTACATGATCCACAGCTTCGACTATCCCGCGCTTGCGCAAATGGCGCTGCCCGCGGCGCGCCGTTACGCGGCCGTGGCGCCCGACTCCGCGCACGCGCAGCACATGCCCTCTCACATCTTCACGCGACTTGGCCTGTGGGATGAATCGATCAAGTCCAACCGCGCCGCCGAGGCTTCGGCCATTGCGTTTGCGCGGTCAGCTGGAATGGCCGGTGTCTGGGATCAGCAGCTGCATGCGATGGACTATCTCGCTTACGCTTATCTGCAGAGCGCGCGCGACAAGGACCTGGCGGCCTTGCTCGATGAATTGAATCGCATCACCAGAACCGAACTGCCTTCGCCAACCACGGCTTATGCCGTCACCGCCATTCCGGCGCGCGCGGTCCTCGAACGCGAGCGCTGGGCCGATGCAGCGAAGCTCGAACTTCCGACCGGCCTCCGCAGCCTGCCCGCCCTCGCCAATCACAAATGGGCGATCGGAAGCATCCATTTCGCGCGGGCGGTCGGAGCGGCTCGAAGCGGCCGGCTTCCTGAGGCTCGTTCGGAGATCGCTGAGCTCAGCGCGCTCGAACAGTCGCTCACGATCCCGCCGGGCGAATATGACTGGCGCAAGCAGATCGCGATTCAATGCCAGATCGCCGAAGCGTGGCTGGCAAAGGCGGAGCATCGCAATGCGGATGCCGAGCGGATCATGCGCGCCGCTGCCGACCTCGACGATGCGACGGAAAAGCATCCGGTCACGCCGGGGTCGATCCTCCCGGCGCGAGAACAGCTTGGCGCATTATTGCTCGAGCTCCACCAGCCTGCTGCAGCCCTGAACGAATATGAAGCGTCCCTGACGCGCGCGCCACGCCGTCTGCAGGGCATCTATGGCGCTGCGAAAGCCGCGCAGTCGGCAGGGCAGATGAGCGTGGCTCGGCGGTATTATGCCGAGCTGCTCGAAATCACGAAGGATGGCGATCCGGCGCTCAAGGAAATCAGGGAGGCGCTGGCCTTCAGCAGGCAGCAGGCGCCGCGCTGAGCGCTAGAAAATGAGCGGAATGTTCGCTCGCGTGGGCGACGACGCCTTCGGAAAACGGACTGATGCCAGCCGATCGCTAACTGCGGCGCGCACGGCGCCTGTGTCTCCACCGTTACTGCTTGCGAGCCGATCGAGGATCGGGCGCACCGACTGAACAGCGCCATCCGGAGCTATTTCCAGTGCCATGGCCAGCGGTCCCTGCGCTTGCCCGGCGTGCTGGCTGCGTAATTCTTCGAGAAGGCCGACCACCTGTCCTCGGACCCCCTCGGCATCCAATCCGCCCTGCGCGACGACGCCTCCCTCGCTGATATGGCCATGCAGCACGAACCGGCCCTCAAGCGGATCCATCGATCCATCGACCCGCTGGACGGCATGCGGAATGCGGTCGTCGAACAGGGTCAGGCGATTGAAGTTCGGAGCAATGAGGTCGAACATATCCGTGCCTGCCGCTGCTCGGTCGAGGGAGCCGCGAAACAGGTCACGGTCGTGGACCAGCATCGTCTCGCCCCCGATTGTCTTCCGCTCGTTGCGGGTGAGCGAGAAAACGTAGCCGAGCCGGCCGTTGGTGGAGTCGTTGTGCAGCCCTTGCAGGCAACCGGGAACGTACAGGCTGAGATAGGGCCAGGTGACGCCCGCGAGGCCGAGGTTTAGTCCGGCCCAGTTTCGTAGCGCCGACACGAACGCCTCCACCTTCGGAAGCGCAATCACCCGCTCGGGAGTCGTCCGGAGATAGGTGTAGGAACCGGGGACGTGCCAATAATTCCAGACCTGGTGGGTGCTCGGCAGATGCTCGCTCGGCTTCGAGAAATGCCCGTCGATGTCCTGGCGCATCGAGACGCCCTGCTCATGCGGCAGGAAGTCGTCGATGACGAGAAAACGCTCACGAACGCAATCCATCCGCCCTGCCCCCAGACGTTTCCCGGAGAGGTTATCGAGAAGGTCGGCAACTGTCGCGCTTATTGCGCGGCGAGAGCCTCTGCCATTTCAGCGACTTCGAGCCAGCGGAGTTCGGCGGCCTCGATCTCCGCTCGGTTCCGGGCAATGCGCTCCGTGAGTTGCGCGAAGCGATCGGGGTTTCCGGCATAGAGATCCGGATCCGCGAGTGCAGTCTCGTCGGCGGCGACTTCCGCTTGCAGCTTCTCGATCTCACCCGGAAGCCGGTCGAAATCGCGCTGGTCCTTGTAGGAGAGCTTCTTATTCCCCGGCGGAGGCCGGGGTCCGGGAGCGCCGGAAGGCGCTGACGCTCCACCTTTCGCCGAGGCACGCGGCCGATGCGCCTCATAGCGCTTCCGTACCCAATCCTCATATCCGCCCGCAACGACATCGACCTTGCCGGTGCCGTCGAGGCCGAGGGTAATCGTCACGGTACGATCCAGGAAGTCGCGGTCGTGGCTGACGATCAGAACCGTCCCCTCATAATCCGCGATCACCTCCTGAAGCAGGTCGAGCGTCTCGAGGTCGAGGTCGTTGGTCGGCTCATCGAGAACGAGGAGGTTCGCCTCACGCGCAAACTCGCGCGCCAGCAGCAGGCGCGACCGCTCTCCGCCCGACAGCGACCCGATCGGCGCTTCGGTCAGCGACGGGTCGAACAGGAATTCCTTGAGGTAGCCCTTGATGTGCTTCTTCGAGCCGCGAACCTCGATCCAGTCGCCGCCGTTCGCGAGCACGTCCTTCACTCGCTTTTGCGGCTCCATCAGCTTCCGCTGCTGGTCGATGACGATGCCGCTCAGGGTCTTCGCCTGCGTTACCGTGCCGACATCGGGCCGGATCTCGCCGGTCAGCAGCTTGAGCAGGGTCGTCTTGCCCGCGCCGTTCGGGCCGACAAGGCCGATCCGGTCCCCCCGCTGGATGCGCAGACTGAAGTCGCGGATGATTGGCCGGTCGCCGTAGGATTTGCTGACACTGTCCGCGTCAATCACCGTCTTCGACCGCACGTCGTCCTTCGCGAGGGCCAGCTTTGCGGAACCCGCAGGCCCCAGCATCGCCGCCCGCTGCGCCCGCATCTCGTGGAGCTTGGTGAGGCGGCCCTGATTGCGGCGGCGGCGAGCCGTCACGCCGCGCTGCAGCCAGTGCAGCTCCAGCTTCAGTTTGGCGTCGAGCTTCTCTGCGGCTCGCGCCTCCTCGTCGTAGACGCGCTCGGTCCAGGCCTCGAACCCGCCGAACCCGATCTCGGCGCGCCGAAGACTGCCGCGGTCGAGCCAGATGCAGCTTCGGGTCAGGCGCGTCAGGAAGGTGCGGTCATGGCTGATGACGATGAAAGCGCCGGTGAAGCGCTTCAGCCATTCTTCCAGCCATTCGATCGCGCCAAGATCGAGATGGTTGGTTGGCTCGTCGAGCAGAAGCACATCGGGGTTCTGCGCCAGTGCGCGCGCAATCGCCGCACGTCGGCGTTCGCCGCCGCTCGCAGTCGACGTCGGCCGCGACAGGTCGATCCCGAGTTGGTCGGCGATTGCCGCCGCCTCATGCGCTTGCGGCGCGTCACCGCCATGCAGCACCCAGGCTTCCAGAGTCTCGAACCCGTCCGTCGACGGATCCTGCTCGAGCAGCACGACCTTCGTACCCGGTACAATCGTCCTCTTGCCTTCATCCGTGTCGATGAGGCCTGCGAGGCATTTGAGCAAAGTCGTCTTGCCTGCGCCGTTGCGGCCAATCAGTGCTAGCCGGTCACGCTCACCGATGTAGAGGTCGAGGCCGCGGAACAGCCATCCTTCGCCCTGGATGAGCCCAAGGTCTTCGTAGGATAGGATCGGCGCGGCCATCGCGGCCGCTTAGAAGAGCCTCAGCCAGCCCTCAATGCGTCGCGGACGCTTTTTGAGCCTGGACCATCGCCGCGACCTCGTCGAGCAACTGGTGCGCATCGTAGACGATGCCGTCCTTGATGACGTAGCGGATGCCGCCGACGTGATGGACCTTACCGTCCGCTTCGAGCCGGTCGAAGCCCGTGCCGTACAGGGTCTTCAGGTTCTGCAGCGGATTTTCGGGCGCGATGACGAGGTCGGCGAGCTTGCCTTCCTCGATCAGGCCCACCGGCGGCGCGATTCCCTTGGACCGGTAGAGCTCCTGCGCACCGTTCCAGGTCGCGGCCTGGATCACCTCGAGCGGACTGAAGCCCGCTTCCTGCAACATCTCCAGTTCGCCGATGTAGGAGAAGCCCCAGGTCTGGTAGATGAAGCCCGGGTCCGAGCCAGCCGTCACCAGCCCGCCCATATTCTTATAGTCGTTAATGAGCCGCATGTACGGCACATAGAAGCGCCGCCACTTGATTTCTCGCGCGGTGGTCCAGTCGTACCAATAGGAACCGTGATGCTCACGGTTCGCGCCGTAGAAGCTCATCAGCGACGGCAGGACATATTTGGCGTTCCAGTCGGCGTTCCGCGCCCGCATGAGATCGCGCGAGGCCGAGTAAATGTTGAACGTCGGGTTGAAGACGACGCCGTGCGACAGCTGCTCGCGAAGGTAGGCGTTCCACTCCGGTCCGCCGGGCTCGACGATCTGGTCGGCAAGGTCCGCGAAGTCGCCGAACCGGGACTGCTCGTTCAGGTAATTATAGTCGGTCGAAACGCTCTGGACCCGCCGGTCCTTCAGAAGCGCTTCGAAATGGCCGTAGAAATGGGTGACGGTGCCAAGGCCGGCTCGCCCGGCATCCAAGGCGTTGAACCGTGCAACCCCGGGTTGCGACAAATGCGCGATCGTTCCGAGGTGCAGTTTGTTGGCCTCGTCGATCGCGGCCTTGGTGACCTCCGGCGGCTCCAGGTTGAAGAATTTGACGCCGTCGAATCCCGTCTTCGCGGCCCAGCGGACCCAGGCCCGGGCCTGCTCCGGCGTGGTCACGTCGCCGTTGGGCCAGGCATCGCCGAGCACAGCATAGGTCACCAGCCGCGGCGCGACGATGGTGTTCGCAGCACTTCGGCTGCGGTCGGACAAGGTCTGGGCGACGTCTCCGAAATAGAAGGGCACGCCGCGGACAGTCGTGACCCCGTGCGCGAGCCACAGCTTATAGCCGTAGGAAGCATTGGGCGCTTTGCGCGGATCGCCGTTGTGCCCATGCGTGTCGATGAAGCCCGGCATGATCCACATGCCGGAGGCGTCGATTTCCTTCGCGGCATCAAGCGGCGGCCGGTTCGGCTTGGTCGGCACTCCCGGCGTTCCCGCCGCCTGTATGGACGTGATGCGATTGCCCTCGATCACCACATCCACCGGGCCGATCGGCGGTGAGCCATCGCCCTTGATGACCATCCCACCCCGGATGACGAGCTTCTTGTACGGCCCCTCGCCCTCACCGGCCTGGCGCGGCGGGACTTGCTCCATTCGAGCCTGCTGCGCCGCAGCCGGCGGCGCCGATACGGTAAGTGCAGCCGCAGCGGCCGTCAGAAGTGCAACCAACCGCATCGATCAGGCCCCCTTACCGGCTGAACGCCGGACAACAGCAGCATTCATAGCCTATTCAATGGTCTGTGATAGAACCGCCGTGAACAAAAGAGTCGGTGATGAAACAGTTGCGTATCTTTATCCTTGCCGCAGCCATGTTGGGCGGCCTTAGCAGCGCTCCGGCGCTGGCCGATCCTCCGCGCGATGCGGACAAGGCATTTCGCTCTCGTGAGCAGGGCCGATCCATGCCCCTGCCCCAGCTCGAACGGCGAGTCATGCCGATGATGGGCGGAGCGGATTATCTCGGCCCTGAGATGAACGGCGACGCGTACCGTTTCAAGTTCATGCAGAACGGGCGGGTGATCTGGGTCGACGTCGACGGCCAGGGCCGCGTTATCCGCCGCTCGCGCGATCATTGATTCAAGCGAGCCGATTGACTTTTCGGCGCCACTTCCCAGTTGTTCCGGTAAAGCAACTTCTCGTCGCAACGCGGGTTGACGGCGCGAAGATGAACGGCTCCGGGGAACTTTGAATGCGTGTCCTGATCGTCGAAGACGAACCCAATCTCGGGCGCCAGCTGCGCTCGACCCTCGAGGGCGCAGGTTATGCGATCGACCTCGCCACCGACGGCGAGGACGGTCATTACCTGGGCTCTACCGAAAGCTATGACGCCGTGATCCTCGACCTTGGTCTGCCCGAGGTCGACGGGCTCACCGTGCTCGATCGCTGGCGCAAGGAAGGCCGCAAGATGCCGGTCCTGGTGCTGACGGCGCGCGACAGCTGGTCCGACAAGGTTGCCGGGCTCGATGCCGGCGCGGACGATTATCTCGCCAAGCCGTTCCAGACCGAAGAGCTGATCGCTCGTCTCCGCGCGCTTATCCGGCGCTCGTCGGGCAATGCGTCGAGCGAGCTCGTCGCGGGCGATATCCGGCTCGACACAAGGTCGGGCAAGGTCACCAAGGCCGGCGAACCGGTCAAGCTGACGGCGCAGGAATACAAGCTCCTGAGCTACCTCATGCACCACAAGGGCAAGGTGGTGAGCCGCACGGAGCTGATCGAGCATATTTACGACCAGGATTTCGACCGCGATTCGAACACGATCGAAGTCTTCGTCACCCGCATCCGCAAGAAGCTCGGCGCGGACGTGATCACCACCATCCGCGGCCTCGGCTACAGCCTGGAGGAACAGGCTAGTTGAATGAGCAGGCCGCCCCGGTAACGGCGGCGGGCGAGCGTCCCAAAAGCCGTCCGAAGCGCCACCGGATCGGCTCGCTGACCCGGCGCATGATCGGCGTCGCCGCGCTGTGGATCGCGGCGTTGCTCTTCGTCGGCGGCTTCGCCCTCGATCGGGTGCTGACGCGCTCGATCGTCGACAGTTTCGACACCCAGCTGACATTCGTCCTCAACTCGATGATTGCTTCCTCGGAGATCGATCCGCAGGGCGAAGTCCGCTTCAACCGGCCGCCGGCAGACCAGCGCTTCGTCGAGCCTTACTCGGGACTCTATTTCCAGATCAGCGGATCGGGCGCCGAGACATTTCCCTCCCGGTCACTGTGGGATCGCAGGCTCCGCGTTTCCGAGGCCCATGCCGACGTGAAGCCGCACCTCTATGACAGCGACGAATTCTCAAGCCGCGACCAGGCTGAGCCGCTTCGCATCGCCGAGCGGGATGCGATCCTTCCGGGATCCACGGTTCGCTGGCGCTTTCAGGTGGCCCAGTCGCGCGAGACGATCGACGATCAGATCCGCCGACTTCGCTCCACGCTGATCTGGAGCTTTTCCGCGCTCGGTGTGGGCTTGCTCGTGCTCGCCGCGTTGCAGACATTCTACGGGCTATGGCCACTGCGGCGGGTCCGCGACGAGGTTGCCGCTATCCGCTCGGGCGACAAGACGAGGATCACCGACGAGTTCCCCACCGAAATTGAGCCGCTGACGGAGGAGATCAACCAGCTCCTCGCCCATAACGAGGCTCAGGCCGAGGAAGCCCGCCGGCACGCGGGCAACCTTGCCCATGCGCTCAAGACGCCACTGACCGTCATCACCAATGCCGCGACTGCACGGTCTGCAGACCTCGCCGACACCGTTTGTCGCGAGGCGCTCGTCATGCGCCGGCAGGTCGACCACCACCTCGCACGCGCCCGCGCCATCGGTCGCCGCGCGGCCGCCCAGTCGCGCTCCACGGTGTGGGAAAGCCTCGAGGCCGTGCAGCGCGCCGTCGATCGCCTGCACGAAGGAGTGACCGTCGACATTGCCGGCAATCACCAGGCGCAGGTCCGCGTCGAGCGGCAGGACCTCGACGAAATGCTCGGCAACCTCGTCGAAAATGCTGCCAAATATGGTGGCGGCCGAGTGTTCGTGACGGTCGAGCCGAAGAAGAAGATGGTCGACATTCTCATCGAGGACGACGGCCCGGGAATCCCCGAAGAAAAGCGCGGCGAGCTCTTCAAGCGCGGTGCACGCCTCGACACGACCGGCAAGCCCGGAACCGGCCTCGGCCTCGCCATCGTCCGCGACGTTGCGGAAATCTACGGCGGGTCGATCCACCTCGAGGAAAGCGAGGATCTCGGCGGCCTCCTCGCCCGGCTGAGCCTTCCCGCCGGTTAGCCCAAAGCGGCGCTTTGTCGAAAAGCCGCTTGCGAACGCGGCTTCGCACATTAGGTTCTCCGCGCCATTCGGGAGGGATTTTCTATGCGTTTCCGCTACTTAGTGCTCGCGAGCACGATGATTGCTGCAATTCCCGCAGCTTCACCGGCGGCTGCGCCACGATATGCGCCCTTCGGCCTCGAGCTCCAGGACATGGATACGAAAGTGAAGCCGGGCGACAGCTTCTTCGATTATGCGGAAGGCACATGGCTCCGCAATCACCCGATCCCCGCTGACAAGACGGGTGCCGGCTACAATTTCGAGCTCCCCGACGAAATCGAGTTGCAGGTCAAGACGATGGTCGAAGGGGTGACCGCCAACCCCACTTCTCCGATCGCCCG
>Ga0070678_100000620_pt1 | contig 17404 bp, 17 predicted proteins | sample KBSM73metaG_FD_65647 | JGI IMG/M metagenome (GOLD analysis project Ga0070678, IMG submission 65647) | Miscanthus rhizosphere microbial communities from Kellogg Biological Station, Michigan, USA - KBS M7-3 metaG | ecosystem: Host-associated > Plants > Roots > Rhizosphere > Soil ...
CCAAGGCGATCCTCAAGGCCAATACGATCGAGGAACAGCGCGAGATATTCGATCGCGAATATGCGCCGTTCTTCGACAAGGCGTTCGTGCGCTGGCTGACCGACCAGCCGGCCTCGTTGTTCGGGCTCGGCATCCCGCCCGCGCAATATGAAGCGCTGGCCGGCGACGCCAAGATGGCGACGGTGCTGCGCGAGCGGCTCGAAAAGCTCGCCTGCGACTTCGACCTCAAGGACAATTATTTCGCCTGGCAGGCGTTCGGCCGCGGTTATGGCGAGGGCCCCGAGGCGCCGCTGCCACCCTATCTCCAGGCCGACAATTATGTCGATGTCGTCGACCGGCTCGACCGGATGGAAATCCTCCATTCCAACTATACCGAATTCCTCCGGCGCCAGCCCGATGCATCGCTCGATCGCTACATCCTGCTCGACGCGCAAGACTGGATGACCGACGAGCAATTGACCGACCTGTGGACCGAAATCACGCGCACCGCGCGGCCCGGATCGCGCGTGCTGTTCCGCACCGCGGGCGAGCCGACCATCCTGCCGGGGCGCGTCCCCGACGATGTGCTCGGGCGTTGGACGTATCGCACCGACGAATCGCTCGATTACACGCGGCGCGATCGCTCCTCGATTTATGGCGGTGTGCATCTCTACGTGCTGGGGGACGCCGCCTGAGCGAGCAGCCGCATGCGGCGCACATGGACGCGATCTATCGCAGCCAGCGCCACTTTTACGACCTCACCCGCAAATATTACCTGCTGGGACGCGATGCGCTGATAGAGGGGCTCGCGCCCCCGTCGGGCGGCAGCGTGCTCGAGGCGGGGTGCGGCACCGGGCGCAATCTGATCGTCGCCGCCCGGCGCTGGCCCGACGCGCATTATTACGGCGTCGATATTTCCGAGGCGATGCTCGAGACCGCGCGCGCCAATGTCGCCAAGGCGGGATTGAGCGATCGCATCAGCTTCGCCCAGGGCGATGCCACCGCGTTCGATGCGAAGAGTATGTTCGGTCGCGCCACGTTCGACCGCGTGTTCCAATCCTATACCTTGTCGATGATCCCCGACTGGACGGGAGCGATCCGCGAGGCGGCGGGCAAGCTCGCGCCGGGCGGACGGCTCGACATCGTCGATTTCGGGCAGCAGGAGCACCTGCCACGCTGGTTCCGCGCGATGCTGCTCGCCTGGCTCGCCAAGTTCGACGTCACACCGCGCGCCGAGCTGTTTGAGGTGGTGGACAAGATCGGACTGAACGCGCAACACCGCGCGCTCTATCGTGGCTATGCCTGGAGCGCGCGCCTTACTCGTGACTGAGCTTACCGATCTTCATCAGCCGATTATCGTCCTCGTCCGTCCCCAGCTCGGTGAGAATATCGGCAAGGCCGCGCGCGCCATGCTCAATTTCGGGCTGACCGAGATGCGGCTGGTGGCGCCGCGCGACGGCTGGCCCAATCCGCAAGCGGGACCCGCCGCCTCGGGCGCAGACGTGGTGCTCGAACGCGCGCAAGTGTTCGACAGCGTGGCTGACGCCGTCGCCGATTGCCCGCATGTCTACGCCACCACCGTCCGTAAGCGAGGCGTCACCAAGCCGGTAATGACGCCCGAGGTCGCAGCGCGCGAAATCCATCAGCAGCCGGGTCGCTCGGCGATCCTGTTCGGCCCCGAACGGTCGGGGTTGGAGACCGACGACGTCGCGGTCGCCCGTACGATCGTCACCGTGCCGATCAATCCCGAATTCGGCAGCCTCAACCTCGCCCAGGCAGTGATCCTGGTCGCATACGAATGGTCCAAGGGCGTGACGCTCGCGCAGCCGACCGATACGGATCTGCCGCTGCCCGCGCCGCAGGAAGAACTCGACGGCATGATCGGGCAGCTCGATGCGATGCTGGAAGGCGCCGGCTTCTATTTCCCGCCCGACCGCGTGCCGACCACCAAACGAACTTTGCGCACGCTACTGACCAAGCCCGGCTGGTCGAGCCAGGAAGTGCGGACGTTGCGTGGCGTGTTGTCGGCACTTGCCAATCCGCGTCAGCGAGGCTGACGTTTTTGCTTTCGCCATGTTCGCCGAAACGGTAAGTGAGCACCGATCCAACCAGGGGAGTTACTGATGCATTTCAAGATGATGGCGTTTGTACCCGCCATGTTGTTCGTTGCTCCGGCGATCGCTCAGACCGCGCCCGCCACCGGTGCAGCGGCGCCCACGCCCGTCAAGGAAAAGAAGATTTGCCGCCGCGACGGGCCCGCCACGGGTTCGATCCTCGGCGGTCATGTGACTTGCCACACCAAGACCGAGTGGGCAGGGATCGACGCGGCGAACTCGCGCAGCGCCGATGACATGCTCCGGCGCTCGCGGGAGAACATTGGAGGGGCCGCCCACTAACCGCCCTTGGGCTTGACTCTGGCGGGCGCCTCTGCGAGAGGCGCGCCCTTCGCAAACGGCCCCGCACTTCCGGTGAAGCGGTGGCCCTGCCGATCCTACAGATCTCAGCAGAGCGATGACCGGATTAGCGCCGCCTTCGGGCGGCGTCGTTGTTGGCAATTGCAAAGGAATATTTATGTCGAAGCGCTCCAGCGCCAAGCACAAGCTCGACCGCCGGATGGGCGAGAACATCTGGGGTCGTCCCAAGTCCCCGGTGAACAAGCGCGAATATGGCCCCGGCCAGCACGGCCAGCGCCGCAAGGGCAAGATGTCGGACTTCGGCATCCAGCTGCGCGCCAAGCAGAAGCTCAAGGGCTATTACGGCGACGTCACCGAGAAGCAGTTCCGGCATTGCTATCAGGAGGCCGCCCGGATGAAGGGCGATACCTCGCAGAACCTGATCGGCCTGCTCGAACAGCGCCTCGACATGATCGTCTATCGCGCCAAGTTCGCCCCGACGATCTTCGCCGCCCGCCAGCTGGTCAGCCATGGCCACATTCGCGTCAACGGCGTTAAGTGCAACATCGCGTCGCGCCGCTGTTTCGTTGGTGACGAGATCACGCTGGGCACCAAGGCCAAGGACATGGCGCTGGTGATGGAAGCGCAGCAGCTCGCCGAGCGCGACATCCCCGATTACGTCTCGCCCGACGGCAATGCCAAGGTGACCTTCACTCGCGTGCCGACCCTCGACGAGGTGCCCTATCCGGTGAAGATGGAACCGAACCTGGTGGTCGAGTTCTACTCGCGCTGATGACACGGATCGGCGTGCGCTGATCCGAACGACATCGTCGACATACGAAAGGGCGGTCCCTGCGGGGCCGCCCTTTTGCGTTGGCAGATAAACATTCTAGGATCGTCTGACGCTCCGCCGTGAGGTGGAGAGCACCGACCGACGCCCGCTGGGGTCGCGAACGGACGAAACTCGCCGGCACTGGGGACATGTGATCGATATCCTGCAACGATACCCGGATGTCGCGGGCGAGCCGCTCGCGATGGCGATGTTATGCCAGACGCTCAAGACGAAGGGACTGGCCGGCGACGCTTATGCCCTCGGCCTGGCCGCGGTGGCGGCGGCGCCCAGTGATACCGATGTGCGCGACCTGGTCCGCGCGGCACTGTCGGCGGGCGTGCCGCACTGGCATGCGCCGATGCTGCGCGACGGCCCCCGCAACGCTTGTTATTCCCAGGCGATCGCCCGGCTGGTGACCCCGGGAATGCGAGTATTGGAGATTGGTACGGGGGCCGGGCTGCTGTCGCTGCTCGCCGCCCGCGCCGGCGCCCAGGTCATCACCTGCGAAGCCAATCCGGTGATCGCGGCGGCGGCGCGCGAGATCGCGCAGCGCAACGGCCTGGCCGATCGCATCACCGTCATTTCCAAATATTCGACCGAGTTGGAAGTCGGGCAGGATCTGGCGGAGCCGGCCGACCTGCTGATGTCCGAATTGTTCGACGACGGGCTGTTCGGCGATGACATCGTCCAGGTCATGGGCGATGCGCGCGGGCGGCTGATCCGGGCCGACGCACCGATCCTGCCGCCGCGCGCCGAATTGCGTTGCGCGCTCGTCGCGCTGGACCACCCTGCGGAATGGCCGCTCGGCATGGTTGAGGGTTTCGACATGTCACCCTTCAACCTGCTTGCCGCGCCCTCTCCCGCAGTGTTGCGCGCGCGGAGCGATGGAGCCACCCGGCGGTCGCCTCCCACCAGCCTACTCGCCATGGACTTCGAGGCGCCGACCTTCGGGCCGACTCAAGAGACTACGGTGCTGATCTCCGATGGCGGCGTGATCCACGGCGTAACACAGTGGCTGCGGGTCGATTTCGGCGCGGGGGTGACGTTCGAAAACAGCCCATTCGACGAGTCGCGGTCGCATTGGGGCGCGCCGATCCATCCGCTGTCCGAACCGATCGAGACCGTCGCGGGCGAAGCGATCGAGGTGACCGCGCGGCTGGTATCGGCGCAATTGCTGATCAGCGCGCGACGCGCCTGATCTCCCCGGCCCTACAGCCCCATCGCGCCGCGCAGGAAGGCATCGGCCTTGCCAAGCATCGTCGTGCGCGCCGTATCGTCGTCGAGCTGATGATCGAGCCCTTTGAACTCGACGAATTCGACCTTGCCACCGGCGCTTTTGATCTTGCTCGCCATCAATCGCGACTCGCCGATCCCGACATTGGTGTCGCGGTCACCGTGGAACAGCAGCACCGGCGCCTTGATCTTGCCCGCGTTGCGCGCCGGCGATCCCTCGGTAATCCACGGACCGTGGCCGATCTGCGCATCGACCTGAGGGAAATTGGTGAAGTCGCGCGACTCGTCTCGTAATGCGTCCAGGTCGGTAACCGGCGCGATCGCGACGATGGCTTTGAACAGATCGGGGTCGAGCACCGACGATTGCAACGCGGCATAGCCTCCGTAAGACCAGCCAACGATCGCGAGCTTTCTGGGATCGGCGATGCCCGACTTCACCAGCCAGCGCCCGGCATCATCGACGTCGCCGATCGAGGTCCGCCACGACTGGAAGCCGTTCTTCTGGTACCAGGCGTCGCCATAGCCGGTCGATCCACGGAAATTGGGTTGGATCACGGCATAGCCACGCGCCGCGAAATATTGCGCGAGCCAGTCGAAACCCCATTCGTCACGATATGCCGGACCGCCATGCGGCATCACGATCGCGGGCAGGTTCTTGCCGTCGCTTCCCGCGGGCAAGGTCAGATAGGCTGGAATTTGGGTGCCGTCGGTGGCCTGATAGGTGATCGACTTGACCGTCGCGAGCGGCTGCCTGGCGAGTTCGGGACGCTCCGGCAATATTTCGCCCAGCGAGCGCGTCTTTTTGTCGAACAGATAGTAGCGCCCAGGATCGACGTCGCTGCCGGCGAACAGCACCAGCTTGTTTTCGTCGGCGCTCGCGTCGACGAACGTGATGAGCTTGCCGGGAAGAGCCTTGCCGAGCGCGGCGCGCAACGCCTTCAGCGCAGGATCGAAGAATTCCGATTCGCGGCGGTCGGTCACGTAGGTCGCCCCGACCACGCGATTCTGCCGGCCGATCTTGATCAAATCGTCGATATCGACATCGGTGCGGCCGAGCACGAGCTTCCTGGTCAGGCTGCCGTCGAGCGCTACGCTGTACAGCGCGCGATGCCCGTCCTGGTCGTCGAATCCATAGACCAGGTTGAGCGCAGGATCGACCGCATAGGGATTGAACCCGACGATACGGCCGGCGGCGATGGTCAGGTTGGTGAACGGCTTCCAGTCACGGCTGTCGGCCGTGCGATAGGAATAGGCAATGCGGTTCGAATTATAGCCAGTGCTGGTCTTGGACTGGATGCCGATCAGGCGGATATTGCCCTTGCCATCGCTGATATAATCGATCGCTCCGGAGCGGGGTGGTTCCACGGCTTTGCGCGACAGGGATGTCGTGTCGACGAGTTCGACCCCAAGCCCCTCGCGCGTGTTCGCTACCAACGTGCCGGTCGTCTCCTCAGGCACGTAAAAGCGAGTCATCAGCACCGACCCAGTCCCGCCCGCGCCCCAATCGATCAGGTCACCGCCGTTCTGCATGATGCCCACCGCGCGATCATTGGTGGGGGCACTCAGCAATTTGAAGTTCTTGCCGTCTGCGTCGATAGCGACGACCCGCGAAAAGCCCACGCGCATGCCATAGACCCGCGCGACCGTGGCGAAACCGCAGATGAGACGGGTATCGGTCGACCAACGACAGCCCGTCAGTCGTTCGGGGTCGCCGCTGGACGTAAGGATCGGCCTGGGAAGATCCCCCTTGTTCAGGTCGCCAACGGCCAGCGCAGCGCCGTGCCCCTTGGTCGGTTCGATGACCGCGATTTTCGATCCGTCGGGCGACAGGCTGATTTGCTGGATGGAAGCGCGCGCACCAAAAGCGGCAGCGAGATCGGCACTCGACATGGCTGCTTTTTCCTGCGCGGCAGCCGCCTGCATTCCCCACGGTGCCAGGCCCAGCACCGCCACCAGCATCGATCTCCGCATATATCCCCCAACACCCTGATCTGGCGATGATTAGCGACGGAGTCTCGTCGTGCAAGCCGGCAAGTGAAGTCGCGCCATTATGGCTTGAATTCACACCGGCAGGGGCAGCATTCGGCCGGCGACAGGGCTTCGGCAGGCCAGCGCGCGTCTCCCGCTTGCGTCGGCTGCAGGCCGCTGTCAGACAGCGGCCATTCCAACCGAAAGGTCGCCAATGCGCCGTCTCGTCCTATCCCTTGCCGCGCTGGCCGCGGCACCCGCATTTGCCCAGTCGAGCGCACCCGCTATCTCGGTTGATACGCTCAAGGACGTCACCAAAACCCTGTCTTCCGATGCGTTCGAGGGACGCGCGCCGACCACGCCCGCCGAGGACAAGACCGTCGCCTATATGGTCGAGCGGATGAAGGCGGCAGGCTTGAAACCCGGCAATAACGGCAGTTGGTTCCAGGACGTGCCGATGGTCCAGCTGACCGCCGAGAACATGACTCCAATGACCTTCACCGGCGGCAAGGCGGCGGTCAGCCTCGTCTATCGCGACGACATGGTGGTCTCGACCTATCGCGTGACGCCCAAGGTCGACATCCGCAATTCGGACGTCGTCTTCGTCGGTTATGGCATCAACGCCCCCGAAAAGGGCTGGAACGATTATGCCGGCGTCAATGTGAAGGGCAAAACGGTCGTCGTGCTGGTCAACGATCCCGACTGGCAGGCGCCCGACAATAACGGCCTCTTCGAAGGCAAGGCGATGACCTATTACGGCCGCTGGACCTACAAGTTCGAAGAGGCCGCGCGCGAAGGCGCCGCCGCCGTCATCATCGTCCACGATACCGACCCCGCCGCTTATGGCTGGGGCGTGGTGCGATCGAGCTGGTCGGGCGCGCAGCTCGAGCTCGACGAAAAGGGCGATCATATGGACCAGAGCCAGGCGATCGGCTGGATGCAGCTGGCCAAGGCGAAGCAGGTCTTCGCCAGCGCGGGCAAGGATTTCGACCAGCTCCAGGCCGCCGCCAAGGTCAAGGGCTTCAAGGCCGTCCCGCTCGGGATCAAATTCTCGGTCGGCTTCACCAATAATATCAAGCGCCAGGCGTCGAAGAACGTCATCGGCATCCTGCCGGGGACCGAGAGGCCCGACGAGACAATGGTCTATTCGGCGCATTGGGACCATCTCGGCCATTGCACCCCGGTCAAGGGCGACGGCATCTGCAACGGCGCACTCGACAACGCCTCGGGCTCGGCCGGGCTGATCGCGCTGGCGGAGGCGCAGGCCAAGGCCGGCCCGGCCAAGCGGACGATGGTGTTCCTGTCGGTCACCGCCGAGGAATCGGGGCTGCTCGGGTCCAAATATTATGCCGAACACCCGATCTTCCCGCTCGCCAAGACGGTCGGCGGGGTGAACATGGACGTGTTGAACGTGAATGGGCCGGCCAAGGATTTCGTCGTCACCGGCTATCGCAAGTCGGAACTGGAGGATCTGATGAAGCCGCTGGTCGAGGCGCAAGGTCGGGTGATGAAGCCCGAACCCAATCCCGAACGCGGCGGCTATTTCCGATCGGACCATTTCAGCTTCGCCAAATTGGGCGTGCCGATGTTCGACGGCGGATCGGGCGAGGATCTGGTCGATGGCGGCGTCGCCAAGGGCCATGCCGCGACTCTCGATTATATAGAGAACCGCTATCACAAGCCGCAGGACGAATATGACCCCAATTGGAACTGGGCGGGCGCGGTGCAGGACCTGACGCTCTATTACCAACTCGGACGCCAGCTCGCCGACACGCCGGTCTGGCCGAATTGGTACAAGACCGCCGAATTCCGCGCGATCCGCGACCGATCCCGCGCCGGGGGGCGCGCCGGCCAATGACCAAGATGCCCCCTCCCCGGCCCGAATGGGCGCCGCACAAGGCGGTGTGGATCGGATTCCCCAGCCATCCCGAATTGTGGCAACTCGATCTCGAGCCCGCGCGTGACGAAGTGACCGCCTTCGCGCGCGCCGTCCATGCCGACGGCAAGGGCGAACAGGTGCTGCTGGTTGCCGCCGACGAAGAGGCCGCCGCCGCCGCGCGGCGGCGCGCGGGCGACATCGCCAAGGTCGTGATCCAGCCGTTCGGCGACATCTGGTTGCGCGACACCGGGCCGATCATCCGCGGTGATGGGGTAGCAGCCGATTTCCAGTTCAACGGCTGGGGCGGGAAATATGATCTGCCCGGCGACGACGATATCGGCGCACGGCTGGCCGAAGCGCGCGGCAAGACGGTCGAGACCTTCAACTGGGTGCTGGAGGGTGGCGCGATCGATGGCGATGGCGAGGGGCTGGTGGTGACCACCGAGCAATGCCTGCTCAACCGCAACCGCAACGGATCCACGTCGCGCGCCGAGATCGAGGAACTGCTCCATCGCGACCTCGGCTTCAATGAGGTACTGTGGCTAGGCGATGGCTTGCTCAATGATCACACCGATGGGCATGTCGACAATCTCGCGCGCTTCGTCGGCACGAGGCGCCTGGCGATTCCCGAAGCGAGCGAGAACGACCCCAATTGGCAAGTCTATCAACGCGCCACCGCGCGCGCGCTCCAGCATGGCGATATCGAGGTGGTGCCGGTGCCGTCCCCAGGCCGCGTGCTGCGCGATGACGAGATCATCCCGGCCAGCTACATGAACTTCTATATCGGCAATGCCAGCGTCGTGGTGCCGCTCTACGGTACCGAGAATGACGACGCGGCGATCGAGGCGATCGGCGCGCTATTCCCTGGGCGCAAGACAATCGGCCTGCGCGCAGACCATATCCTGACCGGCGGCGGCAGCTTCCATTGTATCTCGCAGCAGATTCCGGGCTGAGCTTGTCGCGATGATCTTGCTCGCCGCCGCGCTCGTCGCTTTGCCAGCCTCCGGTCTCGGCGCCCCTTATCCGCACGCTCGGATCATCGCGGCGCCCGAGCGGAAAGATTGCTACGTCCGCTACCGGCTATCCACCGACGATCCGATCGCCAGCGTCGCCGCTTTCTATCGCGCAGAGGCGGCGCGAGCCGGCGTTCCGCTCTTCCACGACTCCGCGGCGAAGTTCGCCGATTATCGCCTGTTGGTGTTTATCGCGCAGCCCAAGTTCCTGAACGTCATCGTCGATCGGCAGGAAGGGCACACGAAGGTCTCGGTGTCCTATAAGCCCGGCACCGCCTCAACCTGCTCCGCGCGCTAGGTTCTTCAGTCTTCGCTCGATCCACCGTGAAGAGGCGGGCACGGCCAGACCATTCTATTGCAGCGTGACCCGATCCTCGCCGTCGTGGCGGCCGAAGAATTGCATCAATTGCACGATCAGCTCGGCGCGAGTCGCGAGATCGGCGGCCTCGAGCAACGCCTGTTTGGCCGCCGCATCGAACGGCGCGATCTGGGCGATGCCGTTGACCAGCGCCTCGTCATCCAGCCGCGCTACCGAATCCCAATCCACGGCATAGCCTTGCGCGTCGGCGAACCGCCGCGATTCGGTTTCCAATGCAGCGCGATGCCCCAAGGACAATGTTTCCGATTCGAGCGGCAGCGGGATCAACTCGGCTTCGATTTGCCGGAACGGCGTGGTGACTTCCAACTCGCGCGCCACGCGGAACAATGCGGTTCCCTCGAGCACGATATTGTAGCGCCCCTCGTCCAGCGCCTCGACCTCGGCGATGTGGCCCACGCAGCCCAGGTCGAACAGCGGCGGAGGATCGCCGTCGCCGCGCGGCTGGATCATCCCGATGCGGCGATCGCGCGCCATCGCGTCCGACACCATCGCGCAATAGCGCGGCTCGAAGATGTGCAGCGGCAGATGCATCCGCGGAAACAGCAAGGCTCCCGCCAGCGGGAAGATCGAGAGCCGCGTCGTCGTCACGTGAACAGGCCAATCATGTGAACAAAATCGCCGATAGCCGGCGGCGTTGCGCCGACACCCAGGGATCCTCCAGCCCGACCACTTCAAGCAGTTTCAGGAATTGCGAGCGCGCCGCGCCGTCATTCCAGGCGCGATCCTTGGCGACGATCGCCAGGAACGAATCGGCGGCGGCATCGCGCTGCCCGGCTGCCATCTGCGCATTGGCCAAGTCGAACCGCGCCTGCAGATCGTCCGGGTCGGCCTCCGCCGCCGCGACCAGGGGCGCCAGGTCCTCCGCGGGCGGGGCCGAACGCGCGAGATCGAGCGCGGCGCGGGCGCGATCGATCTCCGCACCCTTGGCGGCGTCCTCGGACAAAGCAGTGAGCACCGCCTCGGCATCGTCCAACCGACCGAGCGAAACCAGCGCGCGGACGCGGCCCGACACCATCTCGGGATGATCGGGCGCGATATCGGCGATCTGTTCGAAATAGGACAAGGCGCGCTCCGCGTCGCCATCCTGCAATATCTGTTCGGCTGCGGCGACCAATGGCTCGATCTCGGCTTCCTGCTGCGCCTCGGCGCTCTCGACCGGCAATTGGCGAAGCACCTGGTCGAGCATCGCCTTCAATTGCGATTCGGTCCGCGCGCTGGTCAGGTCGGCGATCAATTGGCCCTGGAACATCGCATAGACGGTCGGGATCGACTTGATCTGGAATTGGGCGGCGATGAACTGGTTCTTGTCGGTATCGACCTTGGCCAGCACCACGCCCTTGTCGGCATAATCGGCGGCGACCTTCTCCAGTACCGGGCTCAGCGCCTTGCACGGCCCGCACCATTCGGCCCAGAAATCGATGATCACCAGCTTGCTCATCGACGGTTCGACCACGTCCCGGCGGAACGCTTCGACGGCTTCCTTCTGGTCCGGGGTCATTCCAAGCGTAGCCAAGTCTCTTCTCCGTCAGCAACAAAGGCCCTTATGTGGGCGCTGGCCTCTCGAAGCCAAGGCTTTTTGATCGTGCCGCATCGGGGGGTTGCAGACCCGCGGGAGCGCTGCTAATGGCCCCGCTCCTTACCCGCCCGTGGTGTCACGGGCCGGCGCCAGAGCGGGCGTAGCTCAGGGGTAGAGCACAACCTTGCCAAGGTTGGGGTCGAGGGTTCGAATCCCTTCGCCCGCTCCAGTTTCGCAACGATTTAGCTGCGCTAAATCGTGATCAGCGGAACCACGGCCGGCGCCGCGAGCGGCGACCGACGACGCGGCTTTGCCGCGTCGGAACCTTCAAGTCTTCGTGCCATCCCCCGACACCTCGCGCACTCACGAAAAAAGCCGCCGAAACGCGTCCGGCGGCCTTTTTCGCGGCGATGCGGCGTCGGCGTCAGGCCGAGACGAACTCGACCTTGCCGTTAGCGCGCAGGTGACCGCCAAACGCGGCGCGCAGCCCCTTGATGTCGGCGACATGCGCGTCGCGACCGGCCAGCGCCGCAACGCCGGTATAAGTGGCCGGCATATCGGGCACGATCGCCAGCTTGCCGGCGCGGGCATGTTCGTGCGCCAGTGCGCGCGCGCCGGCATCCAGGCCGTTCTCCCCATGCAGCACCACCACGACGTCCAGGCTGGCGTTGCTGCGGGGAGTGACGAAATAGCCATCGATCACGCGACCGCCACGCAGCGCGTAGCGACCCTTGAAGGTCTTGAGATTGCCGTCGGTCCCGCTTGCAGCATGGGCAACGGGCGCCAGGGCCGGTGCGACGATTCCAGCGGCAGTAGCAACAACCATCCTGCTCATCGCGCCACGGCGGCTGATCGAATTGATGTACGATGCGCTCATGTCGAAATCCCCCTAATGACCTATTTACCGTAGCCTAAGCCGCCGTTGCTGCCAATACAACCGGTATGAACATTCCACGGCACGTCGTTTCCGAGCAATAATCCGGCGTCAGGCCGCAGTAAGTGTCCCGCCAATGGACAAATGCGCCGCTCGTGTCGCTGGCGGCGCAAATCATCAAGGCCATCAGGGGAGGAAAAAGTCCGGGCGCGCCAACTCGTTGATAGTTATGGTGAAGTTTGAAGGACTATTCGCGTCTACTCACGACCGACCAAGCCGGAGCGGTTCTTCGTTTGGCCGAAACCTGGCGAGCACGATGAAGTCAATGCCGGCCGGGGCGGGGCGCCCCTGGGCGAACGGGACTACCCAATCCGGTGGAAGTACAATAGGTCGTTAATTATAGGCCGGGTGCGGGGTCGGCTATAAAAGCGGAGAAAATCGCTTCTAGCCAATCGTTTGGCTCGCTTGTCGCGTGAATGGCCGAGCGCAATCGGTGACGTCGCGATTGATTCGATAGGCCCGGTAGCGGGCGTGAGCTCGCGCTATCGGCGCGTGCTGAGGAAGAGGGGATGGTCATGATCGGTTTGAAGCGTTCGACACTTTTTGCCGCCATCGTCGCCGCGTGCGCGATATTGTGGAGCGCGCCGGCCGCGGCGCAGGCCACGCGCACCTGGATTTCAGGGGTCGGCGACGATGCCAATCCGTGCAGCCGCACCGCGCCGTGCAAGACCTTTCAGGGCGCTATTGCTAAAACCGCCGCCGGCGGCGAAATCAATTGCCTCGATCCCGGCGGCTTTGGTTCGCTCACCATCACTAAGTCGATCTCGCTGATCTGCGACAGCACCGAAGCCGGCGTCCTGGTCGCGTCCACCAACGGCTTCATCATCAATTCGACGACCGCCGTCGTAACCATCAGCGGGCTCGACTTCGAAGGGCTCGGCCAGACCGGCTCACCCGGCATCAACGGCATCAACGTCCTCAATGCCGCCGCCGTGCACGTCCGCAATACGAAGATCCGCGGCTTCCGCAACGGCTATGGCATCAACTTCCAGCCGCAGAATGCCAATGGCCAGTTGTTCGTCGATAACGTGACGATCAGTGAAAGCGGCAGCGCCGCCAGTCCGTCGACCTCGGGCGGGATCAACATCAATCCGGCGGCCGGGTTTACCGCCACTGCCACGATCACCAACAGCCAGATCGTCGACAATCTGAATGTCGGTATCCGCATCGACACGACCGGCATCGTCGGATCGGCAATCAGCGCCGCGATCGACCGCGTGACGCTGTCGAACAACGGCGCGGGCATATTGGTCAAGGCGCCCAATGGTACCGGTACGGCCAGGCTCATGCTGACCGATTCGCAAGTGACGCTCAACACCGCCCAGGGACTCATCGTCAACGGTACGCCGACCTCGGCCAATGCCCGGGTCGGCAATACGACGATCACCGGCAACGGCAACGGCATCCTCGTCCTCGGCACCGCGCAGGCACTGAGCTATGGCGACAATCGCCTCGACGGCAACACCACCGACGGTGCGTTCAGCGGGACGATCCCGCGGCACTGATCGTCGGCGCGATCTCGGAGACCGCCGCGGGCAGTGAGATCAATTGCCTCGACCGGGCGGGTTCGGCTGATCGCTTCAGCGATAGAATAAGGAAGGGGGTTCGGCCGGAAACGACCGGACCCTTTTTCTACCGCGCCAGCACGACCTCGGCGACATGGCGGCGGCCGCCCGTCCGCGCCAACTGGACGAAGACGTCGACCGTGCTGCGGACATAATGATGCACGTCTTCGCGCCCCAGCCGGGTGCCGGTCTGCAGCACCAGCAAGGCGATCTGCTCGATCGCACGCTCGGCGCTGTCGGCATGGACCGTGGTCATCGAGCCGGGATGGCCGGTATTGACCGCGCGCAGAAAGGTATAGGCTTCGGGTCCGCGCAGCTCGCCGACGATGATCCGGTCCGGGCGCATACGCAGCGACGCCGCGAGCAAGCTGTCGGCGGTGACTTGCGCCTCTCCCAGCGCGCTTCGCGCCGCCAGCAGTCCCACCGCATTGGCGTGGCCGAGATGCAGTTCGGGCGTGTCCTCGATCAGGATCAGTCGTTCGTGCGCCGGAATCTCGCGGATCAGCGCGTTGAGGAAGGTCGTCTTGCCGGTCGAGGTGCCACCCGACACCAGGATGTTCTTACGCGCCTTCACCGCGATGGCGAGCATCCCCGCCACGTCGCCGGCATCGAGCATCCGCGCCAATTCCACGTCGATTGGTGATCGTTCCCCGACATCGCCGCGCCTGGTCTCGGCGAACGATCCCGCCGCGACATAATCCGACAGGCTGAGGTCGGGTGAGACATGCTTGCGGATCGCCAGCGCCAGGTCGCCGCGCGTCGCCGGGGGGGCCACGACCTGAACACGTGCGCCGTCAGGCAAAGTCGCCGACAGCAAGGGGTGCTCGCGACTGATCCCCTGATGCGACAGCGCCGCAATCTGGCGCGACAGCCGATCGAGCGTCGCGCGATCGAGCGCCGGCGCCTCGTGCCGCTCGGTCGCGCCGCCCAAAGTCTCGACCCAGATCTCGCCGGGCTGATTGACATAGATGTCGGTGACGTCGTCGCGCGCCAGCATCCCGCCCAACGGGGCAAGATAGCTCTTCAGATAGATAGGGTCGCTGGCGGCTATCGCTTGGTCTCCACGGCGGTGAAATCCAGGTCCTTGGCGACGAACACGCTGACCGATACGCCTTGCTTGACGCGCAACGTGGGCTTGATGTCCTGGTTGCCGACCAGCGACGACGCCGCCGTCCCGGTTGCGCCGGGCAAAGCGACCACCGCGACATTGTTGTTGCTGCCGAGACCGGCAGCCAGCCCGGTCCCGATGCTGAGCGACGTCTGCAGCAGCGCATTGCCGAAACGCTGGAGGAAATGGGTGTTGACCTTGCCCTTGATACCGACGCGACCGAGCGGGTCGGCCGAGGGCGAGGCGAGCTCGATCGTCGCGCCATCCGGGCGGACCAGCCGCTGCCAGATGACCAAGGCGCGATTCTGCCCGGGCTCGAGGTCGGCCTTATACTCGCCGATCAACCGGCTGCCGCGGGGGATCAGCACCTTGCTGCCGTCGAACCCGCGGACGTCGCGCGTCACCAGCGCGCGCGCCGGGCCCGGCCGAGTCGAATCGAGTGCGGTTTCCAGCACCGCGGGGATCAGCGTTCCCTGCGGCACTGTGGTCGCGCGGTTGCGTAGCACCGACGCGCGCGACCGGCCGCCGAGCGTGCTGCCTCCGCTGCCGGGATTGGCTGTCGCGACGGCGCCCGCGCCACCTTCTCCAGCCGGCCCGGTCGCAGCGACCGCCTCGCCGGTCGTGGTGTCGAGCACGAGCACCGGATCGCTCGAGGCACGCGGCGGTGGCGCAGGCGGCGCCACCGGCTGCGGCGGCGGTGGCGCCGGGACATAGACGACGCGCGGCTGCGGCGGTGGGGGCGGAGGTGGCGGCGGGGGTGGTGGTGGCGGGATCACCGTCGGTGCTGGTTCAGGCACCGGCGGGACGTAGAGCGGCGGCGGTTCGGCGCCGTTGCGCAAATCGGCAGTGCGCATGCGCGTGGCCGGCGCCGACAGCTGGCGGCGGCGCTCGTTAAGGATCAGGAACAGGATCAGGCCCGCCACGACGATCCCGGCCGCGATCACCCAATTGGGCAGACCGCCGCCGGGTCGCGCGACGACCGGGCGCGCGCTCGGCTCGACATCGGCCGGCGGCGGCAGCGTGGCACGCGGATCGCTTCCCGCCACCGCCATCAGCGCGCCACCTGCGGCACGCGCGTCGCGTTCGCCATCTTCTTGTCGAGCCGGAACACGAGCTTGTTGTTGATGCTGTCGAGCACATAGCGCCCGTCGCGCATCGCGCCGTCGGCCAGCGTCTCCTTGCCGTCGCGGTCGATCACGAAGACCGCGGGCAAGGTCTGGCTGTCGCGCCACATGATGAAGGTCTTGGACCCGTCATCGGAGATCGCATCTGGGCGCACGTCGCTCGATCCGGCGAGCTTGTAGCGCCCGGGCTCGACCGGCGCGGGCCCGGCATTGGCCGGCGCGGGCGGCGGCGGGTAGCGGAAGCGGACGACGTATGGCGCGCTTCCGGCGCTCCCCGGCGACAGTTCGAAGGCATAGCTGCGCGCGTCGGTCACCACGGTCATGTTGGTGGTGACGCCTTGCAGCGGCTTGAGGAACAAGCGGTCGCCGCGCTTGTTGGGCGTGACTTGCCACGCCCCACTGTCGCCGACCGCGACGTTCTCGATCCGCTCGTCGGGAGCGAATTCGACCGTCAGCTCGTATCCGCCCGGCACCTGGAGCGAGACGACCTGGTCGGCGTCGTACATCACCGTCTGGATGCGCGGATCGCCGCCGCCGGGCTGCGGTCGCACTTGTGCCATCGCCGGTATGGCGATGGCGGCGGCGATTGCCGCAAGCAGGGTGAAGGCGGGTTTCAAAGCTGTACTTCGGGAGTAGCGCTCGGTGCCGCGCGCGAGGCTGGTGTGGCCCCCGGCGCTCCCGGCGCCAGCACCTGCGGCTGGCTCGATCCCGGCAGCGGCGCCGTGGAGGTGATCGGCGCCGGCTGGGGCGCGAGATTTTCCTGGCTGCGATTATAGCCGAACACCTGGAAGCCGAGCGGATTGACGAAGCGATCCTCGGCCCGCATCGGCCCGGTCGAGAAGCGGTATTTGATCACCGCGACCCAGGATTCGGCCGGCTGGCTCTGGCCGCCCGGATCCCGGCGTACCGTGTCGAACCGCACCAGCGACTGATTGCCGCCCATCGAGGTGATGCTCTTGACGCGGGTGTCGACGACCGACCGCGGATAGCGGCTGAGCGGGCTGGCCGGGTTGGCGGCCTGCATGCCGTTGACGTAATCGGCCTTGGCGACCTCGGCCGACCAGGTCTGCACCTTGCGGTAATTGGCCTGCACCGTCCCCGCATCGTAGCTTTCGCGGGCGATGACATATTGCACCAGGAACGACTGGGTCAGCGCGGTGTCGGGCGCGATCTTCTCCGCGTCGAGCGGCTTCAATTCCTGGACATAGCCGGTCTGCTTGTCGACCAGCAGCGTGTAAGGGACGACGGTCTTCAGCGGCATCAGCACGATCAGCGCGATCGCCTCGAACAAAGCGACCGCCACCGCGACGCCAGCGACGATCCACGCCGTGCGGCGCGACGCGCGCAGCATGTCCTGGCGGTCGTCGGCCCAGCTGTCCGCCTCGCGATAATAAGCGTCGAGCGATTCGCGCGCGGCCTGTTTCATCTGTTGCTATCCCGCCGTGTTGCTCCGGCCGACACGCGCCCCCGCGTCCGCCTCC
>Ga0070678_100000638_pt1 | contig 17152 bp, 15 predicted proteins | sample KBSM73metaG_FD_65647 | JGI IMG/M metagenome (GOLD analysis project Ga0070678, IMG submission 65647) | Miscanthus rhizosphere microbial communities from Kellogg Biological Station, Michigan, USA - KBS M7-3 metaG | ecosystem: Host-associated > Plants > Roots > Rhizosphere > Soil ...
CGGGACGTGCGCGACGATGCGCTTGCCGATGTTCTCCTGCCAGATGCGCACGGCACAGATTCCATCGAGCGTCGGCTGGACGAATCCCTCGCGAATGGCGAACGGACCCACGGCTGCGGTCAGGTTGCCGCAGTTGCCGGACCAGTCGACAATCGGCCGGTCGATCGCCACCGCGCCGAACAGGAAGTCGACATCGCAGTCCGGGCGTTGCGACTTCGCGACGAGCACGACCTTGCTCGTGCTCGACGTCGCGCCGCCCATGCCGTCGATATGCTTGCCATAGACGTCCGGCGAGCCGATCACGCGAAGCAGTATCGCGTCGCGCGCGCCCGCGTCCGCGGGCAGGGCATCCTTCCTGAAGAAGACTCCCTTGCTGGTGCCGCCGCGCATGTACACGGCCGCGATCGCGCGCTCTGTCATCGCGTTATTGTCCGGTATAGCCGGCTTCCTTCACCACCTGGCTGTACTTCGCTACCTCCTTCTTGACGAAGTCGGCGAACTGTTGCGGCGTATTGGGCGTCGCCTCGGACGACTCGGCATTCAGCCGGGCCTTGATCTCCGGTCGACGATACGCTTCGTTGACGACGCGATTGAGCGTCATGACGATGTCCGGCGGCGTCTTGACCGGAGCAAAGACACCGCCCCAGATGGTGAAGTCGAATCCCGGCGCGGCGAGCTCCGCCACCGTCGGGATCTCGGGCACCAGCGGCGAGCGCTGCGCCGACGACAACGCGAGGACGCGGAGCGTTCCCGCCTTGACGTGCGGCAGCACGCTGTTGAGCGCCGCGAAATAGAAGTCGACATGACCGCCGATGATGTCGGTGAGTGCTGGTCCGCCACCTTTATAAGGGACGTGGGTCATCCGCGTGCCCGTTCGGAATGCCAGCATTTCGCCGGCGAGATGCCCGGGCGTTCCGCTGCCGGAGGATGCGTAGTTGATCTTGCCCGGGTTGCGCTTGGCATCGTCGATTAATTGCGCGAGCGAGGTATAGGACGATTTGGTCGAGACGACCAGCGCCAGCGGAACGTTGAATCCGAGCACGACAGGCACGAAATCGGTGTCGGGATCGAAGCCCATGTCCTTCATGACCTGCTTGTTGATGGCGATCTCGGCGGCCGTGCCGAAGAAAATGGTGTAGCCGTCCGGAGCCGCGTGCGCAGCCGCTTGTGCCGCGATGTTGCCGGTGGCACCCGCCCGGTTCTCGACGATGACAGGCTGATGCAGGCCGTCGTGGAGGCTCTCGGCGCACAGGCGCGCAATGACATCGGCGCCGCCGCCGGGCGGATAGCCGAACAGCATCTTGATCGTCCGGTCAGGATAGTCCTTGGACTGCGCGAACGCCGCGTCGGCCACGATGGCGAGCAGCAGCGCCGCGAGGACGAGGACGGTCCGCCGCAGATCCGGGATGCGCCGGCGGGGCGACTCAACGCTACGCGATTGACGGGACATGAGGGGTGCCTCCGGACGATGCTCAATGGGATGCGGCGATGACCTTGCCAGGAAAGGATTGCCTGTCGCGCTGGGGTCGCGCGAGCCTGAATGCGGCTTCGAGCGCCCCTGCCTCTTCGAAACGATGCAGCACCCGCAGCAACTCGCCGGTGTCCGAGCCGAGCAAAGAACGCGTCGACGCGGCGAACTTCGCGTCCAGCGCGGACCAGCTCATCGGATTGCCAATGCTGCCGAACGCGTGGGCGACATCTTCGACAAGGACTTCGCCGTCCTCGAGCTCGATTTCGAGGCGTGTCGCGGTGCGATCGATGCCGTCCGTCGCGCGCATCTCGAGGCGGGACGTGATGTCGCGCAGCCCAGGGTCGCGAAGATGCTCGTCGCAGAAATCATCGTTCGACAGCGGGTGGCCGGCCAGCGCAAGCGCGACGCAGAACCCGACGCAGAACTTGCCTTCCGTCGGCGTCCTGGGATCCTGCACCGTTGCGATCTTGACGGCGAGCGGGTGCACGAAGGCGGTGATGCGGCGGATGGGACGTCCCATCACCCGGGCCCGCACGCGTTGCGCCGCATCGATGGCGCCATGGGCGAGCTGGCAGGCTGCGTAGGGCTTGAAGCTGTTGCGCGTGATTTCCCAGACCTCCTCGAAGGGCGGCACGGTGAAGCGAGCGCCGGGGTCCTGCAGGAACGTCGCGAGAAAGCGTCCCGGCGCGTCGAGCGGCTCGGGCGCGCCGGTGAAACCTGCCTCGGCGAGTGCGGCGGCCATGACGCCGTCCGCCGCGGCCTTGCCGGAGTGCATCGGCTTCCCCATCGTGCCGAACGACGCGGCAAGCCCGCCAGCCTGCGTGGCACAGAGCGCCAGCGCGTGCGAGACCTGCGCCTCGTCGAAGCGCAACAGCGCTGCGATTCCGGCGGCGGCGCCGAAGCCGCCCAGCGTGGGCGTGGCGTGCCAGCCGCTCTGGTTCATGCGGACACCGACGCCGCCGTCGCCGAGTCTCGCTGCGACCTCGAAGCCCGTCACGAAGGCACGCAGCAGCCGGCGCTCGTCGTGCCCGCGCTCTGCCCCTACGGCGAGGAGACCCGCCCACAGTGGACCGCTGATGTGGATGACCGAGGGGATGTGCGTGTCGTCGAAGTCCAGGCAATGGGACAACGTGCCGTTGAACATCGCGGCCGCCATCGGTGTTGCGGTGCCGCCGCCGATCAGCGATGCCGCCCCCTGCGAGTGCCATTGCTCGATCACCTGGCGCATCATCCGCGCCTCCGGCGTGACGAGCGCCTGCACGCATACCGCCATGTAGTCGACCAGGCACTTCTTGGCCTCGTCGAGGATGGCGTCCGGAATCTGGCGTCCGTCCATCGCTGCGACGTAGCGCGCGACGCGTGCAGTCGTCGAATCAGGCTTCAACGGCAGTGTCCATCATCTGGCGAAACACGAACGGCAGGATGCCGCCGTGGCGGAAATATGCGGCTTCTATCGGCGTATCGACGCGCACGCGCAGCGGCACGTCGCGCGAACGGCCGTCTTCGTCACGGATGCGCAGGCGCGCCGGCTGTCGCGGCGTGATGTCGCCGTCCACATCCAGGATATCGAACGTCTCGCGGCCGGTGAGACCGAGCGACTGCGCGCTGTCGGCGCCGACGAATTCACAGGGCAGGATGCCCATGCCGACGAGATTGGAACGATGGATCCGCTCGAAGCTTCGTGCGATGACCGCGCGCACGCCGAGCAACCGCGGGCCCTTGGCCGCCCAGTCGCGACTCGATCCCGTGCCGTATTCCGCACCGGCGATCACGACGAGCGGTGTCTTCTCCTTCGCGTAGGCGGTCGCGGCGTCGTAGATCGGCATGATGGCGCCGTCGGGCATGTGCGCGGTCAGGCCGCCTTCCGTTCCGGGCAGCATGAGGTTGCGCAGCCGTACATTGGCGAACGTGCCGCGCATCATGATCTCGTGATTGGCGCGGCGTGCGATATAGGAGTTGAAGTTGGCGGGGGAGACACCCAGCGACCGCAGGTACGCGCCGGCCGTCGACGTAGGCGCGATATTGCCGCCGGGGCTCACGTGGTCGGTCGTCACCGAATCGCCGAGGATCGCCAGAGCCCGCGCGCCGCGGAGCGGCAGAATCGCCGCCGGCTCCGCCTCGACGTCGTCGAAAAAGGGCGGCCTTTGAAAATAACTCGATTGCGCGTCCCAGGCATAGCGTGGACCTTCGTCGCTTGCCAACGCGTCCCACAGCGGGTTGCCGCGCGCCGTGTCTGCATAGAGCCGACGTGCATGCACTGGATCGAGCGCGTGCGCCTGCAGCGCCTCGATTTCACCGGACGCCGGCCAGATGTCGCGGAGATATACCGGCCGCCCCGCATCGTCCATTCCGAGCGGATCGTGCGCGAGATCGATGTCGACGCGCCCGGCGATCGCGAAAGCCACGACGAGGGGCGGGCTCATCAGGAAATTGGCCTTCACCGCGGGATGGATGCGGGCCTCGAAATTGCGGTTGCCGGACAGCACCGCGGCGACGATGACATCGTCGCGCCTGATCGCGTCATCGATGACTTCCGGCAGGGGTCCCGAGTTGCCCATGCACGTCGCGCAGGCGTGACCGACGATATGGAAGCCCAGGGCGTCGAGAGGAGCCTGCAGGCCGGACGCCTGCAGATAAGCGTCGACCAGGCGCGAGCCCGGCGTGAACGACGTCTTCACGTGGGGCGAAGTGCGCAAGCCCCGTTGCACGGCGTTCCTGGCGAGCAGTCCCGCCGCAATGAGCACGTGCGGGTTCGACGTGTTGGCGCACGAGGTGATTGCAGCGATCACGATGTCGCCGTGGCGAAGGCTGGAGGGCGCGACCGGCGCTGTCGGGTGGTCTGTAACGACGGCACCCCCGGCCTTGCCGAAGCCGTCCTCGTATCGCGGCCGCGTGAGCAGCTCGCGAAACCGTGACTTGAGGTCCGCGAGATCGATGCGGTCCTGTGGCCGCGAGGGTCCGGCGACGCTCGGAACGATCGACGCGAGATCGATATGGATTTCGTCGGTGTAATCGATCGCGCCCGCCGGCGGCGTCCCGAACATGCCCTGGGCGTCGAAATAGCCTTCGATGAGCGCAAGCTGTTCGTCGGAGCGCCCCATCGAGGCCATGTAGCTCAACGTCCGCTCGTCCACCGCAAAATAGGCGGTCGTCGCGCCGTATTCCGGCGCCATGTTGGCGATCGTGGCTCGGTCGGTCGCCGGAAGTGCGGCGGTGCCCGCGCCGAAGAACTCGACGAACTTGCCGACGACGTTCGCCGCGCGCAAGCGCTGCACGATCGTCAGCGCAAGGTCGGTCGTGGTGACACCCGGTTGCAATTGGCCACTGAGCTCCACGCCGATGACGTCCGGTGTGAGGAAGTAGATCGGCTGTCCGAGCATGGCCGCTTCCGCCTCGATGCCGCCGACGCCCCAGCCGAGAACCCCGATGCCGTTGACCATGCTCGTATGACTGTCGGTTCCGACCAGCGTGTCGGGACACCAGATACCTTCGCGCTCCAGGACGCCGCGCGCGAGATGCTCGAGATTGATCTGGTGAATGATGCCAACGCCGGGCGGCATCACGGTGACCGCCTCGAACGCCTGCGCCGCCCACTTCAGGAATCCATAGCGCTCCTCGTTGCGCTCGATCTCCTTGCGCATGTTGAAGCGCAGCGCGTCCGGCGACGCGGAGCGTTCGACCTGCAACGAGTGATCGACGATGAGGTCGACCGGTACGCGTGGCTCGATCCGGTGATCGGCCATGCCCAGGGTCCGTGCGCGGTCGCGCATCGCCGCCAGATCCGCGAGCAGCGGAATGCCCGATGCGTCGGGCGCAACGATGCGCGCGACGACGAACGGGATCTCGTCGACGCGGGTCCCCCGCGGCGACCAGGCGGCCACCGCCTTGACCGCTTCGATGCCGCCCGCACTCTCGCCTGCGTGCCGCAGCAGCGATTCCAGCACGATGCGGAGCGACAACGGCAGCCGCGAAATGCGCCCGAGCCCGCGCGCTTCGAGGGCGGGCAGCGAGGCGAGACGGCCGACTTCGCGTCCGCGAACGAAAAATGGGCGCAGCGCCGCGAACGGGTCGATTGATGTCGCGGGCCTTGTGGCGGGCACGATCAAAATCGATACAGTTCGAGCGCGCTCGGCCCGGCGATGTACTTGCGGTCCGCCGCATCGGGAACCCATGCCTCGAACCCGCGTTGCGTCGATGCGATGTCGACGGCGGATTCATGGCGCGTGTGCGGCCAGTCGCTTCCCCAGACGAGCCGGTCGCGACCGAATTGCTCGAGCAGCATGGCGGCGAGTTTCGGCGCAGAGCCGATTCCGCGTCCGCCCGAGCCATTGCGATAGGCGGCAGACAATTTCACCCAGACGCGCCGTGACGCGCCCAGCGTGAGGAGGTAGCGAAAGCCCGGGTCGTCGGCGGCGAGATCGTCGTCCGGGCGCCCGAAGTGGTCGACGACGACATCGACGTCCGCGTCGACCAGGGGGCCGAGCAGGCGTGGAAGGTCGCGCGCTTCCCGATGCACCTCGACGTGCCAGCCGCGCCGGCGCACCGAGTCGAGGAGTTCCGGCCACGGTCCCTCCCCGAAGTCAGGAACGGGCAGGCTGTCGAGATTGAGGCGGATGCCCACAACGCCATCGGCCGTCAATGCCGATATTCCTTCCTCCGCGATGTCGGGTTCCACGACAGCGATGCCGCGCAATCGCGCCGGTGCGTCACGCAGGACGCTGCACATGAAGCTATTATCCGTGCCCAGAAAGCTCGGTTGCACCAGCACCGCATGGGAAATGCCGTGTACCTCCATCATCGCGCGGTACGCGTCGATCGTGGCGTCGTAGTCGGGCGCATAGCGCCTCCGCGGCGCCAGCGGGAGACCGCGCACGAAAACGTGGACGTGGGTATCGACCATTGCCATCGACTGTTCAGTGCGCCCGGAGAACCCCAATCGGGCGCGGGGATAGAATCCGGTCAGGTAGACTAGTTGACTATGCAACTTATGTCAAACCCGCGAAGTGCGCGCGTTCCCAGGCTGCGGCCGGCGACGATATGCTGACCCGCCCGCCCCTTTATCTGCAGATCCAGGCGTTCGTGCGCGAGGGAATCCAGTCGGGCCGCTTTGCTGCCGGTGAAAGGCTGCCCTCCGAGCCCCAGCTCGCGAAGCGCTTTCGCACGACGCGCGCGACCGTGGCACGCGCATTTCACGAGTTGGCGTACGAAGGCCTGGTGGAGCGCAGGATCGGCAGCGGCACGTTCGTCAACCGCCGGGAAATCGGTGATCGCCTGGACACAAGCGCGTTCGAATCGCACGAAGAGCATGTTCTCGCCAGCGGGGAAAAGCTCGAATACCGGTTGCTGCGCTTCGCCAGCCAGCCGGCCGACGACGATGTGTCCGCCCGTCTCGATCTCCAACCCGGGAATGCCGTCTACCACCTCGAGCGCCTGCGCCTCGTGGCAGGACGACCGCTGGCGCTCGAAGTGCGGTTTCTTCCGGCTGCCATCGGGGAGAGCATCCGCCGCGAATGGCTCGAAGTGTCGACCATACAAGACGTGCTGCAAACCAACCTGGGTTTGCGCATCGCCACCATCGAGAACGTCATTCGCGCCTCGCCAAGCTCGGCGCGTATCTCCAAGATCCTGGGTACGCCCCGCGCGATGCCGCTCCTCGTGCGTGCGCATACGATTCGTGGCATCGACGGACGATTGCTGCTCTCCGGCGATACGTTCTATCCCGCGCATTTCACGATTCGATATCTGTTGCGCGCGGGCTAATCAGCGCCGTCCCTGCAGGCATGGAGCATCGGTCGGCCCAGACTGTTCCATGATTGTCGGCAAATGACCCACGCGCCCGGGCGCGTGCTCGATGTTGCGCGAGACGAGATGCATATCGTCGCGTCATGATTCGCGGTCGCCAGCCCCGCAACGGCCAAGGAGGAGCCTCACGATGACCATCACCATTACCGCTTTCGAACGGTCGCCCGATGGCGGCAGGGGACTGGCGCGTGATACGCGCGTTCGCTGGGCACTGGAGGAAGTGGGCCAACCTTACAAGGTTCGTCCTGTTTCGTTCGGGGCGATGAAGGAGCCTCCACATCTGGCGCTGCATCCTTTCGGGCAGATTCCGACCTATGAAGAAGGTGATCTCGGCTTGTTCGAGACGGGGGCGATCGTGTTCCATATCGCGGAGCGCCATCCGGGCCTGTTGCCTGACGATGCCAATGCCCGGGCGCGGGCGATCACGTGGATGTTCGCCGCCCTCAGCACGGTCGAGCCGCCGATCCTTGAACTCGGGACCGCCAAGCTCCTTGAGGGCGACAAGTCCTGGTCCGCGCAACGCATGCCTCTCGTCGAGGATCGCGTCCGTAACCGGCTGGGCCAGCTTTCCCGTCGCCTTGGCGATGGCGACTGCCTCGAGGGTGGGTTCAGCGCGGGCGACCTGATGATGGTGTCGGTGCTGCTCAGGTTGAAAGCGTCGGGTCTGCTGGATGAATATCCGAACCTCTACGCCTATGTGGCCCGCGGCGAAGCGCGGCCCGCCTACAAGCGTGCCTTTGACTCTCAATCGGCCGCCAACTGATCGAGGTCCCTCCTGGCTCGGTCTCGCGTCCTCGATGGGAGTGACATTCCCACGGCGCATGTCGTGAGAACCACGACGCTGCGCGATGGTCGTGGCGAGGTGAGGGACTACCGCTACATCGATGGCGCGACCGTCATGCCGAGCGAGCAATCGTGCGTACTTTGCGGAAAGCGGATTGAGGGGTCCGGCCGCTGTCCGTCAAAGCCTGCAAACGGCGGGCGCGCACGACCGATCGCCTCAGGCAAATTGCGCGAGCCCGTTGCCGACGGACCAATTCTCCTTCGCGGTGTCGATAATGCTCACGAACACGTCCTCTGGCCGCATGCCGGGGTTTTCGCGGAGCAGTTCCGCGATCCGCCTGAACAGCGCTTTTTTCTCTTCCACGGTGCGCGTGTTGAACACGGTGATCTGGATATACACGAGGTCATCGCTCCGGGCCATGCCGAAGGCCGCGCCGTAGCGGAAATTCGCCGCGTCATGCTCGGTGATGGTCATGAACTGATCGCCTTCGGGCACATTCAGCGTTTCGCGCATCGCGCGGTAAAGGCCGTCGAAGATCGCCTGCCGATAGGCTTCCGGCTTTCCGGCACGCATCGAGATGTGAAGCAGCGGCATCGGGGTCCTTTCGGTTATGAAGATTGCGACCCGGCCAAATCTAGCTCCGCGCAACCATTTTGGAAAGACATTGCACCAGATATCAGTGATAATGAATAGAAATGACAGGACGACTTCTCGACCTGGATGCAGTCCAGGCTTTCATCCGCATCGCGGAGCTTGGCAGCTTCACGCGCGCGGCCGAAGCCATGACGACGACGCAGGGCGCGGTCAGCCTCAAGCTGAAGCGGCTCGAAGAGAGCGTGGGCTGCCGTCTCTTCGAGCGGACGCCCCGGTACGTGGAGCTTTCGGCGCAGGGCGCCATGTTCCTCGAGCACGCCCGCAAACTGCTGGAAGTGCACGATCGCGCGCTCGCCGGATTTGCCGTCGCCCGGCAGCGCCTCACCATCGGCATCAGCGACCACGTTGCCGGGCCGGAACTCCCCGCGCTGATCGCGCGCATGAACGCGCAAGACCCGCAGTTGCTGATCGAAATCCGCATCGGATCGTCGGGGGATCTGCTTCAAAGCTTCGATCGGCGGGAACTTGATACGGTGATCGTCCGGCTGCATGCCGGCCGGAGCGACGGGAAGATCCTCGCCGAAGAACAATTCGGCTGGTTCGCATCGCCAGGCTGGCAGCATCGCGTGGGCGAGCCCCTGCCGCTCGCCACGCTTGCCGAGCCCTGCGGCGTGCGTGTGATGGCCGGGCGGCTTCTCGATACGGCGGGCGTGCGGTGGACGGAAGTTTTCGTCGGCGGCGGTGTTGCCGCGGTCGCTGCGGCCGTGATGGCGGGACTTGGCGTTGCTGCACTGGCTCCGCGCATGCTGCCATTCGGCGCAGTCGATGTGGGCCCCAGGCTCGAGCTTCCCGAGCTACCGCGCTTGCCGGTTCTGCTTCATACAAGGGTAAAGAGCGGCCGGTCCCGGGACGCTCTTGCCGCGCTCTCGGCTGCGTTCAGGAGCGCAGTGCGAGGCTAGCCAACATCGGACGCCCTGGAATCCCCGTAAGCGCGGGCGGAGCCCCACTCGAGGCATGGGCGAATGCCAAGGCAGCATTCCTTCTGCGCATGCGGAATGACGGATAAGTCGTTTGAAGCAATCGGAACCGCAGGATTCAATCCATGCCAGAGAAGGTGTGTTGGCGAGGCGATGATGCGCTGCCACGTCTGACCGGCAACAAACCGCCGATGTCGTCAGTCGCAGATCCCGGTTCAGACAGCAAGGCGATGGGCATCCTGTGTGCGCTCGCGGTGGTCGCGCTGTTCGCGGGGTTCACGCTGGTCTCCCGGCTGGGCTTCACGACCGCATTGACCGTGCCCGATATCGCGCTGTTGCGCTTTGGCATCGCGGGTCTGCTGCTGTGTCCGGTCTTTCTGAAATACCGACTGGGATCCTTGAAGTGGCACCAGGCCGCGGGGCTGGCCTTTACCGGTGGGCTGGGATTCGCGTTGTTCGCATACACGGGGTTCCGCCTCGCGCCGGCCAGTCATGGTGCCGTCCTGTTGCACGGCACGATTCCTCTCTTCACCTTCCTGATCATCCACCTGACCCTGCACGAGTCGGTCAGACGCGCTCGGAAAATCGGGCTGTTCCTGATACTGGCGGGTATCGTTGCCATGGCCTGGGACAGCATCTCCGGCGCCACGGAGCGGCAGCTGGTCGGCGACGCGTCCCTGTTGTTGGCGGCAATTTGCTGGTCCGTCTATGGCGTCACGGTGAAACGGCTGGGTGTGCCACCTGTGCATGCGGCGTCCATCGTCGCGACCTTCTCGATGGTCTGCTTCGTGCCCGTGTACTTTCTGCTGCCTGGCAAGGCATTGCACCTCGTAGGGTGGCGAGACATCGTGGCGCAAGGTGCTTTCCAAGGCGTACTGCTCGGCGTGGTTTCCATCTTTGTCTACACGCGAGCGGTGGCGTCGCTGGGCGCTCAGGAGACGGCATTGTTCACGGCGGCAGTGCCGTGCATCACGACAGTGCTCGCCGTGTTCCTGCTGGGAGAAATGCCGTCGAGCGCAGCGTTGCTAGGGGTCTTCACCGTGACCGCCGGCATGGCAATCGCGCTCCGCAAGACATAGTCATTCGGGAGTGGAACGCGGCCGCCGAAGGGAAGGGCGAGGCAGGGCAGCCATGACATATCGGCCTGTAACAGATCGGAGCACCATGGGAGTGTCGCTACCCCTCGTCCGCTTGTCTTCGCTGGACCTGATCCGGGGTTTCGTTGCCGTGGGACGGCGCATGAGCATCACGCTTGCAGCCCAGGACCTTTGCCTGACGCAGTCGGCCGTCAGCCGCCAAATCCACGCGCTGGAGAAGCAACTCGGAATCCGGCTTCTGGTTCGAGGGTACAGGTCCATCGCGCTGACGCCCGCAGGCGAGCACCTGTTTCGAAGCGCGGACCGCTCGGTTCAAGAGCTGCAGGATGTCCTCGGCGAGGTCAGCACGTCGAGCGCAGCACGGCCCGTCACATTGAGTGCAAGCATTGGTGTCACGGGGCTGTGGTTGCTGCCCCGGCTGACTCGGTTCCAGCAGCTCTATCCGGGCGTCGACCTTCGCATCTCGGCAAACAATAACGTGGTCAATCTCCGCAACGATGGCATCGACTTGGCGATTCGCTACACGTCTCCATCGGAAGCGCCCGAGGGGGCCGTCCGACTTTTCGGCGAATCCGTCGCACCGGTCATGCATCCGTCGCTCGGCGTGGACTCGCTGCGCTCAGGCCGCGACCTTTCGAAGCTGAACTTGCTGGAATTTGACGATCCGCACCATCCCTGGCTCCAATGGAACGACTGGCTGACCGCCACGGGTTGGTCGAACGCCAAGCCCAGAGGGATGCTGCATTTCAACCAATACGACCAGCTCATTCAGGCTGCGATCGCGGGTCAGGGCGTCGCACTGGGCAGACTCGAACTCATCCAGCCAGTGCTCGATGATCGAAAGCTGTCCGTCGTGGCGTCGCCGCAGGTCCATGCATCACATGCCTACTGGCTCATCCAGGCCGACGTGGATGCCCGCCCGGATGTCCGGCGGGTTGCGGGCTGGATCGAGTCAGAAGTAAAGCCGGAACTGCGACGCTCGACAGGAAAGGTTTCGCAGAGGCGCAACCCGAACTAGGCATCTCGTCGTCCCGGCCCCGTACGGCTTCTGGATTCACGATCTCATGGAAGCGCTGGCCTCCAGTGCATCGTCCAGCCGGTCGTCCCCCCAAAACATTTCATCCCCCACAAAGAAAGTGGGTGCGCCGAAGATTCCCTTGGCCTTGGCTCGTTCTGTCTGCTCACGGAGCTTCAGCTTATTGGCATCCGATTGCGCGTCGTTCAGGATCCGCGCCGCCGGCAGCCGCAGTTGAATCAGGACTTCTTCAACCGTGCCTGGTGCATCGATGTCGCGGTCCTCGGCAAAGTTGAGCAGCATCACTCGCCGGCAATAGTCGTCTATCCAATCCTGCTCGGCGCCGAGGATGGCCACTCGCAGAGGGAGCAGCGCACTGCGTGGGAACGTGGTGGGCTTGCGCCATGGGATGCCCGCCTTTTTGCACCGACGATCCATGTCCCGCCACACATAATCGCCCTTGGCCTTTTGCAACACGAAGGGCGATGTCGCCCAGCCGAAGGACTTGAAGATCGGTCCCAGCAGAAAGGGCTTCCAACGCACGCCCACCCCGCATGCCGCTGCGGCCTTCCGGATGCGCATCACGCTCAAGTAGCTGTAGTTGCTGCCGAACTCGAACCAGAAGTCGAGGGCACGGCGGGTGTCGGCGGTTGCTGCGGTTTGCATGGAGTCGACTCCCTTACTCGTAGACGACGAGGCAGCGCACCTCGATGCTCTCGCGCAACGGCGCATCCTGCGGTATGAAAGGAAGATCGAAGGCGGTATGAAGAACGAAGCGCGCGACGCCGCTGACCTGAGAGTCGAACTGCTTGAACACGAGAGCCTCGTGCCGGTCCATCTCCGCGTAAAACGACCAGCGGTGCAGCGGGGAATGAATGGCGTGATAAATCTCCCCGATACGTCGCGGATACCGGACTTCGCTCACGACGAGGTCAGTGGCCATCACGGTGCGCGCATCGCAGACAGCCAAGGGAGTGTCCAGCACCGGACCGTTGATCGAGCGCCAGATGTTGACGATGGCATAGCGCCGGACCCGTGTCGCTGCCTTCGGATCGGTTAAGACCCGCGCAAGGCGCCGGAGACCCGAAGCCTCGGTGTAGTCGTTGTGGATGCGGCCGTTTGCGGTCGCGCGCCCGTCGCCCGCACGCTGCCCAAAAGATAGCGGCGCGCGGTCGGCTTCACGGCGTCGGACGAGATGGTCGAAGACGTGAGCGCGTTGCGCGCCCGTGGCGTTCAGCGCCAGCAGGGCGGCCTCGTTGTAGTAGAGCGACTTGATCGCGTCGTCGCTGGAAAAGTCGCGAACCGCAGTCGGTGCTTCCCACAGCTCGAACCCTTCGCGGTCGATGGAGCAGGTCGTTGTGGCGCTCCGACAATCGGCGATGGTCATCTGTCGACACTCATATTCGCCACTTTCCCGAGGAGTCCCCGGAGGCGGTTCGTAAGCGTAGCTGCACGGATGACCCGAGGTGGGCGCCAGGTAGTTCAAGCCGGCGACGACCTCGGTCTGACTGGGAGGTAACGTGAAGGAAGGGTCGAACCGCTGCAGGGAAACGGCATTCACGAGTTGCTCCAGTTGCGCCGGCCACCGATGGCCTCAAGGGGATTCGATACGCGTCCCGAATGGGTATCGCAGATTGAACGTCACCCTCTCGAAGGGCTCAATCAACTTATCGGTCGCGCCGCATGCGCCAGTCGAATGCGAAGATTGCGGCTCGACGAATGATGCCGTCGCCATGGGCCGCACAGGATGATGCAGTCTCCAATACTCGCCAGATCCGATTGGAGTATCGTCGTAGCAGGCCATGGCCCTTGACTCGGTTGCAATCATTGTCGGACAGGCTGGCAATCTTTGCCGACCGCTGGGTTCCTGGCCTGACGTGCAAATCGGCGAGGAACAGTCGTCATGCAAAACGAAGGGCGGATCAGCGGATCTGGATTGCCGCTAGACCCGATAACGCATAGGGGGGATCAGAAAATGCATGCGGTCGTAAGAAGTTACTCAGGTGCCGGCGCGAAGCAGCTTTTCGACGTGTTGGAACAGCAAAAGGCCGAGGTCGAAGCTACTCTCCGGAAAGTTCCTGGCCTCTTGAGCTATACGCTGGTGCGCAGCACGGAGGGCGGCATGTCGGTGACTGTTTGCGAGGACAAGGCAGGCGCCGATGAAAGCCTGAAAGTCGCGCGCGAATGGATTCAGAAGAATGCGTCGAATATCCACGCGAATCCGCCGGTCGTCACGGAAGGTTCGGTCATCGTTCAAGTCCAATAGCGCATTGAAGGGGAAGGGCCTCCTCCACGCCGCGCCACCCGCAATGATCGCGTCGGGCGCGGCGTTTTTTTGACGGACGGCCAAATCGCGTACTAGCATCGCAGCGGCCGGAAGTGGTACGCGGTGTACGGCAAGGGGAGATCCGCACATGGACGAGCCAAGAGCTAGCAAGCTTGGACGATCAGCGCCGGGTGTGGATTTTTCCGGAGGCAGACCTTGAAGATTGACGTGCTGGCCATCGCGAGCAAGCTCTCAATTCTCAACCGGAAGTTTCCGGTGCAATCGGCGTTATTTCTGAAGCAAATGCTGGCGGTGCTCGCCGGCTGCGTGTTTGCAGGGGGCACATTGCCGGCGTGTGCGCAGGACATCGAACCACGCGCGTATTCCAATGCCCCGGTTGGCGTCAATTTCCTGATCGCCGGCTACGCCTATACGAGGGGTGGCGTTGCGTTCGGGCCATCGTTGCCCATCACCAATCCCAACCTCGACACATCCAGTGCCGTCGTTGCGTACGCGAGGGTCCTGGACCTGTGGGGGATGTCCGGCAAGTTTGACGTGACAGTGCCGTATACCTGGCTTTCTGGAACCGCCGACTACGGGGAACAAACCGTATCGCGGATCGTAAACGGTTTCGCCAATTCGGCGTTTCGCCTGTCCATCAATCTCTATGGCGCCCCCGCGTTGTCGCTCAAGGAATTTGCGGACTGGGAGCAGGATCTCATCATCGGCGCCAGCTTTCGAGTAATAGCTCCCTGGGGCCAATATGACGACACAAAGGTCGTCAACATCGGCACCAATCGCTGGTCCTTCAAACCAGCGGTGGGGATCTCGAAGGCAATCGGGTCGTGGACAATGGAACTGGAGGCCGCAGCCACGTTTTATACCGACAACAACGATTTCTTCGGCGGCAAGACGCTGTCCCAAGCCCCGATCTATTCGCTGCAGGGACACCTGATCTACGTCTTTCGCTCCGGAATCTGGGCTTCGCTCGATGGCACGTATTTCGTTGGGGGTCGGACGACGGTCGACAGCATGCTGAACAGCGACCTGCAACAGAACTGGCGCATTGGCGGAACGTTGGCGTTTCCGGTGGATCGGCAGAATTCGATCAAGCTCTATGCCAGCAGCGGGGTCGCGGCACGCACCGGCAACAGTTACGACCTGATCGGCGTCGCATGGCAGTACCGTTGGGGCGCGGGCCTGTGACGCCTCGCCGTCTCGAGGGTCGGCGCGAGCAGGATTCGACCTGGAAAGGCGCCGATCGAGGGCATGCGAAGGCGTCCAACCGGGATCGGCTGCCTGAACCGATCCCCGTTGCAGCCACGGCGACATCATCCGCTTCATTCGGCGCATGGAAAGTCGATCATCATGAATTTCTCTTTCGATTTCAGCGGCAAGAACGTATTCGTGTTCGGCGGCACGAGCGGCATCAATCTCGGTATCGCCGAATCCTTCGTTGCCGCCGGCGCGACGATAGGCGTTGCGAGCCGCAAGCAGGACAAGGTGGACGCTGCGGTGGCCCGCTTGTCCACGCGTGATATCCCGGCCCTCGGCTACAGCCTGGATGTGCGCGAACCGGAAGCCGTGGCCAATGCGGTCGCGTCCTTCGCGGAACAACGAGGCAAGATCGATGTTCTGGTCTCCGGGGCGGCAGGCAATTTTGTCGCGGCTGCCGCGAGCTTGAGTCCCAACGGATTCAAGTCGGTCATCGACATTGATCTGCTCGGCACCTTCAACGTGATGCGCGCTTCCTTTGCCCATCTCACGAAACCCGGCGCAAGCGTGATCAGCATTTCGGCGCCACAAGCGATCGTCCCGATGGCGATGCAGGTGCATGTCTGTGCGGCCAAGGCCGGCGTGGACATGATCACAAAGACGCTGGCCCTCGAGTGGGGACAAGATGGCGTCCGGATCAACTCGGTTATCCCGGGCCCCATCGATGGCACTGAAGGAATGGCGCGGCTGGCACCCGACGAGTCGACCAGACATGCTGTTATAGAATCCGTGCCGATGCGTCGTATGGGAGCGCCACAGGACATCGCCGACGCATGCTTGTTTCTCGCATCCGACGCTGCCCGCTACATCACCGGGGCCGTGCTGCCGGTCGACGGCGGATGGGCCATTGCAGGGGCCCGCATGCGCCTCGGTTGAGCCAGCGAGGCGATAACGAGGAAAGCATGTGATGAACGACTTGAACATCATGACCCGCTGCATCGACGGCGCATTCCGTTTTCGCCATGCGGCGATGCTGTCTTCGTCAAGGCGTGAGGAGCGTTGACCATGAGCGAGCGCGAGTCGATGCAATACGACGTCGTCATCGTCGGCGCGGGTCCGGCGGGATTGGCGTCGGCGATCCGCCTCAAGCAACTCGCCGCGGAGAAGGGTGTCGAGATCGGCGTATGCGTTGTCGAGAAGGGCTCCGAAGTGGGCGCGCATATTCTTTCCGGTGCGGTCATGGACCCGCGCGCCATGCAGGAACTCTTTCCCCAATTCAAGGAAAAGGGCGCGCCGCTCAATACCCTGGTGAGCGAAGACCGGTTCCTGTTCCTCTCCGAGAAGGCCGCACGCAAAGTACCGACGTGGATGCTGCCCGCTTGCTTCCAGAACCACGGCAACTACGTCGTCTCGCTGGCCAACGTTTGCCGCTGGCTGGGCGGCGAGGCGGAAGCGCTCGGCGTCGAGATCTATCCCGGCTTTGCCGCCGCCGAGGTGCTCTACAACGAAGACGGCTCGGTGAAAGGCGTCGCCACCGGGGACCTGGGCCTGGATCGGGATGGACAGCCGACCGACCACTACCAGCGCGGCATGGAATTGCACGCCAAGTACACATTGTTTGGCGAGGGCTGCCGGGGCAATCTCGGCAAGGAACTGGAGCAGCGCTTCAACCTGCGCGAAGGCAAGGACCCGCAGGTCTACGGCATCGGACTGAAGGAATTGTGGGAGATCAAGCCGGAGAAGCACCAGCCCGGCCTGGTCGTCCACACGGCGGGCTGGCCGCTCGATGCGCAAACGTATGGCGGATCTTTCCTCTACCACATGGAAGGCAATCTGGTCTCGGCCGGCTTTGTCGTGGGCTTGAACTACAGCAATCCTTACATGAGCCCGTTCAATGAATTCCAGCGCTACAAGACGCATCCCGCGATCCG
>Ga0070678_100000652_pt1 | contig 16996 bp, 19 predicted proteins | sample KBSM73metaG_FD_65647 | JGI IMG/M metagenome (GOLD analysis project Ga0070678, IMG submission 65647) | Miscanthus rhizosphere microbial communities from Kellogg Biological Station, Michigan, USA - KBS M7-3 metaG | ecosystem: Host-associated > Plants > Roots > Rhizosphere > Soil ...
CTGTGTCGAAGCGATGCCTCGTCGGCGCGGGTCGAAACGCGAGGAACCCGATCCCCGAGGCGAGTACGATTGCTACGAGCAACGCGACACGCGTGTCCCGACGTAGCAGGCGCTCCACGTTTGCAAGTCGCGCGGACTGATCCGAGCTCACGACCCCGCCTTGTTCGCGACGGCAAGCCACTCGTTGACGTGGGTCATCACAGCGTTCGTGAACTTCTCCCCCTGAACGGGGGACGCGTCCGCATGGGGGGCAGAACACGCCGGGTCAAATGCCTGAATGGCGTGGAGCATCGCCGCCAGCGCCTTGTCGTCGATCCGCGGCTGAGCCGGCGGCTTGCGCAATGCGACGAATGCGAGCGCAACGGTCATTAGTGAGACGACGACTACCGCCGCCACTCGCCAGTTCCGAAGCGCGCGCTCGAGCCGCGCGAGACGCGTGTCTAGACTCTCATTCTCCATCGTCCGCATCCTTTGCGTTCATGAACCACTGCGCAGGCACACCCTGCCATTCCAAATACTGGGTGTTCCAGTTCTTGGCGCCGTCACTGTCGCTCGGACCGTGCGGGCGTGGGTTCGTCTCGGAATAGACTTGCTCCAGCAGATCGTCGACGGATCCGCCCGTGTAAGTTGGATCGAAGCGACGCTGCGGAATGAAGCCCAAGAGCGTCGACATCGTGCTGAGGGCCGTCCCGGCGGTACTGACGGGGACACTGGCAGGCGTGGGTACGGCCGACGGCGCCATCTTCATGTACTTACCAACGGTCCCGAGATCCTCCGCCAGTCGCGCGACAGTTCCCTTGTCTTGCCCAACCTTCGCCTGTGCGCGCGCGGCGCTCCCGAGGAACTCGCCAGAAGTTCGCCCCCATTGGTTTCGCTCGCCGCTTTCGGTCGCTGCGAGTGAGCGCTTCAACATGTCGGCCCCGCCCTGCATGATCGTGTTCTGCACTTCCATTTTCACATCGTCCGAGTACGAGAAACGCAACAGGTCCTCCATCATCGGCTCGAGTCTTGGACGTCCTTCGGGGTTCTGCCGGTTCGCATGGCCTTCCACCATCAGTTCGGAGGCTACCTCGGGCTTCGAGGTGAGCCGGGCCAGCAGAGGCGCTAGTCGCTCGACGCGCTCGTGCCACGACGTTCGCATTCCGGGCGCTTTAGAGTCCGATTCTTTCACGAGCCTGAGGTCGTCCTCGACGACAGCGTGCAGTTCGCGCAGCGTGAGAACCTGCACGTCCGCTGAACCCTCACCTTTCAGTTTCATCACTGCGTTAACGAACGCTTCGATCTGTGCCGGGTCCCGCATGATCCCGCGCAAGTCAGTCATTCGTTTGCCAAGGGACGACGGATCCGACTTGGAGTGTTGAAGCAGGAGATTCGCTGCGCCGTTCGGATCGTCGAAGTACGAAGCGTAGAGTTTCCCATACTCGCGATCCTGCGCAGCACGCGTGATCACCTTCTGCTCGGCGTCCATGCCAGGAGCGATCGCGTTGTCACGCGCAATGACCAGCTCTTCGACTTCCTTTGTGACAACGTCGGCATCTACGCCATCCAAAGCCAACGATGAGCGAAAGATCTTCGACGCATCGGCGCCGTAGCCTCCAGCGGAACGTCGGTACTGCTCGACGAGTGCGTCTTTGATCATCGCCGCCAGAGCGGGATTCTGTTGCTTCGCTTGCTGCAATAGCCGCGGCAATGCGCCGGGTTGCTGCTGGGCAAGCAGCCCGATCTTGGATGGATCGCTGGCAAGCGTTTCGAGGTTTGCGTCTACAGGCGTGAGCGCTTGCTTGAGCTGTCGACGCGCGGGGCTCATCCAATGCGGCCCTTCTGAGACTTGTTCCGGCTCGGACATCGGAGACGGTTTCATGGTCGGCACGGGTTCTCCTTTCAACGGTTGTTCGCCTGCGCCAGCGCCTCGCGGCGGCGTGCGTCGGCAAGGAAAGTCAGAAGGCGCGTGCGGCGGTCTGCCGTCAGGCGCCCGAAGCGCTCCGCGAGCTGATCACCCGCGCGCGGATTGGAGAGGCGTGCGTGCAGCGCGCGTTGCGACGCGACTGGCAGCTGGACGAACGCGGCGCGCAGCTCGGCTTCCTTTCGAAGAAAGCCTTCGCGCGCCGTCTCTCCTGGCAGCAGCGGCGCATCGAGGATGCCGACCTGCACCGCGTCGTTCGAGGACGCGACCGTGGTCGGCGTGCGCAGCGTGGCCGGCGACGCGGCGAGCACGGGGGCGGATGCGCGCTCCGGCGCCGATGCGCGCTCCGGCGCCGATTCGCGCTCCGGGGCGGCGGCGTTCGCAGGCACGGATGTGTTTGAAGGCGCGGATGCGCGAGGGGCTGCCGCGTGCGGCAGGCCGCGCGGGTTCTGGCGGCTCGGCGTGCGGACGGGCTGGCTCGAGAAGATGCTGTCGCTCATGCGGCCGTTATCGGCCGCACGCGCTGGCGGTTGCGTCGCGCTACTTCGCGCGCGTCTTCGCGGGCTTGCGCGGGGCGGCGGTCTTGGCAGCCCTGGGGCGCTTCGCGCCAGCGCCGGCCTTCCCAGCGCCGGCCTTCGCGGCAACGCGTGGCGATGCGGCGGCAGGCTTCGCAGCGGTGGGCTTCGCAGCGGCGGGCTTCACGGCAGCGGACTTCGCAGCGCCAGACTTGGCCGCCGACCTCCGAGCGCGCGGCGGCGGATGGATCTGCGTGAGCGTGCACGGCACCTCGCTCAGCAGCTCCATCACCGTGACATCGTCGACCCCATTTCTCACGGCCAGATACGCGCGCCCCGGACGATCGTCCCGCGGCTCCCACGCTCCCTCGCAGATCAGATCATGCTTCGCGCACGCATCCGACAGCGCACGGAGCTCACCAACGTAGTCGACGATCATCGCCCAGCGACCACCATCGGCTGCGATGCGCGTCCCGATCTTCTTCCACGCGACGCCGTTGCGGTCCCACGTCGGGAAGCCGTCCGCGGTCGACATCACGATGATCTCGTCGCCCCACGTGGGCTTGGCGTGCAGGAAGGGCACGTTGATGAGGCGCACGCGACGTGCGCTCGCACCGACCGGTCCGAGGTCATCGGCCCACGGCGTCTCGGTGTCCTCGCCGCGGTTCGTCAGCATCACCTTGATCCGACTCACGAGGCGATCGTAGCGAGCCCGAGGGCGGCGGCCTACTTTTCGACGGACACGGAGACGGACGCGCCGAGCGCGGCTGGCAGGTCGCGGCGCGCGAACTCGGCAGCGGCTCGGATCGCCGAGGAGATCGCGTTCGCGTCGCTGCGGCCGTGCGCGATCACGGCGGGCCGCGCAACGCCCGCCAGCAAGGCGCCTCCGATCTCGGAGTAGTCGATGCGCTTCGCCAGGCCGCGCAGTGCGGGCGCCGCGAGGGCGCCACCGAGGCGCGCCATGGGCGTCTTCTCGAGCTCCTGCTTCACGAGGCCGAACAGGCCCTCGGCGATGCCCTCGCACGTCTTCAAGACGATGTTGCCCGTGAAGCCATCGGTCGCGATCACATCCACGACGCCGCGGAACAGATCGGAGCCCTCGACGTAGCCCACGAACTGGAAGTCGCCCGACGCAGCCGACAACAGCGCGTGCGCCTCGCGCGTCAGCGGGATGCCCTTGCCCGCCTCGGCACCATTCGACAGCAGGCCCACTCGCGGACGCGCGCGCCCGTGGACGACGCGATCGTACGCCGCCGCGAGCAGCGCGAACTGCATCAGGTGCGAGGCCTTCGGCTCGGTGTTCGCGCCCGCATCGCAGAGCACCAGGGGTCCCGACGGCGTCGGCAGCACCGTGACGATCGCCGGCCGCTCCACGCCCGGGAGGCGGCCGAGCACGAACAACGAAGTCGCGAGCATCGCGCCGCTGTTGCCCGCCGAGACCACGGCATCGCCTTCGCCCGCTGCGACGCGCGCCACGGCCACGCGCATCGAGGAGTCCGGCTTCTGGCGGAACGCCTGCGCCGGGTGGTCGTGCATCGTCACGACCTCGGAGGCGTGAACCACCGTGATGTGCGGATCGCTCACGCGCAGGCGTGCGGCGTCGCCGACCAGCGTGACGTCGATCGGGTGTGCGCGCACGGCGCGAAGGGCGCCTTCGACCTCCGGGTCGGGCGCGCGGTCACTGCCCATCGCGTCGAGAACGACGCGTGTGCGTTGCTCGGCCATGAGCCGAGCGGACTACTCTTCCGCGGACTTCTTCGCGACGATGGTCTCGCCGCGATACTGGCCACAGCTCATGCAGACGCGGTGCGGGACGCGCGGCGCTCCGCAGTTGGGACAGGCCTGGACGGTCGGGCGGTTCTCGCCAGACTTCTTCATCCACGCCGAACGTTGCTGTGCAGTGCGGGCTGGGCCGCGACGTCGCTTTTGCAGTGCCATGGCAGTCTCCGGGGAGGGGACTTATTGCCAGGTCACGGGGGTAATTTCAAGCCCTTGAGTGCGGCGAGGCGCGGATCGATCGGTTTCTCGCAGCTGCAGGTACCTGAATTCCGGTCCGTACCGCACTGCGGGCACAGGCCTTTGCAGTCCTCGCGGCACAGGGGGGCGTACGGGATGGCCAGGACGAACTGCTCGCGGAACAGCGGCTCGAGGTCGATCTTGTCGCCGTCGAACGGGAAGACGTCCAGGTCGCCCTCGGCGACCTCGGCTCCGTCCTCGTTCCCCGGCGCCGGCTCGTCGTCGTCGGTGGGCATTTCGCCCGGCGGGAGGAACGTGACCATCAGCTTCTCGTCGAGCTCGATGCGGGTCGCGCTGACGCAACGGCTGCACGCGACCGTCAGGTGGCCCTTGAACGTGCCCGAGGCGAAGCAGTGCGTGCCGTCGGCGTAGAGATCGAGCTCCGCCACGCCCTCGCCCGCCTCGGGGTCCGGATCGGGGGCGCCAAGGGCATCGCGCATCGGAAGGCCCTTGACCCACTCGCCGACCAGCTGCGACGGCACCTCGAAGCGCCGGTGAACCGGCAGCTCGCGCACCAGCACCGTGTATGGAGCTTCCTTCGCCATGGAAGCGGACATTATGGGTCCGCGATCTCGTCCGTCAAGCTGCGTGAAAGCATGAGATACCTCGCCCCATGTGGAAGCGCGTGCTCGTGCTCGTGGCGCTGGTCGCGTGCGGCAGCGACGGCGACTCGACCGCGCCGGTCACGTTCGGAACGATGGGGCCGCTCGTCGGCAGCGGTGGCGCGGGCGGGTTCCGGTTCGGCGTGGCCACCGCCGCGACGCAGATCGAGGACATGAACACGGCCACCGACTGGTACCTGTGGACCGCACCCGCGCCCGACGGGCTCGGCAAGGACACGTTCGTCGACAAGGCCGTGATGGGCTACACGCACGCGCTCGATGACCTGCAGCTCGTGAAGGGTATGGGCCTCGACTCGTACCGGTTCTCGATCGAGTGGGCGCGCATCGAGCCGGTGAAGGATCAGATCGACGAGGCCGCGATCGCGCACTACCGCGACGTGCTGACCTCGCTCGAGGCACTCGGGATTCGCCCGCTCGTCACGATCCACCACTTCAGCAATCCGGTGTGGGTTGCCGACCCGCGCGACAACCTGTGCTCGAACGGCCCGAGCGACACGAACCTGTGCGGGCTCGGCTCGCCCGGCGGTCCGGAGATCGTCAAGCAGATGGGCGAGCACGCGGCGCTGCTCGCGCAGCGGTTCGGCGATCTCGTCGACGAGTGGGGCACCGTGAACGAGCCGATCAACTATCTGTTTGCCGCGTATGGCGGCGGCATCTTCCCGCCCGGTCGTGCCACGCTGACGGCGCTGTCGACGCAGTTCGTGCCGGTCGTGCGCGACTACATCGCGGCGCACGCGGCGATGTACGACGCGATCAAGGCGAACGACACGGTCGATGCGGATGGCGATGGCGTGGCGGCGGCGGTCGGGCTGTCGATGTCGGTGCAGGACTGGGAGCCCAGCCGCGGCAACCTGCCCTCGCAGAACCCCGACGACATCGCAGCGCGCGATCGCTTCGTCTACCTGTTCCACTACGTGTTCGTCGACGCGATCGTGAAGGGCGGCCTCGACGCCGACCTCGACGGCACGATCGAGGAGCCGCACCCCGAATGGGCCGGCAAGCTCGACTGGCTGGGGCTGCAGTACTACTTCCGCGCCGGCGTGACGGGCGAGCGCTCGTTGTTGCCGGCGCCGGTCTCGCTCACGCCGTGCTTCCAGGGCTTCGATCTCGGCTCGTGCCTGCAGACCACGAACCAGAGCTTCTGCGTGCCGCAGATGGGCTACGAGTTCTGGGCCGACGGCCTGCGCGGCGTGCTCGTCGACTTCAGCAAGCGTTACCCCGGGCTGCCGCTCGTCGTGACGGAGTCGGGGCTTGCGACCGACGTCGGCGCGCGGCGCGCCGAGGCAATCGTGCGCATTCTCGAGGCGATCGCGAAGGCGCGGGACGAGGACCACGTCGACGTGCGCGGCTACTACCACTGGTCGCTGATGGACAACTTCGAGTGGGCGTCGGGATTCGCCCCGCACTTCGGGCTGTACAGCGTCGACCGCGCGACGTTCGCGCGCACGCCGACCGAGGCGGTCGATGTGTACGGCGCGATCGCGCAGAGCCGCATGCTGACGACCGCGCAGCGCAAGCAGTACGGCGGCAGCGGACCGATGACGCCCGACACCGGCTCGACCGACGCGTTCTGCGCACCGAACTAGCAGCGAACGGTTACCATCGTCGCGATGAGTGACGATGGTGGCCCCCGCAAGACCAAGCTCTACGGGGCGATCGATCCGCGCGAGCTGTACTCCCTCGAGGGACCCGCGACGCTCGCCGATTCGGCGCAGATGGCGACGGTGCCCGAGCCGAGCGTCGGCGAGCGCCTGCAGAGCTACGAGATCCGCGAGGTGCTCGGGCGCGGCGGCATGGGCGAGGTGCTCAGCGTGCGCGACGAGCAGATCGGTCGCAACGTCGCCGTGAAGCGGCTGCGCGTCGAGAATCCGAGCGAGGCCGTCGTTGCACGGTTCCTGCGCGAGGCGCGGATCCAGGGGCGTCTCGAGCACCCGGCGGTCGTGCCTGTGCACGAGCTGTGGCATCAGCCCGGCGAGCAGCCGTTCTTCGTGATGAAGCAGCTCGCCGGCATCACGATCGGCGACGTGCTGCCGAAGCTCGCGCTCGGGGATCGCACCATGCAGTACCGGTTCTCTCGCGCGCGCCTGCTGCGTGCGTTCGCCGATGTCTGTCTCGCGATCGAGTTCGCGCACACGAAGGGCGTCGTGCATCGCGATCTCAAGCCGGCGAACATCATGCTCGGCGACTTCGGCGAGGTGTACGTGCTCGACTGGGGCATCGCTCGCGTGGCCGGTGGTGAGGACGACCGGCAGAGCTTCACCGACATCGACACGATCGATGCGACCCAGACCGTGGCCGGCGCGATCCTCGGCACGCCGGGGTACATCGCGCCCGAGCAGATCCGCGCCGATCCGGATCTCGACGGACGCGCCGACGTCTACGCGCTCGGCTGCATCCTCTACGAGCTGCTCGCGCTGCAGCCGTTGCATCCGCGTGGCCAGGCGGCGCTGAGCACGGCGCTCGTCGGAGCCGATGCGCGTCCGAGCGTGCGAACCCCCGAGCACGACATTCCGCCCGAGCTCGATGCGATCTGCGTGCGCGCCACGGCGCTCGAGCGCGAGCACCGGTTCGCCACCGCCCGCGAGCTCGGCGATGCCGTGCAGCGGTTCCTCGACGGCAACCGCGACCTCACGCTGCGCAAGCAGCTCGCGACCGAGGAGCTCGCGCTGGCGCGGCGTGCGCTCTCCGCCGGAGATGGTCCGCAGCAGCGGTCTGACGCGATGCGCGCCGCGGCGCGGGCGCTCGCCCTCGATCCGACCAGCGGCGAGCCGGCGGATCTGGTCGGCGCGTTGATGTTGCAGGCGCCCACCGAGACGCCGCCCGAGGTCGCCGGAGAGATCGAGCAGCACGACCTGACGGCGCTCAAGACGGGCGCGAGGTTCGGCATGCTCGCGGCGCTCGCGTATCTGCTGTTCTTTCCGATGCTGTACTGGATCGGGTTTCGCGAGACCTGGTACCTGATTGCCGGGCCTGCGGTCAGCATCGCGATCCTCGCGGTCGAGCTCCTGATCGCGCCGCGCAACCCGTTCGTGTCGGGCTACATCGCCGTCACCGGCAACCTCGTGATGTTCGCGATCTTCGGCTGGATCGTGAGTCCGGCGATCATCGGTCCGGGGCCGGCGATCATCATGATCACGCTGCTGGTCGCACACCGGAGGCTGATCGCGCCGTGGCTGCTCGCGGGCCTGACCGTCCTCGCGACGCTGACGCCGTGGATCGCACGGCTCGCGCGCGGCGAGTCGCCGATCGATGTCGATGGCACGCGGCTGACGCTGCGCACCGCGGCGACCGCGCTCGAGGCCGTGCCGACGATGATCGGTCTCATCGTGTACCTCGTCTCACTCGCGGTGCTGGCCACCGTGCTCTCGCTCTCGCAGCACGACGAGCAGCGCGAGGTCCGGCGCATGCTGCAGCTCCAGACGTGGCAGCTCCGCCAGCTGGTCCCGAGAGCGTAGGCCGTTACGATCGCGGCATCGCGCCGCGGAGCGCGGTCACGAGCTCGGCGACATGGGCGGGACCGCCGCTCGTGCGGTCGACGAGGGCCGAACCGACCACGACACCGTCGGCGATCGCCGAGAACCGGGCCGCATCGGCGGGCGTGCGGATGCCGAAGCCGACTGCAACGGGCGCCTTGGCCGCGGTCCGGATCGCGGACAGCCGCGCAGGATCGACGGGCGCCGCGGTCTTCGTGCCGGTCACGCCGGTCATCGAGATGTAGTAGACGAACGGCGGCGGCCCGCTTCCGAGCCGCCCGATGCGGTCGATCCGTTCCGGCGTCGAGGTCGGAGCGACGAGCGGGATCACGGCGACGCCCTTCGCGGCAAGCGGCTCACCGAGCTCGGCGAGCTCGTCGATGGGCAGGTCGACGGTGAGCACCGCATCGACACCGGCGGCCGCGGCGCGCTCGGCGAACACGGCCGGGCCCATGACGAAGATCGGGTTGTAGTACCCGAACAGCACGATCGGCGTCGTGATGCCGCGGCGGCGCAGCTCGGCGACCGCATCGAGGGCACCACCGATGCTGCCACCGGCCGCGAGCGCGCGCTCCATCGCCCGCTGGATCGACGGGCCATCCGCGCTCGGATCGCTGAACGGCACCCCGAGCTCGATCACATCGGCACCCGCGCGACACGCCGCCTCGACGATCGCGATCGACGCCTGCGGATCCGGATCGCCAAACGTCAGATACGCGACGAGCGCGGCGCGCTTCTCGGCGGCGGCTCGGTCGAATGCATCGCGCAGCCGGCTCACGACGACCTCCGCTGCGAGATCGTGACCATGTCCTTGTCGCCGCGGCCCGACAGCCCGACAACGATCGTCTTCGCCCCGCGCGCAACCTCGTCGAGCGCGGCGATCGCATGCGCGGTCTCGAGCGCGCACAGGATGCCCTCCGTGCGGGCGAGCCGCTCGAGCGCAGCGAGCGCGTCGTCGTCTGTGCGCGACACGTACGTGACCTGCCCGGTCTCCTTCCAGTACGCGTGCTCCGGTCCGACGCCCGGATAGTCGAGCCCCGCGCTGATCGAGTGCGCGTGCGCGATCTGGCCATCCTGCGTCGACAGCACGTAGCTCTTGCTGCCGTGAAGCACGCCGACCTTGCCCGCGCCGAGCGTCGCCGCATGCCGGCCGGTCGCCACGCCCTCGCCCGCCGCCTCGACGCCGAAGCACTTCGCCTTGCCGACAAACGGCGCGAACAGCCCCGCGGCATTGCTGCCACCGCCGACGCACGCGACGAGCGCATCGGGCGCCTTGCCGAGCTGCGCCTTCACCTCGCGCCCGATCACGCTCTGGAGATCGCGCACCATCCATGGATACGGATGCGGACCCGCGACGGAGCCGATCAGATAGAACGTGTCGCCGACGTTGGTGACCCAGTCGCGCAGCGCCTCGTTCATCGCGTCCTTGAGCGTGCTCGTGCCGCTCGTGACCGGATGAACCTGTGCGCCCAGCAGCTTCATGCGTTCGACGTTGAGCGACTGGCGCACGACATCCTCGGCGCCCATGTAGACCTCGCACGGGATCCCGAACAGCGCCGCGACGGTCGCGGTCGCCACGCCGTGCTGCCCCGCTCCGGTCTCCGCGATCAACCGCCGCTTGCCCATGCGCCGCGCGAGCACCGCCTGGCCGATGCAGTTGTTGATCTTGTGCGCGCCGGTGTGGTTCAGGTCCTCGCGCTTGAGCCAGATCTCCGCGCCGACGTCCTCGGACAGGCGCCGCGCGTGATACAGGCGCGACGGCCGGCCGACGTAATCGGCAAGCAGCGCATCGACCTCGGCCCAGTACGAGGCATCTCGCCGCGCCGCACGCCACGCGGCCTCGAGCTCGCCGATCGCGGGCATCAAGGTCTCGGCGACGTACTGGCCCCCGAAAGGCCCGAACCGGCCGTTGACCGGCTCCGGCAGCGCGGCGATCTCGTCGGCGGTCGACATCAGTTCCCAGTTAGCACGTGATACGAACGTGGGGTGAAGTCTGCCGTCGTGATCGTGCTCGCGGTCGCAACGCCTGCAGCGGCCGAGCCGCCCGCGCAGGTCCAGGCCGACCTCGGGCTTGCGGTCGTCGGCATCGGCTACGAGAAACCGCTCGGCGATCACCTCGCGATCATGGGTGAGGCGCAGATCTTCGGGACGTACTTCTTGCCGTGGTTCGATCTCGGCAACAACGTCACCGGGCTCGGCGTCGAGGCGCGCGGCACGTGGTTCCGCGGCGAGAACCACCACGGGCTCTACGCGACCGGCTACCTGCGCTACGACGAGGTCAGCGACGAGGTCGACAACGACGCGTTCGGCTTCTGCGGTGGGCTCGTCGCCGGCTGGGCGTTCCCGGCGACCGAGAAGCTCGACGTGCGCGTCGGCGGCGGCCTGCAGTACATGCGCTACGAAGGCATCACGACCGACATCGACACGCCGTTCATCGCGCTGGACCTGGTGGTCGGCTACCGGCTGCCTTAGCCGCTGCGACGAACGCGGCGAGCTTCGCCGGATCCTTGATGCCCGGGCCGGCCTCGACCCCGCTCGCCACGTCGACCGCATACGGCTCGACGCTCGCGATCGCGGCCCCAACGGTCTCGGGCGTGAGACCGCCGGCGAGCACGACGAGGATGCGCGGATGACGCTCGCGGGCCTGGCGCGCGAGCATGTGATCGAAGCGCGCGCCGGCGCCGCCACGTCCCGGGGTGGGAGCATCGAGCAGCATGGCCTCCGCGGGCCACGCGTCGAGGTGCTCGATGTCGCGCACCGACGACACCGGCACGGCCTTCCACACCGGGCGATAGACCGCGAGCGAGATCCGCTTGCAGGTGTCGGGGCTCTCGTCGCCGTGGAGCTGGATGATGTCGAGGTCGACGGCCTTGGTGATCTCGATGACCTCGTCGACGTCTGGATCGACGAACACACCGACGACCTTCGGCGTGCCCGCGCCACGTGCGGCGGCGGCGAGCAGCGGACCGCGCTCCGGCTTGACGTAGCGCTTGCTGCGCGGCCAGAAGTTGAGCCCGATGAAGTCGACGCCCGCGGCGGCGGCGCGCGCGGCATCGTCGGGCAGCGTGATGCCGCAGATCTTGATGCGCGTCACGCGAGCAGCTCTTTCAGCGCGTCGCGCGGGGACGGCGCGCGCATCAACGACTCGCCGACGAGCACCGCATGGGCGCCCACATCGCCGAGCCGGCGCACGTCGGCCGCGGTCTTGATGCCGCTCTCGCCGACGAGCACGACCGACGGCGGCACGCGCTTGGCGATCTGTTCGGTCAGCGACATGTCGATCGCGAACGTCTTGAGGTCGCGATGGTTGACGCCTATCAGCGTCGGCGCGCGCGGGGCCGACAGCGCGATGTCGAGCTCCTCGAGGCTGTGAACCTCGACGAGAGCGTCGAGGCCGGCGGCGTGTGCCTCGCGGAGCATGATCTGGAGCCCGATCGGAGGCAGCGCGGCTACGATCAATAGAATGGCATCGGCGCCGGCGTACTTCGCCTCGTAGATCTGCTCGGGATCGATCAGGAAGTCCTTGCGCAGCAGCGGCAGGGCGACCGCGCGGCGGCACGGCATGAGGAAGTCGAGGTCGCCCGCGAAGAACAGCTTGTCCGTGAGCACCGAGATCGCCGCCGCACCGCCCTCTTCATAGTCGCGCGCGATCAGGTCCGGCACCGCGTCGGGGCGGATCGGGCCCGCCGACGGCGACGCACGCTTGATCTCGGCGAGCACGCGCACCGGCGCGCCCGCGGGCCTGCGAAGAGCCTCGAGCAGCGAGCGATGCGGCCCGATCTCGGCGCGCCGCGCGGCGCTCGCCTTGAACTGCTCGAGCAGCGCGTGGTGGTTCGCGCGAGAGTCCGCCAGCTCCCCGCGCTTCACCGCGAGGATCTTGTCGAGGATGTTCTGTCGACCCTCGCTCACTCGACCCCCGCGAAGTCCGCAGGCGACAGCGTCGCGAGGTCGTCGATGCTCACGTCGGCGCCGGCCTGGCTCACCTCGCGCCACTTGTGGAGCACGAGGCGCGCGGCGCCCGAGGTGATCGCCTTCACCGAGCGCTCGTATTGCGCGGGCAGCCGGCCGAGCTCGAACGTCGGCTCGAGCAGCTCGAGACCGAGCGCGGCGGTCATGCAGCCGGCGTGGAGCACCGCCTCGTAGCGCTCGCCGCGAGCGACGTGATGCCCCGCGAGCACGCTGCGCAGCACGCCCGCGTTGAACGGCGCATCGCCGCCCGCGAGCCCGGCCGGATCGACATCCGCCAGGCCGAACGCGCGCGGGGTCAGCGTGAGCGTGTTGACCATGCCGCCGTCCCACACCGCCATGAAGGTCTCGCCGCGCACCGCGATCTCGTCTATCCCGGTCCCCGGCGCAGGTCCGGGGCCCTCCATCTTGGGATTGCCCTCGCCGTGCACCACCGCGGCGCGCCGCACCCCGAGCGCTCCGAGCGCGGCCGCGAAGTGCGCGCACCACGCGCGATCGTAGACGCCGACCACCTGGTGCGCGACGTTGGCGGGGTTCGTCAGCGGCCCGAGCAAATTGAAGATCGTGCGCGTACCGAGCTCCTTGCGCGGGCCAGCGACATGACGAGTCGCCGCGTGGAACCGCGGTGCGAACGCGAACCCGATGCCGGCGATCTTCATGCAGCGCTCGACGACCGCGGGCTCGGCATCGGCATGCACGCCGAGCGCCTCGAGCACGTCCGCCGATCCGCACTTGCTCGACAGCGCGCGATTGCCGTGCTTCGCGACCGTGCCGCCGCAGCCGGCGATCACGAACGCGGCGAGCGTCGAGATGTTGATCGTGCCCGCGCCGTCGCCGCCGGTACCGCACGTGTCGATCCCCTGCCCGGGCGCCGGGCATGTCAGCGGCAACGCCCGCGCGCGCATCGCGCTCGCCGCGCCGACGAGCTCCTCGACCGCCTCGCCCTTCGCCTTCAGCGCGACGAGCAGTCCACCGATCTGCGCCGCGGTGGCCTGGCCGTCCATGATCTGGCCGATGATCTCGGCCATCTCGGCGCGCGACAGGTCTTCCCTCGCGAGCGCGCGCTGGATGCCGCGCACGATGGCGACGGTCATCGCTTTGCCATCCGCAGGAAGTTCGCGAGCAGCGCCTTGCCGGCCGTCGTCATGATCGACTCGGGATGGAACTGGACGCCCTCGACGAGGTGCTCCTTGTGTCGCACGCCCATGATCTCGTCCTCCCAGGTCTTCGCCGTGACCTCGAGCGCGTCGGGCAGCGACTCGGGCGCGATCACCAGCGAATGGTAGCGCGTCGCGACGAACGGGTTCTCGACGCCCGCGAACAGCCCCTTCTCGTCGTGGAAGATCTTCGAGGTCTTGCCGTGCATGATCCGCGGCGCTCGCACGATGCGGCCGCCGAACACCTGGCCGATGCACTGGTGGCCGAGGCACACGCCGAGGATCGGAATCTTGGCCGTGAACGCGCGAATGACGTCCATCGAGATGCCCGCTTCGTTCGGCGTGCACGGGCCCGGCGAGATCACGATCGCGGCGGGCGCCTTCGCGGCGATGCCGTCGATGGTCAGCGCGTCGTTGCGTTCGACGGCGACCTCCGCCCCCAGCTCGCCGAGGTACTGCGCGAGGTTGTAGGTGAACGAGTCGTAGTTATCGATCAGCAGGACGTTCATCGCGACGTCTCTTTCGCCGTACGCGCCATCGCGACCGCGCGCAGGACTGCACGCGCCTTGTTCACGCACTCCTGGTACTCGAGATCGGGCACGCTGTCGGCGACGAGCCCGGCCCCGGCCTGCACGTAGATCGTATTGCCGTGCGAGACCAGCGTGCGGATCGCGATCGCGAGATCGAGGTTGCCCGTGTAGCTGACGTAGCCGACCGCGCCGCCGTAGATGCCGCGCTGGTGAGGCTCGAGCTCGTCGATGATCTCCATCGCCCGGATCTTCGGGGCGCCCGAAAGCGTGCCGGCCGGGAACGCGGCGCGCAGCACGTCGAGCCAGGTCTTGCCGTGCGCGAGCGTGCCGACGACGTGCGACGTCAGGTGCATCACGTGCGAGTAGCGCTCGACGACCATCTGCTCGGCGACGTGAACGCTGCCGACCTCGGCGACGCGCCCGACATCATTGCGCCCCAGGTCGATCAGCATCAGGTGCTCGGCGAGCTCCTTCGGATCCGCGAGCAGCTCGGCGGCGAGGCGCTCGTCGTCGGCGGCGGTCTTGCCGCGCGGGCGCGTCCCGGCGATCGGGCGGACCTCGACGCGACCGTCCGAGAGCCGGACGAGCGTTTCCGGAGATGCTCCGGTGACACGGGCCTCGGGAAACTCGAGGTGGAACATGTACGGCGACGGATTGATGACGCGCAGCGCGCGGTAGACGTCGAGGGCGCGCGCGCCGGCGGCCGGCTCGGTGAACCGCTGCGACAGCACGACCTGGAACGCATCGCCGGCGAGGATGTACTCCTTCACGCGATCGACGGCGGCGACGTAATCGGCGCGCGTGAACGAGCTCGGCGGCGTATCCATCGAGGCGCGCTCGCCGTGGTGCGGAGGCTCGAGCTCGGGGAGCGGCCTGCGCGGCGCCCGCAGCGTGGTGACGATCGCGTCGATGCGCGCGCACGCCCGGTCGTAGGCCGCCTCGGCGCGCTCGGGGCGCGCGACGTACGGGGTCGCGACGACTTTCAGCGTCTGGCGGAGGTTGTCGAAGATGAGGAGCGTGTCGGTGACGACCATCGCGAGCGGCGGCAGATCGAGATCCGGCTTCGCGCGCGCCGGCAGATCCTCGAACGCGCGTACGCAGTCGTAGGCGATCCAGCCGACCGCGCCGCCCCAGAACCGCGGCAGTCCCGGCACATCCACCGGGCGCATCTCGCCGAGCACCTCGGCAAGCGCGGCGGTCGGATCCGCGGTCGGCCACTCGGCGGTGCGGGGCGGGCCGCCGCCGTCGACGTCGTACCAGGTGACCTTCGCGGTGCCCGACGCCCACGTGACGACCGCGCGCGGCGCGACGCCGACGAACGAGTACGCCGCCCACGTCGCCCCGCCGACGACCGACTCGAGCAGGAAGCTGTGCTCGCCGCCGCCGAGCGCCGCGTACGCCGACACCGGCGTGTCGCCATCGGCGAGCAGCTCGCGATAGACCGGGATGAGATTCCCGCGCGCGGCTGCGGCGACGAACTCCTCTCGGCTCGGCGTGTACACGCACCGCGTTATAGCCCATCGCCGGGAGCTACGGGATCTCGCAGCAGTTTTGAACACGTTCACTTTTCCTCTTGACCGCGAGCCGCACCATGGCTAGGTTTTGAACGTGTTCAACTCCTGCGAGGTGATGCGATGACGAACGAACCGTTCCTGCTCGTGTGTCTGCCCTATGCCGCGATTGCCATCGGCCTGACGATCTGGCTTGCCCGCGCGCTGTCCCACCACGGCGAGGTGTTCCTGCGCACCGTGTTCAAGGACAACCCCGACCTGGTCCACGCGGTGAACCAGCTGCTGGTGATCGGCTTCTACCTGGTGAACCTCGGGTGGGCGTTCCTGCTCGCGAAGGGCGGCGGTGCCGTGACGAATGTCCCCGGAGCGGTCGGCCTGTTGATCGACAAGCTCGGCATCCTGCTGCTACTGCTCGGAGCCGCGCACCTGATGAACCTCTACGTCTTCCACCGGATCAAGAAGGGCGCCACGACGTGAAGGCTCCGCGCAAGCGAGCACCAAAGCGCCCGCGGTCGCCGCGAACCGATGAATCAAAGAGCGACGTCACGCGCCGGCGCCTGCTCGAGCGCGCGCTCAAGCTGTTCCAGCAGCGTGGTGTCGAGGCCACGACGATGCGCGACATCGCCCGCGCGGCCGGGCTCTCGCTCGGCGCGGCGTACTACTACTTTCCGTCGAAAGATGCGCTCGTGTTCTCGTTCTACGAGGACAACCAGCGCGACATGGAGGCGCTTGCTGCGCGGGCGACCGGCTCTCTCCGCGAGCGACTCGGCGTGATCTTCCACGGCAAGCTCGAGTCGATCCGGCCGCACCGCAAGATGCTCGCCGCGATCGTGCAGCGGCTCGTCGATCCGGGTGACCCGCTGTCGGCGTTCTCGCAGCAGAGCCGCAGCGTCCGCGAGCGCGCGATCGCCGTGATCCGCGACGCGCTCGTCGACGTTCCGCCCGCGCTCGTCCCGCTCGCCGCGCACGCGCTGTGGCTGCTGATGCTCGCGATGATGCTCGTCTACATCAACGACGACTCGCCCGGCGAGCAGCGCACCCACGGCCTCGTCGACGACGCGCTCGACATGGTCGTGCCGATGCTGCCGCTCCTCGCCACGCCGATGGGCATGGCGGTCGTCGAGCGCGTCACGGCAGCGCTCGCGCGCGCCGAGATTTCGCTCAGCTGAGCTCGGCGATCTGAGGGACTGCGTCGCGCGACCAGGCGTGCGCGATGAACCGGCCTGCGCCGCCGAGCGCCGTCAGGTACGGCGTCGACATGTAGATGATGCCGTGCTTGTGGCACCACTCGCGGGCGATGGC
>Ga0070678_100000660_pt1 | contig 16903 bp, 16 predicted proteins | sample KBSM73metaG_FD_65647 | JGI IMG/M metagenome (GOLD analysis project Ga0070678, IMG submission 65647) | Miscanthus rhizosphere microbial communities from Kellogg Biological Station, Michigan, USA - KBS M7-3 metaG | ecosystem: Host-associated > Plants > Roots > Rhizosphere > Soil ...
TTCGCGAAAATCCGCTGCGAGCGGCTCGGCACGCTTGGCCGTCTGGTGACCGCGCCGGTCGTACTTGTAGCGCAGGGCGGGCGGGAAGCACTCTTCCGCCTCGCGGCCGGGGATATCGCTCGCGAAGGGCTCACCACCAACGACTGCGGCAAGGACGCAGCCTTCGGGCCGCGTGCGCTTGAAGCTCTCGATCTCCGCATTGGTCCACCGCGACGTCGCCGCCGTCGGCGAGCAGAGCACGATCAGGAACTGCGATGCTGCGAGCGCGGCCTTGATCTCTTCGCCAAGGTCGGCGCCGGCGGACAGGTCCTGCTGATCGCGAAAGATGGGGGCGAGCCGGCGCGGAACGACGCCGTTGGCGGTCAGCTTGCCCGCGAGCGAATGCGGGACGCGAAACCGTTCCAGTTCGCTATGCAGCCAGTCGGCAAGGTCCTTGTCCTTATGGCTATAGCTGAGGAAGGCATAATAGCGCGTGCGCAGTCGCGGCGTGCGCGAGATCGTTGCATCCGCATCGGAGCGGTCAGTAGCCTGCAATCGGGCAAGCCTGGCCATGGGCCACCCCCAGCGAGTGCCGTGACGCCTGTTAACACAACAGGATAAGACTGGCGAACACCTGCTTGAGCGAGTTGGCCATCCAGCGCCGGCCTCTTATATGTATCCCCATGTCCATTCGTCCCTGGCGCGATATCGAGCGGCGCAAGTCGCGGCAGATCATGATCGGCTCCGTGCCTGTCGGCGGAGACGCGCCGATCAGCGTGCAGACGATGACCAACACGCCGACCGAGGACGCCAAGGCGACGATTGACCAGATCAGGCGCTGTGAGGAAGCCGGCGCCGACATCATCCGCGTGTCGTGCCCGACCGCCGATGCGACCGCAGCGCTTAAGGAGATCGTGCGCGCTGCCAGGGTTCCGATCGTCGCCGACATTCACTTCCACTACAAGCGCGCGCTCGAGGCCGCAGATGCGGGCGCTGCCTGCCTGCGGATCAATCCCGGCAATATCGGTTCCGAAGAGCGCGTCAGGGAGGTGATCGCGGCCGCTCGAGCGAACGGTTGCGCTATCCGTATCGGCGTCAACGCGGGAAGCCTCGAGAAGGACCTTCTCGAGAAATATGGCGAGCCCTGTCCCGAAGCGCTGGTCGAGAGCGCCCTCGACCATATCCGCATCCTCGAGGATCACGCCTTCCGCGAATATAAGGTCGCGGTGAAGGCCAGTGACGTCTTCCTGGCAGTCGCGGCCTATCAGCAGCTGGCGAGCGTGGTGGATTGCCCGCTGCATCTCGGCATTACGGAGGCCGGTGGGCTGATCGGCGGCACGGTCAAATCCTCGATCGGCATTGGCAATCTCCTCTGGGCCGGCATCGGCGACACGATTCGCGTGTCACTGTCGGCGGAGCCGGAAGAAGAGGTCCGGGTCGGCTATGAAATATTGAAGGCGCTCGGTATCCGGAGCCGCGGGGTGCGTGTCGTTTCCTGCCCCAGCTGCGCCCGGCAGGGCTTCGACGTCATCCGCACGGTGGAAGCACTGGAAGAACGGCTGCAGCACATCAAGACGCCCATGTCCCTTTCGGTCCTGGGCTGCGTCGTCAACGGACCCGGCGAGGCGCGCGAGACCGACATCGGCATCACGGGCGGTGGCAACGGCAAGCATATGGTCTATCTGTCCGGAGTGACGGACCACCACGTCCAGGACGTCGACATGATCGACCATATCGTGCGGCTGGTGGAAGCGAAGGCGGCAGAAATCGAAGCCGAAGGCGAGCAGGCACCGACGCTCGACGCGGCCGAATAAGGTTAGGCTTCCTTAACCACCCGGGGCGCATCAATGCGCCATGATCAAGCTGCTGCTGATCCTGACCGTGGGCACTGCGTTCGCGCAGGGACTCGCGTCGAACGCCAGCCAGCGACCCCTACTAATCCAGGACACCACGGCGCCCCTCGACGCGGCGCATTGAACCGCTAATTGCGTCGCGTGAACCGCGTCGTCCAGCATCCGGTCCAGGGTTTTCTCGCCGCGCTCGGCGCGGTTGCGGTGCTGTCGATCATGGACGCGGTGATGAAGCATCTCGTCCTCGCGATCGGCATTATCGCGGTCAGCGTGTGGCGTTCGGCCGCGAACATGGTCGTGAGCGCTGTCCTGTACCTGCCGCGGCGAGCGCCCTGGCCCGATCGACGAATCCTGCGCGTGCATGTGCTTCGCGGCGTGGTGGTCACTGTGATGGCGGCGTTCTTCTTCTGGGGCATCGGCCGAGTCCCGCTCGCGCAGGCGATCGCGCTGACCTTCATTGCCCCGCTCATCGCGATGATCCTTGCGGCAATCTTCCTCAACGAGAGGATTGGGCCCAGTTCGACCCTGGGTGCCCTGGCCGCTTTTGCGGGCGTGATTATCATCGTCCTTGGCCAAGCTACCGCCGATGTCGGGAATGACGTCCTGCTCGGCATCGCCGCAATCCTTGCGTCCGCTTTGTGTTACGCCGTGAACATCGTGCTCATGCGGCGGCAAGCGCTTGCGTCCAAGCCGCTGGAGATCAACTTCTTCCAGTCGGTCACCGTCATGATCCTTTGGCTTCTCGCCGTGCCCGTCGCCGGGGTTCCGGCCTGGCCTGGCGGGCAATGGCTGTGGATCGCCGTCGCCTGCCTGCTCTCGACTTCGGGCACCTTGCTGTTCGCGTGGGGATATGCGCGGGGGCCTGCGAGCTATCTCGCCGTCACCGAATATAGCGGGTTCCTGTGGGCCTCGGCGCTTGGCTGGCTCATCTTCCACGAGCCCGTGTCGAACTACACGCTGGCGGGGGCCCTGATGATCGTCGGCGGTTGCCTGATCGCGGCGCGCGGCAATGTCACCGAGCCACCTGAGATCGACGTCGCCGCCTAGCCGCCCGAGCCCAGCACGTTGATCGTGAAGGCGAGCACGCCGATGTTGAATGCGAAGGCGGCGAGGCAATGGACGGTGACGACCTGCCGCACGTGCTTGCTCGTGACCTGCACGTCGGAGGTCGCGAAGGCCATGCCGCAGGTAAAGGCGAAATAGACGAAGTCCCAATAATCGGGTTCATCCGTGCCGGGGAAATCGAACCCGCAGCAGCCGTCGCTGGGCGTCAGATAAGCGAGATGCGCATAGTGAAGCGCATAGATGAAGTTGCTGAACAGCCAGGCGAGCGCGAGTGTGCCGATGATGAGCGCCTTCGTCACCGGTTGCGGATTGTGGCCGACGGCCTCGGCGGCGATCGCGGTCAGGAGCACCGCCATGACGATCCCGGTGATTGCCAGCAGGATTTGGCGATTCGCGTCGTTGCGTACGGCGTGGGCGCGTATCTCCGCCGCTTCGCTGGTACTGAGGAGCGGGAGACAAAGGAGCAGGAACAGTGTCGCCGCGATATCGAAAGCGGACATCGCGCCGAGTGCCCAACGATCAAATGCGTGGGCAAGGATTGGGAAACTGACCGCAAGCACGACGAGGAACGCGAGGAACCGCGGCGGCGCGATCATATTGCCGATGGTGCGCGGCTTCGCCATGGGTCGTCAGCGTAACGAAGCGACGCCCCGCGTCCAGTGAAAGGATTTTCATGCCCTGGGTCTGGCTGATTGTCGGCGGCTTGTTCGAAGTCGGGTTCACGACTTCGCTGCGATTCGTCGACGGATTCCGGAATGTGCCGTGGACGCTGGCTTTCCTGGCCTCGGTGGCGGTGAGCATGGGCCTGCTCGAGGTCGCCTCGCGATCGATTCCGATGGGGACGGCTTATGCGGTCTGGGGCGGAATCGGCGCCGTTGGAACCGTCGTCGTCGGTATCCTGTGGTTCCAGGAGCCGTCGAGCGTGATGCGCATGCTGCTGATCCTTGCCATCGTTGCGGCCATCGCCGCGCTGAGGATGACGTCATGAGGCGCTTGGTCCTTCTTGCAGGAGCGCTGGCGTTGCCCGCGCCGGCTTTCGCGCGGGCGCCGCTTCCGTTCGTGCTGAAGGAGGTCGGTCCCGGCGTCTACGCAGCGATTGATGGCCCCGATCACAAGGCGGGATCCAATGCCGGATTTGTCATCGGCGATGATGGCGTGCTGGTCGTCGACGCCTTCTTCAACCAGGACGCGGCCCGCGCGCTTGTGTCCGAGATCCGGCGGCTGACACCCAAGCCGATCCGCTATGTCGTGAACACACACTATCATGCGGATCATACCGGCGGCGACCAGGCGTTGCGCGACGCCGGCGCGATCATCATCGCGCATCGCAACGTCCGCGGATGGGTGCGGGTCAATAACATCAACCTGTTCGGTGACCGGATCACGCCGGAGCTCAAGGCGCGGATCGAGGCTTTGCCGCTTCCCGACCTCGTCACGGACAAGGATCTGACGGTCTGGCTCGGTTCGCGCAAAGTCGTCGTCCAGACCGTGCTCGGCCATACCGGTGGCGATCTCACCATCTTCGTCCCCGATGCGAAGGTCCTGTTCTGCGGCGACATGCTGTGGCGAAAGGTGCCGCCCAACCTGATCGACGGCTCGGTCAGGGAATGGACGGAATCGGACTCCGGCTTCGCCCGCATGCCGGGAGCTGCAACACTGCATTACGTCCCGGGGCATGGCGATGTCGCCGATGTGAATGACGTCGAGGAGTTCCGTGGATACCTGCTCGATCTTCGAAAGCTGGTCGGCGAAGGTCGGAGGGCAAAATTGGCCGGCGACGCGCTGGTCCAAGACGTGGCCCCGAAGATCAGGGCGCTGCATCCCGACTGGACGATCAGCGACCGCGCCATCGCCGCCGAGGTCAAATATATGGATCAGGAGCTTGCGGGCACGAAGAAGCGCCCCGTGCCGCAGTCCGATTAACGCTGCGGCTGCAGCAGCGGGGCGATGTCCGGGCTCTCTTCGATCGAGCGGTAGAATTTCGGAGCCGGGAACGGACCGCGCGCTTGCTCATAAGCAAAGCCGAGGTTGAGCAGGAGCTGCTCCGACCATTTCGGGCCGATGAAGCTCAATCCCACCGGCAGCCCTTTCACCAGCCCCATCGGAACCGTCAGGTGCGGATATCCAGCAACCGCCGCGAGCGTCCCTGCGCCGCCGCCCGAAATCTGGTCGCCGTTCGCAGCATCGATCTTCCACGCGGGTGGCATGGTCGGACCAACCAAGGCGACCACGCGATTGTCTCGCAGCAACTTGTCGATGCCGTTCGGGCCAGCCGCCTGGAAGCTGGTTGCGCGAGATTTCTTGTACGCCGGATCAGCCAGGCCCTTCGTCTTTTGCGCCTGCTCGAACAATTCCTGCTCGAACAGCGACATCTCCTGAACCTGGTGGGCCTTGTCGAACGCGATGAGCTCGCCGAGCGTACGCGCCGGGATCGTTGCCGGGCTGCCCTTCAGATATTTGGCCATGTCGGCCTTGAGCTCGGTGAGCAGGACGGGAAGCTCGTTCTTGCCGATCAATTTGTCGTCGAACTTCTTGATCTCAACGAGAACGGCGCCCCTCTGCCGAAGCAGCGCCAGTGCTGTCTCGAAGGCTGCGTCGGTGCCGAAGCCGGATGCAAAGCGCATGACGCCGATCCGCTTGCCCTTCAGCGAGTTCGCATCGAGCCCGGCGGCATAATTGCGGCGACGCTTGTCCGCCTCGACCGTCGCGGAATCGGTCGCATCGCTGCCGGCGATCGCGGTCAAAAGCTCAGCGGCTTCGCGTACGCTCGCCGTCATCGGGCCGGCGGTGTCCTGGCTGTGGCTGATCGGAACGATATGCGTGCGGCTGACCAGCCCGACGGTGGGTTTCAGTCCGACGATGCCGTTGATCGATGCGGGGCAAGTCACCGAACCGTCGGTCTCGGTTCCAATCGCCATTCGCACGAGGCCGGCTGCGACCGCGGCGCCACTGCCGCTCGACGAGCCGCAGGGATTGCGGTCGAGCGCCCAGGGGTTGCGCGTCTGCCCACCGACCGCGCTCCAACCGGAGATCGACCGCGTCGAGCGGATATTCGCCCACTCGCTGAGATTGGTCTTGCCGACGATCACCGCGCCGGCCGCTCGCAGCCGGGCGACCAGCGGTGCATCACGGTTGGTGACATTGTTCGCCAGCGCAAGGCTTCCCGCAGTCGTCGGCAGCGGGCCGGCGCTTTCGATATTGTCCTTGATCAGCACCGGCACGCCGAACAGCGGTCCGCGAGCGCGGCGTTGCCGGTCCAGGCTGCGCGCCTGGTCGATCGCGGTGGGATCGACCGCGATCACTGAATGGAGCTGCGGATCGATCCGTGCGATTCGATCGAGCGACGCCCGAACGTTGGCTTCGGCGGACGAGGGCTGCTGCGCAGATGCCGATGCCGCGGCGACCGACAGTGCGGTGACAAGGACCAGATGGCGCATACAACCCCCTCCTGACGACGATCAGCGTGGTGCGAGCAACGCGTCCAGCGAACCCTGTCCGGTGCCGACCTTCTGCAACTTCGGATAGCGCAGCCCGCCGTGCCAATCGAGCTTCACGGTGCGATAGACGTCGCCGTCGTGGATCAGCAGCTCGGGCGCCGGCCCGCTGCCCGCAGCCGCCTTGATCGCGTCCTTGAGCGCATCCCCGTCGAAATCGCGGCCGTTCACGGCGGTGACCTGGGAGCCGACGGTGAGGCCGGCATTGAAGGCCGCGCTGTCCCACAGGACGGTCGAGATCTTGCCGTCGTTGCCGACCACGAACCCGCCCGAATAGGTCAGGTCGTTGTTCTTGCCCGACTTCTCAGCGCTCTTGATCCACTTGGTGGCCTCGGGCGTGAAGATCAGTTTGTAGCCGGCCTCATTGATACCCTCGAGCGGCGGCGTGGCCGCGACGTCATAGACGCGGCGCTGAAGATAGTTGCGCCAGTCGTAAGGCTGAACCCGGCTCAAGGTCGCAACCACATCGTCGAATGTGTAGGTCAGTTCGCCATAATCGCGGTCGCGCATGCCGAAGAAGGCCTTGGCGAAATCGTCGATCGAGCGCTTGCCGCCCGATTGGTTGCGAATGATCCGATCGACGTCGAGCCAGATCAACTGGCCCTCGCTGTAATAATCCTCGCTTCGTTGCCAGCTGCGCCAGGGTTGCGGCGCGCGGCCCGCAACCGTCGGGTCATTGGTCGTATCGACCAGGGGCCGCCAGGCGCGTCCCGGAGTTCCCGTGCTGTAGGTCGCTGCCGTTGCTGCAATTGCGTCGAGCGTGTCCTGCTTCGGCAACATTCCGGAACGGGCGCCGAGGACATAGCCCCAGAATTGCGTCTGGCCTTCGTAGACCCAGAGCAGAGAGCCTTCCATCGGAACGGTATTGTAGTCCGGCGTCCACAGGTCCGCGGGGCGCCGGTACTTGCCGTCCCAGCTGTGCGAATATTCGTGCGGCAGCAAATTGCGGTCGCGCAGCTTGTTTTCCCAATCCGTGAAATAACCGCGACGAACGCCGTCCTCCGAGCTGCGGTGATGCTCCAGGCCGTTCCCGCCAAGGTTGTTCGAGATGGTCAGCAGGAAATTGTAATGATCGTAGTGCTGGGCGCCGAAGGTCTTGACCGCCTGCTCGACCAGACGCTTGTGCGCCGCGATCTGCTCCGGCGTCGCCGCGAGCTCGGCGGGTGTATCGCCGATCACGTCGAGGAATACGTCGCTGCTGAGCGGAATCTGACGATGGTAGGCACCGGCGATCAGCGGCGAATCCATCAGGATTTCATAGCTGGTGACGGGATAGTCGACCTTGCCCCCGGCCTGCGTTTGCGGCCTGAGCGCTGTCGCCACCTTCCAGCCGTTCGGAACGATGACCGACGGCTGCACCGGGATCTGCCGGACGTAATAGCCAGCGGGGTACATCGACAGCGACAGCCACTGAATGCTCGACATTTCCGGGGTCATCACGGTGCGGCCCTGGTTGTCCGCCGTCGAAGAGACGTACTGGAACTCGACATCGACCGCGGGAACGCCCTGCGGCACCGTGACATGGAAGGCGAACACGTCGAGAGGATCTCGCATCCATTTGAGCGGCTTGCCATGGGCGCTGACCTTGATTCCGGTGACGTTCTTGATGTCCCCCCGCGGGCTGTGTCCGCCCGGCACCCATTTGGGATAAAGAAGCACGAGATCACCGGCGGCAGTGACCGGCACTCGCTCGTGGATACGGAAGATGCCGCGGGTGACGTCGGTTGCGTCGACGGTCAGTTGAAGAGTTCCCGGAAAGGGAATGTCACGGGCTGCCGGCACTCGGGTCGGCTTGGCATAAGCCTCGGGCTTGCTGTTAAGGGCTGGAACGAGCTGCGCCGCGGCGGCGCCGGTGAGGCAGGATGAAAGGATCAAAGCGAACGCAGCACGGCGCATTGCCGAAAACTCCTGAAAATGTGGGCTAACCAAAGTTGAGGTGCCGATGTACCGCCAAATGTGCGCGCCGCCAGACCCTTTCGTCGGTTGCAGTCGGCACTTTGTCGAACGTCATTTCGTTGTCAGGGCCTGTTCACGTCGCGCCACTAGCGAAAGATAATATGACGACCCGTTCTCTGCTCCTGAGCAGCGCCGCACTGCTGTTCCCCGTTACATGCCTCGCTGCGCAGCCGCAGCCGACCGCGCCGGTGGCGCCATCGGCAACGGCCCCAGCGCCTGTGCAGCCGACTACGGCTCCCACAACCGAGTCAGCTCCAGCGGCGACCGCGCCGGCGGCCCAGCCGTCGGACGATGTTGCGGATGAGGAGGAGATCGTCATCACCGGCGCAAAGCCGCGCGGCTCGGTGATCGGCGACATCCCGCCGCAGAATACGCTCGACGCGCGCGACGTGCGTGCAACGGGAGCGACGAACATCAGCGAGCTGCTCGATGCACTCGCTCCCCAGATCGGCAGCACGCAGGGGCGCGGTGGAGAGCGGCCCGTGATGCTCCTGAACGGCCAGCGCATTTCCGGTTTCCGCGAGCTTCGCGACATTCCGACCGAAGCCATCGTCAGGGTCGAGATCCTTCCTGAGGAAGTCGCCCTAAAATACGGATATCGAGCCGACCAGAAGGTCGTGAATATCGTCCTTCGGCAGCGCTTCCGGTCCACCACGGCACAGGCGGGCGGCGGGCTGGCGACCGATGGTGGCTATGCTAGCGGCAACGGCGACCTCACTCGCTTCATCGTCGAACGCAACGGCCGGACCACCTACAACCTTCACTACGAAGGCAATAATATGCTGACGGAAGACGAGCGGGACATTTTACTCGCCGAGCCGCCGGCTGTCGGCACGACTGAACAGGCGCTAGCCGCTCGCTCCCTGGTCGGCACGAAGCGCGATATTCGCGGCTCGGCGACATTCAACCGCAACATTTTCGGTGATGTCTCCGCAACCTTGAACACGGAGTTGGAGCACAATGACGGACGGTCGCTGATCGGGCTCAACGAGACTCTTCTCGTGCCTCTCGAGCGAGACGTTTCCACCGATACCGCCCATGCTGGCGTAACGCTCAACGGCCAGACGAAATCGCAGTGGCGCTGGACCCTGACGGGCAACGCGGACCTCAGCCGCAATCTGACTCACACGGACCGGGACGATGGCGATTTCCCGACGGACCGGACACGCGAAACAACGGCAAGCGGCGACCTCACCGCTACCGCGAACGGGACATTGGCGAAGTTACCCGCCGGCAACGCAAGCGCGACATTATCGGCGGGGATCAACACGACGCATCTCGATACGTCGCACGCAATCCTTGGCGCCCGAACGGAGAACTCGCTGTCCCGCACGGCGGGGGAGGCGGCCATCAGCGTCGACTTGCCGATCTCGCGCCGAGGCCGCGATTTCAGCGCGCTCGGCAATTTCACCCTGAATGCCAATGCGGAAGTCGACCATTTCTCCGATTTCGGAACGCTTACGGTCTTCGGTGCCGGAGCCAATTTCTCCCCGGTCGACCGGCTGACCTTCATCACCAGCTGGACGCGCGAGGAAGGTCCGCCGACGATCAACCAGCTTGGCGATCCGATCATATCGACGCCCGACGTCCGCATCTTCGACTTCACGACCGCGCAGACCGTGCTGGTCACGGCGATTACCGGCGGAAACCCGGACCTACTCGCCGATCAGCGCAATGTGTGGAAGCTCAGCGGCAATTGGCAGCCGTGGCAGAACACCGACTTTCGTCTGCGGGCCGAGTTCGTCCATCAAAGCATCGAGCAGCCGGTCTCGAACATCAATACGACGCCGGCGATCGAAGCCGCGTTCCCCGATAGATTTGTCCGCAACGCCTCGGGCCAGCTCGTCGCCGTCGACCTTCGGCCGGTCAATTTCGACAGCTCCCGCAAGGACACGCTACGGTTCGGCTTCGATTTCTCGAAGCCGCTCAAGTCGCGCCGGCCGTCTCAGGCTGTCATCGACCAGATGCGCGCACAGTTCGGTTTCGGGCCGCGGGGAACGCAAGGTGGAGCGCCGGGAGCGCCCGGCGCGGGTGGTCCGCCTCCGGAAGGCGGGGGTGGTGCTGGCGGTGGAGGTGGCGGCGGTCGGGGCTTTGGCGGGCGCGGCGGAGGCGGCGGCTTCTTCGGCGGCGCTGGCGGCGGTCAGAATCGCGGGCGCATCCAGTTCTCGCTCACCGACACGATGACCTTTGTCGACAAGGTCCGCATCGGGCCCGACCAGCCTGAGCTCGATTATCTTCACGGAGACGCGCCCGGGTCCGGCGGCGGCACGCCGAAGCACCAGGTCGAAGCTCAGCTCGGCTACTTCAACAATGGGCTCGGCGCGCGTCTCGGCGCCAATTGGCAAAGCGCGACCGACGTAGACACGCTGACCGGCGACAATCTGCATTTCTCATCGGTCGGGACGTTCGACCTTCGCCTGTTCGCCAATCCGGGCGACATTCCGGAGATCGCCGTCAAGCATCCGTGGCTCCGCGGCACGCAGTTCCGGCTTGAGTTCAACAATGTCTTCAACTCGAGACCGAAGGTGCATGACGCGACCGGCGCCGTTCCGCTGAGCTATCAGCCGGACCTGCTCAATCCGCTTGGACGGACGATTATGATCAGCTTCCGCAAGCTGTTCCTGCCCTCGCCCGCGTTCTTCCGGCAGCAGTTCCAGCGCGAGCGCCAGGAGCAGCAACAGACGTCAACGCCGACGCGCTGATTCCGCTTGCCCGAATTTTGTGCTTAAGCGCGCGGCAATGACGCCTGTTCAGCCCGTTCGGGGCACGCAAAGCCTGCTCGGAGAAGACGCCGACCGCCTCGCCAAGGTGGTCGCGGCGTTCGACAAGGTGCGTCGATTGTACGGATTCCGCCGGGTTGAGGTTCCGACGATCGAGCACACGGGCGTCTTCGCCCGGACTATCGGCGAGACGACCGACGTGGTGTCGAAGGAGATGTACTCCTTCGAGGATCGCGGCGGGGAGCCGATCACGCTCCGGCCCGAATTCACGGCCGGCATCTGTCGCGCATATCTGAGCGAGGGCTGGCAGCAGCATGCGCCGATCAAGGTCGCGGCCTCGGGCTCGGCATTTCGCTACGAGCGGCCTCAGAAGGGGCGTTTCAGGGAATTTCACCAGCTCGATGCCGAGATCATCGGGGCGGGAGAACCGCAGGCCGATGTCGAGATCCTCGGCTTGGCGGACCAGCTTCTCAAGGAGCTTGGGATCGAGGGCACGATCCTCAAGCTGAACACGCTCGGCGATCCCCAGACGCGTGGCGCCTGGCGTGATGCGCTGTACGAACATTTCCGCGGCCATGCCTCGGCACTGAGCGAGGACAGCCAGGCTCGACTAGAGCGCAATCCGCTTCGGATCCTCGACAGCAAGGCGCACCAGGATTGGCCGATCGTCGACTCTGCACCGACAATCGATGAGTTCCTGACGTCCGAGGCTGCCGATTTCTTCGGCAAGGTGACAGCGGGGCTCGATGCCGCGGGAATCGCCTGGGAGCGTGCACCGCGCCTTGTCCGCGGGCTGGATTATTACCGGCATACGGCTTTCGAGTTCATCACGGACCGGCTTGGGGCGCAGGGCACAGTGCTTGCCGGTGGGCGGTACGACGGGCTCATCGAATCGCTCGGAGGACCGCATACTCCAGCAGTCGGCTGGGCCGCGGGTATCGAGCGCCTCGCGATGATGATCGGGACGCCCGAGCCGGAGAAGCCGTCGGTGGCGGTAATCCCTCTCGGCGAGCGGGCGGAAGCCGAAGCCCAGAGGATCGTTGCCGGCCTGAGGCGCGAAGGCGTCGCTACGGAGATGGCTTATCGCGGCAACATGAAGAAGCGGCTGAGCCGGGCGAATGCGGCCGGCGCTGCCTATGCGCTGATCATCGGGGACGATGAGCTCGAGCGCGGCGAGGCTCAGTTGAAGAATTTGGCGAGCGGTGAACAGCGCTCGGTGTCGCTCGACCTGATTGCGGAGGCTCTCCGCCAGTGACTCAAATCTCGTCGGAACGGATCGCCTCGATCGAGGCGCGCAAGCATGAATTGCAGCAGGCGATGTCGCGTGGCGATCTTTCGCCCGAAGAGTTCGTGCGACTGTCGAAGGATTACGCAGCGATCGAGCCTGTCGCGGCCGCGGCGCGCGAAGTCAGGCGGCTGCGCGCTGAGCTGGAAGTCCTGAACGGCATGGTCGCCGATCCGTCGGCCGAACCCGAGCTCAAGGAAATGGCGGCGACCGAGGCCGACGAGATTCGGCACAAGCTTCCGAACGCAGAACGCGCGCTGGCCGTGAAGTTGCTGCCGCGCGATGCCGCTGATGACCGCGCTGCCATGCTCGAAGTGCGGGCGGGAACTGGCGGCGACGAGGCAGCCCTTTTCGCCGGCGATCTCCTTCGCATGTACCAGCGCTACGCGGACGTTCAGGGCTGGCGTTTCGAGCTGATCTCGGCGAGCCAGTCGGAACTCGGCGGCTACAAGGAAGCGGTGGCGTCCATCAACGGCGCCGGCGTCTTTGCCAGGCTGAAGTTCGAGAGCGGTGTGCACCGCGTTCAACGTGTGCCGGCGACAGAGAGCGGCGGTCGGATTCATACCTCGGCGGCCACGGTGGCCGTCCTTCCTGAAGCTGAAGACGTTGACGTGCAGATCGACGACAAGGACCTGCGCATCGATGTCTATCGTTCGTCGGGCCCTGGCGGGCAGTCGGTGAACACGACCGACAGCGCGGTCCGGATCACCCACCTCCCGACCGGCCTCGTCGTTATCCAGCAGGACGAGAAGTCGCAGCACAAGAACAAGGCCAAGGCGCTCAAGGTTCTAAGGACCCGGCTATTCGAGATGGAGCGGGAGCGTCTGGCCAACGAGCGCGCGGGTGCACGCAAATCGATGGTCGGCTCGGGCGACCGTTCCGAGCGCATCAGGACTTACAACTTCCCGCAGGGCCGGATCACCGACCACCGCATCAACCTCACCAAGCACAATCTGACCGAGGTTCTCGAAGGACCCGGCCTGACCGAGATTATCGACGCGCTCGTCGCCGAGGACGAAGCCGAACGGCTGGCAGGCCTGGAGGAAGCGTGAAGGCCATCGCCCGCGCGCTGGACGACGCCACGCGCCAGCTGACCGAAACCAGCGATACGGCCCGCCTCGACGCCGAGCTGCTGATGGCCGAGGCGCTCCACATCGACCGCGACAGGCTGATCCTGGCCCCGCCCGACCGCGACATTCCGAAGCGCTTCTGGTCGATGCTGAAGCGGCGGACCAAGGGCGAACCGATCGCCTACATCACGGGCCGACGCGCCTTCTGGAATATCGATCTTCATGTCGGTCCCGGCGTTCTCGTGCCCAGGCCCGATTCGGAGGTACTAATCTCCTCAGCGATCGAACATTTCGAGGGAACGGAAGGTCCGAAGCGCATCCTTGATCTCGGCACCGGGCCGGGCACTCTTCTCCTGGCTGCGTTGGACGTCTGGCCGGAAGCGACGGGGATGGGAGTGGATGTGTCGCGCCGCGCGCTTTCCTATGCTTCAGCCAACGCCCGCCGCCTCGGGTTCGAGCAACGGTTGAAGCTGAAGATCGGCGATTGGGCCTCGGGCCTGAAGGAGAGCTTCGACCTCGTTCTCTGCAATCCTCCCTATGTCGCCGAGGGGGCTGAACTCGGGCCGGGGGTCCGGGAATATGAGCCGGACGAAGCTCTGTTCGCCGGTGCAAGCGGCCTCGATGCCTATCGCGCCCTGGCGCCGCAACTCCCCCGGCTCCTGAACCAGCAAGGCCTCGCTGCGGTGGAGATCGGCCACGACCAGGCGCCCGCCGTGACGGACCTACTCGGCCGTGACGGGCTGCAAGTGAAAGTTGCCAAGGATTTCGGCGACCGTCCCCGTGCGCTCCTGCTTACGTGGAATTAACGTGCATTTGGTCGAATTAGCTTGGCATCCTGCGTCGGCCACACTACATCAGGGCCCTGGGCCGGGCCCGCTCCTGATCAACTGACGAGCGCTCCTGACCCAACCCCGACACAATCGGCCGTTCGATTTGCGCAGAGGCGCAAGACCGGGACGAGAGGGTCAGAGCGGCGCCGTCGGCGCAGCCCTGCCCGACTGAGGCGAAGGGGCGTTAGACACTGCGTAAGGACGTAGGCATTTGATCAATAATCGTCAGGGCGGCCGCAGGCGCGGTCGTGGTGGGCAGCGGGGGCAGAATCTCGGCGGACAGCCGGGTAACCGCCAGGACAATCGTCAGCGGGGCAATGCCGCGCAGCTGCTCGAAAAGTACAAGAGTATGGCTCGCGACGCGCAACTCGCGGGCGACCGCGTACAGACCGAATATTATCTGCAATATGCGGATCACTATTTCCGCGTTCTCAGCGAGACTCGCGCTCGCTTCGAGGAGCAGAATCCCCGCCGCCATCGTGACGATGAGATGGATGAGGATGAGGGCGATGAAGAGATGGTCGAGGCGGGCGAAGAGTCCGGTTCGGATGACCGCCCGCAACGTCAGGAGCGGGGTGATCGCGGTGAGCGCGCAGAGCGCTTCAACCGGGGTGACCGTCCGCGCCGCGAAGCGCGCGAGGACCGGTCCGATCGCGACGAAGGGGTCGGCGGCCAGGTGAACGGCGCCGGCGAGACGATCCCGTTCGACGTGCTCCCGCCCGCCATCGGTCGCGACAACAGCGAGGAAACTGCCGAAACTCCCGAAGAGGAGCCTCGTCGCCCGCGGCGCCGCACGCGCACCGCGCGTCCCGCCGAGGGCGATGACGAGATCGCGCCGGCCGCCTGATTCTCAGGCGGCGCTGTCGACTGGGCGCGGATGATGATTCGCGTCCAGGGCGACGAAGGTGAACACGCCCTCGGTCACCTTGACCTGAGTCGCGCCAAGATCGCGATGCGCGATCACCTCGATCCTCACCGCCATCGAGGTTCGGCCGACCCTTTCGACATTCGCATAAACCGAGATCACGTCGCGCAGGTGAATGGGCGCGATGAACTCCATGGCCTGGATCGCGACGGTTGCGACGGGCCCTTTCGCGCGGCGCGAGGCGACGATGCCCGCCGCGATGTCCATTTGGCTTAGCACCCATCCGCCGAAGATATGGCCGTTGGCATTGATGTCGGCGGGACCCGGCATCACCCGCAGGATCGGCGCTCGCTCGAGGTCCGTCATTCCTTGTCGCTCTCCTCGTTGAAATTCGCCGCAGCGTCGTCGTGGCCGCTCGCGTTGCTGATGAAGACCAGGGTCATGAGGCCCGTTCCGACCAAGACCGTAAGGCCGATTCCCAAAGCCGTCGCGATCAGCATGTGAACATGGCGGAGCGGCGTCGGATCGCCGCGGGCAACCAGAACGACCGCGATCGCGGCGATCACGATCGCCAACAAGGCGAGCAGCCGGAAGATCCGCCAGAAGCGATGCATGACCAAATGTCGCGGGCTCGGGGGCGGATCGGGTTGCGGCATGGCGCTTCCCTTTGGCCGCCCAAAGTGGGACTATCAAGCGATAGGGGCGGGCGAGTCTTGGAGGATAACCATGACCATCGCATCGGTGCTTCAGGGCAAAGGAAGCGCGATAGAGACGATCGCCGGCGATGCCAGCGTCTATGACGCGGTGCAGCGGCTCGGCGAAAAGCGCATCGGCGCATTACCCGTCGTCGACGCGGGCCGAATCACCGGGATCATGTCAGAACGCGACGTGATCTATTGCCTGCGCGATCATGGCGCGGAGGTTCTCGACTGGCCCGTGTCCCGAGTGATGAGTTCGCCGGCCATTACGGCCGATTCGGAAACGTCCGTTCTTTCGGCGCTCGCGCTGATGACGCAGCGCCGAATCCGTCATTTGCCGGTCGTCGACGGCGGCCAGATTCGCGGAATTGTGTCGATCGGCGACCTCGTAAAGCACCGAATGGAGCGGATCGAAGCTGAGGCCGACGCCATGCGTGCCTATATCCAAAGTGCGTAAGGCACTTTCAAAAAACCCTTAAAAACAGAGCTTTGCGCCTCTTGAAGATCCGCCACGCGCGCTTATCTCGACTGTAGGCAAGGGGGAGCATCGCTTTTCCGCGCCGCCGAAAAGCGGGTGCAACATAATTGCAAAAAACCCGGTTGACGGCTCGGAAGGCCCCACATATATGCCCCTCCAGCAGCGGACGCGGCCTTCCATGAGGGTCTCGCGTTCGTTTCGCGCCTCTTCTTGGTCGGCATAACCGATGCCCGGAACGAATCGAACCGGGGGAGGAAGCGCGTCGGCTCTTTGACATTGTTGGTTTAGATGAAGGGACATGTGGGCGGCGGCCCGGTCACCGATAACCTCTGGGTATCGGACGGTCGGCAAAATTTAAGCCGTTCCTTATGGATCCTGGCGAAGCTTCGGCTTCGGCGGGAGCTCATATGTCTCGAAAACGCAAACACACCAGTTTTGTGATTTTTGTGCAGGAACGGCTCCCGGAGATACCGGTCTTGCTCTCGCTTATTCCAGCGAGGGTTCGATCGTACATCAACTTGAGAGTTTGATTCTGGCTCAGAACGAACGCTGGCGGCATGCCTAACACATGCAAGTCGAACGAGACCTTCGGGTCTAGTGGCGCACGGGTGCG
>Ga0070678_100000665_pt1 | contig 16871 bp, 17 predicted proteins | sample KBSM73metaG_FD_65647 | JGI IMG/M metagenome (GOLD analysis project Ga0070678, IMG submission 65647) | Miscanthus rhizosphere microbial communities from Kellogg Biological Station, Michigan, USA - KBS M7-3 metaG | ecosystem: Host-associated > Plants > Roots > Rhizosphere > Soil ...
ATGATCAGGACGGCGACGGCCGCCGTGAATGCCTCGCCCGCGCTCGCGCCGTCGAGCAGCCAGAACCCGAGCGTTCCAGCGGAGAGGACGAGCACGATCGGCACGAAGATCGCCGAAATGCGATCGGCGAGACGCTGGATCGGTGCCTTGCCTGCCTGGGCGGCACTCACGAGCCTTCCGATCTGCGCCAGTGCGGTGTCGCCGCCGACCTTGGTCGCACGCACGACGATGCGGCCTCCTGCGTTGATCGCAGCGCCGACCACGGCGTCGCCCGGGCGCTTCTCGACCGGCGTCGACTCCCCGGTCAGCAGCGCCTGATCGACCGCCGAGTGGCCTTCCTCGACGATGCCGTCGGTGGCGACCTTCTCACCCGGGCGGACGACGAAGCGATCGCCGACACGCAGCTCGCCGATGGGAATGCGCCGCTCGCTTCCGTCCTCGCCGAGCAGCGCGACGTCCTTGGCGCCGAGCTCCAGCAGTGCCCGCAACGCCGCGCCCGATCGCTGCCTGGCACGCGCCTCGAAGAAGCGGCCGAGGAGGATGAAGGTCGTGACGACCGCGGCGACCTCGAAATAGGTCTCACCCGAATCGAGGAAGCACACGGCGACGACGGACCAGGCCCAGGCCGCCAGCGTGCCGAGAGAGACGAGCGTGTCCATGGTCGTGGCGCCGTGGCGCAGGTTGCGCCACGCGGCACGGTGGAAGGGGAAGCCCGCCCAGAGCACGACCGGGGTGGCGAGAGCGAGGGAGAGCCACTGCCAGCCTTCGAACTGGAGCGCCGGCACCATCGCGAGCGCGAGCACGGGCGCCGAGAGGGCTGCGGCGATGACCACCCGCCGGCGCAACTCGTCCTGCTTGGACGCGGGGAGGCGCGCGGCATAGCCGGCCGCCTCGATCGCCGCAATCAGCTCGCCCGGCGTCACGCGCCCGCCGTCGAAGCTCACCGTCGCGCGCTCCGTGGCGTAGTTGACGGTCGCCTCGACGCCGTCGAGCGTGTTCAGCGAGCGCTCGATGCGGACGGCGCACGACGCGCACGTCATGCCCTCGATGGGGAGATCGACGTGCCGGGTGGCGGTTGGCGCGCTCATCTGCCGCCTCAGCGTAGCACTACCCCCCAGGGGTATACGAGAAACGCGTCAGGCCTGCCGCGAGGGCAGCACGAATGCCAGCAGCACGAACGGGAACGCCCAGGGCAGGTAGAGGTACGACCAGTGCGTGAGCACGAGCTCGAAGCCCAGCACGAGGGCGCCCGAGAGCGCTGCGAGCTGCACGGCATCGAGGCGGCGCGGGCGGAACGCGAGCAGCACCGCGCAGACCACCAGCACGACCTCGAGCATCGTCTGCAGCCAGCCGAGATCGGGGAAGCCCGGCAGGTAGACGTTCCAGTCCCAGAGCGAGAAGGGCGACGAGCGGCCGAGCTGGAACCCGGCCGTACGATCCCAGAACAGCCTCAGACTGTCGCGACCGCCAGGCAGGAGCAGCAAGCCGGCCAGCGCCGTGCCGAGCAGGAGGCCGGCGACTCCGCGCTTGAACGACCCCTCCGGCGGCGACGGGTCGCCACGCGGATAGCGGCTCCAGAGCGGCCACAGCACGAGTGGGGCGAACTTCGTCCAGGACGCGAGCGCGAGCAGGATGCCGCGGCGTATCGGCGAGACCGCGAAGGCGAAGCCCCAGATCGCGAAGGCGGCCACGATCATGTCGTTCGTGTTGGCCTGCAGTGCGTAGCCCGTGAAGGGATACGCGAGCCAGCCCAGGGCGCAGAGCAGCGCCATCCTCGTCCGTCCGAAGCGCCAGCCCACGGCCGCCATGCCCGCAGCGCAGGCCAGATCGAAGATGGCCGAGGTGCCGTGGGAGGCCGGCAGATCGTCCCAGCGCCCCGTCCAGCCGGCGACCGCGACTGCCGGCACATAGGCTGCGTAGTTGACCGGCCCGTAGGTGTCGCCGTTGGCGACGGGTGACTCGCAGCGGCCGTCCTGCTTGGCCTGGCGATAGGCGCTCGAGGTGCCGTCGGAGTTCTTGATGCCGCAGGGCGCACCGGTCGCGTCCGGGAAGTTGCCGTAGGGAAGCTGCCCGCGAATCAGCCGGTCGCCGCCGACGGTGCCCGCGTAGCCGACGTCGATGACGGTCGCGTCGAATGCGTTCAGCCCCAGCCGGAATCCGATCAGGAAGACGGCCAGCGCCGCCAGCGCCCAGGGCGGCAGGCGACCCGTGCTCGCCTCGCGCGGTCGTGCGCGCAAGCCGATCCAGACGAGGCGCGAGATCAGGTAGAGCATCGGCGGGTACTGCAGCGGCACCGCCCAGAACACGAGACCGCGCTCGAAGTACCAGAGCGAGACCGAGAACGACAGGAGCGCGACGAGGTCGAGCGTGCGCAGCGTCCAGATGCGGCGCCAGTCCACCAGCGCGACCAGGAAGACCGCGCAGAACGCCAGCCAGAGCCGCGTGTCGTTGAGCTTGCGTCCGAACCACCCCTTGTAGCCGCGCGCCATCGTCCAGGCCACCTGAGGTCCCGTCCAGGCGTGCAGCACCTTGCCCGTGCGGTCGTCGACCTCGACCTGGGCGATCTCGCCGTACTTCTTCCCCGCGTTCACGTGCACGGTCCAGGTGTGGAACGTCGGGTCGTAGCTCGCGAACTGCGTGTGCTGGTCGAAGCGCCGCACCCAGTCGGCGACCTTCGGATCACGCAGCGCGATGCGGATGACCGCGGCCTCCTCGAGGTGCCGGATGCTCTCGGTCGGCGAATGGCCGCTGATGGCGCCGCTCGTGCGATTCACGAGCCAGCTCGCGAGCGGCGTACGCGGGAAGGCCTGGCGAGCGATCACGAGCCAATCGCGCCCCGCGCTCTGAGCGGTGAAGGTCGCGCCGGGGTGCGCGAGGATCAGCGTGCGGGCGGCCGGCTGGCGCTTGACGATCTCGATCGCCCGCCGCGAGGAGACGTCTGCGTGAGCCACGGCGGGCGCGACCGCGACGGCGAGCAGTGCGGCCAGGACGGCGGCTCGCCTGAGAGGGCGACTCATACCCGCTAGCGGAACGACCAGTGCTTGTTGCCGAGGAACGAGATCGGCACGACGAGGGCGACGGCGAGCATCTCCCCCGGGATCTTCGGGAGGCCGGCCCGCACGAACACCTCGAGCAGCACGAAGCCGGCGACGGCGGCAAGCAGGCTCACGGCGAAGAAGCGCGCTCCCTGCATGGCCATGTGACTGTCGTCCTTCTGATGCCGGAACGTCCAGATGCGGTTCCAGAGGAAGTTGTTCGTGACGGCGACGCAGAACGCGAAGACGTACGCGAGCCGATAGTGCACGTCGAGCACGCGCAGGCAGAACGCGAACACGCTGACGTTGATGATGAAGCCGGTCGCTCCGACCAGGCCGAACTTGATCAGCTGCCGAAAGGTGCGGTGCCCCAGCAGGCCCGCGGCGAAGCGAGGCGTCGTCTCGGGCTCGATCTGCATCAGCGAAGGATCCGCAATCCCTGATAGCGCTCGCCGCCTCGGCGACGGGTGCGCAGAGCCAGGAAGATGGCGACCAGCGCGAGCGGATAGCCGACGAACGGCACGAGCGCAGCGGCGCCCACGATCAGCGCCGCGACGGCGGAGATCAGCGCCGTGGCGGGACGCGAGCCGGCTCGCGCGGCGCCCTCCGCCAGCGGCACGGCCGCAACGGCCATCACCGCGGCCGCCGCGCCGCCTATGGGGATGCCCGCCCAGGCGAGGTCGTCGTGCAGCCAGAACTCGCAGGCAGCGGCGCCCGCTGCGATGCGCAACAGGATGCGCACGTTCTGCGGCAGCCAGATGTCGACGGCGGCGAGGACGAGGGCCGGCACGCCGAGGGCGCCGAGTGCGCGCGCGTCGATGCCAGGCCAGAACAGGGGCACGAGCAACGCGATCGTCGAAAGCCCGCAGGCAACGCCGAAGCCGAGCCCCTGCCCGATCGTGATGGCAAGGTCCATGCGGGACGGCAGTCTACCGGCGTCACTCGACCCGGAGAGCAGCGAGCGCGTCGTCGATGGCGCGGAGATCGTCGATCACGACGTCCGCGGCCGCGAGCGCGGCACGCGCGTGCGTCGTCGTGATCCCGATCACCGCCATGCCAGCGGCGCGCCCGGCCTCGACTCCCGCAGGGGCGTCCTCGACGACCACACAATCGCCGGGCTCGGCTCCGAGCAGCCTCGCGCCCGTCAGATAGCCCTCGGGGTGGGGCTTGCCGTTCGCCACCTCGTCGCCGCACACCATTGCGGCCGGAACCGGCAGGCCGACGGCGCGGAGGCGCTTCTCCGCCAGCGTCCGGGGCCCCGACGTGACGATTCCCCAGCTGCCCGGCGGCAGGCACGCGAGCAACTCGTCCGCCCCCCGCACGATCTCGAGCCCGTCGGTGTCCTCCGCCTCGAGCGCATCGAGCGCCTCCGCCTCCGCCTCCGCGTCGACGTGCGGGGCGGCGGCGCGGATCGTGTCGACGCTGCGGACGCCGTGCAGGATCGCGAGCACGGACGGGAAGTCGAGGCCGAGGCGGGCGCACAGTGCGCCCCACTGCCGCTCGACGACGACGCGCGAATCCACGAGCGTGCCGTCGAGGTCGAAGAGCAACGGCGGCGTCATACGAGCATGCGGGCAGCGCCGCGCGCGACGCCGAACGCGGCCTGCTCGACGTCGCCGAGATCGTCTCCGTCGGCATGCAGCGGCAACGGGCGGACGCAGAGCACGCGCACGTCGTCGACATCGTGCATGTAGGCGAGCAGCTTGTCCGCGCGGCGCGCCTGGCTGCCGGTGATGAGGAGCTGCGTCGCGTAGCGCGGCAGGTGGCGCCGCCGCATGTCGCTGGGCACGACCACGTCGAGCCCGCCCTCGAACGTCGCGAGCGGGGCGAGCTTGAGCGCAAACGGCCCGAGGTAGCTCCAGGGATGCACGTTGGCCGCGAAGACGCTGACGCCGTTCGCGACCACCCGATCGCCGAGATAGACGTCGAGCTGTGGCTTACGGAAGTCGCCGCGCAGGAGCGTGCGCATGATCTGCGTCGCGAAGTAGGCGTCGCCCGGCCGCTTGCCCCGCGGTCGCCCCCGGTCGTCGACGAGGCGCACCGCCTGAGCGTCGGCGCCGATGCCGGCCGCGAACGCGAAGCGCCTGCCGTTGACGACGCCGAGGTTGATGCGGCGCTCACGGCCCGCGACGAGCGCCTCCGCCACGACCCTGGCGGCGCCTCCGAGATCGCGGGGCATGCCCAGCGCGCGCGGCAGCACACTCGTCCCGCCGGCGGGCAAGACGCCGACGGGAAGCGCGTCCCCCGTGCCGTTCAGCACCTCGTTGGCAGTGCCGTCTCCACCCATCGCCACGATTGCGTCGAATCCCCCGGCGACGGCCTCCCGCGCAAGCTCGATCGCGTGCCCGCGGCGCCGGGTCTCGATCAGCTCGATCTCGCAATGCGGCTCCAGGGTGCCCAGGACGGTGCGGACGGTGCGCTCGCGCACGGAACTGGCAACGGGGTTGACGATCAGTCGCAGCCGGGGCTTCGCCACGCGTTCAGCGTCCCTCGAAGCGCGGCTCGCGCTTCTCGAGGAACGCGGCGACCCCCTCGGCGTGATCATGCGTCTTCACGGCCGAGGCTTGCAGCTGTGCCTCGAGCTCCATGACATCCGACAGCGGGCTCTGTTCGGCGGCGCGCAGCAGGCGCTTCGTCCAGCCGAGCGCCTGCGTCGGCCGCGCCGCGAGCTCGACGGCTGTCGCATGCGCGGCGGCCTGCAGCTCGTCGCCGGGCAGCACGCGCTGCACGAGCCCGAGCGACAGCGCCTCGGGGGCATGCACGCGGCGGCCGCTCGCGGCCAGCTCGAATGCGCGCGCATGGCCCACGGCGCGTACGAGCAGCCAGGTGCCTCCGCAGTCGGGCACGAGCCCGATGTTCGAGAACGCCATCATCAGCACGGCGCCGTCGGCCATGTAGCGCAGGTCGCAGGCCAGGGCGAGCGAGAGGCCGGCGCCCGCCGCGGCGCCGTTGATCGCCGCGACGACGGGCTTCGGCATGTCCACGAGCGTCTCGATGATCGGGATGTACGTCTCCCGGATCATCACGTCCACGTCGACGAGCGCGTCCGGCTCGCGCAGATCCTGGCCCGCCGAGAACGCACGGCCGGCACCGGTCAGCACGACGCAGCGAACGCCGTCGTCGGACGAGAGCACGCGCAGGTCGCGCAGGAGCGCAGCCCGCGAGGCGCGTGTCTGCGCGTTGAGGGCGTCGGGGCGGTCGAGGGTCACCGTCGCGACTCCGCCGTCGCGCTCGACGCGGTGCGTGGCCTCGTCGTTCATGCGATCTCGCTCATGCGCCTCGGGTGAATGCCTCGCGGGAGAGAAGAAAAAACGCGCCTGGGGAGAGTACGCTGAGGAGCATATGCGGCGCATGCTGATCACGTCGTTCGCCCTCGCGGCCGCCAGCGCGGCGATTGCCGCCCTCCCGCAGGCTGCCGCTGCCAAGACGCCGCTGACGCTGACGCACCTGAAGGCCGACTGGATCGGGAGCTCGCACAAGATCTTCGTCGATGCAACGTGGACGCCGAAGCGCTTCGAGACGAAGGTGACGCTCAAGATCAGCGTCAACGGCGAGCCGCTGCGCACGCTCAAGGTCACGAACTGGGTGATCGGCCACAAGCTGTTCAAGCTGACCGTCCCCGACTCGATCGCCGACGGCAGCAAGGCCCGCATCGAGGCGCGCGTGCACTCCAAGGCCGGCGACGACCACCGCGTCGTCTCGCTCGACATGCCCTGAGGGCCGCGGTCCGGTCTACGCAGGCCGTACCGAGGCGACGGGGAAGCCGGCGCCCTCGAGCGCGGCCTGCACCCTGTCGTGCGCGGCGGGATCGTCGACCCGCACGCTGATCTCGCCCATGAGGTTCGCGTCGGCGGCCTGCAAGCCCTCGACTCCCGTCAGCGCGGCAGCGATCTTCTCGATGCAGCGCGGGCAGTGCACGCCTTCGACCTCGAATACCTCGGCGATCACGCCGTCAGCGTACCGGGCGCCTGTGGAACGCCCGGTACGCTGGGAAGTCGGGGCGACTTCGACGGCGGATCAGGTCAGCAGCCGGTTGCGAGTGGCTGCCGCTGGGCCGGGATCGAGCCCACCGTGAGCGTGACGGTCCGCTTGGCGCCGTCACCGCCCGTCACTGCGAGCTTGAGCTGGTCGCCGGCCGCATAGCCGGAGATGCGCTCCTGCAAATCGTCGAGCGTCGTGACCGCGTGGCCGTTGATGGCCGTGATGACGTCGCCGCCGACGCAATAGGACTGGCCGCCGACACTCAGCGACTGGGAGCCGGCCTTCAGGCCCGCGGCCGCAGCCGGCGAGTCCTTGGCGACGCCCGCGATCAGCAGGCCCTGGGACGGCAGCTTGCTGTTCTGAGCGGAGACCGAGGCGTTGAGCGCGTCGACGCGGATGCCGAGGTAGGGATGCGACGCGGCCTTGCCCGACTCGAGATTGCTCAGGGCGCGCTTGGCCAGGTCGATCGGGATGGCGAAGCCGACGCCCGCGTTGGCATTCGTGCCGGTGATCGAGGGGTCGGCGATCTGCGCGTTGATCGCGATCACGTCGCCGTGCCGGTCGATCAGCGGGCCACCGGAGTTGCCGTGATTGATCGCGGCGTCGGTCTGGATCGCGCCGGGGATGAACTTGTTGTCACCCTCGGGCGAGGAGATCAGGCGCCCCTTGGCCGAGACGATGCCGGCCGTGACGGTCTGGGCATACCCGAACGGGTTGCCGATCGCGACGACCGGGTCGCCGACCTGGACGCTCGTGACCGAGCCGAGCTTGAGCGGATGCAACTCGCTGCCCGGCACGTCGACCTTGATCACCGCGAGGTCGTAGAGCGAATCGCGCCCGAGCACCGTCGCCTTGGCGCTGACGCCGTCCTCGAAGGCCACGACCACCGAGGTGGCACCCTCGACGACGTGCGCGTTGGTGAGGATACGCCCCTCCTTGTCGATCACGAAGCCGGAGCCCTGTGCGGTCTCCTGCTGTGACTGGCCGGGGCCGAACGGATTGAAGTCGCCCGACGTCGACGACGTGACGGTCGAGGTGATCGTCACGACGCCCGGGGCGTCCTGCTTGTAGATGGACGAGACGGACTTGCCGCCACTCCGTGCGAACGCTGCGTTCGCATCGACTCCCGGGGACGTGGTCCCGCTGTTCCCGCCGTTGTCGGTCGAGCTGGGTGCTGCCTCGACGGTCGTGGTCACCGTCTTGTCGGAGGCGTCCAGGGCATGCACGCCGACTGCCGCCACTCCGCCGCCAGCCAGGGCGGCGACCGCCGCAAGTGCGACGATCGCGCCCATTCGTGGCCGGCGTTCGGAGCGGGGTGGGGAGGGAGGGGAGGGAGGGGAGGAGGAAGACGCTGGAAAGGGCGGGTCGTGGAAGACCGGCCGCGGCTCGTTGAAGGGAGGCTCGTTCTCCATGACCGTGTTGTACCCCGATCAGGTAGAGGACCCCTTGGAATCAGGTTTGATTCGCGTTAAGCAGGGCTGTGCGCACCATGTGAGCGTCCGTCGCGGGCGCTGCGCAGACGAATCCGCTGCACACGTAGACCGCGGGCCGGCCTGACACGAGAGCGCGCCCCGCGAGCAACGGGATGCCCAGGTCGTCCTCTCCGTCCCCGAACGCGATTGCGAGATCGGGCTCGTAGGCAGCGAGCAGCGCGGCGGCGAGCTCGCCCGTCGCAGGATCGTCCGCAGGCCCGATCACGGCGGCCTCGCGCGGGGCCGCGAGCAGCGCGTCGCAGACACCGAGCAGGTGACCGAACCCCTGCGGCGCACGCGCCAGCAGGTTGCCGACCTGTGCGACGACGGCCTGGGCGTGGCGCTCGAGCTCCGGCTCACCGTACGTGCGTCCGAGCCGCAGCAGCAGCCCGGCGAGCGTGGAGTTGCCGGACGGCGTGGGATTGTCGTCGAGCTCGCGCGGCCGGGCGACGAGCTCCTCGGCGTCGTGGGCGGTGTCGAAGAACGACCCGTCCGGCGCGCCGAAGCGCTCGCGCGCGAGCAGGGCGAGCCTGTGCGACTCGGCCAGGTAGCGGTGCTCGCGCGTGGTCAGGTAGAGCTCGTACAGGCCGGTCGCCACCTGCGCGTAGTCGTCCAGGAACGCCGGCACCTGGCTGCGCCCGGCACGGTGCGTGCGCCAGAGGCCGCCGTCGGGATGCGAGAGCGGCCCGAGCAGGAAGGCCGCGCAGCGCTCGGCGGCCGTCAGCAGGTCCGGCCGGCGGCAGAGCCGTGCGCCCTCGGCCAGCGCGGCCAGCGCCATGCCGTTCCAGCTCGCGAGCGCCTTGTCGTCGAGCGCCGGCTGCGGACGCTCGGAGCGCGCCTCCAGCAGGTGCGCGCGAATGAGCACGAGCCGGGCACGCTCGTCGTCGCTCTCCGGCGGGGCGACCAGCGAGAGCACCGTCGCGCCCTCGAAGTTGCCGTCGGGCGTGACGCCCCAGGTGCGCTCGGCGAGCGCGGCATCCTCCTCGGAGAGCACGGCGCGCAGCTGCTCCGGAGTCCAGGTGAACGTGAGGCCTTCGACGCCGTCGGTGTCGGCATCCTGCGCCGAGGCGAATCCACCGTGCTCGAGTGCGAGCTCGCGCAGCAGGTAGTCGAGTATGCCCTCCGCGACCTCGCGCCACTGCTCGTCGCCGGTCACCTGCCAGGCGGCCAGGTAGGCGCGTGCGAGCAGCGCGTTGTCGTAGAGCATCTGCTCGAAGTGCGGCACGAGCCAGATCGCATCGACCGCGTAGCGGTGGAAACCCCCGCCGAGCTGGTCGTGGATACCGCCGTCGGCCATGCGCTTGAGCGTGCGCAGCGCCATGGCGAGGGCCTCCTCGCTGCCGCTGCGCCGGTGCATGCGCAACAGGAACGTGAGCACCGAGTGCGGCGGGAATTTGGGGGCGCGCCCGAATCCGCCGTTGCGCTCGTCGTGCTGGCCGCGCAGCGTGAGCAGCGCATCCAGCAGCGTCGCCGGAGTCAGGGTGAAGCCCGCAGGCGGCGGGCCGAGCCGGCCCTCCTGCAGCGTCGCGGCGAGCTCCGCGGCCTGGCGCTCGACCACGTCGCGTCGCTCGCGGTAGGCCTGCGCGATGCCGTCCAGGACCTGCCGGAACGAGGGCATCCCGCCGCGCGCCTCGGGCGGGAAGTAGGTACCGCCGTAGAACGGACGACCGTCGGGCAGGAGGAAGACGGTCATCGGCCAGCCGCCCTGTCCGGTCTGCGAGACGACGGCGCTCATGTAGAGGCCGTCGACGTCGGGCCGCTCCTCGCGATCGACCTTGATCGAGACGAAGTGCTCGTTCATCAGCTGCGCCGTGGCCTCGTCCTCGAACGACTCGCGCTCCATCACGTGGCACCAGTGGCAGGCCGAGTAGCCCACCGACAGCAGCACCGGCCGGTCGAGGGAGCGCGCGAGCTCGAACGCCTCCTCACCCCAGGGACGCCAGTCGACGGGGTTGCCGGCGTGCTGCAGCAGGTACGGGCTGGTCTCGCCCGCCAGCTGGTTCTGGCCGCTCACGCCGACGCCGCGAGGGCGCGCTCGACGTCCCAGACGATGTCGTCGATGTCCTCGAGCCCGACCGAGACGCGGATGAGATCGTCGGTGACGCCGCCGGCCGCAAGCGCGGCATCGTCGAGACGGCGGTGCGTCGTCGAGGCCGGGTGGATCACGAGCGTCTTCGCGTCACCGACGTTGGCGAGATGCGAGCACAGCTCGCAGGCCTCGATGAACCGCCTGCCGGCCTCGCGGCCGCCCTCGATCCCGAACGCGAGGATCGCGCCCGGCCCGAGCGGCAGGTAGCGCTGCGCCGAGGCGTAGTAGGGCGAATCCGGCTGGTCGGGGTAGCTGACGAAACGCACACGCGGGTGCCCGCGCAGGAACGCCGCCAGCGCCTTGGCGTTCTCGACGTGCCGCCGCATGCGCAGCGAGAGCGTCTCCAGGCCCTGCATGAGCAGGAAGGCGTTGAACGGCGAGAGCACCGGGCCGAAGTCGCGCATCGTCTCGACGCGCGCCTTCGTGACGAACGCGAAGTTGCCGAACGTCTCGGCGAAGCGCATGCCGCGGTAGCCGGGCGAGGGCTCCGTCACGCCCGGAAAGAGCCCGCCCTCCCAGTCGTAGCGCCCCGAGTCGACGATCACGCCGCCGATGGAGGTGCCGTGGCCGCCGATGAACTTGGTGGCCGAGTGCACGACGATGTGCGCGCCGTGCTCGAACGGGCGGCACAGGAACGGCGTCGCGAAGGTGTTGTCGATCACGAGCGGCAGGCCGGCCTCCTCGGCGATCTGCCCCCAGCCCGCGATGTCGAGCACGTCGATGCGCGGGTTGCCGATCGTCTCCGCGTAGAGCACGCGCGTGCGGGAGTCGATCGCGGCGCGCACGGCGTCGAGGTCGTGCGGATCCACGAAGCGCACGTCCACGCCGAAGCGCGGCAGCTGCAGCGCGAACTGGTTGTGCGTGCCGCCGTAGAGGTTCTGGGAGGAGACGACGCCGTCGCCACCCGAGACGAGCGTCAGCATGGCAATGGCAGTCGCTGCCATGCCCGAGGCCGTCGCCAGGGCGCCGACTCCGCCCTCGAGCATCGCCATGCGCTCCTCGAACGCGGCATTGGTCGGATTGACGATGCGGGTGTACGTGTTGCCGAAGCGGTTGAGGTCGAACAGGTCGGCCGCATGCTGCGAGTCCTCGAAGACGTAGGCGGCCGTCTGGTAGATCGGCTGCGCCCGCGCGCCCGTGGTCGCGTCCACGCGCTGGCCGGCGTGGATCTGCAGCGTGTCGAAGCCGAACGCGCGGTCGACCCTCCTCGGACTAGAGGCCATGAGCGCGCGCCGCCTCCTCGCGGCGGGAGGAGACCACGCCCGTGGCGAGGCCCACCCAGTTGAGCCCGCCGAACCAGCGGGAGTGCTCCATCTTGATGCAGCGATCCTGGACGAACACGATGCCGGCAGCGCGCGCCCGCGCTGCTGCCTCGTCGTCGCGCAGGCCGAGTTGCAGCCAGATCGCCTTGGCGCCCAGGGCGATCGCCTCGTCGACGACCGCCGGCACCGCGTCCTGCCGGCGGAACACGTCGACGATCTCCAGCGGCCCGGCCTCGGCCAGCGTCGGCACTGCCGGGATGCCCAGCACCTCGTCGACCGTCGGATTGACCGGAGTCACCTCGTAGCCGTACGCCAACAGGTGCACGGCGACGCGATAGCTCGGCCGCGAGGGATTGGCCGAGAGGCCCACCATCGCCACGCGCGTGTAGCGCTGCAGGAGGTCGCGGCCCTCGAGCGAGAGCACGCCGTCGTCCATCCCCGCCATCCGCGTCATCGCACAAGTGTCGCAGGAGGCGGAAGGAGACCACGCCCGTCCGGCGAAATCGCGTGCCATGCCGCACGACCGCCATCCCTCGCCCGGCGAACTCGTCCGCCGTGTCCGCGAGCGCCACCACGTCACCCAGAAGGAACTCGCGCAGCGCGCTCACACCGCGCAGTCGGCGATCTCGCGCATCGAGTGCGACCGCATCTCCCCGACCGTAGACACACTCAGCGGTCTCTTGCGGGCACTTGGCGAGGAGCTGACGCTCGAGGCCCGTCCCGGGCGCCCCGTCGTTCTGCGAGCTCGGGTCCTCGATACCGAGGACGCGCAGGAGACCGCCGCGCCTGACACCGCTCGCTCGGCGTAGCGGCTCACTCAGCCTGGTCCCAGCGTCTCTCCTCCGATCGGAGGGCGCCGTCCTCCTCCGTCGGTGCGTCCGCCCGGACGACAGTCACACTCGGGGCTAGCTGGGAACCTACGAGAGAAGGCGAGCTCCTCCCCCTCCCTCTCTCGCCTCGGAAAGCGGCGCCCGGCTCTCGGAAGAGGGCCGGGCGCCGTTGTCTTTTTCCGGCGAGCGCGCAGCCCGGGGTCAACCGGCGCAACGTTCGGGGTTGCGGTCCGGCTCAGATGCCGACGTGCCCGATCGAGACGTACTTGACGTCGAGGTACTCGTCGATGCCCTGCGGGCCGCCCTCGCGGCCGTAGCCCGACTCCTTGATGCCGCCGAACGGCGCCGCGGCCGAGGAGATGATGCCGTCGTTGGCGCCGACGATCCCGTACTCGAGCTTCTCGGCCACGCGCAGCAGCCGCGCGTAATCCTTCGTGTGGAAGTACGCGGCCAGGCCGTAGATCGTGTCGTTGGCCATGCGGATCGCGTCTTCCTCGGTGTCGAAGACGGTCACGCCGGCGACCGGGCCGAAGGTCTCCTCGCGATAGATCAGCATGTCCTCGGTGACGTTGTCGAGCACCGTGGGCTCGTAGAAGGAGCCCGCTCCGAACGCGCCGTCGGTCAGGCGATGGCCGCCGACGACGAGCTCGGCGCCCTTGGCGACGGCGTCCTTGACGTGCTCCTCGGCCTTGGCGACGCCGCGGTCGTCGATGAGCGGGCCGATCACGACGCCCTCCTCGCGCCCGTTGCCGACCTTCATCGCGGCCGCGCGGCGGGCGAGCTCCTTGACGAACTCGCCGTGGATGCTGCGCTGCACGTAGATGCGGTTGGCGCAGACGCAGGTCTGGCCTGCGTTGCGGTACTTGGAGGCCATCGCGTCGTCGACCGCCTCCGTGATGTCCGCGTCTTCGAAGACGACGAAGGGCGCGTGCCCTCCGAGCTCCAGCGAGAGGCGCTTGACCTGATCGGCCGAGGCGCGGATGAGCTCCTTGCCGACCTCGGTCGAGCCGGTGAAGGAGATCTTCTTGACGCGCGGATCACCGAACAGCGTGGAGGCCACGTCGCCCGTCCGGCGCGACGTGATGACGTTGACGACGCCCGCGGGGACGCCGGCCTCCTCCATGCAGCGCACGACCTCGAGCGCCGTCAGCGGCGTTGCCGAGGCGGGCTTGACGATCATGGTGCAGCCGGCCGCGAGCGCCGGCCCGAGCTTGCGGGTCATCATCGCCGCCGGGAAGTTCCAGGGCGTGATCGCAGCCGTCACACCGACCGGCTGGCGCAGCACCAGCACGCGCTTCTGCGGGTTCATGGGCGGCAGCGTCATGCCGTACACGCGCTCGGCCTCGCCTGCGAACCACTCCAGGAACGAGGCGGCGTAGACGACCTCGCCACGCGCCTCGGCCAGCGGCTTGCCCTGCTCGTCGGTCATCACGCCGGCGATGTGGTCCGCCTCGGCGAGGATGCGGTCGGAGGCGCGCCGCAGGATGCGCCCGCGCTCGATCGCGGCCAGGGCCTGCCACGGACCGAGCGCCGCCTCGGCCGCGTCGATCGCGCGCGTGACGTCCTCGGCCGTCGCGTTGACGGCGGTGCCGACGACGTCGCCCGTGGCCGGATTCGTGACGTCGAAGCGTCCGCCGTCGCTCTCCACCCACTCCCCGCCGATCGGCATGCTGTAGTCGGTCGCGGCAATCGTCGCCATCGTCTGTCTCCTTCGGTCGAAAAGTCTCGCAGGCAGTCTACGCGCGTAACGGTGGACCCCCGTAGCGGAGATGGCGTAGGGTCGCGCGGCACGGCAACAGCGATCCCGGAGGAACATCGTGCTCAAGGAATTCCGCGACTTCCTGCTGAAGGGGAACATCCTCGACCTGGCCGTCGCGATCATCATCGGCATCGCGTTCGGCGTGGTCATCAAGTCGCTCGTGGACAACCTGATCACGCCGATCATCGGCATGATCGGCGGCGTGGACTTCTCGGGCGAGACGTTCACGATCAACGGCAGCGTGTTCAGGTACGGCCAGTTCATCAACGACGTGATCTATTTCGTGCTCGTCGCCGCGGCCGTCTTCTTCTTCGTGCTGAAGCCCGCCAACGCGATCATGGCGCGCATGCGCAAGCCGGAGGAGCTCGCTCCCGACGCGCCGACCGAGACCGCCCTGCTGATGGAGATCCGGGACTTGCTCGCAAGCCGCCCGCTCTAGCGAGAGGGTCTCGCCGGGGCCCCGATGCTCTACGGTGACGTGCGTCACCGCAGCCAAGGGGAACCACGGTGAGCGACGCGATCATCCAGCTCGAGCACGTCTCGAAGCGGTTCGGGCAGAAGCTCGCCGTGGACGACGTCACGGTCGACGTTCCACGCGGCCGGTGCTTCGCCTGGCTCGGCCCGAACGGCTGCGGCAAGACGACGCTGATCCGCATGATGCTGGGCCTCGCCCAGCCGACCGCCGGGCGCATCCACCTGCGTGGCTGCGAAGTGCCGCGCGAGATCCGCAAGGCGCTCTCGCGCGTGGGCGGGATCGTCGAGGAGCCGCGCTTCTACCCCTACCTCAGCGGCCGGAGGAACCTCGACGTGTGGGCCGCGCACTACGGCGGCGAGGCGCGCGGCCGCATTCCGGCGGTGCTCGAGCGGGTGGAATTGACCGAGCGCGCCAACGACAAGGTCAAGACCTATTCGCTCGGCATGCGCCAGCGACTCGGCGTCGCCCGTGCTCTCCTCAACGACCCCGAGCTGCTCGTGCTCGACGAGCCGACCAACGGGCTCGACCCGGCGGGCATGCTCGAGTTCCGCACGATGATCCGCAACCTCGTCGACAAGGAGGGGCGGACGGTCTTCATCTCGTCGCACATCCTCGACGAGGTGCAGAAGATGGCGGACGACATCGCCATCGTGCAGGCCGGCAGGCTGATCTCGTGGGGGCCCGTGGACGAGCTGATCGCCGCCGGGCGCCACTCCGTGCTGCTGCGGATCGACGACGAGGCGCGGGCGCGAAGCGTGCTCTCGAGCATCTCGTTCATCACCGGCGTCGGCACCAACGAGGGCTACGACGCCCTCGACCTCGAGGTGGCCGACATCAGTGACGAGCGCCTGATCGCGATCAACAGGACGCTCGTCGAGGCGGGCGTCGGCGTGGCCGAGATCTGGCGCGAGAGCGAGACCCTCGAGCAGCGCTTCCTCGATCTCACGGCCGACAGCAAGCCCGGCGACATGAGCCCCGTGCGCAAGGACGACGATGCTGGGGTCTGAGATCCGTCGCATCGTCGGACGGCGCGGGAGCTTCTGGAGCGCGGTCTTCGTCGGCTTCGCAACCGTCGTCATCGTGATCATCGTCCGGCTGACGCAGAGCGGCGATGCCGGTGGCACCGAACTGCTCGACGCGGCCGACCCGATGTCGATCCCCGCGACGCTGATGGCCGTGCTCGTCGGCGCGCTGGCCGGCTCCTATGACACCTCGCAGGGCACGATGCGCTACCTCGTGATGACGGGCGTCCCGCGCCGGCGGCTGTACGGCACACGCGTGCTCGGCACTGCCATCGCGACGATTCTCTGCTGCGTCCCCGCCGTCGTGCTGATGATCGCCGGGGCGTACGTCCTGCGCCACGACTCCTTCAGCGACCCGTCGCTCAGCGCCGTGGTCGGCGCGGTCTGGGCCTACTGCGCGAATCCGCTCGTGTTCGGGCTGGTGAGCGTCGCCGTCGGCTCGCTCCTGCACTCCAACGGCGCGGCCATCGGCGTCTCGCTGGGCTTCTCGCTCGGCGGCGCCATCCTCACCGGCCTGATCGGCAGCTACGTCAGCGAGACGCTCGCGTCCTACCTGCTGCCCGCCGCGACCGACATCGCGGCGCAGCTCGACAGCACCGCCAACATCTCGGTGGCCGCGGCGTTCGCGGCCATCGTCGCCTGGCTCATCGCCTTCCTGGGCGCTGGGCTCATGCGCGTGCTGCGCGACGAGTACTGACGTTCCGGGGGCCGCGCGCCGAGCGCGCGGCCCCCGGAGCAGATCAGCTCTCGGTCGCCGGCCTCGGCGCACCCGCCGGCGGCGTGACCGTCTCCGACCGCTCGGTCGGTGGCTCGATCGTGATGTTCGGCAGGACCTTGTCCAGCCAGCGCGGGATGTACCAGGACTTCTCGCCGAGCTGCGTGAGCAGCGCCGGCACCACCGTCAGGCGCATGATCAGCGCATCGCAGAGGATGGCGACCGCGAGCA
>Ga0070678_100000668_pt1 | contig 16837 bp, 10 predicted proteins | sample KBSM73metaG_FD_65647 | JGI IMG/M metagenome (GOLD analysis project Ga0070678, IMG submission 65647) | Miscanthus rhizosphere microbial communities from Kellogg Biological Station, Michigan, USA - KBS M7-3 metaG | ecosystem: Host-associated > Plants > Roots > Rhizosphere > Soil ...
GCAGCCCGGGCGCGTGCTCGCGTAGCCAGTGTGCGGCGGCCACGGTCTCGAGCGTCGGCACGTCGCCGGCACACGCGAGGATCACATCGAGATCGCGATCCTCGGTGCTCGCCCACTCCCACACGCCGGCGCCTCGCGCGCAGTGCTCGCGGGCCGCGGCCATGTCGAGCCACTGCAGCTGCGGCTGCTTGTCGATGATGATCAAGTTGACGTGGTTCTTCGAGCGCAGGCAGTGATCTCCGACGGCGAGCAGGCAGTTGGCATCCGGCGGCAGGTAGACCCGCGCGACGCTGCCCTGCTTGCTGATCACCGTGTCCATGAAGCCCGGGCCCTGGTGCGAGAACCCGTTGTGGTCGTTGCGCCAGCACGTCGAGGTGAGCAGGTAGTTGAGCGACGGCACCGGCGCGCGCCACGGCAGCCGCGCGGTCATCTCGAGCCACTTCGCATGCTGCGTGGTCATCGACGCGACGATCAGCGCGAACGCCTCGTACGTCGCGAACACGCCGTGGCGCCCCGTGAGCACGTAGCCCTCGAGCCAGCCCTCGAGGTTGTGCTCGCTGAGCACCTCCATCACGCGACCCTCGGCCGAGACGTGATCGTCGATCGGGATCGTCGGCTCCTCGAACGCGCGGTTCTCGACCTCGAACACCGCACCGAGCCGGTTCGAGGTGGTCTCGTCGGGGCAGAACAGCCGGAACGTCGTCGGGTTCTGCGAGTAGATGTCGCGAAGCATCGCGCCGAACGGCCGCGTGGACTCGGCGTGCACGGTCGCGGGCTTCGGAACCTCGGTCGCGTAGCGGTCGAGCGCCGGCAGCGCCAGCCGCTTCGTGCGCAGGCCGCCGTTCGCGTAGCTCGTCGCGCTCATCCGCTTCTCGGCGCGCGGCGCGAGCATCCGCAACGCCGGGATCAGCGTGCCGCGCTCGTCGAACAGCTCCTCGGGCCGGTAGCTCTTCATCCACGCCTCGAGCTGCGCGAGCTGCTCGGGGTTCGTGCGCGCCGCGGGCAGCGGCACCTGGTGCGCGCGGAACGTGCCCTCGACCGGCTTGCCGTCGACGATCTTCGGCCCGGTCCAGCCCTTCAGCGTGCGCATCACGATCACCGGCCACTCCGGGACGCCGCGCGCGCCGCGGTGGGCAGCCTCGTGGATCGCGGCGATCCGATCGAGCGCGGTGTCGAGCGTCGCGGCGAGCGCGGCGTGGACCTCGCGCGGCTGATCGCCCTCGACGAACATCACCTCGTAGCCGTGACCTTCGAGCAGCTCGCGGATCGTCTCGTCGCTCGCGCGGCCGAGCACCGTGGGGCCGGCGATCTTGTAGCCGTTGAGGTGGAGGATCGGCAGCACGGCGCCGTCGCGCGCGGCGTTGAGGAACTTGATGCCTTTCCAGCTGCCCTCGAGCGGCGAGGTCTCGGCCTCGCCGTCGCCGACCACCGCGACCGCGATCAGCTCGGGGTTGTCGAACACGGCGCCGAACGCGTGCGTCAGCACGTAGCCGAGCTCGCCGCCCTCGTGGATCGACCCCGGTGTGGTGGGACCGACGTGGCTCGGCACGCCGCCGGGCATCGAGAACTGGCGGAACAGCCGCGCCATGCCGCGCTCGTCGAGCGAGACGTCCGGATAGATCTCCGAGTACGTGCCCTCGAGGTAGACGTTCGCGAGCACCGCCGGGCCGCCGTGGCCGGGGCCCGCGAGGAACAGCATGTCGAGGTTGCGCTCGCGGATCACGCGATTGCAGTGCGCGTACACGAGCGACAGCCCGGGCGACGTTCCCCAGTGGCCGAGCAGCCGCGGCTTGATGTGCTCGGGGCGGAGCGGCTGGTGGAGCAGCGGATTCGTGGTCAGGAAGATCTGGCCGACGGTGAGGTAGTTCGCCGCGCGCCAGTACGCGTCGAGCGCGTCGAGCTCGTCGTCCTGCATGCGGCGTAGCCTGCCCGATGGCCGAGCGAGTGCCCGTTAGGTGCCGGCGAGATTCACCGTGAATTCGATCTCTGCCAGACCTCGGCGAGCGTCGCGCCGTCGGCCTCGACGGTGAACACCCGCCGGGCATCGGGAGGAATCGCGCACGGAGCGTCGCCGTACCGCACGATCCACGTCGCCTGCGTCGGAGAGTGGACCATCGGGGTCCAGAGATCCTCGCGAAACCAGGCCAGATGGGCGGGCACGATGCAGTCGCGGTCGACCCGGTCGCCAGGGCCGGCGTGCTCGTTCACGTAGGTCACGGCGCGGTCGACACCCTCTCCCCACCACGCCGTCTCGAACCAGCGGTGCGCGGCGACCGTGTGCGTGCCGCCGACCTGCTCGGCGAAGTAGTCGAGGTAGTACGGGTGAATACGTACGAGCGTGACGCCGAGGTAGATGACGAGCGCGCCGGCGACCGCGAGGAACGCGTGACGGAACCGAACCAGGCTCGCGAGCCGGTCCCACCCGGCGGCGCTGGCGAGCGCGAGCGCGACGACCGAGGGCATGACGTAGCGCACGCCGTCCTGGCGGACCGGCGAGAACGCGACGCCGAGCGGGATCAGGAACCACAGGGCGGTGATCAGCGTCGCGCGGGTGCGGCGCGGCCAGGCGAGCACGCCGACGAGGACACCGATCGGCAGCGTCGCGAACAGGTAGACGAGGAAGTAGTAGTGAGGCGGGTGCAAGGTGACCGTGCCGAGGAACGGCTCGGGCGCGTGGGTCTGCGACAGCTTCGCGAAGCTCTCCTGCAGCGCGCTGATCGGGTGGGTCCACAGGCGCGGCCACACCACGTAGAACGTGGCGAGCGCGGCGGCCGGCAGGATCCACACGGCATCGCGCAGCGCTTCGGGCTCCTCGAGGATCACGATGATCAGCGCGAGCGGCGCGACGAGGCCGTTGACGAAGCGCGACGCGGCGGCGAGGCCGATCACGACGCCGACGCCTGCGAGACGCGCGCGCGATGTGCCGGCGGTGAGCGCGAGCAGCACCGCGAGCGTCCACCACAGCACCGTCGGTGACTCGTGGCCGACGATCTGGCCGTGCGCGACGAGCGGCGGCAGCAGTGCGGCGATCGCGGCGGCGAGGATCCCGGTGCGCAGCTGGTAGAGCTTCGCGCCGATCGGCACGAGCAGCGCGCAGCCGAGCGCGGTCCACACGGCCGACAGGGCGCGCGCAGGGCCGAAGCCGTCGGCGAACTGGGCGCCGATGCCCTCGAGGATCTTCATCACGGGCGGGTGCTCGTAGTTCCAGACCCACGACTGCGGGCGAAAATCGAGCGACAGGAGATTGGTCACGTAGTTGCGGCCGGCGGCCCAGTTGACGTCCTCGTCCCACGTCTGGCCGAAGCCGCCGAGATCGATCCAGCGCACGATGCAGGCGACCGCGAACACGGCGGCCATCGCGAGGTAGTGCTCGCGCGGCACGGCACGCAGGCGATCGCGTGCCAGGTAGAGCACCGAGGCGACGACGACGAGCAGGATCAACGACGCGATGACGCCGTCGAGCGGCGCCGCGCCGGCCCACGCGGGGAACTCGGCGCGCTCGGGCGGATCGGGCGATAGCGAGCTCGCGGGCACGTACTCGGGGTCGCCGCGGCGGCCGACCGGCGACCACACGAGGCGGCCCTCGCCGGTGAAGCGGATCGCGATCGGGCCGTGCGGCAGCACGATGCGATCGGTGCGGTTCGCGAGGTCGTGGCCGGCGATCTGGAGATGCCCGGCGCCCTGCACGCCGACGATGACCGGGCCGCCGCGGGCGATGTAGAGCGAGCCGCTGCCGTCGGAGGCGAGCATGTCGCGCGGAGCCGTTGCGACCAGCGCGCGCACGACGAGCAGGATCGCGATCGCAACGATCGGTGCGGCGCAAATCGCCCACCGCCTCGCGCGTCCGCCCGCGACCCACGCGCGCGGCAGCATCAATGCACGCGTCCCGGGCACTGGAAGTTGCGGCTCTTCTTCGCGAGGAACGTGTAGTACTCGCCGCTCTGCTTCATGCCCGGGATGCGCATCGTCACCAGCTCGTAGCCCTTCTGGGTCCAGAAGCTGACGTTGCAGGGTAGCGGCGGCGGCACCGGCGTCGCGTGGATCGCGTAGCAGGAGAACACGAACGTCGGATCGTACTCGGCGACCAGCTTGTCGCTGCCGAACTTCGTGTGGCCGGCGCGCGCGCGGATTCGCGGCTCCTCGTGCGCGATCCGATCGCTGACGAGCCCGAACACATCGATGCCGCGCATCCGGCCGTAGTACGGCTGCGCGCCGGCGCCGCCGAAGATGCTGAAGTCATCCGGCTGGAAGCACGACTCCATCGCGCGGCCGATCGCAGCGCGGTCCTCGGTGTAGACCATGAGGAACGCCGGCGTGTCGATCACACCGTGGTCGGCGGCGAAGTTGCCCCAGCGCACGCTCTCGCGCGTCAGCTGGATCTGCGTGACCGCGAACGCGCCGACGAGCACGACCGCGATCGCGATCGCCGACTCGCGGGGCCGCGGAAGTCGCGCGGCGATCCACTCGAGCCCGAGCACGACCGCGATCGCACCGACGACGAACATCGGCATGATGAAGCGGTGCAGGCCCATGAAATCGCCGCCGACGCTCGCCGCATACGGCAGGTACACGGCCGCGAGCAGCGCACACGCGAGCGCGAGCACGAACCGCGGCGTGCGCGGGCGAACCGCGCCGAGCCCGACCAGCGCGATCGGCAGCACGTAAACGAGGTGCGTCTGCTTCAGCCACACCCACAGGTAATAGGCGCCGTGCTGCCACATCTCGTGCGCCATGGCCGGGTTCGCCCACGGCCCCGACGCCTTCACGTAATACGTGTTCGGGAACGGATAGCCGTAGTACCACCAGCGCCACGCGAACCACGGCGCCCAGATCCCGAGGAACCACGCGGCGGCGACGAGCTCGGTGCGCCCGACGAGCCGTGCAGGCAGCGCGAGCACGCCGCGGCCGCTGACCGCGTCGTTCGTTCGGCGCGCGAGCACGTTGCAGACAAGGCGGACCACGCCGAGCACGGCCGCGACGAGCAGGCCTTCGGGACGCGTCATCGCGGCGAGCGCTAGTGCGATGCCGGCGCGGCGCAGCGCCCGAGGATCCTCCTCGGTCGCCACCAACCCGTCGAGCGCGACCACGCACAGCAGCGTGAACAGCTGGGTCTCGAGGCCGCCCGACGTCCAGCACGCAAATCCCGACGACGCGGCCAGCAGCAGCGGCGGCACCGCAGCCCACGGCGTCTTGCGACCGAGCGCGCGCTCCATCACGCGGAACACGACGTACAGGGTCGCGAGCGCGCACGCCGTCCCAAGCACGCGCGACGACAGCTCGGGCGCGATGCCGAGGATCATCAGCAGCCCGAGGATCACGGTCCACAGGAAGTTCGTGTAGCCCTCGACCGGGTGGCCGAGGTTGAACGACAGCTCGCCGTGCTCCGCGAGGTTGCGCGAGTAGACGAACGAGATGTACGCGTCGTCGGTGACGAAGTTGTAGGCCAGCGAGTGGAGGACGAGCGCGATCGCGGCGATGGCCAGGAGCAGCCAGCGCGCGCGGTCCGACGTCAGCTTCAACACCATCGAAGCCGGGAACATACCCAACCCCGGCAGCGGAACATACCGGCGCCCGGCCCCCGGAACATCCGGCCGCGGCCCGGCGTTGGATCGGCGTGCGCGAGGTCCTCGACAAGGAGCTGGTCCCGTGGGACGGCGCACGCCTTGCCGCGACGTTCTTCATGCTCGCGACCTGCGCCGGTCTCGCCGCGTGGGCACGCCGGACCCGCGGCCTCCGCCGGTGGCCGGTGCTCCTGCTCGCGGTGGGGCTCGCCGCCGGCTGGGGATCTCTCGCACTGAGCGACGACTACTTCACGCCCGACGCGGGCCCGGCGCTGCGCACCGAGGCGCCCGGCTACGGCGCCGGCGTGTGGATCGAAGCGTGCGCGCCGGCGGCCGGGATCGCGGCGGCGTGGCTGCTGGTGCGGCGGCGGCCCGGGAGGCGTTGAACCGCCGCCACGACCGCGATCGCCCCACGCGAACCGCGCCAGTTTCCTCGAACAGTCGCGCCCTTGCGCTATTCTGCGGCGGTTTGATGGACGAGCCCCGGCGGCCCCTTGCAGACGTGCTCGGCACGGGTGCCCTCACCGGCTTCATCGCCGCGGCAGCCGCCGGCGCGATCGACGCGGTGTGGGGCTGGGCGCCTGCCGCGCAGTTCGCGCCGACCGTGCTGCGCCGGCTGCGGTTCGTCATCTACACGGCGCTATCGCACGGCGCGATCGGGATCGTCGTGGGCCTCGCGATCGCCGCGGTCGTCGCCGGCATGGCGCGCGGCACGCGGCTCGGCACGCTGACGCGGTTCGCGCTCCGCGACCACGATCGGTTCCGGAAGGCCGATCGCCGCGATGCGGTGATCGGCGTGTCGGTCGCGATCGCGCTGGTGCCGACGCTCGCGGTGGCGATCTACGCGGTGTATCGCGCGACGCTGCCGGTCGTGATCTCCAGCCACGCGAAGGGCCTCGCGGTCCTGGTCGTGATCTTCGCGGTCCTCGGTGCGCTCGGCGCGGTCGTCATCGTCACGTTCGCGCTCGCGCGCCCGATCGAGCTCGCGCTCCGGCCGCTCGCCGCGCGGTGGGCGCCGGTCTCGTCGGCGTGGGCCCCGTTCGTCACGGCCGCGGCGCTCGTCGCGATCGTGCTCGCGCCGTGGACATGGGTCGAGTGGGACACGGTCGTGCAGCTACACCTGCGCGGCGCCGTGATCGCGATCGTCGCACTCGTGCTCGCGATCCCGGCGAGTCAACTCGCGCGGCGGCTCGGCGAGCTCGCCCGGCCGTGGCGCTATCGCTGGGCGGTGTGGGGCGCGCTGATCGTCGCGCTTCCGCTCCTCGTTCTGGGCACCGGCGGCAACGCCGCGGTGATCAAGGCCGCCGGCGCGTACACCGGGCTCGGCGGGCCGGTCGCCCGCACGCTGCGCAAGCTCGCCGACCGCGACCACGATGGATTCGCGCGCTTCCTCGGCGGCGGCGACTGCGACGACTCTGACCCGAGCGTCCACCCCGGCGCGCTCGAGATCCCCGGCGACGGCATCGATCAGAACTGCATCGGCGGCGACGCGCCCGCCCAGCCCGCGCCCAACGACACCGCGTTCGCGCCCGTTCCACCGACGGTGCCGAGGGACTTCAACGTCCTGCTCATCACGATCGACACGACGCGCGCCGATCACCTCGGCATGTACGGCTACAAGCGGGCGACGACGCCGAACCTCGACAAGCTCGCCGCCGATGGCACCCTGTTCGTCAACGGCTGGGCGCACGCACCCTCGACGCGCTACTCGATGCCCGCGATCCTGACCGGCCGGCTGCCGCTCGATGTCTACTACGACAACTCGGTGCAGGGCTGGCCCGGCCTCGCGGACAAGGCGACCACGATCGCCGAGCTGCTCCGGCCGCTCGGGTTCGCCACCGGCGCGCTGACGAACTTCTGGTACTTCGATCCGTCGCGTCACATGAACCAGGGCTTCGCCGAGTACGACAACTCGAACCAGCGCCTGCACGTCCAGCCCGGCGGGCCCGAGGAGAGTCGCGGCAGCTCGTCGAAGGAGCAGGCCGACAGCGCGATCAGCTTCGTCAACCGCCACGCCGCCGAGCGCTGGTTCCTCTGGGTGCACTTCTACGATCCGCACTACGCGTACGAGGCCCATCCAGGCTCGCCGAGCTTCGGCAGCGACAAGATGGCGCTCTACGACGGCGAGATCCGGTTCACCGACACGCACATCGGCCGCGTGCTCGACGAGCTGCGCGCCAAAGGCCTCTACGACAAGACGATCGTCGTCGTCACCGGCGATCACGGCGAGGGCTTCGGCGAGCACGGCGTCGACTTCCACGGCTATCACCTGTACTCGGCGCAGACGAAGGTCCCGCTGATCATCCGCGTCCCCGGCCTGCCGCCGCGCCGCGCGACCACGCCCGCCGGTCACGTCGACATCATGCCGACGCTGGTGAACCTCGCCGGCGGCCAGCCGAACGCCGACATGATGGGCCGCTCGCTCGTCGACGTGCTCGCAGGCAAAGACTTCGATCGGATGATCCCGCAGCAGCTCTCGTACGAGAACAACCACGAGATGCGCGCGGGCGTCGATCGCCAGTGTCACGTCATCTACAACGTGAGCCCCGAGACGAGCTGGGAGGTCTATCGCGTCGATCGCGATCCGCTCGAGACCGAGGACCTCGCCGGCGACGACGACGCCTGTGCGCAGAGCCGCCGCACGTTCGAGAAGTGGTACGACGCCTCGACGGTGCCGCCACACTGGGCCGACGCGGTGCTCGCCTCGCCGCCGCAGATCGCCGCACCGCTGACGTGCGACTTCGCGCCGGGCGCGCGCCTGCTCGCGGTCGATGCGCCGAAGGCGGCAAAGGGTGGCGACACGATCACGGTGACCTGGACCTGGCACGCGAACGCCGCGATCGCGCCGGGCTGGAAGGTGTTCGCGCACCTCGACGGCCCGAAGTACGTCAACGCGGACCACGCACCCGCGCGCCCGTTCGAGCTGTGGAAGCCGGGCCAGGACATCCGCTACCCGACGGAGATCACGCTGCCGCGCGTGCCGGGCAAGTACACGCTCAAGGCCGGCCTGTGGAGCGGCAAGAACGCGCCGGTCACGTGCAAGGCCGCGCCGGTCGAGGCGAACGCCGTCACGGTGGCGACGATCGAGGTCACACCGTGAAACCGTGGTGGCCGCGCCTGGGGTGGCTGCTGCTCGCCGCGCCCGGGCTCTACCAGGTCGCGCTGCTCGTGATCGCGGTCGGCGGGCGCCTGCTCTATCCGTACGACCTCGAGTGGATGGAAGGCGGGATGCTGCACCACGCGCTGCGCATCCAGACCGGCCACGGCATCTACACGCCGCCGTCGGTCGACTTCATCCCGTACCTCTACACGCCGCTCTACCCCGCCCTGCTCGCGGTGCTCGGCGAGATCTTCGGCATCACCTACGCGCTCGGCCGCTCGATCTCGATGCTGTCGTTGATCGGCATCGCCCTCACCGCGATGACCGCGATCGCGGGCAGCCGCTACTAGCACGTGTCGCGCGCGGTCTCGTATGCCGGCGTCGCACTCGCGCTCGGCCTGTTCGCCGCGATCTATCCGTTCGTCGAGGGCTGGTACGACCTCGTGCGCGCCGACACGCTGTTCCTGTTCATGGTCACCGCCGGACTCGCGGCGATCCCGCGCTGGGCGACCACCGGAGAGGGCGCACGCGGCCACGGCCGGATCGCCGCCGCCGCCGCGATCCTCGCGCTGTCGTTCTTCTGCAAGCAGACCGGCATCTTCTACGTCGGCCTCGGCGCCGCGATCGTCGCGATCGTCAACCGTCGCCGCGCACCGACCTACCTCGCCGTCGCCGGCGTGCTCGGGCTCGGGCTCACCGCCGCCGCGAACGCCGCGACCCACGGCTGGTTCTGGACCTACGTCTCGAAGATCCATCGCGCGCACGACTTCAACATGGACCGGTTCTGGAAGTCGTACGGCCTGATCCTCTGGCACTTCCGCGCGCTGACGATCGTCGTCGCCGTCGCGCTCCTCGCCACGGTCGTCGTCTACATCCGCACGCGCGTGCTGCCGAAGCAGGTCCAGCCGCTGCTGCTGTGGTCGTCGGCGTTCGCGCTGTCGGTCGTGGTCGGCGCGGTGGGCTGGGGCACCGAGTTCGCGCACTACAACGCGTACATGCCGGCGTTCCTGCACGGCGCGCTCGCCGCCGGTGCCGCCCTGCCCGCGCTCGCCGCCTGCACGAAGATCCTGCTCGCCGAGCGCAGGCTGCCGTTCGAGCTCGAGATCGCCGTCCACGCGGTCCCTGCGCTCGCCGCGATCGCGCTCGGCGTGACGCTGATCCACGCCCGCTGGCGGCCCGCGAAGTACATGCCGACGACCGCCGACGTCGCCGCGGGCGATCGTCTGATCGAACGCCTGCGCGCGCTCGACGGCGAGGTCTGGATGCCCTCGCATCCCTGGTACCTCGTGCTCGCCGGCAAGCAGCCGCACGTCCATCGCATGGGCATCAAGGACGTGATCACGCGCCAGAAGCGCACGCCGGGCCAGATCGTCACCGGCCTCGACGAGGCGCTGCGCACCCATCGGTTCGGCGCGCTCGTGCTCGACGATCGCGATCTGTTCGTCGAGTTGCCGCTCAAGCAGTACTACCGCGCGGCACTGCGCATCCCGGCCGACGAGCGCCCGCACCTCTACACCGGCGCGATCATCACGCCCGACACGATCTGGATCCCGGCCATCGCTCCCACCCCGCCCGCGGGCGCCAAGGTCGTCTTCGACTTCGAGGGACCTACCTGGGCGGGCTGGCAGCGCTCCGGCCCGGCATGGGGCGATGGCCCGGTCGCCGAGTCGCGCCCCGGTCAGGATCTCGTGCTCGGCGCGACCGGCCAGCGCTTCGCGACCAGCACGCAGGGCGGCGACGCCGGCATCGGCCGCGTCACGTCGCCGCCGTTTGCCCTCGATGGCGCGCGGCTCACCATGAGTCTCGGAGGTGGCACCGACGCGACCAAGCTCCGCGTCGAGCTGTGGGTCGACAAGATGATCGTACGCACTGCGAGCGTGCCGTCGCTCGGCGGCGACGTGCTCCACGAGGTCTCGATGGACGTCGTGCCGTGGCAGGGCCAGCAAGCGACGCTCGTACTCGTCGATGACTCGCCGACCGGCCACCTCGACGTCGATGACGTCTGGCTGCGAGCGCAGTGAGTGTCGCGCTGTGGCCGGCACTGCGACAGCGAAGTCCGGTTTTCGCGATTGAACCGGAACCCGGCGCGCGCAAGCCCTTGATCCGCCGAGGTCCGACCATGGCCTCGGCCGTGAACTACCGCACGCCGTGAACTGGCTGGTCGCCGCTGCAGGGATCGCTCGACTCGTCGTCGCGCCAGCGTCGGACGCGCCCGACATGCAGCCCGACGACGCGGTGCTGTTCGTCCACCGCGCCAACACCTGTCTTCCCGACGGCGGCCTGCCCGATGCGCCACTCGACAGCGGCAGCGGCGGCAGCGCGACGCCCCTCGATGCGGCCCCGCCTCCCGATGCATTCATCCCCGATGCCGGCGCCGGCAGCGACGCGGGCATCCCCGACGCCGGCACGACCGGCTGCGGCGACAGCGTGATGATGGTCGTGCAGCCGCGGTTCACGCTGACCACGCGGGGCTCGAAGTTCGCGTTGCTCTACGTGACGCCCGCCCCGCCGGTGATGCGGCTCGAGTCGCCGACGACGTTCGACGATCTCGACGCCGCCACCGCGCCGCTGATCGACACCGAGATCCACGAGATCCCCGATCCCGCGCTCGGCACGCAGTGCGAGGGGTGCATCTCGGGTGGGGACAACTCCGGCGGCGGTTGCAACTACGAGTCGAACACCCCGGGCTGGAACCCGCCCACGCTCGACGGCGGCGTCGGCGGCTCGACGATCCAGACGATCGGTCCCTACGAGGCCGCCACGCGCCAGCCGACCTCGCGCACCGACCTCGCGCGCTGGCTCGACGGGCTCGGCTACGTCTACCAGACCGCGGACCTCGACGCGCTCGAGCCGTACGTCTCGCAGGGCTGGTCCGTCGTGGCGGTCCGCGTCGTGCAGAACGGCTCGTTCACCGGCGGTCTCCAGCCATTCTCGATGACCTGGGCCGGCTCGGAGGTGACGGTGCCGCTGCGGCTCGCGTCGCAGTCGTCGCTCACGATCTACATCTCCGCCGACCATCGCTACGAGCTGCCGGGCGCGCACGTCTCGTACGCCGGCTTCACGGGCACGACCTATGTCACGCGGAACGAGGTCAGCGACCTTCGCGACGACCTCACCGCAATGCGTGCGAGCGTCGACGACTGGACGCACGACGTGAAGGTCGTCTACGAGGACAAGCACGTCCCGGTGACCAAGCCGTGCGACGAACAAGGCTGCTGCCAGTCCGGAACCGGCTCCACGAACGGCCTGATGTGGGGAAGCGCGCTGCTCGTCGTGATGCGGCGGCGGCGGCGAACCATGGCGAAGCGTTAAGACTCCCGGGTTGCCAGCTCCTGCCAGCTGGCGGAGTGCCAGATGCCCCCTATCCTCATTCCCATGAAGACCGCGGCGATCGTGCTCGTCTGTGCTGCCAGCACCGCGTACGCCGACGGTGGCGCGCGCTTCGACTTCGGCCTCGTGCACTCGCAGATCGCAGTCACCGACCAGACCGCGATCTCCGGATCGATGGCGCGCTTCGGCGTCGGCTTCGCGATCAACCGGCACGTTCACGCGGGCGCCGAGGTCGAGGAAGGCTGGATGTCAGGCGACGCGTTGCCCGACGGCGCCATCGCGCGCAGCGGTGGTGCGCTCGGCACCGGCCCGCTGTCCGGCAACACGCTCGACATGAAGCTCGTCGGCGGCCTGCACACCGATGTCTCCGCGTTCCGCATCAGCGGCGACATCGCGGCGGGCATGCGCGATACGTCGGTCTCGACGGACCTGGGCACCGACATCGCCGGCCGCAAGAAGGAGCCGCTGCTCGAGCTGCGCACGCGCGTCGACATGTTCGTCACGCACACCTGGACGGTCGGCCTGATCGCCGGCGCCGACACGCTCGAGCGCCACGACGTGTCGATCGGCGCCATCGTGTCGCTCCAGCTCGATCGTCAGTAGGGCGCTTCGATCGCCTCGAAGCTCATGCCGTGCGCGTCGAACAGCAGGCGCGGGCCGCCGATCGGATCGATCACATCGACGGTCCAGATCCGGCCGTCCTCGGCGTAGACAATGCGCTCGCGCATCACGTCGAGGTCTGCCCACTCCCACTCGCAGCAGTCGTGCACGGTGCCGCTCGGCGAGATGAGCTCGTGGGTCTCGGTGAAGCCCATGCTCGGGGGATATTTGCGCAGGATCCAGTCACCGACGGGCTTCTCGAACCCGAGGCGCGCACGCGTCCAGCCGTCGCGCTGCAGGCGCTCGACGACCGTGCCGCGCAGGAACCGGAACTGCGGCGGTAGCGGCGGCTGCGGGGGCACGTGACCGTGGACCCGTGGCACCTCGCCGGTGCGGTAGATCAATCCGCCGCCGCCCCAGGTATCGCCCTGCGGCCACATCTTGATGCACTTGAGGTACGGGACCCGCGCGAGGCCGGTCCACGAGCCTTTCGTCTCGGAGCTCCACTGGCCGTTGAGCGCGAAGTAGACGTGCCACTTGCCGTCGGGCGAGATGTCGCCGCGCTCGGGATACAGCTTGTGCTTGACCCACTGGCCGACCTCGAACGCGTCGCGCGAGAGGTTCCAGGACAGCGTGCAGAACGTCCGCGACGGGCCCTGACGGATCACCATCGCCGTCGGGCAGCCGGGGCGCATCAGCACGTGCAGGCGCGGTGACGGTGCGGGCTTCATGGGCGCCTGTACACCGAGACGACCGGTACGCCGTCGGCGCGCAGCACGAACACCGGCTGTGTCGTCCGGTAGGCCGACCAGATCAGGTAGTCGTGGCGGTTGAAGTGCTTCTCGTGGATCACGATCGCGTACTTGCTGCGTGCGATGCCTTCGGTCTCGTGACCTGCGTCTCCGTCACCACCGGGAAGCAGGCCATCCTTGATATACCAGCCCCACGCGGGCGACGCGTCGTGCGCGTACACGAGACCTGGCGGCTGCGACCGCAGGAACGGCAGCACGCCCTTCGCCGCGACGCCCCAGAACTGGCGGTTCATGCCGAGGTCGGCGCCGCCCGGCGAGCCGCCGGCGAGCGCGCTGTACCAGGTGAGGGCGTACGGGTGCGCGGTGACGACCTCGGTCGTACCCGCGAGCGCGATGCACGCGCCGACCGCGATGATCGCGACGCGCTCGGGCACCTTCGCGAACGCAGCCGCGAACCGCCGCGCGGCCCACACTGCACCGACTCCCGCGGCGATGCAGATCGTGGGCAACACCGGCATCCAGTGCTTCTCGGCGCCGAAGATCGGGGTCGAGCCGAGGAAGAACGGGCCGATCGAGGCCGCGGCGGAGAGTGCGAGCAGCAGGACGGGTGCGCGATCGCGATCGACGGTGCCGCGGCGAGCGATCCACACGCCGGCCCCGGCGACCGCGGCCGCGAGCGTGGCGGTCGGCACCGTGAACAGCGTCGTGACGAGCGCGACGTGCCACGGGAACCGCGGATGGTTCCAGTTCGTGCCGAGGTACTCGAAGTTGTAGTGGACGTGGTGCGTGTGGAACTTCAGCCACGCCGAGACGTGCGCGATCGGCGCGGTCCACAAGAGCGGCCACAGCGCGTAGAGCACGAGCGGACCGAGCACGGCGAGCGAGGCGGCGACGCGCCAGTGCACGAGCGGCTTCTTCGCCCGCCACGCGAGGAAGACATAGTGCACGCCGAGCGCGAACGGCAGCAGCAGTGCTGTGTGCTTCGTCGCGAGCGCGAGTCCCCACGCGACGCCGACCTGCCACGGCCACTTGCGGCCCCGAGGATGGAGGTCGCCGGGCTTTGCCTGGCGACCGGGGCCAATGCAGCGCCAGTACGCGACCACCGTGGCGAACCACAACGTCATGATCGGCGCGTCGAAGGCGGCGAGCCCGGCGTGGAACAGCGCGCGCGGCAGGAGCAGCAGGCACAGCGCAGCGATCACCGCCTCGGCGAAGCCCCACAGCGAGAGCGTCATCCAGAAGACGAGCCCGACACACGCACCGTGCAGCACCGCCGACGGCAGCCGATACGCCGCGACCTCGCCGAGCACGCCGGAAAATGCCGCGTGCGAGATGCCCTCGAGCTCCTTCACGAACGGGGGATGCTCGGGGTTGTTACCCCCGCCGAGCGGCCCGCCCCAGGTCGGCTCGATCGCCGCCGGATGCATGAACCAGTGCCAGTAGCGGGCACCCGCGCCCATGTAGACGGTCTCGTCGCGCGCGATGCCGACGTCGCGCTGGTTGACCATCACGACGACGATCGTGAGCACGACGAGCGCACAGCCGACGAGGCGCGTGATGCGCGTGCTCACTGGCGCGCCTCCGCGGCGAAGCAGATCTGGCGCTGCGGCGCATCCGCGCTCGCGATGAACGTCACGTCGGCGGCGCCCGGCGTCGTCGGCGCGTCGAAGCGCACCCAGCCGTCGTCGACACCCGGCGTGACGCGTGCGACCTCGCGGCCGCCGATCTGGACCGCGAGCGTGCCCGGTGCGCGGATGTCGCGGCGCGTGAACACGTCGGCAAGACCGGCGTAGCCGACGAGCCGGCTGCCGAGCGTCATCGGCACCGTGACGGTCGCGGGACGCCCGGGCGACGGAACGAGCTGGATACAGCGGTGCGGCTCGAACCCGACCTCGGCGACAAGGCCCGGCTGGGTCGCGAACACATCCGAGAGCACCACCGCGGGGGCGCGCTCGAACCGCCGCACCATCACGCCGTCGACGTCCTGGGAGAGCACCGGCGCGAGCCCGGCCACCTCGGGCGCCTCGGCGCCGCGGATCGACAGCTCCCAGATCCGCCCGTAGCGCGCGGCGTCCATGCGCGCGGCCATCTCGACCGGGATCAGGTCGCCGAGGTGGAGGCGGCCGACCGGGTCGACCCAGCCGGGCGCGAACACGATCAGGTCGCCAGGCTGATGCTGGGCCCGCACCAGCTGCGCGGCATGCGCCCACGCGGCGTCGTCGGGGACGCTGGTCGCGTCATGGCGCGCGGCGACGGTCTCCCACAGCGACACGAGGACCAGCAGGACTGCCGGGATCGCAGCGAGGATGCGGGCGCGCAACGAGACCGAGCCTACGCTAATGTCGCGGCGTGCGCATTTACGCCGTGCTGTTCGCGGTCGGGCTCGCCGTCTACGGCGCGCTCGCGTGGGACCGGCTCGGCAAGCAGTCGCAGGCGCCTCAGTTCGTGATCCAGGCCGACGCGTGGCTGCACGGCCACCTCGACGTCCAGCCGGTGACCACCGATGCCGACTGGGCAAAGCTCGAGACCGTCGAGCTCGTCGACGGCCGCGAGGTCGAGGGCCGGCGCATGATCACCCAGGCGGTGTTCCGCACGCTCGGCGGGGACCGCATCCCGACCGCGCAGATCAAGCAATCGCGCGGCTTCACCTGGTTCATGTCGTTCCCGCCAGTGCCGGCGCTGCTGATGGTGCCGTCGGCGCTGATCGGCGGCCGCGGGGGCAACGACGTGATCCCGACGCTGCTGGTCGCCGCCGCGATCCTGCCGCTCTTGCTGCTCGTGCTGCGCCGGCTGCGCGAGGCCCAGCTGTCGACGCGCACCGAGCAGGAGGAGCTGTGGCTCGTCGCGCTGCTCGCGTTCGGCACCGTGCTGTTCTTCTCGTCGGTCCAGGGCAAGGTCTGGTACACGGCGCAGGTCTGCGGCGTCGCGCTCGCGCTCGTCTACACGTGGGCATCGATCGAGGCGAAGCGACCGATCGTCGCCGGCGTCGCGCTCGGTGCCGCCGCGCTCACGCGCACCTCGATGGCGTTCATGGTGCCGCTGTTCCTGTTCGAGCTGTGGCGAACACGGCGCTCGGAAGGGCGCGAAGGGCGCGAATGGCGCGGGGTGCTGCTGAGGTTCGCGATCCCGGTCGTGGTCTGCGCGATCGCCGGGATGATCTACAACGCCATCAGGTTCCATTCACCGACCGAGTTCGGCCACACCTATCTCGACGTCCGCCAGCAGCTGCAGATCGAGCAGTTCGGCCTCGCGAGCTATCACTACCTCGGACGCAACCTCGCGGTCGCGTTCACGCTGCTCCCGGAGTTCCCCGGCCACGCGCCCTGGCTGCAGATCAGCGGCCACGGCCTGGCGATCTGGGTCACGACTCCCGTGTTGCTCTACGTGGTGTGGCCGCGCGAGAAGCCGCCGATCCATCGCGCGCTGTGGATCACCGTGGCGTGCGTCGCCGCACCGTCGCTGTTCTACATGAACTCCGGCTGGGTCCAGTTCGG
>Ga0070678_100000689_pt1 | contig 16674 bp, 7 predicted proteins | sample KBSM73metaG_FD_65647 | JGI IMG/M metagenome (GOLD analysis project Ga0070678, IMG submission 65647) | Miscanthus rhizosphere microbial communities from Kellogg Biological Station, Michigan, USA - KBS M7-3 metaG | ecosystem: Host-associated > Plants > Roots > Rhizosphere > Soil ...
GAGATATTCCTGGGCGGTGTCATAGCCCAGCACCACATCGTCTTTGTGGCCGGCTTTGTCCGGCACGATCAACGATTGCAACGTTGCGCCCAAAGTCATGATCTTGGCGCTCATGCCCGCGCCGTTGGTCAAGGTGACGGATTCAACCTTGGTGCCGTCCGACAGGGCGCCAAAACTGGCGCGAGTGGCGGTGGCGGCATTGGCGCCGGCGACCAGTGACGTTGTGCACAGCAAAGCCGATGCGATGCTCAGAATTGCCCGTTTCATATTTCCTCCCCAAATAATGGTTATGTCTTTGCGCTCAATATCTCAGACAAATGAAGCGCCGCACAAGCCCGTTAGACCTGTATACTATGACGCATCGCAGCGAGGGGTACTGATGATCCGGCGTCTGTTCCTGTCTCATCCGCAACAAGCGGGTGAAAGCTATTTTCAGCATCAGCGCACGGCGCTGTCCTTCGCTTTGCCATTGTTGGGCGCGGGATTGGCGGCCACGATGCATGCCATCGTGCCGGGTATTTTTGAGCGCACGGCTGGCGACATCATCCGCCAGCTTCATGCGCGGCTGGAGAAACGCTAAGGCATCAAAGCATAGATGGCGATAGTGTCGCCGAAGCGCGACTTGCTTTCATCCTTGAGCAGGCCACGGGAATGCTGGCATCCCGCCGCACCCACCGCGACATACTGGACGCCCTTGACGCGATAGGTAATGGGCGGCGTACAAACCCCAATCCCCAGATTCTGCGACCACAACTTCTCGCCCGTCACCGCATCAAAGGCATCGAAATAGCCGTTCATCTCGCCGGCAAAGACCAGATTGCTGGCGGTGGCCAGCACACCGCCGGTTTCCGGCAATTCGGTTTTCTGCTGCCAGGCGATCTTGCCGGTATTGACATTGATCGCGGTCAAGGTGCCGTCGACGGGAAATTCATCCATGGGCGCCGGCCTTTGCGTGCCGCCGACTTGTTGTCCAACCGTCGGTGTACCGGGCACATACTTGGGAAACGGAAAAGCCGTCACGGTGTAAGCCTGGTTGATGCCCATGACATAGAAATTCTGGGTCAAAGGCGAATAGGCGGCCGGCGACCAGAGATTGCCGCCGCTGATGCCGGGATAGCGGGTGAAGGGCTTGTCGCTGGGAATCACGAACATGTTGTCGGCCTGCTTCACAAAGGCTTCCGACTTGTGCAGCAGCTTGCCGGTGAGGCGGTTGACGATGAAGACATTACCGATCTTGCCGCCTTCCGCGGCCGCCGGAACGATGTTGCCTTTTTCATCCTTGGCGTCGAACAGAATGACCGGCGAGGGACAATCATAGTCCCACACATCATGCGGAACCTGTTGGTACCACCAGCGTAGTTTGCCGGTGCGGGAATCGATGGCGACGATGGAATCGGTATAGGCGTTATCGCCCTTGCGATTTTCGCCCCAATAGTCCGGATTGGGATTGCCGGTGGCGAACAACACCAGATTGTTTTTGGGATCGATCGCCGGCGTGTTCCACACCGAGCTGCCGCCATATTTCCAGCTGTCCTCGCTCCATGTCTTGCCGCCAGGCTGATTCGGCGCGGCGGTGGTGTAAAAACGCCAGATCAATTTGCCGGTGTTGGCGTCCAAAGCCTGGACAAAGCCGCGGGTCGGATATTCCGCGCCGGAATTTCCCACCACAACCATGCCGTTGAACACCTGCGGCGCCATGGTAAAGGCGTAGTAATGGGAGGGGGCCGGGATGGTGTCGGCGATGACGCTTTTCCACACCACCGCACCAGTTTTGGCATCCAGCGCCACAACATGGCCGTCCAACTGGGCCACGAACACTTTGCCATAGGCCACCGCCACGCCGCGCGATTGCGGCCCGCAACAATTGTCGGTGTAGCCCAGCACCGGATTGTAGCTCCATTTGAGCTCGCCGCTGACCGCGTCATAGGCCTGGACATGATCATTGGGGGTGGACAGATACATTATGCCGTCCACCACCAGCGGTGTGACTTCCGTGCTGTTGATCTGGCCGGTGTGGATGATGGTCTTGATTGCCAGCCGCTTGACATTGTCCCGCGTGATCTGGGTCAGCGGCGAAAAGCGCTGATTGTCGTAAGTGCGGCCATGGAGCAGCCAATTGTCCTGGTCGCTGTCGGCATTCAGCAACGCCTGGTCGGTGGTGGCGACATTGGCGGTCACGGCTTTGGACAGGATGGTGACGGGCACCGGCGGCGGCACAGGCGGTTCGGGTGCGCGTTCCTGCGCCAAGGCGGGCGCCAATGCGGGCATAAGTGCGATGAGACTGGCCATTGCCAGAAAGCGCGACTTGAACATGATTTCCCCCGGCTTTTGGACAAGCTTGCCGTCGGCGCGCCTGCGCTGCAAGTGCGGTTTGTCCTCAACGCGCTGCAGCAAAACCGTGTTTCAAGCCGGTTGTGCTCTTGAGTGGTGCCCGGCAGGCTTTAATGTGGTCACGGACGCGGCCCTTAGAGCCCTGACCGAAAAGCGTCTTGAGGTGATTTTCATGAAAGACAGTGCGTGAAGCTCGCGGTTCGCAATCGCGTCGTCGCTTTCACCATGGCGCTGGCCGCGGTCACTTATCTCGACCGGGTATGCATCGCCGTCCTTGCGCCCAAGATCAGCGCCGATCTGGCCCTGTCCCGGGTCGAGATGGGCTATATCTTCAGCGCTTTCGCCGTCGCCTATGCCGCGTTCGGTGTGCCCATCGCCCGCTGGGCCGACCGGGATGGCGCCCGCAAGGTGCTGGCTTGCGTGGTGCTGATCTGGTCGGCTTTCACCATGGCGACGGCCGTTGCGTGGAACTTCGCGTCCATGGCCGTGATCCGTTTCCTGTTCGGTATCGGTGAAGCGGGTGCGTGGCCATCCGTGGCGCGGGTCTATTCGCGCTGGATTCCGCTGGTCCAGCGCGGCCGCATCCAGGGCATCTTCTTCGCCGCTGCGCACCTGTCGGGCGGGTTGACGCCTCTGGTGGTCGCTGCAATCGCGGGATGGCTGGAATGGCGCATGATCTTCATTGCCTTCGGCCTGATCGGCGCGCTGTGGGCGATTGGCTGGTACGCCTGGTTTCGTGACGAACCGCGCGATCATGCGGCGGTATCACAAGCCGAGCGCGATCATATCGAAGCGACGCGTGGCTTGCCGGCGGCACAGGCCCACGCCAGCTGGATGGCGGTGTTCAAGACGCCGACCGTCGCCCCGCTCTGTGTCCAGGCCTTCGCCAACTCTTACGGCTTTTACTTTTTCATCACCTGGCTTCCCACCTATCTGGCCCAGGCGCATGGCCTGAAGGGCATGGGTTGGGCGTTGATGTCGGGCCTGCCGCTGATGCTGAGTTGCCTGGCGGATCTCACCGGCGGCGAAGGCTCGGACCGCTTGGCGCGGAAGATGTCGTTGCGCAATGCACGGCGCAGTTTCGGCACCGGCGGCTATATCCTGGCCGCGATCGTCACCTTCCTGGCGGCGCAAGTTGCCAATGGCTATCTCGCGGGGCTTCTGATCGCCATTGGCGGCGCCTGCTCGATGCTGACCTTGGCGCCGGCCTGGGCCAGCGCGGTGGATGTGGGCGGCCATCATGCGGGCGTGACGGCGGGCGTGATGAACACCGTGGGCCAGGTCGGCGGAATCTTGAGCCCGATTGTTTTGGCCTATCTGGTGGACGCCACCGGCGACTGGAATCTGCCGTTGATTGTGCTGGCAGGAATCTATGCCGTCGCCGCGATTGCCTGGCTGATGATCAATCCCGAGCAACGGGTGGAAGCCGGGGCTTAACTGGAGCGTGGCGTCGGAGCATGCTTTGGCATGATCCTCGGCTCGCGCTCGGATTGGAGACGTCGACAATAAGAGGCTTTGTGGCAAGCGCCTTGCCATAATCCCGGCCGATCTGTTCGGCGGCCGAATAGGCGCGACCAGAAAAACAATGTCGCCAAATGCGTTCGCCTCGATCCCGCCCGGGCGTTTGGGCCGGCGGCGAGATCCTTGAACTGTTCGGGATGGCGCGACGAGAACATCACCGGATGGCCCAGCTTGGCGCTCGCCACGAAGCAGTGGCTGTTCGGAAATCACATCAGATTGGCAAAGTGCAACAGCCGAAAGCCGCGGCCGGTTTGTATTGCATATGTAGCGATATGTATCGGTCTGTGTATTTTGTCGTCGGCCAGTGGCTTTTGGCAACATATGAATGGTTTTTAATAGCTGCGACGCTTCACTTTCAGGTAGGCCTCGTAATGTTTGTTCGCGAGTTATAGCCGCAGGTTTGTTCTCGAGGGAATTTGAGCTGGTTTCCGATCGTCGGTCCTGTCGTCGATCAAGCTTACCTGTTTTGGAGTCTCCGGCGTGAATCGGGTTCTGTTGATAGATTCCAACGCGGTATTCCGGTTGGGATTGCGTTCGCTGGTGAGGGCCGCACAGCCGGCGCTCAAAGTCTCGGAGGCGGAAACCTTCGCTTTAGGGTGTGCTATTCTCCGCCAGCAACACGATATCGCACTCGTTATCCTGGACATTGAAGTCCCAGATGGCGGCGGATTCCTCAGTTTGGTTCAACTGCGTAGCGAGTTTCCAGACGTCCCCGTCGTCATGCTGTCCGGCGCTTCCCAAACGGAGCAAGAGAGCCGAGCCATGGCGTTCGGCGCAGCCGGCTTGATCCGGAGGTCATCGCCTTGCGATGCAATCCTGCAGTCTCTCAAGACCGCCCTGTCGGGCGAGTCCGAACCTGCGCCGATCATTTCCCGAACGGATGAAGTCAACCCGATAACATCGCTTTCCCCAGCGCTTGTGCGGGTTTTGATGGGCGTGAAACGCGGATTGCGAAACAAGGAAATCGCGTTCGAGTTGGGGTTGAGTGAGAAAACCATCAAAGCGTATCTGGGGAGCCTTTATCGGAAATTGGGGGTAAGCAACCGGACCCAGGCGGTGATTTTGATGCAACAGGTCCTCGCCGAAACTTAGATAATTAAGTGTAGCTGAGTGCGTCTCGCGCGCGCAGTCATTGGTAACATGCTGAGTCCGATACCGACTTAAGTCTGTATTGACCCCGTCGACAGTGCACGACCCAATGGCGCACATAACGGAAATCCGATCAATGGCACTGGAAAATGGTGCCGCTACCCCGGGGGGGGAAAATGGAAAATTTTGGTAAGAAGCTCATGTTGGGCGGCTCGGTTGCCGCCTTGTTGGCCGGCGCATCCACGGTAGCTCAGGCGCAAGAGCCCTCGACCGAAGCGGTAACGGTTTCCGCGTCGCGCATTCAGGTCCAAGGCTATGACCAGCCCACGCCTGTTACCGTGATCGGTGTCGAGCAACTCAACCGCGACGCCAAGGTCGATCTCGGCGACGCCATCCGCGAACTTCCCGCTATCGGCGGCAGAGGCGACTCGCCGTCCAATGGTTCGCACTCCGGTAACGCCTCTCAGGGCGACGCTGGTATCGACACCGTCGACCTGCGCGGCTTGGGCGTGGTGCGTACCCTGGTTCTGTTCGACGGCCAGCGTGTCGTCACCTCCAACCCGAATTCGGGCGGCCCGCCGGCGATCGGCGGCGTCGACCTTTCCACCATTCCCAGCACCATGGTCGAGCGCGTCGACGTGGTGACGGGCGGCGCCTCCGCCGCCTGGGGTTCCGACGCCGTTGCCGGTGTCGTCAACCTGGTCATCAACAAGCACTTCACCGGCTTCAAGGCCAACCTGAACTTCGGCAACGACTCGCATAACGATCACAAGAGCTACAAAATCGAAATGGCCTGGGGCACCGATTTCCTCGGCGGCCGGGCCCATACCGAATTCGCGGCGAATTACACCATGAGCCCGGACACGTTCTACAACTGGAACCGCAAATGGTTCGACCATGACAACCGCGCGCTCTATCCTTGCTCGATTGTCAATGGCGGCGCCGCCAACGCGCTGTGTCATACGCCCCAAGGCACCTACACCACCTCCTTCACCAATGGCGGTCTGATCACGGGCAGTGCCGCTGGCCTTTCGACAACTCTTCCGACAAATACGGCCAACGCAACCACAAATACCGCCAATGCCGCTACAAATGCGGCCAATGCAGCCAAAATAGCGGCAATTCAGAGTATTAGCCCGCAATTCGCAGGGTTCGGGGCGAGTTCAACCGGTTCCAATTTGCTCAAGGGCATTCAGTTCGTGGGGCCGAATGCTCAGTCTGTGCCGTTCAATTTCGGCGTCAGTTCCGGCAGCAATTGCTATAGCTGCTCGGCCAATGTCGACTCCAGCGTGACCAACCAGTCGCCGTCCGCGGTGCCGTATCACAATTACAATCTGTTCAGCTACACCAGCTACAAGCTGACCGACAGCATCACCGCGTCCTTGATGATGAACTATGGTTGGAACGCGGAAAACAACATCGCCAACAACGGCCGTTCGCAAAATTATACCATCCAGATAGACAACGCCTTCATCCCGGACACGCTCCGCCAGCAGATGATTTCCCAGGGCATTTCGACCCTCACGCTGGGCAGCACGGCAATGGGCAATCTCATCAACCACCGCCAAGTCTCGATGTACAATCTGAGCCAGGCCGTCGGCCAGAATTACATTCAGAACTATCGTCAGTTGATGCGCGGTGTCTTTACCCTGACCGGTGCATACAGCCTGTTCGGCGAGGACTGGTCGTGGGAGGCCTATGCCCAGAACAGTTCGGTGCGCGAGCGCCAATGGGCCCGCTTGAACACCATGAACGTCAATCTCAACAATGCCGTGGATTCGGTGGTGGTGCAGGCGACCGGCCCGAATTCGCTGGGCGGCGGCAATGCCACCACGGCGGCGACGATTCGGAACATCTTGACTGCTGCCGGCGTACCGATCCCGCAGGTCGGCAGCATCGCGTGCCGTTCGACCCTGACCCAGACGGCTTATGGCGTCACCACCAGTAGCTCGTCCGGCTTCCAGGTGCTTCAGCCGGGCGGCTTGGCGCCCGGGTGCGCGCCGCTGAATCTGTTCGGCGAGGGCGTCACCAGCCAGGCGGCGCTCAATTATGTCGCCCCGGGCCGCGCGCTTGATGGCGTCGCGGACCAGGCGCTCTACCGGATCAACCAGCAGGTGTACTCGGTTGCGACCTCGGGCACGCTGCCCTGGGGCTTGCCCGCCGGCAAGATCGCCGTTGCCTTGGGCTTTGAAGACCGGTTGGAGCAGCAGCGCAATACGCGCGACCCGCTGCAATTGGGCGCTTCGGGCGTGTGGGAATCGGGCAATTTCTCCCAGTTTCCTGATTGTTACCCCCCGGGGGCAGGCTGCACCTACGGCCAAGGCGCCTACAATGTGCAGGAAGGCTTCCTGGAATTCACGGTCCCGGTTCTCAAGAACCAGTTCGTCGACTCTCTCGAGTTCAATGCCGCGGGCCGCATGACCTCCTACTCCACCAGCGGATTGGTGGAAACCTGGAAGATCGGCGCCACCAGCCAGCTCAATGAGGACATCAAGCTTCGCACCACCCTGTCGTCGGACATTCGTGCCCCGGGCATCGGCGAACTCTTCTCGCCCATCCTGGTCAGCACCCAGTCCGGCGTCCAATACCCGCCGACGCCCGGCAGCCCGACCTTCCAGGTCCGCCAACTTCAGGCCGGTAACCCGCTGCTGGTGCCGGAACAGGCCACCACGGTTTCGGGCGGTATCGTGTTGACGCCGCACTGGATCGAAAACCTGCAAATGTCCTTTGACTGGTATTCGATCACCCTGCATGGCGGCATTTTCTCGCCCTCGTCGGGACAGATCTTCTCAGGCTGCGCCGTGCAGCATGATGCGAACCTCTGCAAATTCGTGTTCTTCGGCCAGGGCGGTCTAAACCCTGACGGCACAAGACAGTCGGAAACTGACGGCAATGGCGCTTCGCCGACCGGCCTGATCGGAGGCTTAACCTTCGCCTCCATCAATCCCGGCGATTTCAACGGCTATTATCAAGGCCCGGTGAACGCCAACCGGGAAACCGTCTCCGGTCTGGACTTCCAGATCGACTACAATCACGAGCTGTGGGACGGCCAGATGAGCTGGCATATCGTCGGCAACTACACCGATGAAAAGACCCGGACTTCGTTGGGGGTGACGGTGGACGGCGCCGGCGCGGTCAGCGGCGATGGTGCGCTCAATCCGCTTACCGGCTTCACCTCGCCCAAATTCCGCGCCACGATCTCCGACACCTATACCGAAGGCGATTGGTCGTTGACGGCCCAAGCCCGCATCATCGGCTCGGCGGTGCTCACCAACAACCTGACTCAGGGCCAGAGCACCTTTACCAGCATCGACAACAACAGCGTACCGGCGGTGATCTATGGCGACTTCCGCGGCTCCTATCGCTTCAACGACCATATCCAGCTCTATGGCGCGATTGATAATGCGTTCGACGCGCCGCCACCGAACATTCCGACCATCGGCGGTGGTGGCTTCAGCTGCATCAGCTATGACTGTATCGGCCGTGCCTATCGTATCGGCGTGCGGTTCGACGATTGATGAGCGCCCTGCGCTCTCTGGTGAATTGCACATAACCCCCCTGGGAGTGTGCAACATTGCTCCGCGGATCTCGGGAAAGGTCCGCGGAGCGCCTCCCATTTCCTGCCCTCGGCATCGGACCTGGCGCGGCCGAGGCGCACGCAGCGGTTGAAAGCCGCCTAGCCACACCGCTGAACCAGAAGTTACTTTCCGTTAACACTTTTGGCGTGCGCCGCGCCAACTTATCCATGGCTAGCGCCGCCTTAACCATGCCCGCGCCACGCTCCGATGTTTTCCGGCGTGGGCTGTTTCGTGAATCGAGTCTTGCTGCTTCCTTGAGCGGGAAAATCCTCACGTTATCCAGGCGTCCGCCCAAAATGGATGCTGACCTTGCCCGACGGCGAGCTGGCCCTTGCGCGGGCGGCGCGAAGCTTGCCTGCTGATGAACTCATTGCCGCTGGTGCCGCCGCTGACTTTATTTAAGGCTTGCTGCAATCTTGCGAAGCTCGTCCGGCGTGTGCTCGCCGCTGATGACCGATCCCGGCACCAGATATTTTCCCTTGGCCAGGCCGCCAATCAGCACCGGTTCGAAGCGCGTTTCTTTGATCAGTCTGGTCGCCAGGGCGATGGCTTGTGCATCGTCGCCTGCGATGGGCACGCCAACCGTTTGCGCCAAGGTGGGCTTGATCAAAACCTCGTTGCCGTGAAGGCCGTTATGCCCAAAATTATTGAAGGCCCGCACGATATGCGCGCCGGGCAATAGCTTGGCCGTCGCCAGGCCCGCGCCGCCCTGTTCGTCGACCCATTTGGCGAGCGCATCCCCGTCGCGGGCAGCGCTGGGATTGGAGACGTCCACGACCAGGGGCTTGGCGGCAAGCGCCTTGCCATAATCCTTGCCGATCTGTTCGACCGCCGAATAGGGCACGACCAGAAAAATAATGTCGCCGAACGCGACGGCCTCGGCCACCGATCCCGCCCGCGCATTGGGGCCGGCGGCGGCGACGAGATCCTTGAGCTGTTCGGGATGGCGCGACGAGAACATCACCGGATGGCCCAGCTTGGCGAATATCGTGCCCAGCGCGCCGCCTTCGTTGCCGGCGCCGATTGTGGCGATCTTGAGGGTGGAAACACCTTGCGCCAGGGCCTTGGATGCGGGGCCTAGAATGAGTGCGGCCGCCAAAACATCCAATATGCGCCGGCGGGAGGGCCAAAAAATGTGTGTCATCGCACGCCTCGAGAAAGGAGCAGTGGCTACCCGGAAATTACATCAGACCGGCAAAGCGCAATAGCCGAAAAGCGCAGCCGGGTCCGCTTATGGCGCAAAGCCCGCATTCGTCCATCAAGCCCGACCACCGCAGGTGCAGCATAGCGCCTTCCGCAGCAATCGCCGGATCGCCATCAGCGCCCGTAAATCAAGAACGGGTTGTGGATCAGACAATAGAATGGATAAATGGTCTGGCTGGAAAGGATCTCATTCCATGTCGCAGCCGGTTGTCCAATCCCGTGAAACAAACCTGGACGTTTTAAGACTGCTCTGGGCCTGGCTTGTCCGAACTACCGAGCGTGTGTTCCAGCCCATCGAGTATCTTTTCTATGTCGCGGTGGTGAAGCAGATCAGCCGGTTGCTCGATCGCGTCGATCCTTTAAGTCACAGGATAGAAGGCACGCTCTTCAAGAAAATTATGCAGGTTACGCTCTTTCCACTGTTCATGACCGTCACCCTCGTCATCGGTTTCCATCTGGTCAGGAATGGTTATACGAGGCAGACCTTCCTCGCATCGATCGGCATGTACCTGATTTATGGCGCGATATTCATGCCGCTTGAGCGGCTGATTCCGTTCAGCAGGCGGTGGCTGAAAAACCCTGACGGGTCGACCGATGTGATGCTGCTGTTCGGCAATAAAATCTGCGGCGATTGGATCATAGAGCCGCTGCAACTCGCGACGATCGCGATCGCCGTGCAGAAGATATCGCCGGCAATCGGGCAATCCATCTGGCCATCGTCACTCCCGCCCGTGGCACAGGTTTTTTTGCTGTTGGCGATCAACGATTTTTTCCGTTACTGGTACCACCGCTGGATGCATGAAAACAGCTTCATGTGGCGCTGGCACGCCGTGCACCATTCCTCCGAGCGCCTTTACTGGTTCAATGGCACAAGATCCCATCCGCTTGAAAGACTGGTGAGCGGCTTCCTGTGGGCGATCCCGCTTGCCTTCGTCAAGGCGCCCGTCGAAATCGTGTTCGTGACCTACCTGATGAGCCGCACGATCGGCCGCTTCCAGCACACCAATATGGACGTGATGCTGGGCCCCTTTGACTACATTTTTTCGTCGCCGAAGAATCACCGCTATCACCACGCCAAGAACACGCGGGAGGGCAACACCAATTACGGCGGCGACGTCATCATCTGGGATCTTCTGTTTGGCACCTTCTATTTGCCGAAAGGCAAACAGCCGAGCGATGATATCGGCATCGGTGACGTGGTGAACTATCCGCGGTCGTTCGCCGGCTTGATGCTGGCGCCCTTCCATCACCGCGCTTTTCAGAAGCAGGCGCCACCGCCCGTAGTGGCTATGCCGGAGGGACTGCGCCAATCATCGCCGCGCTGAAAGCGCCGCTGATAGCCTGCGATTTTGTAGTTAATCTGATGCGCAGGCGGATCACCGTGTCGGACGCGGCTGATATTTTGTCAGTGGCGCCAGCGTTAAAAACACTTCCGTTTGGCCGAATCCCATGTGAGCTTCTTGTCACGGTCCCGACATCTCTTCCACCCAACATGGGCCGAAGCTTTGCGAATGGCAGGTGAGGTCTCCTGTCTTTGCTGATGGGGAAATTGGTTGCGTAAGAATCGGCTGGTGTAGAAAAGCCGGCGATTCTCTGAGTTGAGAAACGGGGCGCAAAATCAGGGTAGGGGGATTTCATGCACGGGGTCTGTGGGGATAAGCGGCGCGGTTTGCGGGCGCTGCGGTCGGTGTTGCTCGCCAATCTGTTTCTTGTGCCGGCGGTGCCTGCCTTCGCCGACGGTGAGCTGCCCAGCGGCGGCCAGATCGTCGCGGGCAGCGGCGCCATCGGCACCGCGGGCAACGCGCTCACCGTCACCCAATCCAGTTCGCGCGCCATCATCAACTGGCAAAATTTCTCGATCGGAAGCGGCAACAGCGTCCAGATCAACAACGGCTCGGGCGCCACACTCAACCGCGTCATCACCAATTCGCCGTCAAACATCGCGGGATCGCTGACCTCGACCGGCTCCACCTATCTGATCAATCAAAACGGCGTTGTGATCACCCCGACCGGCAAGGTGGTCACCGGCGGAAGCTTTATCGGCTCGACTCGCGATACCAGCGACAGCGCCTTCATGCAGGGCGGCGCGCAGCAATTTACCGGCAACTCTTCGGGTTCGGTGGTCAACCAGGGTAAGATCGTCAGCACCGGCGGCGATGTGGTGCTGGTCGGCAAATCGGTGAACAACAGCGGCTCGATCGCTGCGAAGAACGGCACTGCCGCTCTTGTCGCCGGCGATGACGTGACCTTGCAGCCGTCGGGCAGCGGCCTTCAGATCAAGGTGACGGCGGGTTCGGGCGACGCCACCAATTCCGGCACGGTTGAGGCGGCGCAGGCGATGCTCAATGCCGCGGGCGGCAACGTCTATGCTTTGGCGGGCAACAATGGCGGGACGATTCGCGCCACGGGCAGTTCGGTGATCGACGGCCATGTCTGGCTGACGGCCGGCGGCCAGGCGTCTGTCACAGGCGGAGTGTCGGCGCGGAATGCCGACGGTTCGGGCGGCGCGATTTCCGTCACCGGCCACGACATCGATATCAGTGGCAGTTTGGATGTCAGCGCCTATTCGCCCTTCGGATCGGGCGGTTCGGCCAGCGTGATCGCCGGCGGCGTCACCAAAGTCACCGGCGCAATCAAAGCTCGCGCGGGAAGCCAAGGCGGCAATGGCGGCAGCATCGAGACCTCGGGCAATGTTCTGAACATCGGCGGCGCAACCATAGACGCCTCGGCGCCGGCGGGTCTTGCGGGCACCTGGCTGCTGGATCCCTACAGCCTGACGGTTGGCGGTGGTCCCGTCTCCACCGCCCCGCAGTCTCCCCCCGGCACCTGGACCTCGGACGCCAGCGGCGGGCTGGTCCTGAATACCGATATCAACAATGCCTTGAACGCTGGTACCAGCGTGGTGCTGCAAACCAGCGGCAGCCTGGGCGATGGCTTCGGCAATGGCGACATTACCGTTGGCGCCGCGATCCAGATGACGGGCCTCTCCAACGCCAGTCTTACATTAAAGGCCGCCGGCAGCATCGACATACTCCAAGGGATCAGCTCCACCGGCGGCGCGCTGGCGGTTACTTTGAACTCCAATACTTTGGGCGGCGGCGGCTATGTGAATATCGCTTCTGCTATCAGCACAAATGGCGGCGATTTGGTTATCGGCGGCGGCGCGAATCCGCTCAACACGGCGGCGGTCGGCACGGCGGCCCAGGTCGTTGGCGTCCTGGTCAATGGCGCCATCAACACCGCTGGTGGCGCCGTCACTCTCAACGGCATCGGCTATGGCGGCAGTGGCAATGGCAGTGCCAATATTGGAGTCATGGTTGCCGGCGCCATCAATGCCGGCGGCGGGGCGATCTCGATCACCGGCACCGGCGGCAATTCGAGTGGCGCCAACAATATCGGCATCAATCAGAACGGGACGATCACCACCACTGGCGTCGCAAGCATCACCCTGAATGGCACCGGCGGCGGCAGCGGCATGGGCGAAAGCGGCTATCAAACCACCGCCAATATCACTGCCGGCACCGGCAATATCTCCATCACGGGCGTGAGCAGCGCCGCCGCCACGGTCAACAGCACGCGAGGCGTCGGTCTTCTGGGCGGCACGGTATCCACTGCGGGTGCAGGCACCATCACTATTGCCGGCACGGCATTGGGCAATGGATCGGGCGCTTCCGCCATTAGCTCGAATGGCGTTGTCACGGCGGTCGACGGTCTGATCAGCCTCACCGGCATCAACAATTCCACCAGCACCGGCGCTGGCAACAACGGCGTCAATATCAACACCGCTGGCTCCGCTGTCCGCAGCACCGGCACCGGCGGCGTGAAGATCGTTGGTCAAGGCGGCGGCAGCGGCATAAGCACCGGTAACTCTGGCGTGACTGTGAACAATGGCGGCGTCGTTCAATCGACTGGGGGCGGCTCGATTTCCATTACCGGCACCGGCGGCGGCAATGGCGGCTCGGGCAGCAGCAATGCCGGCGTTACCGTCAGTGGGGCCATTTCCGGCAACGGGTCGATTTCCATCACCGGCACCGGCGGCGCTAGCAGCGGGACCAACAACTATGGCGTCAATGTCGCTGCGGCCATCACCGGTAGCGGTGGAGCGATTTCGATCGTCGGTACAGGCGGTGCTGGCAGCGGCAATTTCAATTACGGTATCAATCAGGGCGCCTTCGCCATCACCAACGCGGGCACCGGCAGCATCACCCTGAACGGCACCGGCGGTGGCACCGGCGCCAGCGAATATGGCTATTTGCTCTCTGGTGGCAGTATCGCCGCGGGGACTGGGAATATTTCCATCACCGGTCAGGGTGGCACCTCAGCAAATGACGGCGTCGGGGTCCTGTTGCATGGAACGGGGATATCCACCGCCGGCGCCGGCACCATTACCATCGCCGGCACGGCGACCGGCACTCTCACGGCGGCGCGAGAGGACGCCGCCGCGATCGACATGCCCAATATCACGGCGGTGGATGGGTTGATCAGCATCACCGGCATCAACAATTCCATCGGCGCTATCGACGGCAATTCGGGCGCCCATCTCACCACCAACGCTCGGGTCATCAGCACCGGCTTGGGCGGGGTGAGCGTGAACGGCGTGGGCGGTGGCTCCGGGGTGAGCTTCAACGATTACGGCGTGCAAATTAACGGCGGCAATACCATTCAATCGACCGGCGGCGGCGCCGTCACCATCACCGGCACTGGCGGCGACGGCGGCGGCTCGGGCGCCAGCAATTTCGGCGTTCTCATTTCCCATGTTGCCGCGACATCGCTCGCCGGCAGTGGCGGTGCGATTTCCATCACCGGCACCGGCGGCAATTCCAGCGGGCTTACCAATTATGGCGTCTTTCTGGATACGGCCATCAGCAATACCGGCGGCGGCAGCATCAGCTTGACCGGAACCGGCGGCGGCAGCGGAAACAGCGCTAACGGCATTTCGCTCGGAAATAGCACAGCCACAATTTCGAACACCGGCAGCGGCAATATCACGTTACTGGGGACCGCTACCGGCAGCGGTACCGCGGGCAACGGCGTCGGCATCAATTTCAACTCCGGTTCCGTTACCGCGGTGAACGGTCTGATCAGCGTCACTGGCAAAAGCAATTCCACTGGCACCGGCGGCGGAAATACCGGCGTCGGTCTCCCTGTGGCGAGCAACATCAAAAGCACCGGCACTGGCGGCATCACCATCGTCGGCTTCGGCGGCGGCACTGGCGCCGGCTCTAACAATTCCGGCGTCGTGCTAAGCGTCGCCAATGCCATTCAATCCACCGGCGGCGGCACCATTACCATCACCGGCACCGGTGGCGGCAATGGCGGGTCGGGCACCAACAACAATGGCATGAATGTGTTTGGAACCCTTGCCGGCAGCGGCGGAGCGATCTCCATCACGGGCACCGGCGGCAATAGCAGCGGCGCCAATAATGTCGGAATCAGCCAGACCGCTGTCATCAGCAACACAGGCGCCGGCAGCATCACCTTGAACGGCACTGGCGGCGGCAGTGGCAGCGGCGAGAACGGCTATCTAGCCAACGCCGGCATCACCGCCGGCACCGGAAACATCTCCATCACGGGTGTGTCCAGCGCCAACGCCACGATCAACAACAATCGAGGCGCCGGTCTTATGGGTGGCACGGTCTCCACGTCAGGCGCGGGCACCATCACGATTGTTGGCACGGCATTGGGCAGCGGATCTGGCGCCTCCGCCGTCAGCGTGAATGGCACTGTCACGGCGGTGGACGGCCTGATCAGCATTACCGGCACCGACAATTCCGTCAGCACCGGCAACGGCAATAACGGCGTCAATATCAACGGAGCCGCTGCTGTTGTCCGCAGCACCGGCACCGGAGGAATAACGATCACTGGTAAGGCCGGCGGCAGCGGCGCAAGCACCGGTAACTCCGGCGTGACCTGGAACACGGGCGGCGTCATCCAGTCTACGGGCGGCGGCGCGGTCACCATCATGGGTACGGGCGGCGACAATGGCGGATCAGGCGCCAACAATTATGGCGTTTTTGCCGGTCAATCCCTCAATGGCAGCGGCGGAGCGATCTCCATCACCGGAAGGGGCGGCAATTCCAGCGGCGGCATCAATACCGCCATCCTTCAGAGTTCTGGCACCGCGATCACCAACACCGGCACCGGCGGGATATTCCTGGTCGCGCTCGCCAATGGCAGCGCGCTGGGAGACCTTGGCTTGGAGTCGCTGGCGGCGGGTGCGGGACCGATCGTGCTGAACGCTCCGGGCAGCGTCAGCAGCAACGGCGCGGTGACGGGCGGCATCCTTAATCTGCTGGGTGCGGGCGGCAGCTTCACGCTTACCAATGCCGGCAATGCGGTGACCAGGATCGTCGCCAATACCGGTTCTGTGAACTACAGCCAGACCGGCGATCTGACGGTCGGCGCTGCCGGCGTGGGTGTCACCGCCAGCGGCACGGTCAAGCTTGTTTCCAATGGCGGCAATCTCACCATCGCCAACGGCACCGGCGTGACCGCCGGGGGAACCGGCAATGCCCTGATCCTGGAAGCAGGGGCCTCCACGCTTCAACCCAACGCCACCGGCGGCGATTTCATCAACAATGCTGGCGCTGCGGCGCTGAGCACACCCAATGGCTACTGGCTGGTCTATACCGGCAACCAGGTTGGCGCGGGAACGGTTGACGGTGGTTTGGCCTATACGGCGCAGTACGGCACCGACACCAGCTTTACGCCGGCTCCGTCCGCTAACTTCTTGTTCTTCCGTTACAACCCGCCACCCCCCACCGTTGACGTTACCGCGTCACTGACCGGCTCGGTGATCAAGACCTATGACGGGACCATGTTGGCCTATCTGGACGCCAGCAACTACCTCCTGACCGGCGTCAACCCTGCTGACCAGGGCAGCGTGGTCTTGACGGTGAATGGGACGCCCATTTCCTTGCCAACCCCTGGCCTGTTCAGCTCCAGAAATGTC
>Ga0070678_100000692_pt1 | contig 16660 bp, 16 predicted proteins | sample KBSM73metaG_FD_65647 | JGI IMG/M metagenome (GOLD analysis project Ga0070678, IMG submission 65647) | Miscanthus rhizosphere microbial communities from Kellogg Biological Station, Michigan, USA - KBS M7-3 metaG | ecosystem: Host-associated > Plants > Roots > Rhizosphere > Soil ...
TCCTGCTGCTCGACGCCGATGTGCGATCGACGGCTCTCGCGGTCGACATCCGGCTGCCGAAGAACCACGTGCTCGTCCACGACGCCGTCATCGCCACGTTTCCGAACCTCGCCGGCCGTGTGACGTTCCAGCAGGCGCGCCTCGAGGAGGTCGCGCTCGGCGTCGGCGACGTGATCATCTCGGCACATGCCTGCGGGGCGCTCTCCGATGCCGTGCTGAGTCGCGCCGCCGCGGTGGGCGCACGCGTCGCGCTGCTGCCGTGCTGTCACCTGACGAGGTGGCGCCCCGATCTCGTCGACCGCGCCGATCCTGCCGCACGCATCGACGAAGAGCGCGCCATGTGGCTCGTCGAGCGCGGCTACGACGTGATCGTCGATACGATCCCAGCAAGCGTCAGTGCAAAGAATCGCCTGCTGCTCGGGCGACCGCGCGCGGCGACGCCGTCGCAAGCGTGACGTTGGCCTAGGCGCGCTGATACTTCATGTACACGACCCGCCCGAGTCGACGCTCGGTGACGAGATCGAGCGGAATGCGGACGTCGCGCGGTAGCCACGGGTTGCCGCCGCCGACGATGATCGGGTGAACGAGCACGTGGAGCTCGTCGACGAGGTTCGCTGCGATCGCTGCTGCGGCGAGGTGAGGGCCACCCACGGTGATGTCGCGTTCGCTTGTCGCCTTGAGCTGGCGAATCTGGTCGGAATCGAACGCGCGTTCGATGCGCGTGCGCGAGGTGGCCGCGTGGGTCAGGGTGGACGAGAACACGATCTTGTCCGCACTGCGCCACAGCTGGGCGAACTCGCGTTCGAGCTCGAGGAGGCCCGGGGTGAATGGCCGGCCACCGGGCTCGAGGTGCGCCGTGTCCCAGACGGCCATCGTCTCGTAGAGGCGGCGGCCGTAGAGATAGGTGCCGATCGGCCGCAGGAGCTCGTTGAAGGTAGCGAACAGCTCCGCCGTCGGAACCGACCAGTCGAAGTTGCCGTCGCGCTCCGCGACGTAGCCGTCGAGTGACGTGTTCATCATGTAGATCAGCTTGGCCATCACGCTCCCGAGGTACTCGAATCAGATCGGCAGCTCGAGCCGGAACGCGGTGCCGTGGTCGCGACGCACGACGCGGAGCTCGCCGCCGTGGTTGAGCGCGATCCGCCGCGAGATCGTCAACCCGAGTCCGCTGCCCTCTCCCACCGGCTTGGTCGTGAAGAACGGGTCGAAGATGCGATCCTGGATGTTTGCTGGTACGCCGGGGCCGCTGTCTCCCACTTCGACCACTGCGAGCGCGCCGTCACGCCGCGCCGTGATCGAGATCCAGCCTCCGCGGCCGGCTGCGTAGGCCGCGTTGTCGAGCAGGTTGGCCAGGATCTGCTCGATGAGGGGCATCGCGCACGGAACCGGGCCCTCGAGCTCGATGGTCTCGCGGACCTCGACCTCGGCGAGCGCGCTCGCCAACATTCGGCGCGTGCGCGCGAGCATCGCGTGCAGGTCGGCGGGCTGTTTCTGGACGCGCTCGACGCGCGAATAGTCGAGGATATTCCTCGACCGCTCGCGGATCTCCGCTGCGGCTTCGAGCGCAACCTCGGACAACAAGGCGCCCGCGGAGTCGGGCTCGCGTTGGGCTGGTGGCAGCAGGTCGACGAGTGGCTTGATGGCGTTGACGAGGGCGTTGGCGGGATTCCGTATCTCGTGGGCCAGGCCAGCCGACAGCATCCCCATGGCAGCGAGCTTCTGACTCTCGTGCAACCGCAGCGCGAGCCTGCGAATAGCGAGCTGGTTGCGGATGCGAGCGAGCAGCTCGTCGGCCGAGAACGGTTTGACGATGTAATCGACCGCACCCGCGTCAAATCCAGCGAGCCGTTCGCCGAGCCCGGCGTGCGCGCTGACGATCAGGACCGGCGACAGGGTCGTTCCTTGCAGCTCGAGGAAGTGCCTGGTCAGCTCGATGCCGTTCATCTCCGGCATCTCGAGATCGGTCACCAGGAGGTCCGGCAGGTGCTCGCGCGCCATCTCGAGCGCAACCTTGCCGTTCGGCGCGGTCAGCACCAGATACCGCTCCGACAGCACCGTTGCGATTCGCAGCGACAGGCCCGGATCGTCCTCGGCGAGCAGGATCATGGCCTCCGCCGTTCCTCGTGACCGCGCGCGCTTCTCGGTCGCGGGCGCAGATGTCCCCATCGCCGAGAGCTCGTTGTGCACGATGGGCTGGCGCTCTTCGGACGGCAACACGGCGGACACAGCTTGGTGCCTCGGCAGCTGCACGACGAAGCTGGTCCCCGTCGGGTCGTCGTGGCGAATGACTTCGATCGATCCATGCTGGAGGTCGACGAGCTCTTTCGAGAGCGACAGCCCTATGCCGGTGCCGCGCACGCCTGTCGTGGCCGCACTTGCAGATCGCTCGAACCGGCCAAACAGCTTGGGAATGAAGTCTGCGTCGATCCCCGGCCCCGTGTCGCGCACGCGGATCGTCGCGCTGTCGGGCGCTGCTTCGAGCGTCACCGTGATCCGCCCTCCTGGCGGCGTGAACTTGACCGCGTTCGACACGAAGTTGCCAACGATCGTCTCGAGTGCGGCTTCGTCCATGCTCGCCGGGCATTGCGGGGGCCCGACGTAAACGATCTGGATCGCGCGCTGCTCGGCGGCCGAGCGCCAGCCTCGGGTCACGCGCTCGACCACGACCGCGACGTCGAGGGGGCCAGGGCGAACGCGGAGCTTGCCTTCGACGCCGGCCGCGAGCTGCAGCAGGCTGTTGACGAGGTGAAGCAGGCGGCGCGTGCTCCCTTTGACCTCGTCGAGGCTGTCCACGGTGCTCTTGCTCAGCCCCTCCCCCGACCGTTCGATTCCTTCAGCGGCGAGCAGGATCAGCGTGAGTGGTGTGCGGATCTCGTGGTTGATGTTCGCGAAGAATCGATCTCGCGCGGCCTTCGCTTCGCGGAGCTCGTCGAGGCTGAGCGCCAGCTGGGCATGCGCTTCGGCGAGCTGGGCCGTGCGCTCGATGACTTTCTGCTCGAGGTTCGCGCGATAGGCGATGACTTCTGCAAACGAGATCGCGTTGTCAATGCCGATGCAGATCGTCGGCAAGACGTAGTCCATCAGATCCGCGAGGTCTGCTTCGTTCTGATCTGCGCCGAAGTGGACCGTCAGCGCGCCGACCTCCACGCCGCGAGCGAACACGGGGAACAGCTGATGGTGGCCCGTGGCCAGCTGGCCGGCCTGTGACGCGCTGACCACGCGCAGATCATCGAACGTCGCGTTGACCGCGATCTCGGCGCCGGCGAGCCCGCCTAGCTCGACCAGATTCCTGACGATGCCCTCGCTGACCGCCTCGAGAGCGAGCTCGCCGTGAATCGATTGCATCACGCCATAGGCGGTCTGCATCCGACGCGCTTGCCGGACGAGCTCGCGCCACTCGGACGCATCGAGATCGACGTCGTCGGTCACCCTGATTTCGGCATCCGTTGACGGATCACTTCAACGCTCGGGACGATGTCGGCACCGGCCTGGGGAACCATCTTCTTGACCCAGACCGACATCTCCTCCGTGTTCTTGAAATACTTCGATGGCTGGGCCGGTGGGCGAACCATCGCATTGCCGGTGAGGATCGCCCTGACGAGGGTCGACCGGAACTGATTTCCCTCGATCACGGCCGCCGTGCACGCAAGGGTCCTACCCAGACGACTCACTCCGGTGATCGCGAGCCGGCGCGCGGGTCCGGCTGGAGGCGGAGAGCTCGGCTCGATCACGCAGATGTAAGCGCACTGTCCCGGACGTTCCTGCGTGAGCGCGAGGAGTCGCTCGTTGATCTCGCCAATGGCTGCTTCGGACAGCGGGCCGCGACAAACGACGATCAGCAGCGCGCCGGCGAGTAACCCCATCGCCCAGTCCTTGTCGGCCGTCAGAACATCCAGGTGTGGGATCTCTGGCGCCTCGGCCATTGGACGTCGCGATCATGCATGCGATGCAACCTCACGGCAAGTCGCGCGCGGAGTGCTTCAGCGGCCCCACCGCATCACGATGCTGGACCACGTCTCACCGAGACCACCGCTGAACGTCGTCACGATCGAGTCATCGCGAATCATCCCCTCGCGCGCACCCATGGCGAGGACGAACGGCACGTTGACGCTGTTCATGTTCGCGAAGCTCGGGAACGTGTTGAGTGTCTGCGCGCGATCCAGGCCGGCATACGCACAAGTTGCGTGCGCGAACCAGGCGGTGCACTGGTGCGGCGCATAGAAATCGACGCGCTGGCGATCGACCTCTGCCTTGCCGAGCGCATCCGTGACCGTCGCCCCTGCACGCTCGATGAGCGTCCGGATCATGTGTCGCGTGTGCTCGCGATCCAGGGAGTGCGTGGTGATCTCACCCAGCTCGAACCAGCGCCGCCCCGGCACACCCAGCACGAGCGCGTTGCAGTTGGTGCCATCCGCGTTGTGCACGGCGGAGAGGATTCCGCGACCCTCACGGACGCGTCCGATGACCGCGGCCGCCGCCCCATCGCCCCACCAGGCGGAATGTGGCTCCGCCGGGCCATGCACGCGTGTGATCGCGGACGAATGAACCGAAAGCACGTTGCGAGCCTGGCCGGACTCGATCAGCGCTTGTGCAAGAGAGAGGTGGAGTGCCAGCCCGTTGCACGCGCCCTGCGTGGCCAGCGCGATGCAACGCCGAGGGAGCTCCAGCAGGCGGTGCGTCACGCACGCGCCGTTGACCATCAGCTGGTCCGGTACCGGCGTCTGCGACAGGATCACGTCGATCTCGTCGACGCCGATCCCCGCTTGCTCGATCGCCTCGCGCGCCGCGTGCGCTTCCATCTCCGCGGCCAGCATGTCGTCCGCCATCACACGACGTTCGCGCGCACCGCGAAACGGATCGTCGGCGTACTGCTGGAGCGAAGCGAGTGTCTGTCGCATCGCCGGTGTCAACGTCTCGGACGCAGACACATCCGCCTGGGTCGCGCGATTCGCAAACCGATCCTGCCAGTCGGCAACCACGGCGGGCGACCACCACTCGTTCGTGCGTACGTGCGGCGGCACGTACGTGCCGAGACCAAGAATACCAACCGACATCTGCGTTCCTTAGACCACGACCGCCCCGACGCCGTCACGCGAAATAGAAGCCTCGAGCGAGCTCACCTCGACCGGTAGCCCGTCCTGGGGGGCGAGAAACGCGCCTCGACGGATCGGACGCACGGTACTCAGAGAGCAGCGCAGATCCACGTGGCTCAACACCGTCGCCACGATCGTCTTCACCTCGTGGATAGCGATCGCCATGCCGAGGCAGCGGCGATCTCCGCCACCGAACGGTGCGAACTGATACGGAGCGGGCTTCGCGGTGAGGAACCGATCCGGGACGAAGCGATCCGGATCCATGAAAATCTCAGGGCGGCGATGAAGCCGATGCATCGCGACGGTCACGAGCGCGCCCGCGGGGATGTCAAAACCGTGAATCTTCGTAGGTACCCGCGCGATCCGCGCACTGCCGTTGGGAATCGTCGAGTAGAACCGCAGCGACTCGCGCATCACCGCATCCAGGTAGACGAGCTCGTCGACGCGCCATTCGCCCGGCCTCAGGCGATCCGCGAGCTCGCGCCTGACGTTCGCCAGGACCTGCGGCCGCGAGACGATCGCGTAGAACAGCCAGCTCAACACCGCAGTCGTGATCTCGTGACCGGCAACCACGAGCGTGAGGATCTCGTCGCGAACCTCCGTGTCCGAGAGCGCCTGACCATCCTCGCCCGTCGCCTCCAGCAGGCTTCCCAGGAGATCGTCCTGTGGGGGAGCAGAACGCCGTCGTGCGATCTCCGCATATACCTCGCGATCGACGTTCTTGATGATCCGCTCGATGCGCCCCCAAGGACTCCAGGGGCCGAGGTCGACCTGAAGGCTCGGAAACATGAGCAGCTTGGATCCAACTGCCTTGTCCGCAAACGTGCCGATCGCCGCAAACAGCTCGCGTGACTCGTGCTGCCCGAAGATGGAGTGCACGATCGCGCGCCGGACGAGCTCGTGAAGCTCGTCGTGAAGGCGGATCCGGCCCCGGCGCACCCATTGCTCGACGGCGGTCGCACACAGCTCGCGGAGCAGATCGGACTGCGCGCGCATGTTGTCGCCGCGAAACTTGGGAACGAGCAGCTTTCGTCGTCTGCGATGCGCTGGACCGTCCAGCAGCAGCGACGACGAGGACCCGAGCAGCTTTCCGAACACGCTACGCTTCGCTTCGCCGGCAGCGAAGGTGTCGCTTCCCTCGGCATAGAGCTCGCGGACGTCGGCGGGATTGCACAGAAACACCCAGCCCTGCTTCGACAGGTTGAGCCGGAACACGTCACCGTACTGCTTCGCGCATGCGTCGATGACGCCGAGCGGGTCGCGCAGGTAGCGAACGCGTTGCAGCAGCGCCGGGGTGGAAGGTCCCGGAGGTAGCGACATCAGATACCCGCCGTCCTGGTCAGGAGCGAGCTCAAGTACTCCGTCGTATGGCGGTCAGCGCGCCACGCCGGCGCACGATCGATTGGTTTTCTCGCGCAGCCGGCCACGTAGTGTTTCGTCGCCGCAAGCCGCGCCACGAGGCCGACCGCGGCCTGATCGAAGCGGCTCTGGTCGATTCTCCCGGCGGCGAGATGCTGCCGCAGATACCAGAGGCAGTAGTCGGTGTGTGCGTCGCGGACGTCTCGGGTCACGTCGACGACGCGCACTTCCACGAAGCCAGCCGTCTGCAGTGCGCGAACGTAGTCGTCGACGCTCGTCACCTGGCTGTGACTCACCTGGGCTGTTGCGATGATGTCGGCCAGCAGGAGACGGCCTCCGGGGCGGAGCACCCGGAAACTCTCCTCGAAGAAGCGCTCGCGCGTGTTGAAGTGCATCGCGGCTTCGATCGAGATCACGTCATCGAAGCTCCCGGGCTGGAGCTCGAGTGACGTCGCGTTCATGTGGAGAAACGTTGCGGTCGGCACCAGCTGCCGGCATCTCTCGAGCTGGTCGTCCATGACATTGATGCCCGTGACGTGCTCGTAATCCCGGGCGAGCCGTCGCGCGACACCGCCGATGCCACAGCCCGCTTCCAGCACCGACGGGCCGCTTCGCGGTGCCATCGCGAGGACCAGCTCGACGAGGTTTTCACAGGCCGCGATGTGATCCGCGGTCTCCGCCGTCCAGTAGCCCCAGTTCAGGAAGTCCCCGTAGAAGCTCCGGCCGAAGATGCGATCACGTTCGGTCGTGATCTCCTTGTACAGATCGCTGACATCGGGTCCTGACATGGCTCCGGCACTTCCTACCAGAACCAGGTGCGTGAAGGCGGTCGAGGTCGCGGCCTATTTCCCGAAACGCCTCAGGTAAACAGCGAGTACGCCAGGAACGCCGCGACGCCGGAGGCCGCGAGCACGACCACGTGCGTGAGGAGGCCGGGCGCGTGCGGCTCGGCGGGGGCCGCTGGGTTGGCGCGGACCTCCGCGAGCTCCTGGCGCGCTGCCTCGAGCCGGCGCGCGCGCTCGGTGGCGGCGACCTGCTCGCGCTCGAGGCCGGCGATTTCGTCGATCAGGGCGTTTGCTCGGGCGGCGCCGGCGACGTCGTCATCGCGGTACATCAGAACTTGTATCCCTTCTTCGCGGCGACAGGCTTCGCGGTCTTCATCAGCTCGGTGCCCAGCGACGGGGCGTCGGTCGACTGATGCTTGGCCTCCTCCGCCGCGATGTAGGCGTTGCGGTCCGCCTCGAGCTTTGCGAGCTGCTTCTGGAGCGCCTCGCGCTCGGCCGTCTTGGCCGCGATGATCTGCTGCTTTTCCTGAAGTGACTTGCCCTGGAGCTCGCTGGGCAGCTCGGCATCCGGGGTATTCGCGAGGAAGTCGCCGTCGTTCTTGTTCGCGTCGACGATGTCCCACGACCGGTTGTCGTAGGCCTTCTTGCCCTTGAGCTGTGCACGCTCGAGCGCGACCTTCGGGCTCAGCTTGGCCGAGTCCTTGTCGGCCTTCTCCTGGCGCGCCACCGACGCCCGGCCGCTCGCGCCATACGCCACGTAGGTCGCGTTGATCTGCTGGCCGATCCGCAGGATGTCCGCATCCTGGGGCGCCGCGATGTATTGCGCGACCGAGTTCTGATCGATGGACATCAGATCCGATTTCGCGAGCTTCGCCGCGTTCTCCCAGGTGCCTTCCTTGGCACCGCAGAAGATCAGCTGGACGTTGATATCGTGCGCGGTCGCCGTCGCCATCGCGTGCGCCGCGGTCACGGGCCCCTGATCGAACTCTTCGTTGCCCGCCACATAGATGAAACGGAGCGCCGCGTCCTTGTTCCACGCGAGCTGCGTGGCCGCCGTCTCGATGACTTCGGGCACGTACTCCGAGCCGCCGTTCGTGAACAGGCCATTCAGCTTTTCGGACACCGTGTCGAGGTCGCCGGTGAATGGCAGCACCTGCTGGATGAAGCCAGACTCCTTCGACAGCGTGTCGTTGCCGTACTGGTAGAGCGCGAGCTCGATCTTCACCCCACGTGTCTTGCCGTTGACGACACGCGTCATCCGGCCCATCTGATCGACCATCGACCACAGCTGCGAGCGCGCCTGGTTGATCAGACCGTCCATGCTGGACGACGTATCGAGCAAGATCGCGATCTGCACCGTATCCACCTGCGAGTCACGCACGGGCTCGGCCGCGACTCGCTGCTGGACGACCGGTGGTTTCGCGTGGCCATGCGATGCCGCTGCATACGCGACGCCCATCGCACCGCCAAGCCCTGCCACCACCGCGAGACTGTATCGACGCAACCACCGTTTCATCGCGCTCTTGGTCATGCCCAAGTAGACGCGCGACGAGGCTCACTGATCTGTCAAGTTAGCGTAAGACCTCGAGACACCGCAGCGCGAACAAACCTTGGGAACGAATCCCCGGCGACTAGCGGCGCCGGCGGCGCAGCAGCACGAGGCCGACCGGGATCGAGGTGAGCAGGAACGACAGGTCACCGCCTGGGGCCTGACAGCAACCGCCACCGGTCGACGACGAACCACCGGTGGTGGTGGCGTCGCCGTTATTACCGCCATCCGCCGGGGGCGTGACACCGGCATCGATGGCGCCGTCGACGGCGGTCACCGCAACCGTCAGCGACTGCTTCAGCGAAGCAGCGGCGCTCATCGGATCGACGACTTCGAGCGTGACGTCGTAGCTGCCGGTCGCGCTGTACGTATGGACGGGGTTCTGATCGGTCGACGTCATTCCATCGCCGAAGTCCCAGTTGTAGTGGAGCGCGCTGGGCATCGACTCGAGGTCGGTGCTCGTGTTCGTGAACGTCACGACGAGATCTGCGCTGGTGAACGAGAACGCGGCCGTCGGCTCGGTGTTGACGGTGCGGTAGTTGTTGATCGCGCAGCGCATGCGATTGATCTGCTCGTTCGTGAACGTGGTCATGCACGCGTCTTGCGAGTAGTCCATGTAGTTCTCGATCGGCGCGTTCATGTTGTCGTTGCAGCCGTCGGCGACCGCGGCGCAGCCGTAGTTCGCGGACTTCTCGCGCACCGTGTCGGAGAGCAAGTCGCCGCTGGTGTAGGGCGCGTTCGCGTTGCCACAGCCGCTCTGGAACGTGTGGAACAGGCCGAGCCAGTGGCCGATCTCGTGCGTCGCCGAGGCACCGAGGTCGTAAGGCGTGTAGGCCGGGTTGTTACCGACACTCTGGTACGCGAGCACGACGCCATCGATGTTCGTGTTCGACGCGCTCTTCGTCCGGTCCCACGGGAATGTCGCGTAGCCGAGCAGCCCCTGAGCGTCGAGGTCGTTCGAATACAGGTTGAGATACCTGGATGAATCCCAGTGGAGCGCAGTCTTCATCGCGCTCGTACCGCTGTCACCCTCTTCGAAGTAGGTGTCGTTCGTCACGCGGTCGATACCCGTTGTCGGGTTGCCCTGCGGATCGAAGCGCGCGAGCACGAACTTGATGCTGGCGTTGTTGCCGGGTGCACCGTGCGTGTTTGCGATCGCCTGGTAGTCCTCGTTGAGGATCTGGATCTGGCTCTGGACCTGAGCGTCGGTGATGCTACCCGTGCCCTGGCTGTTCGACACGACGTGCATCACGACCTGGATGACGTAGGTCTTGCCGTCGAGGTACGCCTGGTTGATATGGGTCGCGGACGAGCTGCAATCGGTCGCAGCGACCGCAGCCGGAACGTCCAGCGTATCGATCGCCGGCGTGCCGCAGCGCCCGCCGCTGGCCTGCCACTCGGCCGACTCGAAGTACGCCTTTTGCGATGCGTAGGCGTGATCGCCCACCACGATCGTACCGTTGGACGAGTGGACGGGATGAAGCCGCGGCTCTGCGGAAGCAGCGCCCCCCAAGACGGCGACCAAGATGAGTGTGCGCACGACCGGACTATCTCGTCGGCGCGGTCCAGGACGCCCCATGCGGGTGCTAAGACCGCCTTACCATTGCGATGATTGTGAACCTCACCCACGGAGGGCCGACGCCCGCCGACGGCTACAATCCTGTCTCGACGTGACCACGCGCGATTACTCGACGATCTCGCCTTCGGCGCGCGGAGTGCTCGCGCTGCGGTCGCTCAGCCCCGAGCTCCCGTTTGCGAGCTTCGCGGCCGCCGAGGAGCTGTTCACCGAGGCAGGGTTCGCGATCACGCGTCGCGAGGGCGCGTCGCCGATCCGGCAGACGTGGATGCTGGAGCCCGGTTGACCGCTCGCCGGCCGTTCCCGACCGCGGTCATCCCGGTGGCCGTGTTCGTGCTCGTCGCGGCGTTCTACCTCGCGCAGTCGGCGCGCGTGCGCTTCCACTTCCCGCTCGACGACGCCTGGACCCACCAGGTCTACGCGCGGTCGCTCGCGAGTGGTCACGGCTTCGACTACAACGCGGGCCGTCCCGAGGCGGGCTCGACCAGCCCCTTGTGGGCGATCGCATCTGCGCCCGCGCACTGGCTGCCGAGCACCGACGCCATGGTGCTCGCGGTCAAGCTGCTCGGGCTCGCGTTCGCCGCCGCCGCGATCGCATTGTTCGCGTGGATCGTCGCCCGCGTCACCGGCTCGCGCGCGGCCGCGATCGTCGCGGCGACGCTGTTCGCGCTCGAGCCGCGGCTCCAGTTCTCGGCGCTCTCCGGCATGGAGACCACGCTGCTCGTGGCGCTGTGGCTCGGTGCCCTCGCCGCCTACCTGCGCGGGCCATTGTGGCTGTCGGCGCTGCTGGTCAGCCTGGCGCCGGTGTGTCGCCCCGAGGCCGCGTTGCTCCTGCCCGCGTGGATCGCCGGCGTCATGCTGCTGCCCCGCGAGCGGCGTCCGTCGGGCGCGCGGTGGGCGGCGCTCGCGCTGATCTGTGTGCCGTCACTCGCGTGGAGCAGCTACTGCAAGCTCGTCACCGGGCACTGGCTCCCCAACACGTTCTACGCGAAGGCGCAGCTGCGGGGCCTCGGCGTGGCCCTGCGCACGATGGTCGACGTGCTGACGCTGCACGGCTGGGCGACCACGCTCGCGTTCTGGGCCGGCCTCGCGGCGCTGATGATCGTGGGCAGCGCGCGCACGGAGCGTCGCACGCGGCTCACCGCGCTCGCCGGTCTCGTTGCGTTGCCCCTGACGTACGCGATCGGTGTGGCGGTCTCGCGCACGCTCTCCACCGACGGCTACTACTGGACCCGCTGGGAGGATCCGGCGAGCCTGCTGCTCACCGCTGCCGCGTGCGCGGGGCTTGCCGCCGCCGCGACCACCGCCGTGACCCGGGCACGCGCGCGCGACTGGACCACGCACACCGCTCGCGCGCAGGTCGCCGCCGGCGCGGTGGCGTTCGCGCTGCTCGTCCTCGCGATTCCGCCGCTCCTGCGCGACACGTTCGCGCTCCGGCTCAAGCTCGACAGCGATGCATACGTCATCGAGACCAACAACGAGGACGTCGGCCGCTGGCTCGCCGCGAATGCGCCGCCGGCCGCGGTGATCGGCCTCCAGGACGCGGGCGCGATCCGCTACTTCGACGATCGCGAGTCGCTCGACATCATCGGCCTCAACGATCACCGCATCGCGTTCGGCCAGATGTCGCTCGCGCAGTACCTCGGCGCGATCGAGTACTTCGTGGGCTATCCGTCCGTCGCGAAGCAGATCGGCCTCGAGACCCGGTTCGCCCCGGTCCATTCGTTCTCGGTTCCGTACGAGCGCTACACGATCTGTCCGTGCCCGACGCAGGTCGAGATGGTCATCTACCGCCGCCGGTAGCTCAGCAGCGCGCGAACTTCGAGAGCAGTACGAGGAACACGATCGGGCCGACGATCGCGATCCACGCCGGCGCGTCGTTGCCCGAGCGGCGCTCGTGCGCGTCCTCGTCGGCCGTCATCAGGGAGCGAATCAGGAAGTACATGAACAGCAGCGGCGTGACGATCACGCCGACGATCCCGAGCGTCGTGGGATGGCGGTCGGCGTCCTCTTGGCACGCGAGCGCGAACGCGACACCGAGCAGCACCGTGCGAACCAGATAGCGGCCGAGCTCGTGGCGCAGCAAGCGGCGCGTGGCGACTCGCTCGCGTCGATCGCGCAGCGCGGCTTCGCTGACCTCGCGGCCGAGCGTCGCGGCGATCGCACCGGCCTGCGCGACCAGCTTGGTCTCCAGGTGCACCGCGTTCTCGGCGCGGCAGTACGAGCACACCGCGAGCAGCTTGTCGGGCTCGATCGCGAGCGGGGCGCCGCACATACGGCAGGTCGACGCGGCGCCGGGGACCTTCGGCGGGCGGGCCGCGAGGGCGGCAAGGAGGTTCGCGCGGTCGGTCACGCGCCGGTTCGCGTAGACGCCGAGTGCCCGGGGTACGAATGCGAACAGGAACAGGATCGCGAAGATGATCACGACCGTGTACGAGAACGGCACGTCGTCGGCGCTGGCGTAGTGGAAGTGCCGCGCGATGAACGCATCGGCGCGGAGCCCCAGGACGACCGAGCCGATGCCCATCGGGACGCCGAACAGGACCATGAACGCAAACATGTTCTGGTCGAACATGCGCGCGAGCACCTTCACTGCCATGCTCGGCGGCCGGTCGAGCGCGCGCAGCACGTGCTCGGCGCGATCGCGGGCGGCGGCGTCGGCGATCCGCGCGCGATGGAGGTCGCGATAGGTGGCCGGGACGTCGTTCGCCGTGCCGCAGCTCGCGCACGTCACGGTGTCGGCATCTCCGAGCGTGAGCGGCGCATCGCACTTCTTGCAGTGCAGGACTTCGAGCGTCTCCACGAGCTCAGCCTCTCACGCGCGCGCCCGGCGGCCCACCTTCTGCATCGCGGACGGTCATGAGGCCGCTGATCCTGCTCGATTCGATCGAGACCTGTCTATCCCTCGATCCGTTGCGGCTCAGCATGTTTCGCCTCGGTCTGGCCGAGTCACACCTCGACCTGTGGTTCACGCGCGCCTTGCGCGACGCGTTCGCCCGCGAGGTCGTGGGGGAGTTCGTACCGTTCAACGATGTGCTGATCGATGCGCTCGAGGCACTGCTCATCTCGCGCGGCAAGGTTGCCGAACGCGCCGAATGCGAGGCGATCGTCGACGACTTCAGCGAGCTTCCGCCCTACCCCGATGTGCGACCTGCCCTCGAGCGGGCGCGGTCACAGGGACTTCGCGTCGCGGTCGTGATGAACGGCGGCGAGAAGGCGACGCGCAAGGCCTTCGATCGCGCCAACCTTGCCGGGCTCGTCGAGCGGTTCATCTCGGCCGACGAGATCGAGCACTACAAGCCTTCCCGCGACGTGTACCTGCACGCCGTGCGCGTGCTCGGCGTACGCCTGCATACGTGCGTGCTCGTCACGTCCCATCCGTGGGATGTGCGCGGTGCGCTGAGCGCGGGCCTAGGAGCAGCGTTCGTGCAGCGGCGCGAGGCGATCACGGCGGACCTCGCGAATGACCTGGTCGCGAGCCGGCCATCGCTCGAGTCGCTGTTCGCCGATCTCGAGCAGGTGACCGAGATCCGGCGCAGCGCCTAGATCATGTCGGGCAACAGGTGCGCGGCGAGCGCATTGTCGCGGGAGAGCGCCCGCACGGCCTCGACGTGCCGCGGATCGTGAGTCGCCTTGTAGCCGGCGTACTCGCCCCACACCCGGGCGTCATCGTGCTCGGGGTCGCGCTCGACCACGCGGCCGAACCACACCGCCGCGTCTGCGAACCGGCCGGCCTCGCCGAGCGTGCGCGCGCCTTCCATCAGCGCCGCGGTGTCCTCGGGATCGAGGTGCGAGGCCTCCTCGAACAGCGCGATCGCGGCGTCGGTCGCATTCGCGGCGCGGCAGACGCCGGCCTTCGCGCTGACGGTCTGCCAGGTGCGCGCGACGTCGATCGCGAGGTCGGCGACCCGGTGCGCATCGTCGAACCGCGCCTGCTTGCGATAGGCGAACACGCAGCGGACCAGGACGTCGAGATCGTGCGGATACGCGGCGACGAGGGCGTCCAGGTCGGGACACTCGCGCGCGAACGTCGCCCGCTCCTCGCCTTCGAGGATGACGCCCGGATGCGCGCCATGGACGATGTCGAGCCGCGCGATCGCATCGGTCGCCTTGGGCGGCGGCGGCTTGTGCGGCGCGGTTCTGGCGGCGGCCTTCTTTGGCGCGGCCTTCTTCGGCGCGGCCTTCTTCGGCGCGGCCTTCTTCGGCGCGGCCTTCTTCGGCGCAGCCTTCTTCTTGGCCGGAGCTGCCTTCTTCGGCGCGGCCTTCTTGTTGGCCGGAGCCGCCTTCTTCTTCGCAGGCTTCGCCGCGGACTTCTTCTTCTTCACCCTGGCCTTCGCCATGGTCCGAGCTTACCGCGACTACTCCGCAGCGTGCGCCGGTGCCAGCGTGCCATGGCCACCGCCCGCCACCATCGTGCGCGGATCGCGAAGGACCGGCTTGTACCGGGCGGCCTTCCAGTCGTAGTAGCTGTCGAGCCGGGCGAGCCACGGGTTGAACCCGACCGCATCGCGCTCGGCCTCGGCACGCGCCCGCGTCCAGCCCTCGTTGTACACGCGGTGCAGCGCGATCACGATGCCGGTGCGGTCCATGCCCTTCTTGCAGTGGACGTAGATCGGTCGCTTCGCCGGATCGGCGAGCACCTTGAGGATGTCGTTGACCTGGCGATCGTCCGGCTGCCAGAAGCCCGACATCGGCGTCGAGATCTGGTGGATCGATGCGGCCTTCGCCCACACCGACTCGAGCGCGATCTGGTTGTGGTCGTTCTCGAGGTTGAGGATCGTCTTGAAGCCCAGCTTCTGGAGCCGCTCCACGCCCGCCTGATCGAGGCGACCGCCGCGATAGATCCCCGGCGACACCTCGTAGAAGTCGGTCGACGGGTCGGTCGGATGAAAGAGCCTCGGCGTCTGACCGGAGCACGCCGTGACCACCACTGCGAGGATCGCTGCTGCGCGGAAGGACATCGTTGTAGAGGATGCGCACGTGCAGCCGATGCGCAATCTCACCTCACGGACGAGAACTTCGCTCGCCACGATTCTTGCGTGTCACCACGCGCATGAAGCTCGTAGCCTCCTTGATCGTCGCTCTCACGGCATCTGGGTACGCGGAGCCCGCCGTCACCGTGACGCCGCCGACCGCGCATCCCGGCGAGCCGGTGCTCGTCACCGTCACCGGGACCACCGCAACGCCTCACGGCAAGGCAGGCGGCCGGCCACTCACCTTCTTCGCGAGCACGCGCGGCTACCAGGCCGTGTTCGCCGTTCCGCTCCAGGTCGACGAGGATCACGTGCTCGTCGAGGTCGCCGGTGGCCCGCGGCCGATCTCGGTGCCGCTCGAGGACAAGACGTTCCCGGAGACGTCGCTCGTCGTCGAGGAGGAGCTCGCGAATCCCTCGCCGGAGGACGGCAAGATCATCGACGCCGACAACGCCGCGATCGCAGCCTCGTACGCGAAGGCAGCCGGCGAGCCGCAGTTCCACCACCCGTTCCGCCACCCGGCAGGGGCGGTGACGTCGAAGTTCGGCGAATGGCGCACCTTCAATGATGGTCATCGCGCGCAGCACCTCGGCCTCGATCTCGCGGCGCAGGAAGGCAGCAAGGTCGCCGCGGTGAACGACGGCACCGTCGTGCTCGTGCGCGAGACGTTTCTCGCCGGCAACGTCGTCGTGATCGCGCACGGCGGGGGGATCGCCTCGCTCTACTTCCATCTTCGGAAGCCGACCGTCGCCGAAGGTGATCACGTGCGCCAGGGCGAGCGCATCGGCCTCGCGGGTCACACCGGCCGCACCACCGGGCCGCACCTCCACGTCAGCATCCGCGTGGACGGTGGCCTGGTCGACCCGCAGGCGTTCTTCAAGCTGACGATCAGAGCCGCGACCTCGCGCGCCGTGTCACGAGCGCCCACTCAGCCAACCGGCATGCGTTCTGCAACTTCTTCTACGTAACAACTCGCAGAGGTTTCAGATGCGCAAATTGACGAAGATTGCTCTCCTCCTCGGTGCCCTCGCGATTCCCGCCTATGCGGATCCGCCGGTCAGCGGCGACGTCGGCGCGAGCACCGGCTCCGGCGCGGCCGAAGTTCATGGCGGCGTGAAGGTCGACGCGAACGGCGCGACCCATACCGTCAAGAAGGCGGGCCACAAGGTCGCGCACGGCACGAAGAAGGCCGTCAATGCGACCGGTGATGCCGTCGAGGACGGTGCGGACGCGGTCGGCGATGCCGCCAACAGCGCGGGCAACGCGGTCGGCGACGCCGCTCACACGGCCGCCAAGACGAAGGTCCACGCCGGCGTCCATGCGAA
>Ga0070678_100000697_pt1 | contig 16601 bp, 15 predicted proteins | sample KBSM73metaG_FD_65647 | JGI IMG/M metagenome (GOLD analysis project Ga0070678, IMG submission 65647) | Miscanthus rhizosphere microbial communities from Kellogg Biological Station, Michigan, USA - KBS M7-3 metaG | ecosystem: Host-associated > Plants > Roots > Rhizosphere > Soil ...
AGCGGCACGATCATCAGCGCGACGATGTTGATGATCTTGATCAGCGGGTTCACCGCGGGACCTGCCGTGTCCTTGTACGGATCGCCGACCGTGTCGCCCGTGACCGCCGCCTTGTGCGCATCCGAGCCCTTGCCGCCATGGTGACCGTCCTCGATGTACTTCTTCGCGTTGTCCCATGCGCCACCGCCGGTGGTCATCGAGATCGCGACAAAGAGCCCGGTGATGATCGTGCCCATCAGCAACCCGCCGAGCGCCTGCGGCCCGAGCACGAGGCCGACGACGACCGGCACCAGCACCGGCAACAGCGACGGCACGATCATTTCCTTGATCGCCGCCTTGGTCAGCATGTCGACCGCGACGCCGTATTCGGGCTTGCCGGTACCTTCCATGATCCCGGGAATGTCGCGGAACTGCCGCCGCACTTCGACGACGACTGCGCCTGCGGCGCGGCCGACGGCCTCCATCGCCATGGCGCCGAACAGAAACGGTATGAGGCCGCCGATAAAGAGCCCGATGATCACCATGTGATTCGAAAGATCGAAGCTCGTCGGAAGATTGGCGGTCTGCAGCGCGTGGGTGTAGTCCGCGAAGAGGACGAGAGCGGCCAGGCCGGCCGAGCCGATTGCGTAGCCCTTGGTCACGGCCTTGGTCGTGTTGCCGACGGCATCCAGCGGATCGGTGATCGCGCGCACCGAATCCGGCAGCTCCGCCATCTCGGCGATGCCGCCCGCGTTGTCGGTGATCGGGCCGTAGGCGTCGAGCGCAACGATGATGCCTGCCATCGACAGCATCGACGTCGCCGCGATCGCGATGCCGTACAGACCCGCCAGCCAGTACGACGCATAGATCGCCACGCAGACCGAGAGGACCGGCAGCGCCGTGGACTTCATCGACACGCCGATGCCGGCGATGATGTTCGTCGCGTGCCCTGTCGTCGACGCGGCGGCGACGTGCTTCACCGGCTTGAAGTCGGTGCCCGTGTAGTACTCCGTGATCACGACCATCGCGGCAGTGAGCAGCAGGCCGACGACGCCGGCGCCCCACAGGCGAGAGGTTGTCAGCAGAGGATCGGCCGCGCTGACGCCTGCCATCACCCAGTCGGTGATGAACCAGAAGCCGACGGCCGACAGCAGGCCGGCGACGATCAGACCGCGGTAGAGCGCGTTCATGATCTTGCCGCCAGGCCTCGCCTTGACGAAATAGCAGCCTACGATCGATGCGATGATCGAGAACCCGCCCAGGACCAGCGGGTAGGTCACCGCGGCCTCGGCGAACGACGGGATCAGCAGCGCGCCGAGCAGCATGGTCGCGACGATCGTGACGGCGTAGGTTTCGAACAGGTCGGCCGCCATGCCCGCGCAGTCGCCGACGTTGTCGCCCACGTTGTCCGCAATCACCGCCGGGTTGCGCGGGTCGTCTTCAGGGATGCCTGCTTCCACCTTGCCGACGAGGTCGGCGCCGACGTCCGCACCCTTGGTGAAGATGCCGCCGCCAAGCCGGGCGAAGATCGAGATCAGCGAGCCGCCGAAGGCAAGCCCTACCAATGGCTCGATGATGTGGTGAAGCCCTTCCTTCATCGGATTGGCTGTGCCGTGCGCCGAGCCCACCAGGAACCAGTAGAACCCCGCCACGCCCAGGAGACCGAGACCTACGACCAGCATCCCGGTGATTGCGCCGCCGCGGAACGCGACCGCGAGCGCTTCGTTCAATCCGGTTCGGGCGGCTTCCGCGGTACGCACGTTCGAGCGCACCGAGACGTTCATTCCGATGTAGCCCGTAAGGCCCGACAGGATCGCGCCGAGCGCGAAGCCGCCGGCGGTGGCCCCGCCCAGCGCCCACCAGATGATGATGAACAGAATGACCCCGACGATGCCGATCGTCATGTACTGCCGGTTGAGATAGGCCTTGGCGCCGGCCTGAATGGCGGCGGCGATTTCCTGCATCCGGGGGTTGCCCGCAGGTTTCGCGTTGATCCAGCTGATCGAGACGGCACCGTAGACGATGGCCGCCACCGCGCAGACGAGCGCGAAGATAAGTCCCGTGGACATGGCTTGCTTACTCCCAAAGAGTGGCGAATGGAGGACACCTGCCGCGATTTTTGAAGGACGCGGGCAGGCCGGCATGGATCGGGTCCGAAAGTACCGCCGGACCAAGGAGGGCCCTTCAAGTGCCAATGAGGGCCGCTTCCATCGACGCCCGCTTTAACGGGCCGGCGCCGCGGATGCCGAAAACACGCTATTTTGCCAGTTCGCGGTCCAAAAAGTCGAGCCGGTCCTGACCCCAGAACGGTTCGCCGCGATAGACGTACCACGGGGCACCGAACATTTGGTGCGCGATGGCCTCCTCGGTAAGCTCGTCATAGCGCTCGCCGATCTCGTTTTCGGCGGCGCGGCGGGCGAGCCCCGCTGCATCCAGACCGTGGGCTGTGGCGATCTCGCCCAGGGTCGCGGCCTCCGCGACATTCCGGTCCTCCGCCCAGATGGCGCGACCGATGCCGCCGGTCAATGCAAGCGCGTGATCCGCGCCGTGCTCGGCGGCCGCCAGTATCCACCGCGAGGCTAGATCGCCCGGTGCCGGAAAGTGCTTCGGCTGCGGGTTCAGGGGCACGCCGAGCAGCTTGGACCAGCGTGCGAGCTCGATCAGGCGATACGCCTGGCGCTGCGGCGCGCGCTGCTTGAGCGGCAATCCGCCCGAGACGCCAAAGACACGGCCGAGGTCGACCGGCTTGACGGCAACGTGCGCGCCATTCGCCTTCGCCATGGCGACGAAGCGTTCATGGCCGAGATACACATACGGCGACACCGGGGTGAAGTAGTAATCGACGGTCTTGTCCATGCAGTCCTGCTTCAGAGTTTCGGATTTGAAAGCTGGCGCGCGTGTTCACTTGAAAGCCATCAGTGGACAAACGCAATTGAGTCTTCGCGTACGCGGGGACGACGAATCGAGGCGTCGGCCCGGAGGCGGTGTACATGCCGTGCCCGACTCGTCGGGACTTGCCTCAGATCTTGAATTCGGTGTCGAGCTTCCTCGGCACCGCGACGTTCTTCAGGCGCACGTATCGGGGCAGCCCATTCTTGAACGGAGGCGGCGCTTCGCCGCGAATCAAAGGCTCAAGATAAGTGCGGCATTTGGCGGTGATACCAAACCCGTCCGCGGTGATGAAGCCGCGCGGCATCTTCTTCTCGGCGTTCGCGACCGCCGTCAGCGGCGCCTCGCCGATCTTCCAGCGGTAGGGCGCATCCGCCGTGCGCACGATCGCCGGCATCACGGCGTTGCGGCCCGCGAGCGCCATCTCGACCGCCGCCCGACCGACCGCGTACGACTGCTCGAGATCGGTTTTCGAGGCGAGATGCCGCGCGGCGCGCTGCAGGTAATCGGCCACGGCCCAGTGATATTTGTAGCCCAGCCGCTCCTTCGTCAATGCCGCAATCATCGGTCCGACGCCGCCCAGTTGCGCATGGCCGAACGCGTCGCGCGTGCCGGCCTCGGCCATCAGCTTGCCGTCGGCGTTGGTGAGGCCTTCGGAGACGCCGATGCAGCAATAGCCGTGGCGCTTGGTCTTCGCGTCGACGGCCGCCAGGAACTTGGGTTCGTCGAACGCGATCTCGGGAAACAGCAGCACCAATGGAATCGGCGTGGTCGCATCGTCGGCGAGGCCGACTGCCGCCGTGATCCAGCCCGCGTTGCGGCCCATCACTTCGAGCACGAAGACGCGGGTCGAGGTCCTGGCCATCGAGGCGACGTCGAAGGCGGCTTCGCGCATCGACGTCGCGACGTATTTCGCGACCGACCCGAAGCCGGGGCAGTTGTCGGTGACGGCAAGGTCGTTGTCGACGGTCTTCGGCACGTGAACGGCGATCAGCGGATAGCCCATGGTCGCCGCGATCTGCGAGACCTTGAGGCAGGTGTCGGCCGAATCGTTGCCGCCGTTGTAGAAGAAATAGCCGATGTCGTGCGCACGGAACACCGCGATCAGGCGCTCGTACTGCGCACGGCTTTCCTCCAGTCCCTTGAGCTTGTAGCGGCACGAGCCGAACGCGCCGGCCGGCGTGTGCTTCAGCGCCGCGATCGAGGTAGCGGACTCCTTGCTGGTGTCGATCAGGTCCTCGGTCAGCGCGCCGATGATGCCGTTGCGTCCTGCATAGACGCGGCCGATGCGGGTCTTGTGCTTGCGCGCGGTCTCGATGACGCCGGCGGCACTGGCGTTGATGACGGCGGTGACGCCGCCCGACTGGGCGTAGAACGCGTTGCGGCGAGAGACCGGCATGGCGTCAGGAGGCAAGCGCTGCCAGGGAGGCGGCGCGTACGGCGTCGACCGCGCCCACGCCGTCGACGCGACGATATTTCGGCGCGCGCGCGTCGCCCGTCGCGGCCCACTGTGCGTAGTAGGCGATCAGCGGCTCGGTTTGCGCGTGATAGACCGCGAGCCGGTTCAGGACGGTCTCTTCGCGATCGTCGTCGCGCTGGATCAGGTCTTCCCCGGTGGCGTCATCCTTGCCAGGAACCTTCGGCGGATTGAACTTGACATGGTACGTACGACCGGAAGCTACGTGCACGCGCCGCCCGCTCATCCGCTCGACGATTACCTCGTCCGGCACGTGGATCTCGAGCACGTAATCGATCGCGACATTCGCAGCCTTCATCGCGTCCGCCTGCGGAATTGTTCGCGGGAACCCGTCGAACAGATAGCCGCCGCCGCAATCGGGCGCCTGCAGCCGCTCCTTCACCAGAGCGATGATGATGTCGTCGGAAACGAGTGCGCCGCTGTCCATCACTTTTTTCGCTGCGACGCCGAGCGGCGTCCCGGCCTTGACCGCCGACCGGAGCATGTCGCCGGTCGAGATCTGCGGAATGCCGTAGGCATCCCGGATGAAGCCGGCCTGCGTCCCCTTGCCTGCGCCGGGCGGTCCAAGAAGTATGAGTCGCATCGTTATTGTCCGCCTTGGTGTTGTAGGGGGTTGTGACTGAAAACAAGAGCCGCGGCGAGATCGTGACGCAGGTGGCGAGCCTTCTGGGAATCACAACCGGCGTCTGGGCCGGTCTTGGGGTCGCTCGATCGACGTCGTGCGGCGTTGACCGCCGGATTCTCTCCGCTTCGAAGGGTTCCGGTCAATCCGAGCCGGCGTAAAGGGCCCGCACCCGCTCCAGGTCGGCAGGCGTGTCGACGCCTGGCGCAGGCGTGCCACCGGTGATGTCGACGACGATCCGGAACCCGTGCCACAGCGCGCGCAGTTGCTCCAGCACTTCGAACTGCTCGACCGGCGCAGGCGGGAGCGTCGGGAAACGGGCGAGGAATTCGACGCGATAGGCATAGAGCCCATAGTGACGATAAAGCGGCAGGCCGGGCGGCAGCGAGCACACCGGCGACCCGAAAGCCTCCCGCGCCCATGGGATGGTCGCGCGACTGAAGTAAAGAGCATAGTTGCGGTGGTCGAGCACCACCTTGACGACGTTCGGGTTGAAGGCCTCCTGCGGGTCGTCGATCGGATGGCACGCCGTCGCGATCGACGCGTCCGACGCCTCCGCGAGCACGTTCGCCATGCGCGCGATCAATGCGGGCTCGAGGAGCGGTTCGTCGCCTTGCACGTTGACGACGATCGCCTCCGGCGCGAATCCCAGCAGGCGCGCAGCCTCGGAAAGACGGTCGGTTCCTGTCGGGTGATCGTCGCGCGTCAGGACGGCCTCGACGCCATGGGCCCGCGCCGCGTCGATGACGCGCTGGTCGTCGGTCGCGACGACGACACGCGCGGCGCCGCTCGCCTGCGCGCGCTCCGCCACGCGCACCACCATCGGCTTGCCCGCGATGTCGGCGAGCGGCTTGCCGGGCAGGCGCGTCGACGCATACCGCGCAGGGATCAGGACATTGAACACGGCAGTCTCTTGAACGCAGGGATGGAATCGGGGGGACGCCGAGTGGATCGCCCTGCCGCGGCGGCGCGCATCAGGCGCCTGCCCGCCGTTGCCGATGCTCCAGTCAGGTCAACGTTTAAGGTCTTCCGCCTCTTCGGGCGAAAGCTTTCGCGCCTCTTCCTCGAGCATCACGGGAATGCCATCCTTTATCGGGTAGGCGAGCCGCGCCGACTTCGAGATCAATTCCTGCTTGTCGCGATCGTAGATCAGAGGACCCTTGGTAACCGGGCAGACGAGCATTTCGAGCAGCTTGGGATCCATGGGGACTCGCGATTGACGATGCTGCTGTTCGTGGTTGGTACGGGGGCGATCAGGTAGCCGCCACGTTTTTTTTGCAGGCCGCCAGCACGCGCCGGACCAGCGCCGGGTCGATGTGCGCCTGCACGGGAAGGCACCAGAAGCGGGAATCGGCGAGCGCGGCGCATTTTACCGCGTCCTTGGCCGTCATCAGTATCGCCGTCGCGCCCGGATAGTTCACGTCGCCTGCGCGAAAACGGTGATGATCCGGAAAAGCGTGTTCGATCGCGTCGATGCCCATTGCGCGAATCAGCGCAAAAAAACGCTCCGGATGACCGATGCCCGCGACGGCGTGCACGGTGCCCGGCGGCAACGCCGCAAATGCCGGGGTGACGCTCGGATCGGCAAGGTTGCGCCATGGCAACGGCTCGAGCGTCATCGTGCTGGCGTGCGCACTGGCTGGAGACGACGTCGAAGTGTCGGCGGCGACCAGCGTGACGACGGCGTCGGCTTCCGTCGCCCGCGCCACCGGCTCGCGCAAGGGCCCTGCAGGAATCAGCCAGCCGTTCCCGAATCCGCGCGCGCCGTCGACCACGACGATCTCGAACGTGCGGGCAAGCGCGTAATGCTGCAGTCCGTCATCGGCGATCACGACATCGACGCGCGGATTCGCCTGTAGCAGCGCACGCGCGGCATCCGCGCGCCGGTGTCCGATCCACACGGGAAACCCGCTTGCCGCGTGCAGCAGCGCCTCGTCGCCGACATCGCCGGGATCGTCACCCGGTACCACGGCGCGCGGGTTGACGTTGCGCCCCGCATAGCCCCGGCTGACGATGCCGGGGTGGAGCCCTTGCGCGGCCAGCGCGCCGGCGAGCGCAAGGGTGAGGGGCGTCTTGCCGGCGCCACCCACCGTGAGATTGCCGATGACCACCACGGGCACCGCCAGTTGCTGGCTCGGAAGGATGTGACAGCGATAGAGAAAGCGTCGCAGCGCAGTGACCGCGCGAAACACGAACGACAATGGCCAGAGGGCGATCGCGAGCGCCGTGGGCCGGGGTGAATACCACGTGGCGATCAGGCGGCGGGAAAGCGCTTCGGACAGATCCGGAACGACGACTGGAGTCGCTCCGGCGCACGCATCGCAGGGGATGCGGGATGCCACGAAAAATCGGCTACACGCCGCGCCAGAGTCGCGTCATTTCGACGCCGTCGACTGCGTCGCGAACGTGATGTGCACGAGCCCCGCGATCCGCGCGGCCTCCATCACGCGCACAACGGACTGATGCGTCGCCTGCGCGTCCGCGTTGATGATGACGACCGGCTCCTTGGCGTCGCCGGCCGCGCGCTTCAGCATGTCGGCCAGGGCCGCGGGCGTCGTGAACGTGAAGACGTTCTTGTCGAGGACATAGTGGCCCTGCGCGTCGATCCCGACGTTGATCTCCCGCGGACGCTGCTTCGACTGGTCGGCGTCGGCCTCCGGCAGCGTGATCTGCAGCTCGGAAAAGCGCTGATAGGTTGTCGTCACCATCAGGAAGATGAGGATGACGAGCAGAACGTCGATCAACGGAATGAAATTGATCTCGGGGTCTTCGCGCATGCGCTGGCCGCGCAGGTTCACGGTTGCGCCTTCATTTCATCAACCGTTGCGTTCACTTCTCGGCCTCCTTGCGCCATATTCGCAATGCCATCGATTGCGTGTCGGCCTCGGCAAGCTCGCACAGCGACGGCCCTGCGGGTCTTGGCTTCGCCCGCTGTGCTCACTTCTCGGCCTCCTTGTTCCGAAACCGCTCTGCCGTCGATTGCGTGTCGGCCTCGGCAAGCTCGCACAGCGACGGCCCTTCGGGTCTTGGCTTCGCCCGCTGTGCTCACTTGCGCTCCCCATGCGCGAAGTCGACGAGCTTGATGGCTTGCTGCTCCATCTCCACCACCAGTGCGTCGACCTGCGAGCGGAAATAGCGGTAGAAGATCATGCTGGGAATCGCGACGATCAGGCCCATCGCCGTGTTGTACAGCGCGATCGAGATTCCCTGCGCGAGCTGGATCGGATTCGACGCGCTCGAACCCTGCGAGCCGAAGATCTCGATCATGCCCACCACGGTGCCGAAGAGGCCCATCAGCGGCGCCATCGCGGCGATGGTTCCGAGCGTCGTCAGGAATCGCTCGAGGTCATGCGTGACCACGCGCCCCACTTCCTCGATCGCCTCCTTCATCACCGGACGCGGGCTTTTCACGTTGGCCAGGCCCGCCGCCAGGATCCGGCCGAGCGGGCCGTGCTTCGCGGTGCGCGCCAGGAGCTCGGGCGTTGCGCCATGGCTCCGATATTCGGCAAGGACGCGATCCACGAGGCCTTCTGGGGCGACGATACTCTGTCGAAGGGAGTAGAGCCGTTCGAAGATCAGCGCCAGCGCGACAATCGACGCGACGATAAGCGGCCAGATCGGCCAGCCCGCTGCTTGAATGATCGACCACACGGATGAACGCGCTCCGGTTCTATAGGGACTTTTGCACTGTAGCGTGCCGGTCACCCCGCACGCAACCTCGGCCACGCTTTGGCGAACGGGTCAGCCATCCCGGTCGTTGTTCTCGCGCCGCTTCGGCGACGGCTCGGCCACCGTCGCGCTGATAGCCGCCCCCGCGATGACGATCACCCAGCACAGGTGGATCCACAACAGGAAAACGGGCAGCGATGCCAGGGCGCCATAGATGAGCTGATACGTATGCACCTGCCCGAGGTAGAGCGCGAATCCGAACTTCGCGATTTCGAGGGCGATCGCCGCGGTGATGCCACCGGCGAGCGCAGGGCGCCACCGGACCTTTCGCGCCGGCACGACTTTGTACAACAGCGTAAGCCCGGAGGCCGCAAACAGCACGGGCAATGCGCGCAGCACGATGTCCGTGTCCGTCTTGCGGAGCGGCACTGCGGCGAGCGACTGCACCACGATCCAGGTGGTGAGCGAAATGCTGGCACCGAGCAGCACGGGGCCGGCGGTCAGCCCCACGAGGTAGACGACGATGCGGCGCGCGATGGGGCGTCCTCGCTGGATGCCCCAGATCTGGTTGATCTCGCGCTCGACGGTAGCGATTGCGAGCGCGGCGGTCACTGCGATCAGGGCGATCGATATGCCGGTCAGCCGCGCCGCCTGCTCGGCGAAGCCCAGCACGTATTGGTGGACCACCGACGATGTGCTCGAAGGCAGCATGTTCTTCAGCACGAAGCCTTCGAGTGCCGTGAGCCAGCTCTCGAATACCGGAAACTGCGCGACGAAGGCGAGCGCCACCGTGGCGAGCGGCACGATGGCGAGCAGCGTGGTGAACGAAAGGCTGCTTGCGGTGCGCGCGATGCCTACATCGCGCAGCCGCCGGACGAAGCGACGGACGAAGCGGAACGGATTCAAGGATGGCGTCGGGAAGCAAGGCCCGCGACAGGCAGATCGAGTCGCCGACAGCGGCGAGCGCAAATCGCCGAAAGCGGCGAGCGCACCTGCGGGCGCGGCGAATTATCGCAGATCGTCGCCGCCCGCCCTCTCCCGCCGGCAGGCGTAAGCTCGCCACCGCGGGGACTTTTGCACGCGTCTTCGTTCCGAAGGAACCGGCGCGAACGCGCGCGTCCTGTCTCGATCCGAGTGGAACCCAGGTTCAGACGTGACGGCGGGTGAGCCATCCGCCGGTGGTCAGGAAAACGCCGACCGACCACAGGACCGGCGCCAGCCCGAAGGTGCTGCCGAACGCGCCGAACATCAACGGCACGGCCACCGTCATCGCGTTGACAAGGCTCATTCGCACACCCGCGGCCTCGCCCATCCTCCCGGGCGGCGCGTGGCTGTGCAGTAGCGCCATCACCATCGGCTGACCGCTCCCGAGGCCCAGCCCCAGGCAGAACGACAGCGACATCAGCATCGCGACATTGCGGGAAAACGGAAATGCGATGAAGACCGCGCCGCCGATGAAGAGCGCCGTGGTCAGCACCTGATGGGCGGTGAGATGTCGCGAAATGATCGGCATGGTGAGCCGCACGAGGAACGTGGCCGCCGCGAACGACGCGAGGATGAGACCGATCCACGACGCCGACAGGCCGATCGAATCGCCGTAGATCGGAACGAAGATCCCGTGGATTTCCCACGCCATGGCGATAAGAGCATTGCTCAGGAACACGCGCCGCAGCTCCGGCTGCTTCAACAGGTCCAGCGCCCGCGACAGCGGCTGCGGCGCGTGGTTGGGGTGCGGGCCGGGAAGGGTGACGCGATTCAAAGCGAGGACGGTGACAGGGATCAGCGGCAGCACCATCAGCACCGCGAACGTCGCGCGAAATCCCGCATGGTCGATCACGAATCCAACGATCAGCGGTCCCACGATCGACGACACGGAGTATCCGAGCGCGAGCAGCCCGAAGTTGCGGACCCGCGCGTCGGGTCCGCCCATTTCGCCCGTCGCGTACTGCGCGGCGACCTGGAACGCCATGAACGACACGCCGATCAGCACCGCGACGGCGAACAGCGCGGGAGGCGCCGGATAGACGAACGCGATGAATGCGCCCAACGCGAGGCCGCTCGACCCGACGAGCATCGGGCGGCGCACGCCGATGCGGTCCGCCAGACGGCCGGCGGAAATCGCCAGCACCGCGGGGAGCGCGGCGTACAGCGCCATCAGCACGCCGACGGTCGCCGCATTCGCGCCTTCCGACAGTGCGGCCAGCGACACCGCGACGCGCGAGCCCGCGAGCACGATGTGGTTCGCGATGCCGAAGCCGATCAGGACGAGGAACGGAGACGGGCGCGCGCGCCCCATCATGGCGCAAGGCGACGGAGGGTCCACCCATGGTCGGCGCGCCCATACTCGATGCGATCATGCAGCCGCGAAGGCCGGCCTTGCCAAAACTCGAAACGGTCCGGAACCAGCCGGTAACCGCCCCAGTGTGGCGGCCGCGGCATCGGCGCGTTGTCGGGATAACGCGCGGCGACAGCAGCGAATCGTGCTTCGAGATCGGCGCGGGCGGCGAGAGGCGCACTCTGGGGAGACGCCCACGCGCCCAGGCGCGACAGGCGCGGCCGGCTGGCGAAATAGCGGTCCGACAGCGCAGCCTCGACACGCTCGGTCGTGCCTTCGACCCTGACCTGACGCTCGAGCTCCATCCACAGGAACGTGAGCGCGGCGTGCGGATCCCGCGCCAGCTCGCGGCCCTTGCGGCTGTCGTAGTTCGTGAAGAACACGAGCCCGCGCGCGTCGACCTGCTTGAGGAGCACGATGCGCGCGGCCGGTCGGCCATCTTCGCCGATCGTCGCGAGCGTCATCGCGTTGGGCTCGGGCAGGCGCGCGGCGACCGCTTCGTCGAACCAGCGGGCGAATTGGCGCATGGGATCGCGGTCGACATCGTGCTCGTCGAGTGCGGCACGCTGGTAGTCGACGCGGAGCGCCGCGGGATCGGTCTCGGGGGACGACATCGGTGGGCGCCGGGCACGCAAAGGGACGCGAATCCGGCAGATGCGGCATTTTAGCAAGGGAGCGCAGGGACGCGCCTGCGAAGCGAAGCCCCGCCGCCTTGGCGGGTCACGCGGGCCGTGACGCTGCGTGCGGCGTCAAGCCGATCCGAGGACCTCGACTCAAGGGACGCCTCGTCGCAATTGCATGCATGCCCAAAGCACGCGTGTTCGGATGCTGCGCCGATGGTTGCAACAAGCGGTCTTCCGCTATGAAAATTCCCCTCGCACGCCGATACTACGCCGCGAAAATGCGGTATAGTCGCCGCCGATGGAGCGAGGTACCCCTGACAGGAGGGTTCGCTTCAGCTACGTACGCTAGGGCGTTGTCCGTTCGCATCAACTGACAGGAAGGAGAACCATGGCTACTGCCAAGAAAGCTGCCAAGAAGCCCGCCGCAAAGAAAACCGCTGCGAAAAAGCCGGCCGCAAAGAAATCCGCCGCGAAGAAAGCCCCCGCAAAAAAGGCCCCCGCAAAAAAGGCCCCCGCAAAAAAGGTCGCCGCCAAGAAACCCGCCGCGAAGCGCAAGCCCAATGCCGCGTTCATGAAGGCAATGACGCCGTCGTCGACGCTCGCCGCAGTGGTCGGAGCCATTCCGCTGCCGCGCACCGAAGTAACCAAGAAAATCTGGGACTACATCAAGAAGAACAAGCTGCAGGACGCCGTCAACAAGCGTCTGATCAATGCAGACGACAAGCTCAAGGCCGTCTTCGGCGGCAAGGGCAAGGTATCGATGTTCGAGATGACGAAGCTGGTCTCAAACCATCTCAAGTAACGCGATTCTTATCCGCGCCAACGGCCGGCGACGCGTCATCTGCGTCCCGGCCGTTTTGTTTTGGCACGTGGGATAACGCTCGCCGGCACCGCAATCACGGCTTTCGCGCCGGCCAGTCATCCTCGTCCTCGAGAATGCGAATGACGCGCGTGCGCTTGCCGCCGGCGTATTTTTCCATCTGCACGAGAACCGGATAGCGCTCCGCCAGCGCGGCGCGCGCGGCATTCTCGTCATCGAACACCAGCACCTTGCCGTCCGTCCCGCGGACGTCGCTCCAGATGCCGGTATCGTCCTGAACCTCGATCTTGAACTGCATGCGAAAGCTCCCGTGAGCGCGACGACGTGTCGCAACGAAATGAGAGTGCGACCGTGCGACGCCGATCAGGCGCGCGTTCCCTGCAATGCAGCGATGCGCTCCTCGATCGGCGGATGCGAGGCCAGCAACGCCATCAGGCCGGTGCGGCCGCCCGCAATGCCCGACGCGGCGAGCGACGCGGGCAGATCGCCCTGCTGCACGCCACCCAGCCGTGCGAGCGCCCGGATCATCGGCTGCGGTGTGCCGAGATACTTGGCAGAGCCCGCGTCAGCACGGAATTCGCGGCGCCGTGAAAAGTAGGCCACGATGATCGACGCCAGAATACCGAACACGATCTCGCAGACCAGCACCGTGATGTAGTACCCCGGCCCTACGCCGCGCTCAGTCCGGAACACCGTGCGGTCTATCGCGTATCCGACGATGCGCGCGAGAAAGATCACGAACGTATTGACGACGCCCTGGATCAGCGTGAGCGTGACCATGTCGCCGTTGGCGACGTGCGCGAGCTCATGCCCGAGGACCGCCTCGACCTCCTCCCGGTTCATCGACTGCAGGAGACCGGTCGACACCGCGACGAGGGCGGAGTTCTTGAATGCACCTGTCGCAAACGCGTTCGCGTCGCCCTCGTAGATCGCGACCTCCGGCATCCGGACGCCTGCCTTGTCCGCAAGCTTGCGCACGGTGTCGAAGAGCCACGCTTCGGCGTCGTTGCGTGGTTGGTCGATCACCTGCGCGCCGGTCGACCACTTCGCCATGGTCTTCGACATCAGCAGCGAAATGATTGCGCCCGTGAAGCCGACCACGAACGAGAACACCAGCAGCGAAGGGACGTCGATGCCATTCGCCTGAACGATGCGGTCGAGCCCCAGCACGCGGAGGACGACCGACAGCACCAGGACGACGGCAAGGTTGGTGACGAGGAAAAGAATGATCCGCTTCATGACTGGCCCCCGTGGTTTGAATCGCTCGCATCTTAGCGCGACGCTCGTCGGATGCAACGGACCGCGTCGGTGCTGGACGATGTCTTGCGGGCGTCGCGCAGAAGTCTCGCAGGCCGAGTCTGCCCAATCCGGAATCGCCCGAACGGCGATGGGATTTATGTGCGGCGTTACCGGGAAAGAAACCCGCTACGTGGGACGCGCCCGCCACAAAGGCAGGAGCGTTTGTCAACCCAGGGTGCCCTTGGACCAGGAATCCCGCAGCGTGACGGCGCGATTGAATACGGGGTGGCGCGCATCGTGATCGACGATGTCCGCGACGAAATAGCCGTGGCGCTCGAATTGCACGCGCTCCTCCGGCGCCGCCCCGACGAGCGCGGGCTCGACGAGTGCGGTGATCACGCGCTTCGATTCCGGATTGAGATCGTCCAGGTAGTCGCGCTCGGCCGATTCCGCGTCATCGTCGTCATCGCCCGCGACGATGGTGGCGTGCGGAAGCGCAAGGACCTCGGTGTCGCCGCGGCCGGATGGATTCTTGGCGCCCGGAAAAGGCACGGCGAACAGCCGATCGTAGAGACGCACTTCGGCGGGGACGGCATGTGCGACCGCGAGCCAATGAATGTTGCCTTTCACCTTGCGCACGTCCGCACCCGACGTGCCGCTGCGGGTCGCCTTGTCGTACGTGCAGTGAATGACGGTCACGTCCCCGTGCGCGTCTTTCTCGACACCGATGCAGCGCACGATGTACGCGTAGCGGAGGCGCACTTCGCCGCCGGGTGAGAGCCGGAAATAGCCTTTGGGTGGCGACTCGTTGAAGTCGTCGCGCTCGATCCACAGCTCGCGCGCGAATGGCAATGCGCGACGGCCGAGCTCCGGCTTCTGCGGATGATTGGGCGCCAGGATGTCTTCCTCGACATCGGCGGGATAGTTGTCGATGACGAGCTTGACCGGATCGAGCACCGCGATGCGGCGAAGGGCGCGCGCGTTCAAATCCTCGCGCATCGCGTCCTCCAGCACGCTCATGTCGATCCAGGAATCGGATTTCGAGACTCCAATGCGCTCGGCGAACAGCTGGAATCCTTCGGGGGTGAAGCCGCGGCGGCGGGCGCCGACCAGCGTCGGCATCCGCGGATCGTCCCAGCCGTCGACGAACTTCTTCTCGACCATCTCGATCAGCTTGCGCTTCGACAGCACCACGTAGGTCAGGTTGAGGCGCGCGAACTCGTATTGCTGCGGCAGCGGTCGCTCGAGCTCCGCCCCGTCGGCGAGCTTTTCGATCACCCACTCGTATAGCGGTCGGTGGTCCTGGAACTCCAGCGTGCAAATGGAATGCGTGATGCGCTCGAGGGCGTCCGAGATCGCGTGGGTATAGTCGTAGAGCGGATAGATGCACCATGCATCGCCCGTGCGATGGTGCCGCGCGTGGCGGATGCGATAGATCGCCGGATCGCGCATGTTGACGTTCGGGCTTGCCATGTCGATCTTGAGCCGCAGCACGTGAGCGCCGTCCGGAAACGCGCCTGCGCGCATCTGGCGCAATAGCCCGAGATTCTCCGCCGGGGTGCGATCACGATACGGACTGTTGATCCCGGGCTCGGTCAGCGTGCCGCGCGTCGCCCGCATTTCCTCGACCGTCTGGCTGTCGACGTAGGCGAGGCCCTGCGTCACGAACCATTCGGCGAACGCATAGAGCGCACCGTAATAATCCGAGGCATGAAATCGATGCGAGCCCCAGTCGTACCCGAGCCAGCGCACGGTGTCGGCGATCGAATCTTCGTATTCGACATCTTCCTTGAGCGGGTTGGTGTCGTCGAAGCGCAGATGGCAGACGCCGCCATTCTCGGCGGCGAGTCCGAAATTCAGGATGATCGACTTCGCGTGACCGTAATGCAGGTAGCCGTTGGGCTCGGGCGGGAATCGCGTGACCACGCGGCCGCCGTATTTGCCGGTCCGGTTGTCGTCCGCGATGATCGTGCGCAGGAAGTTGGAGCCTTGCGGATCGCGCGCGGCACCGTCTTTCGCGCGTACATGCGCGTCCGGTGCGCGCGGGCCGGCGGTGGGCGTCGCGCCGTCCGCGACACGCTCGGCTTCGGATTGCGCCGCATGCGGCGCTGCAGCATTCATTGCGGTTTGTTCATGAACAAAGAGACGGTCGATCATTCTACCCGCAGCACGGACTTCGCTTTCGGGCGGACTTACCCCGCAGTTCGGGGCACCCCTTGGAAAACCGCGCCAGGCAACGGTTTGCGCGTCCATGCCCGCTTAACGCGGACGACGTTGTCCACAAATCCTGTGGATGGCAGTGTGCATATCTTGTACATTGATTCGCTAAGTAACGCGCGCGCCTTTGAAAAGGTTGCAATGCTCAAAAACGCGCCGGCACTTTATTCTTGGCGATCAGCCACTTGGGCTAGTTTATCGCCTGTCCTCCCCGTACGCGACCCTGACGTTTTCGACAGGTTGATGACAGGTTCGTGACACTTGCATGCGGGTTGCCGTCCAGGACAAACATGTCTTTGACTTGACTATGTCGAACGTGGCAACGTCCCGATTCCCCTCCATACCGACCGCATGAACGATTCATCGTCCGTCCCGCCGGGCCCTGCGCGAAGCGGCGTTGGTCCGCTCACGCCTCCGCCGGTGCTGCCCGTTTCCCTGCTGGTTTCGTCCGCGCGCCTTCTGCTCGAGCGTCATCTGGGTCTCGCGTGGGTGGCGGGAGAGATCTCCGGCTTCACCCGCGCCGCCTCCGGCCACGTCTATTTCACGCTCAAGGATGCCGCGGCGCAGGTGCGATGCGTGATGTTCCGGTTGCGGGCGCAGTCCCTCGCCTTTCCCCTGAAGGACGGGATGGCAGTCGAGGTTCGTGCGGTACCCACCATCTACGAGCCCAAGGGCGAGCTGCAGCTCACCGTCGACGCGGTCCGGCTCGCCGGGATGGGGGCGCTCTACGA
>Ga0070678_100000699_pt1 | contig 16596 bp, 15 predicted proteins | sample KBSM73metaG_FD_65647 | JGI IMG/M metagenome (GOLD analysis project Ga0070678, IMG submission 65647) | Miscanthus rhizosphere microbial communities from Kellogg Biological Station, Michigan, USA - KBS M7-3 metaG | ecosystem: Host-associated > Plants > Roots > Rhizosphere > Soil ...
GTCAGGAAGATGATCGGGACGAAGCTCGTGCGCGGGCGGGCGCGGATGAAGCGAGCGGTCTCGTAACCGTCCATCCCGGGCATCTGGACGTCGAGCAGCACGAGCGAGTAGTCCGACTCGAGCAGCCGCTTGAGCGCCTCCTCGCCGGACTGGGCCGTGACGATCATCGCGCCGAGCCCCTGCAGCGCGGCCTCGGCGGCGAGCAGGTTCTCAGGACGGTCGTCGACGATCAGGATTCGGTGCCGGATCTTGATCGGCCTCGTGATCAGGTCCTCTTCCTGAAGGGGTGGGACGCTGGCCAGGTTCGCCATCAGAGTGGTGCTTACCGATGGCAGTTTCGTGCCACTCCGATCTCCCGCAGGCCCGCGGAACCACGTCGCTACGGGAGCCTACGCTGTGGCGGACGCGCTCGGCGCGCGCGGACGTCGCGCCCGGGAGTCGGCTCTAACGCAGCTCGCGAACGCCGGTGTGCAATTTTCGTCGAAGCAGGTTCCGCAGCGTCGAGCCGTCCTCGTAGCCCACGGCCGTCGCGATCGCGTCGACGCTGTCCTTGCTGACGCGCAACAGATGCACCGCGCGCTCGAGCCGCAGGTCCTGGACGAACCCGATCGGCGGCTTGCCGAGCACGGCGCGGACGCGGCGCTGCAGCGTGCGCTCGCTCGCGCCGATCGCGCGGGCCGCCCTCGCGAGCTCGAACGGCTCGCCGAGCCGCGCGCGCACCCAGCGCTCGAACTTCTTGACCACCTCGTCGTCGTGCGCGACCTGCGACGGCGCGACGAACGGCGCCTGCGACGGGCGGTCGTCGATCAGCAGGTAACGAGCGACGGTCGCCGCGAGGTCCGGACTGCGTTCGCGGATCACGGCGAGCGCGAGGTCGATGTGCGCGAGCGCGGCGCCGGCGGTGACGACATCCTTGTCGGCGACCAGCATCGCGGCCTCGTCGAGCTCGACCGCCGGGAATGCCTGGCGGAACGTCGGGCCGAGCCACCAGGTCGTCGTCGCGCGGTGGCCGTCGAGCACGCCGGCGCGGCCGAGCACGAACGTGCCGGTACATGCGGCGGCGACGCGCGCGCGTCGGGCGTAGCGCTGCACCGTCTCGACGAGCGCGAGGACCTCCGGCCGATCGAGTGCGGCGAGGATCGTGCCCGGGTGCTTGCAGGCGAGCGCGGGGACGAGCGCGAGGTCGGTGCGAGCGGGAAGGGCAGCGACCGGCACGGTGAGGCCGTGGTGCGTGCGTACGCGGGAGCGCGGCGAGGCCACGGTGACCTCGAACCGGCGCTCCCCACCGAGCTCGTTCGCGGTCTCGAACGTATCGAGCAGCGAGCACAGGCCGGTGTCGAACACGTCATCGACCACGAGCACGCAAATCCGCATGGCGTAATTGATACCATTGTTGTCGTTCCCGCCACTACTCGGAGTGGCCCTCCCGGCGCACAGTGGCTTCACCATGAAACACGCAATCGTCGCACTGCTCGAAGCCAGGCCCGGTAAAGAGAACGAGCTCGCGGAGCTCCTGACCGGCGCGCGCGCGCTCGCCGTCGAGGAGAAATTCACCCGAACCTGGTACGCGTGGCGCACCGGCCCGCGCAGCTTCGGAATCTTCGACACCTTCGATGACGAGGCCGGGCGCAAGGCGCACCTCGAAGGCCGGATCGCCAAGGCCCTGATGGGCAAGGCGGACGAGCTGCTCGCCTCGCCACCGGACCTCCGGATGGCAGACGTGCTCGCCGCGAAGTGAGTATCGTCGGGGTGTGATCCGTCCTGCGAAGCCCGCCCTGCGCGCCGCGCTCCTCGAGCGCCTCGAGCACGAGCTCGCGACCGCGCGGGAGGCGCACGCCGCGGCGATCGAAGGCGCCACGCACGAGGAGGCGCGGCCCGAGAACGACAAGGACACGCGCGGGCTCGAGCAGTCCTACCTCGCGCGTGGCCTCGCGCAGCGGGTCGCCGAGCTCGACGCCGCGGTCGCCGCGGTGGGCAAGATGACGCTCGCTGCCGGCGAGGTCGTCGCGATCGGCGCGCTCGTCACCGTGGAGGAGGACGATGCCGAGCGTCGGTTCTTTGTCGCGCCGAGCGGCGGCGGACTCGAGCTCGGCGGTGGAATCGCCGTCGTCACGCCGAGCTCGCCGATCGGTCGCGCGCTGCTCGGCCGGCGCGTCGATGACGAGTGCGAGGTCCAGGCCGGCGCTCGCAAGCGGATATTCGTGATCGCGTCGATCAGCTAGGCGGGTGGCGTCTAGGCAGTCGGTCGCCACGCGTCGCGCAGCCCGCCGAGGAACGCTGCAGCCCAGCTGTGCGGCGTGGTCTCGGCGACGGCGGTCGCGAGCAGCTCGTGGCGGCGCTTGCGCTCGGCCAGCGGCATGCGCAGGGCGAGATCGAGATCCGCGGCGAGGCCGTCGGCGTGATACGGGTTCGTCAGCACGGCGTGGCGGAGCTCGGCGGCGGCGCCGGCGAACTTCGACAGCACGAGCACCCCGGGCGACTCCGCGCGCTGCGCCGCGACGAACTCCTTGGCGACGAGGTTCAAGCCGTCCCGCAGCGGCGTCACGAGCGCGATGTCGGCCAGCCGGTAGAGCTGGGCGAGCATGTGGTGATCGAACGACCGGTAGAGGTAACGCACCGGCACCCAGTCGGCCTCGCCGAACCGGCCGTTGATGCGGCCGACCAGCTTCTCGACGATGATCCGCAGCTCGGCATATTCGGGGACTTCCTCGCGCGACGGCACCGAGACCTGGACCAGGCTGATCTGTCGTCGCCACTCCGGGTAGTGCTCGAGCAGCGTCTCGAACGCGCGCAGCCGCTCGGGGATCCCCTTCGCATAGTCGAGGCGATCGACGCCGAGGATCATCCGGCGCGCTCCGAGCGCCGCGCGCAGCCCCGCGACCTCGGGGTCGACACCATCCTCGTCAGCCTTGAACGCGAGCGGATCGATGCCGATCGGCATGACGCCGATCTGCGGCATGCGAGGAGCTTCGCGCGAGCAGGCGCGGAAGTTGTCGGCCCACTGTTCGGTGTGGAATCCGATGAAGTCGAAGTCGCGCATCGCGGCCAGCACCTGCTGGGCCCACGGCAGCGTGTCGAAGACATCCGGCTGCGGGAACGGCACGTGGATGAAGAGCCCGATCGGTCCGCGGTAGCCGCGTTCGCGGGCGGCGCGCGCCACGAGCAGCAGGTGATAGTCGTGGACCCAGATGACGCCGTTGTGGCTCACCAGCTCCAGCGCATGGCGCGCGAACACGTCGTTGACCTTGACGTAGCTCCGCCAGTCCTCGTCGCGGTACTGCACCCGGCTCGGAAAGCCGTGCAGCAACGGCCACAGCGCGCGGTTGCAGAAGCCGCTGTAGAAGCGCTCGCGATGGCCCGCCGGCAGATCGAACGACGCGCGCACCGGGTGCGCCTCGCTGTCGATCGTGAGCGCTGCGGCGTGCTCGGCCTCGTCGCCGCTCCAGCCGAGCCACACGCCGTCGAACGTGCGCAGTGCGGGCTCGAGCGCGGAGACGAGACCGCCGACCTGGCGGTGGCGTCCGGTGACGCGCGCCGGCATGCGGTTCGACACCACGACGAGGCGCGCCCGCGCCGCACGTGATCTTGTATCCCCTGCGCGCATCGAATTGCTATGTGTTCAAACCTTATCTAACAACGCAACGCGATTGCAATGGGGGAATTTTGGTACATGCGCCCGGCCGACGACAAACCTGGCTTCAACCTTGCTCATGTGCGCACCGATGTTGACGCTGGACGAGCTGCTTTCTGATCCGTTGCTGCAGGTGTGGGACGCTGATCGCGTTGTAACTGCTCTGACTCTGGCGCTGAAACGGCGTCGCGAGGCCGAGGTCCAGCGCTGGTTCTACTTCACTGGCCGCGCATGAAGCGTGCGCACGCGCGCAGCGTGCGATCCTGACAGCGGCGCGGTAGCGTGCCGCCTATGCCGGCCGTGATCGACCCCTGGCTGTTCGCGACGCCGCCGGCGCGGCCGCGCCATCCGCAGGTCGCGCTGTTCGCGTTCGGCACCGGCCCCTTGCGCGGCGATGTCGAGCTGTCGATGCAGCGCTTCGGCGCACCGTCGCGCGAGGCGCTCGCGGCGGTGGGCGTGCAGACGGTCGCGCGCGCGCAGGACCCGGGGTGGTTCGATGCGTTTCGCAGCGGCTCGATCCGGGCGATCGCGACGCAGGACCTCGGTCCGCAGGTCGCTGAGCTCGACGCCGCCGATCACGTACATGTCATCTCGGCGGCGCCACGTGGCGTCGCCGACCTGACGTACCTCCAGGCCGCGTGGGCGCTCGTGCGCTGGCTCGGCGCGCGGGGAGCGGGGATCGTCCTCGACGCGATGGCAATGGTGTTCACGCCGATGGCGCACCTGCAGGGCGCCGGCGAGCCGCTCGATGTACGCCGCGAGGTGCGCGTCGTCTACGAGACCGACACGCTCCGGCCCGATCGCGCACACGCGCTGCACACGCGCGGGCTCCGTAAGTTCGGTGCGCCGGATCTGGTCGCGCTGTGCACGGATGCCGATGTCCCGCTCGTCGGTCAGGCGATCAGCGAGCTCGCGGATCAGGTCGCGCGTGGCATCGACCTCGCAACGCCGCGGCATGCCGTCGAGATCGCGCCGGGCGTGCGCTGGGTCGTCGTCGAGGACGAGCATCGGCTCGGCGAGCTGCTCCAGCTCAACAACGAGGCCCGCGTCCTCGTCGACGAGGCCGGCCATGACCTGATCGGCATCGCTGGCACGGCCACTGCATTTTCGTGAGTGGTGAGCCGCATCGAGCGTCTGGACGTCCAGGTCGCAAAGATCCCGACGCCTGCGCCGGAGTCTGACGGCACGGCCGAGTGGTCCTCCACGACGATCGTCATCGTGCACGCCTCGGCCGGTGGCGCGACAGGGCTGGGATATTCGTACGTCGACGCAGCGGCCGCCGCGGTGATCCGCGATGTCCTCGCAGAGCCCGTCGTCGGCGTCGATGCGATGGCGACCGCGCAGGCGATGGAGCGCATGCTGGTGGCGATCCGCAACCACGGTCGTGCGGGCATCGGCGCGTGCGCGATCTCCGCGGTCGACATCGCGCTGTGGGATCTCAAGGCGCGGCTGCTCGGCGTTCCGCTCGCGGCGCTGCTCGGCGTGGTTCGCGACCGCGTTCCCGTCTACGCGAGCGGTGGCTTCACCTCGAGTGGCCTCGATGCGCTCGCCGACGAGCTCGCGGCCTACGTCGCCGCCGGGCACCGGCGCGTCAAGATCAAGATCGGACGCGAGCCCGAGCACGACGTCGACCGCGTGCGCGTCGCGCGCGATGCGATCGGTCCCGACGTCGAGCTGATGGTCGATGCGAACGGCGCGTACATGCGGAAGCAGGCGCTCGAGATGGCCGAGGCGTTCGCGCCGTATCGCGTGTGCTACTTCGAGGAGCCGGTGTCGTCCGATGACCTCGAAGGCCTGCGCCTCCTTCGCGACCGCGCGAGCATCGCGATCGCCGCCGGCGAGTACGGCTACGACGCGTTCTACTTCCGCCGCATGCTCGAGGCCGGCGCGGTCGATATCCTCCAGGCCGACGCGACACGCTGTCTCGGCGTCACCGGCTTCCTGCAGGCCGATGCGCTCGCCGTCGCGCACGCGCTGCCGCTGTCGTCGCACTGCGGGCCGTCGATCCACGCGCACCTCGACGCCGCCGTGACGAAGCTCGCGCACCTCGAGTACTTCCGCGATCACGCGCGCCTCGAGCACCTGCTGTTCGACGGCGTGCTCGAGCCGGTCGCGGGCGAGCTCACCTGGGATCCGCGTGCAGCGGGTCTCGGCCTGACGCTGCGGGCTCGCGAGGCTCGTCGGTTCGCGGCGTAGCGTCGTCGAGCTCGGCGAGCGCGGCGGCGAGCACCTCGGCGACATGATAGGCGTAGCGCCCGGTGCCGTGCTGCAGCTGCTCGCGGCACGAGAACCCGTCGGCGATGACGAGCGTCGACTCGCGCTCGGCGCGAACCGCGGGGAGCAGCGTGCGCTCGCCGATCGCCATCGAGATCCCGTAGTGGTCGGCCTCGTAGCCGAACGAGCCGGCGAGGCCGCAGCATCCGGGCTCGGGCTCGGCGATTTCGAGGCCCATCGCGTCGAGGAGCTTGCGCTCGGCGCCGAAGCTGAGCACCGACTTGTGATGGCAGTGACCGTGGACGACGGCGCGTGCATGAACGCGCGGCGGATCGTACTCGTGGGCGACCAGCAGCTCGGACAGCGTGTGCGTGCGTTCGCGCAGGCGGCGGGCGCGCGGATCGCCGGGGAACAGGTTCGGCAGCTCCTCGCGGAACGCCGCGACGCAGCTCGGCTCGAGCCCGACGATCGGGATGTTCTCGTACGGCTCGAGCGCGCGGAACGTCTTCTCCCAGAGCCGTTCGGCGAGGTCGAGCATGCCGTAGTCGTAGAGCGCGCGGCCGCAGCACAGATGCGCATCGGGGACGATCACGTGGAAGCCGGCGTCCTCGAGGACGTCGACGGAGGCGGCGAGCGTCGTCGGAAAGAAGTGGTTGTTGAACGTGTCGGCCCACAGGATCACCGGCGCGCCCGAGCCATGGCGCGGCCGCCACGCCCGCGTGAACGAGCGCGGTGCGAACGCCGGGATCGGGCGCTCCTCGGTGAGCCCGGCGACCGCCGCGGCGATGCGGCGCAGGCCCGGCGTCTGCGTCATGAAGTTTGTCAGGTGGGGCAACGCGCTGCCGAGCCGCGCCCAGCGATGGATCCAGCCGAACGCATACGCGTGACGGGGCCGGTGATGGTGCTCGTAGTAGTGCGACAGGAACTCGGACTTGTACGTCGCCATGTCGACGTGCACCGGGCAGTCACCTTTGCAGCCCTTGCACGCGAGGCATAGATCGAGCGCGTCCTTGACCTCTTCGCTCGCCCAGCCGTCCTCGATGACCTCGCCCTGCATCATCTCGAACAGCATGCGGGCGCGGCCGCGCGTCGAGTGCTTCTCATCGTGCGTGACCGTGTAGCTCGGGCACATCACGCCGCCGTGCTCGCTGCGGCAGTTGCCGATGCCGACGCAGCGCAGCGCCGCGTGGCGGAAGTCGCCGTGATCCTGCTCGGGGTGGAAGTGTGTCGCGACCGGCGCCGGGGCGTAGCTCGCGAGCGTGAGGTTCTCGGTGCGCGTGTCGCCGTCGACGATCTTGCCCGGGTTCATCCTGTCGTCGGGATCCCAGATCCGCTTGAACTCGCGGAATGCCTGCACGAGCTCGGGGCCGAATTGCTTGTGAAGCAGCTCGCCGCGCGACTGGCCATCGCCGTGCTCGCCGGACAGCGAGCCGCCGTGCGCGACCACGAGATCCGCCGCGTCGCTGGTGAACCGCTGGTACTGCTCGCGGCCGGGCTCGTCGCGGAAGTTGAAGTTGATCCGGCAGTGCACGCAGCCCTGCCCGAAATGCCCGTAGAGCGTGGAGTCGAAGCCGTACCGATCGAGCAGCGCGCGGAACTTCCGCAGATACGAGCCGAGCTGGTCGGGCGGGACCGCCGAGTCCTCCCAGCCCTCGTAGGTGTCGGGGCTTCCGGGGATGTAGGCCGTCGCGCCGAGGCCGGCCTCGCGCACCTCCCACATCTTCTTCGTCTGGTCCGGATCGTCGAACAGCTTCATCGTCGGCGGTGCGGGGTCGCGGCGCAGCGCCTCCATCATCGCGTGGGCCTGCGCCTCGGCCTCGGCGAGCGTCTCGCCGCCGAATTCGACGAGCAGCCAGCCCTTGCCCTCGGGAAGCATCGTGATGTCGTTCGCGTGGAGGTGCGTCTTCTTCATGTCCTCGATCAGCCGCTTGTCCATGCCTTCGAGGCCGATCGGCTTGAACGAGCGCACCTGCGGGATGTGATCGCCGGCCTCGTACACGGTCGGATAGCCGAGCACGACGAGCGCACGCTCGGGCTTCTGCGGATACACCGCGAGCGTCGCCTCGAGGATCGTCACGCAGGTCGACTCGGTGCCGACGAGCGCGCGCCCCAGATGGAAGCCCTTCTCGGGGAGTAGCTCGTCGAGGTTGTAGCCGGAGACCCGGCGCGGGATCGGCGCGAACCGCGCCCGGATGAGGTCCGCGTAGCGGTCGCGCAGCTGCACGAGCGCGGCGTAGAGCTCGCCCGCGCGGCCGCCGGCGGCGATACGTGCCCGTAGCTCGACGTCGGAGGTCGCGCCGGCCTCGAGGTGCACGCCGTCGTACGTGAGCACCTCGAGCGACTCGACGTGGTCCGACGTACGCGCCCCGGGGCCGTAGAACTCGGCCATCACCGAGTGCACGCCGCACGAGTTGTTGCCGAGCATGCCGCCGAGCGTGCAGTGCGTGTGCGTCGAGGGGTCGGGGCCGTACGTGAGCCCGTGCGGCGCGAGCGCGGCGCGCAGATCGTCGAGCACGAGGCCGGGCTCGATGCGTACGCGGCGGCGCGCGGTGTCGATCTCGAGCACGCGATGCACGTACTTGCTGAAGTCGATCACGATCGCGCGGTTGACGCACTGGCCGGCGAGCGAGGTCCCGCCGCCGCGACCGAGGATCGGGACGCCGTACGCGCGGCACGTCTCGATCGTCGCGCGCACATCCTCGATGTGGCGTGGGACGACGACGCCCACCGGAACCTGGCGGTAATTCGAGGCGTCGTGCGAGTACATCGCACGCGAACCGGCGTCGAAGCGAACCTCGCCTTCGATCCGGCGCGCGAGCGCGGCTTCGAGGTCCTCGTCGACCACTGCGAGCTTCCTCGACCGCCGCATGGCGAGAGGAGCTTGCAGCCCGCGTTCCGGAGCGCCGCGTCAGTCCTCGCGATCGAGCTCGGTGATCATCAGCGCGAGCATGTGGCGAGTTGCCTCGACCACGCCGGCATCGGCCCGCGTGAGCGCGCGGCGGATCGCGGCCTCGGCGGTGCCCTTGCGCTCGCGGTCGATCTTCTCGCCCTTCGCGGTCAGCTCGAGGTGCGACCGCCGCCGGTCATCGGGGTTCACCGCGCGCTCGATCAGCTTGTCGCGCAGCAGGCGGGCGAGGATGCCGGTGAGCGTGCTCGGGTGCATGTTGAGCGCCGCCGCGATCTCGGTCGCGCTGCAGCCCGGCATCATCCCGATGGTCCGGAGCACGATCCGCTGCGGTCCGGTGACCCCGAGGTCGCGCGCCATCTTCTTGGACCGCACGTTCAGCGCGTGGGTGAGGTCCCACAACCGCTGCATGAGCTCCAGGGTCTCGCTGCTCCGCTTCACGGGGGCCCATCATAGCGAGCCCCGTGCTTGACTGTGGATATCCGGGAGATATATTGGGCATATGCCGCGCAAGACGCCGCCTCAGACCCCGCTCTACGTGAAGCTGCCCTCGACTGCCGTCGACAAGCTCGACCGGGCAGCTGCCGCGCTGGGGGTGGCGAAGAAAGATCTCGTTGCCGGACTGGTCACGAGATATGTCGATCCCGACACCCAGAAGGGCCTGTCGGCGCTCGGAGCGATGGCGAGCAAGCGCCCACTCGACACCAGCGACGGAGGCCCGATGATCGGCTCGTACTCGTTCCAGCCCTACGACCCGCCGGAGATCATGAGCTCGGAGCAGGCCGGACAGTTCCTGCAGATCGAGGAGAAGCACGTGATCGAGCTCGCCGAGGCCGGCAAGCTGCCGGGCAAGAAGCTCGGCCCGGTGTGGCGGTTCTCGCGCGAGGCGCTCGTCGCATGGCTCGGCACGCCCGACAAGCCCGAGAAGCCCGAGACCGGAGGCCGGCGATGAAGCCGCGGATGGATCTCATTCCGACGGTCATCGAGCAGACCCATCGCGGCGAGCGCGGCTGGGACCTGTACTCGCGCCTGCTCAAGGACCGGATCGTCTTCCTCGGCCGCGAGATCGATGACGAGCTCGCCAACGTGATCATCGCGCAGCTGCTGTTCCTCGAGGCGGAGGATCCCGAGAAGGACGTGATGCTCTACATCAACTCGCCCGGCGGCGAGGTCACGGCGGGCCTGTCGATCTACGACACGATGCAGCTCGTGCGTTGCAACGTCGCCACCGTGTGCACCGGTCAGGCGGCCTCGATGGCGAGCTTCCTGCTAGCCGCGGGTGTGAAGGGCAAGCGCTGCATGCTCCCGCACGCGCGCGTGATGATTCATCAGCCGCTCGCCGGCTTCCGCGGTCAGGCGACCGACATCGAGATCCACGCGCGGGAGATCCTGCGCGCCCGCGACACGATCAACGAGCTCTACGCGAAGCACACCGGGCAGCCGGTCGAGCGCATCGCCAAGGACACCGACCGCGACAACTTCATGACGGCCGAGGAGGCGAAGGCCTACGGCATCGTCGACGAGGTGCTCGCGTCGCTCAAAAAGAAACCGTGATCATCTCGGTGTCGCTGTCGCCGCAATCGGTGGACGGGAAGCCGAGGATGTACTGCGTCAGATCGAGCGTGCCGTGGATGTCGGGATCGGCGAGCTCGGTGATCGTCAGCTCGAAGTTGCCCTGCGGGACCTCGAGCGCACCTGCGGCGTAGAGGCACGTGCCTTCGCCGACGCGCTGGGCGGCCCGCACCCGCCACGTCTCGAGAGTCCGCGACGAGTAGAGGCCGAGCGAGGGCGCGGTGCCGAGGTCGAACGTGCCGGCGAGCGACGTGCCGAGCGTCGTCGTCGGGACCGTCAGCGTCAGCGTCGCGTGATCGGGCTCGGCGACGGTGTGCGTGATCATCGCGCAGCTCGCCGCAGTCGAGGTCTCGGCAAAGTTGCCGGAGAACCGCGCGGTGCACAGGATCGCGGCATCGGGCGGCGGCGCGTCGGGCTTCACCGGGTGACCACCACCGCAGGCGGCGAGCAATACCAGGAGCCGCTTCACAGGGACCTCAGGTACTCGACGAGCGCATCCTCGTCGCTCGCCGTGATCCGCGTGATGTCGCCCATCTTGCCGCGCGTCTGCTCGAGGACGTCGCGGATCGTCGGGGCGCTGCCGTCATGGAGGTACGGCGGGCTCGAGGCGAGGCCCGACAGCGACGGCGTATCGAACATGCAGGCGTCGCGCGCGTGGCCGGCGACATCCTCGTGCGCGACGTCGGGGAACGGCGCGGTCACGCACGTGCCGACGTCGTGGAGGTTGATGGTGCCGGCGAGATCGAGCGTCGGGTTGCCGTCGCCCGAGTCGGTGAACCGCGTGCCGCTATGGCACCCGCTGCAGCCGACGTCGGGGCGCTCGAAGATCGCCTTGCCGGCCGCGACGAGCGCCGGATCGGTGGTCGGCGGAACGGGCAGCGGGATGCCGCGGTTGACGTAGGTGGTGATCGCGGCGAGCAGGTCTGCCTGATCGACCGGACCGAACGTGCCGCCCTGCTCGATGTTGATCGTGTGCCAGTAGTCGGCGACCTGATTGCGATCCGCGGTGCGAAACAGAAACCCCGTGCCGAGCATGCCGCCGGCGTTCGTCGGCGTGTCGCGTGGGCCCTGCGCGAACCGCCAGGTGACCGCGTCGCTGCGGCCCTCGATGTGACAGCTCGCGCACGCGACCCAGTGGTTCTTCGTGATCGGAAACTCGTCGCTGTTCGCGCTGTAGAACAGGTGCTGGCCGAGGCGCAGCGAGGGCGGCATCGGATCGGCGGCGAGGCGCGGGATCGTGCCGTCGACCGAGAGCGCGACGTGACCGCTGGTGCGATCGATCTTCACCACGGCGACGTCGCCGGAGTTGCGCTCGTCGATGTAGGCGACGGTCTCGTCGGGCGAGAGCGCGATGCCTTCGGGCATGTGGCCGGGCAGGGGGCGCAGCAGCGCGGATTCGACCTCGTGATCGGCGTCGATCGCGAGCAGATCCTCGCTGTTGGTGTCGACGACCAGCGCGAGCGCGCCGTCGGAGGTGAACGCGATCGCGTGAGGGCCGGAGACGATGTCGCCGAACGAGCCATCGATGCCCGCGAGATCGAGCACGTCGACCGACAGCGTGACGTGGAACGCACCGCCGGCGCGCAGCACCGAGACCGACGGGAACACCGTGGACTCGAAGTCGAGATCGGGCTGCGCGGTGTCGGTGCCGAGCATCACGTGCGCGACCCACAGCTCCTCGCTGCCCGGGCGCGCCGCGATGTCGTAGAGGCCGCGGACCTGGCCGTGCGCGAGGCGCTTGTCGCCACGCGGTGCCATGTCGGGGATCGTCCACGTGTTGCGCACGGTGAGCGCCGCCGGGTCGATCGCGGTCACGCCGGGCGTGAGCAGATGCGTGACGAGCAGCGAGCCATCGGCGGGCGACCACCCGAGCGCCCACGGCTCCGACGCGACGGCGACGCTGCCGCGCACCGCGAGGTCCGCCGCGCCGACCGCGACGATCTTGTCATCCTGCGAGCACGCCACGAACACGGTGGCACCGTCGGGCGCGACCGCGACGCCGACCGGCTCGCTGCCAACCGCGACCGAGCGCACCTCGCGCGTCGCGACGTCGATCGCGTAGAGCAGGCCCGAGCGCATGCCGGTGACGTAGAGCGTGGTGCCATCGGGCGACAGCGCGAGCGCGCGCGGCAGCACGGCGGGCGTGTACGAGCCGTCCGCGGCCGGGGCGGGATGCGCGCCGGCGAGCAGGATCTCGCCGAGCAACGCGCGCTCGCTCGGATCGAGGATCGACACCGAGTCGGCATCGGGATTGACGACGTAGATCGCGTCGGTGGTCGCGACGATCGACGAGGAATGCTCGGGCCGCACGACCGCCGGCGTCGCGTCGTTCGGCGCGAAGTTGTCACCACATGCTGCGAGCATGATGAGAGCGAATGCGACCTTCATCGCGCCACCTGGAACGTGACCGAGTCGGCGAGCGCCGCCGGCAGGTGGGCGTCATCGACCTCGGGGACGCAGTCGCTCTCGCGATCGGCGGTGGGCGGGCCCATGTTGCCGCCGATCTCGTCGACGAGCCGGCCGGTCTCGCCGGTCAGCGTGCGCTCGGCCATCTGCAGGCCACCGTGCGGCAGTCCGCTCGTGACGTTCGTGCACTCGTCCGGCCAGGTGATGTGCTTGTCGCGATCGCGATCGTCCCAGCCGTTGAGCACGAGCTTGTTCAGCCGGCCGATCCGGGCCTCGAGTACCGGCTCGAGCGCCTCGCCGCCGGGCCGCGCAGCGACGAGCTCGTACATGTCTCGCAGTGCGCTCTGCACGAGCGCGAATCGTAGAGGCGTGTAGCGCACGGTATCGACGGGCGCCGGATTGACGCCGTAGACGCGCGCGTCGGGATCGTAGAAGACCGCGTCCATCCGATCGAACACCGCGATCGCGCGGTCGCGATAGCGGGTGTCGCCGGTGGCGAGGTACGCCGAGAACAGGCCGCGGATCGCGGCGGCGTGGGCGTCGAGCGTGTCGCCGCCGACCGGCACATCGTCGACGACATCCCAGCCGGCGAATGCTTGCCCCTGATCATTGGTGAGCCGGTTCAGCAGCAGATCGGCGTGCACGCGGACGAGCTGCGAGACGCGCTCGGAGAACGTCAGCGTCGCGTTGCCCGGGTAGTGGAGTGGCAGCGCATCGAGCGGCGTGCGCCCGATCGCGGTGTCGGGAGTGTTGTTCGAGTACAGCTCGAGCTGCGAGCTGGTCGCGCGCAGCACGGCGCGCAGCGCGATCACCGTGTACGCCGCCGAGGTCGCCGAGATCGTCGTGCCTCGCACCGGCGCGCCACCGGCCATCGCCACCGAGTCGACGAACACGCCGGTCGTCGAGCCGTGCAGCCGGTCGAGATCGACGAGCGCCACGCGAAGCATCGCGAGCGCGCGGTCGTGCAGCGTATTCTCGCCGTCGGCGTCGCCGTTGTCGGCATTGAACGGATCGCCGTCGAAGTACACCAGTGCCGGCTGCGCGCCGCCGACGTCGGGGTTGCTCTGGTCGGTCAGCGCGTATGCCGTCGCGTAGCCGAGCAGCACGCCGAGCGAATCGAACAGATCGCTGTCGGGCGAGGCGAGGGCGTATGAAGGCGCCGGGAACCCGCTCCCGGTCTCGGTCACCGAGACGCGCCCGGGGAACCAGCGCAGCGGCGCGCTGTAGTCGTACGAGAGCGCGGCCGACAGCGACGAGAAGCCCGACAGCGTCGCGCCGTCGGCGGTCGACAGCCGCATCAGCCAGTCATCGGCGCGCGCGTCGAGCATCAGGATGAACATCGCGGCCTGGAAACCCTCGATGTCGCTCGAGCCGAGGTAGGTGCCCAGCGGGCCGCCGACCGTGTTGTGCGGCACGCCGACCTGCGCGAGGTCGGCATCGTCGACCGAGTCGACCCCGCGGTTCGCGCCGTCGTGCATCACCTGGAGGTAGTTGATGACCCAGAGCGCGTACTTCCACGTGGTGAAGCCGTCTGCGCCGGGCGTGATCGTCGGATCGATCTGCGTCGCGCGATCGCGGAGGTGCAGGGTCGCCGCGCTGCACTCGTAGTCGCCGCTGACCAGCGCGCCGCCCTGCTCGTTGGGATTGTCGTCGGACGCGATCGAGCACTGGAGGTCCTCGGCGTTCGTCGGATCGATCGCCGGATCGAAGCTCGCGAACACGTGCGCGGTCGGCCAGATTCCCGGCCAGCCGAGCGGGTTGTCCGCGCCGGAGCCGGCGCCGGTCGGGTTGACGTCGCCGACCATGTTGCCGGTCGGGAACGTGCCCGCGGTGAACACCCACTTGCCGAACGCGTTCGAGCCCTCGGCGAACCGCTGCATGCTCGACACCAGATTTGCGACCAGCGGCGCGGAGGCGAGCGAGGTGCCGGCGCCTGCCTCGAACGCGAGCATGTTCATCGGCTGCTTCGAGTACTCGTACGATTCGATGCCCGTCGAGAACCCGGGCAGATCCACGCCGTAGACGCCGCGCGGATCGATGTAGACATCGGGCGGCACCAGGTTGCGGCTGTAGCCGCTGAGATCGCGCCCCATCGCCTCCGCGAGCGGCTCGCCGCTGATCTGCATCTCGCCGGCGGCGAGCATGTGCTCGCGCGTGACGAACCGCGTGCTGTCGACGGTCGACGTGATCGTCACCATCACGGGCGGCGCATCGGGAGCCACCGCGGCATCGACCATCTCCGCATCGACGCCGGCGTCGCTCGCCACGTGATGCGGCGGCGACGAGCACGCCGCCAGCGCGAGCATGATCGCTGTCCACCGCACGGCCGAGAGCCTAGATCAGAACGCCTGGTCGGTGAACGAGAACATCCGCACGTGAGCCGGCGTCGACAACGGATTTGTAACGATCAGGCCATCGTGCCCCTGGCCGTTGCGGTGGATCAGGTGCGCCCCGTCGGGCCCGTAGCCGGTCCCAAAAACACTGATGTGGTTGGTGTTCGCGAGGTCCATGGTCAGCTCGGCGGCGAGCTGGTCGCGGGTCTCGAGCGTCAGGTCGGCCGAGTGCAGCCCGAGCGTGACGTAGTCCTCGATCGCGCCGGGATGCCAGCCCTCCGACCAGACCGGCAGCGCCTTCTCGCGCGTCGTCGTGTGGACGTCGTCGACGCCGCCGGTCGAGCCGACGTTGACCGCGACGTCGTAGATCGCGCCATTCATCTTCACCTGGAGGTGGACGTGATCGCTGTCGGCGTTGCACGGCCCGCCGCCCGGCTGGACGATCGAGACGAGCGTCCCATCGAGCCTGCCGTACACGGCCGTCAGCGCGGTACCGAACTGGCTCGTGCATGCCTGGCGGACCGGCGTGCCGTCGACCGCGTCGAGCGTGCCGTCGACCGTGGCCGCGCCGTCCCCGGGCGCAGCGTCGTGAGCCGCGGGCGAGCTGCCACACGCGGCGAGATAGCAAACGAGTACCACCGCTCGCACGGGCTGACTCTACGCCCAAATCGCGGTACCTCGCTGTGATGACGTGGCATGCAATTCGCCTCGATCTGGAAGCCGAGCTCGGCGAGCCGGTGACGATCGACGCGCTGACCGGCGGGTGGCAGATCGCCCAGCGCGTCGCCGGGCATCGCCACTCTGCCGACGACGTGCTGACCGCGCACGCCGCGCTATGTGAGGTTCCGCACGCGCCGCTCGCGCTCGACCTCGGTACCGGGATCGGAGGCGTCGGGCTGCTCGTGCTGTGGGGGCTCGGCGAGGCCGCGCGGCTCGTCGCGATCGAGGCCCAGGCGATCAGCCATCGCCTGCTGCTCGCGAACATCGCGGGCAATGACCTCGGGGCCCGCGTCGAGCCGCATCTCGGCGACCTCCGCGACTTCCAGGACGCGCGCCGCTTCCCGCTCGTCACCGGCAGCCCGCCGTACTTCCCGCTCGGCACCGGCATCGTGCCCGCCGACTCGCAGAAGGCGCACGCGCGGTTCGAGATGCGTGGTGATGTCCGCGACTACGCGCTCGCGGCGGCGCGCCACCTCACCGACGACGGCGTGTTCGTCTTCTGCTTCCCGACGCCTCAGAAGCAGCGCGCGCTCGACGCGGTCGCGGCCGCCGGGCTCGTCACGACGCGCATCCGCGATGTCATCCCGCGCGCGACGCTGCGCCCGCTGTTCACGCTGTTCTCGGCGCGCCGCGAGGGCACGCCGGTGCGAGCGGAAGACCCGCTGTTCACCGTGCGCGAACAGAACGGCGCGCTCACCGCGGCGATGCGCGACGTGCGGCGCTCTTTCGGTTTTCAGTGAGTCGTCGGGCAGATGCCCGGAACGCCGTTGTACGACAGTTCTTCGGTCGTGATCCCGTAGCTGTCCTGGAACGCG
>Ga0070678_100000701_pt1 | contig 16588 bp, 16 predicted proteins | sample KBSM73metaG_FD_65647 | JGI IMG/M metagenome (GOLD analysis project Ga0070678, IMG submission 65647) | Miscanthus rhizosphere microbial communities from Kellogg Biological Station, Michigan, USA - KBS M7-3 metaG | ecosystem: Host-associated > Plants > Roots > Rhizosphere > Soil ...
GGATCGTGTAGGTCACCGCGGCAGTCCGAGCAGGCGCGCGGCGTTGTCGTAGAGGATCTTGTCGACGATCGCGGGGTTCCAGCCCATCCCGAGGAAATCGTGCACGCACTCGTCCAGCGGACGCGTGGGATACGCCGTGCCGAACAGCATGCGGTCGGCAAGGAAGCAGTTGGCCGCGTCGACGTACGTGCGCGCGCCCGGCATATGAGCGGTCGCGGTGTAGAGGTCCGGGGACACGTAGATGTTCGGGCAGATGAGCGCGATGCTCGCCATCTGTTCCGCCCAGGGCCACGCCGCGTGAGAGACGACGATCCGCAGCTTCGGATACTTCATCGCCACGCGCTGCACGGGGATCGGGCTGCACCACGACAGGTCGTGCCCCGCCAACGCGCTCAGCAGTCCGGACAGCGAGATCGAGACGGGCAGATCCCACGCAACGCATGCTTCGTAGATCGGCGTGAGCGCGGGATCGTCAGCGAGCCGCGGCGTTTTGCTCGAACCCGGCTCGATCGAGATGCCCGATACGCCCGGCTGGCCGACCAGCGGCTTGGTCTCGGCCAGCGAGCGCTCGATGTTCTCGAGATCGATACCGAGGAAGCCGACGAAGCGTTCGGGCCAGCGCTTCACCGCATTCACGATCGCGTCGTTGCCCACGCCGCCAAGCTGCCCGGAGGATGCGCGACCCATGACCACGCCGTAGCGCACGCCGGCGGAATCCATCTCCTCAAAGAGCACGTCCATCGACTCCGTCCAGGCCGATCGGGCGCCCTTGAACCGGCTCGCATTGCGCGGATACCACATCGCGGTCTTGAACGTCGGCCCGCTGACCCATTCGGGAATCGGCGGGCGCAGGCGCATGTCGATGCAGCGTGGCATGTGAATCTTCTCCTGCGACTAGGCCGCAGCGCTCGCGGCCGAAGCGGCCGGGTTCGCGCGGTGAAAATAGTCGAGCGCAGTGGGAAACGGAGAGTCCGGGCCGAGCGTGCGCCCGAACGCGAGGTACATCTGCTGGCCGAAGCGCGGAAAGGTCGTCGCACAGTCGACGGACTCTGCAAGCTCCGCCGCGAGCTGCAAGTCCTTGGCCATGAGGCGATGGCCGATCAGTCCTTCGGGATAGCGTCCCTGCTCGGTCAGTGCGCCGTAGTAGCTGTCGAGCACGCGCGAGCCGCCCGCGCCGTGACGTAGCCACGCGAGCGCTTCGGTCATCTCGATGCCCATCGACGTCGCGAGCGAAAGGGCCTCGGCATTGGCCGCGGTGACGGCACCGACGAGGAAATTGTTGATCAGCTTGACGGCCTTGGCGTTCCCTTGCGCGCCGACGTAATCGCAGCTGCCGAGCTGTTCCAGGACCGGCCGGTAGCGCTGCCACGCGGCCTGATCCCCCGAGACCACGATCGGCGAGCGCGCGGCCTTCACAGCGGCGACGCCACCCCCGATCACGGCCGCATCGAGGAACGCCGCGCCGCGCGCGGTCAGCGCCGCACCGATGTCGATCGCGATCGCGCGCGAAGTCGTGCTGAGGTCGACGAAGCCGCCCGCGAAGCCGTCATGGGCGAGCAAGCCCTGTTCGCCGAATACGACGTCGCGTAGCGCGCGGTCGTCCCACACCATCGCGAGGATGAGCTCGCAGCGCGTCGCAAGCGCAGCGGGACTCTGCGCGGACTCGACGCCGTCCTCTGCCGCGGCGGCGACGGCGTGAGCAGAGATGTCGCAGCCGCTCACCGCATGTCCGGCTGCCACCAGATTGCGGGCCATCGGGCGACCCATGCCGCCGAGCCCGACTACGCCAATCTGCAGGCTCCTGGTCATGCCGCAACCTGGCGGTCGCGACGCACGTCACAGTTGACCGGTGCAGCGTCCAGTCCGACGGCGAGGTGGGACTGGCGCAGCAGCACTCCGATCGCGACACTTCCGAACAACACCGAATGGTCCGCCTGCTGCGCCGCGCTCACGACCCGCGCGAGTGCCGCCGACGACGCGGCCGTATCGCGCGGCGCGACCGTGGCGTGCGCCATCACGCTGGTTGCGCCGGAGCCCTTCTGCAGCAGCGAAACCAGGGTCGGCGCGTCCAGCCCGGCGCTCCGGCCGAGCGCCATCGCTTCATTGACCACCGCGGCATTGACGCCGGCGAGCAGGTCGTCGATCAGGCCCAGCGCTTTGGCGCGCCCGGTGGCGCCCGTGATAACGAGGTCGTCGCCGAATGAAGCAAGCACGCGGCGCAGGGGCACTACCCGTGTCGCATCATCGTCGATGTACAGCGTGGGTGTCGGTGCACCGTCGCGAAAGCGCATCAGGACCCGGCCGCCGACGAGCGTGACGCTGGATGGGCGGACGGAGGATGCGAGATCACGCTGCGTCGCGGGCGCGATCGGACTTACGTCGAGCACGACGAGGTCGTTGCGCGCGGTCGCCGCATCCCTGTCTGCAAAGGCGGCGCGCAGCGGCGCCTCCGTGCCAAACGTCGTGACGACGACGCCGCCGCACCGCACGGCCATCGCAACGATCGACGCGTCCTTGTCGTCGGAAGCGCCCGCCATCGCGACGCGCAGCCCCGCCGTCTCGAAACGGTGGCGCAGCGTGTCGACCGGCTCGCCGGCGCCGACGAGGCCCACGCAATCAGTCGTTTCAGACTCCACGTGAGCCACGCTGGAAGAGCGCGATCGCTTCGGCGCTCTTCATGACGACGGCGAAGTTGGGGATGCCGACGGTCAGCGCGGCGTTGTGAGGACCGGGCGCCGGCGCGCAGCACAGGTCCTCGACGACGGTCATTCGGTAGCCGAGATCGAACCCCTGGCGCACGGTGCTCTCGACGACCATGTGCGTGAAAGCGCCTCCGACGACGACGTCCTGCACGCCCATGTTGCGCAGCAGCGCGTCGAGGCGGGTCGCCTGGAACGCCGAGACGCCCACCTTGTGCACGATCTCCTCGTCGGCATGGGGCGCCAGGGCGAAGGCGACGTCGTTGCTGCCGGCGGCCAACGACAGGATGTCGCGCGGCGCCTTTCCGGCCTTGACGGCGTTGCTGCTGCGCAGCGCATCGTACGCACCGCGGGTGCGCGGGCGAACGACGCCAACCTGGATCACGGCCACGCCTGCCGCGCGCGCGGCGGTGCGCAGCGCATCCGCGGCAGCAAGCACCTTGTTCGGCGTCTCGGGATCCTCGAACTTGATCCGGTCGGAGAGCAGAATGCCCTTCTGCAGGTCGAGCAGCACGAGCGCGATGGTCATGGAACGGTACTCCTCCGCAAGGTGGTGCAGCGATCCGGCGCGGCCGCGCGGCCGACGGGCGGGGCGCACCCGCTTGTCATTATCATTCGAATGACTCGAATATTAGGCAGGGGCCGGCAGGGTGTCAACGCGTGCCGCGCAGGTGGCTAGGCCGGAACCGCCCGCGCGTCCACCGCGACGTTTCCGAGCGTGTCGGCGGCCCAGAGCGCGAAACCTGCCTCGTCGCGCGCGCCGGCGACCACGAAGTCTGCGGTATCGAACAGCGGGCGCTGCGCGCGGAATTCGAAGTGCCCCACCCGCACTGCCGGATGAGCCGCGTGAAACGCGTCCAGCACGAGCGTCGCCAGCAGCGGCCCATGGACGACCAGCCCCGGATAGCCCTCCTCGCCAGTGGCATAAGGACGGTCGTAATGGATGCGGTGGCCGTTGAACGTCAGCGCGGAGTAGCGGAAGAGCAGCACGGGATCGGGATGGACAACGCGTTGCCAGTCGGCGTTGCGCGGCGGCGCAGCGGGTGGCGCCGCGGCGGCCGCGGGCTTGGCGGGCGCTTCGACCGCGCCGCGATAGACGATCTGCTGCTCCTCGGTGATGGCGAGCGTCCCGCTGCCATGGATCTCGTGTCGCACGACGACGAAGACGAGATCGCCGGTGCGCCCGCGCTTGTGCTGAACGTCGGCGATCGTCGATTCGCGCCGAATGCGCTCGCCGATGGTCACGGGCCGGTGGAAATCGACACGGCTACCGGCCCACATGCGCCGCGGTAGTGCGATAGGCGGCAGGAAACCGCCGCGCGCGGGATGACCGTCGGCGCCTATCTGGGACTGGCGCGCCACGGGCAGGAAGTACAGCCAGTGCCACAGCGGCGGCAAAGCGTTCCCTTCGGCCTGCTGCCGGGGCGCATGATCGAGCGTCGACGCGAGCGCGGCCACCGGAGCGGCCGTGACAACGTCGTCCCGCGATTCGGACCGCCCGATCCAGTCGCGCAGTGCGGCAAATTCATCAAGAGCAGTTTCGGCCATGGCAATTCCTGCGATCGATCAGTAAACGATATGTTCGGCGGCGAGCGCCTGGATATCCGCCGGCGCGATGCCGAGGATGCGCTCCAGGACATAGGCGTTGTCCGCGCCGAGAACCGGGGCCGCGGCATCGAAGCGAGTCGTGTCGCCGTGGACGCGCCAGATGGGCGCATAGACGGGATGCGGACCAACCTCCGGATGCACGACCGACGCGAAGAAGCCGCGCTCGGCGAGCTGCGGGTCCGCGAGCAGCGACTTGGCGTGGTGAGCTTCGCCTGACGGCACATGATGCCGTTGCAGCGTGACCATCGCGTCATGGCGCTCACGCGTGGCGGCCCACGCAGCAATTGCCGAATCGATCTCGAGAGCGTGCTCCTTGCGGCCCTCGACGGTTTGCAGCGCAGGATCTTCCGCCCAATCCGCGCGGCCCAGCGCCGCGCACAGGCCCGTCCAGCTGGGCTTGTCGACGACCGTCAGCGCGATCCATGCATCATCGCCGGCGCAGCGCCACGCTCCTTGCGGCAAGTGCCGCCCGTCCAGGTTGCCGGTCGCGCGGATCGTTGCCCCTCCGAGGTCCTGCGCCACCGCGTCGGCAAGCAGCAGGATGGACACCTCGAGCTCCGAGAGGTCGATGTAGCACCCCAACCCGGTTCGATCGCGCCGCCACAGCGCGGCGAGGATCGCGGCCGCGGCGTGCAACGCAGAGCCGGTGTCGGGGAAGATGCCGCCGAGCGCATTGGGGTCACCTCCGGCGTACGCCGTCAACGCGTCGAGCCCGGCCCACGCATCCAGCGACGGCCCGTAGCCGACGTAGCTTTGCTGGGGCCCTTCCTGCCCGAACGCGGACAGGGAAGCCATCACGAGACCCGGCCGGCGTGCCGACAACGCCGCGTAGTCGAGGCCCAGCCGCATCATGACGCCGGGTGCGAAGTTCTCGATGACGACGTCGGCGGTGTCTACCAGCGCGGCGGCGAGCGCGCGGCCGCGCTCGGTGGAGAGATTCAGCGTCACGCTGCGCTTGCCGCGGTTTTGCGCATTCCACACGCCGCTGCGGTTGACGCCCGGCTTGCGCTCGGGATACGGGCCCTGCCGCCGGTGGACATCGAGGCGCTTGGCGCTTTCGACCTTGATCACTTCGGCGCCCATATCCGCGAGCAAGGCGGCGCAGTACGGCCCCGCCCACACGTGGCCGAAGTCGACCACGCGCAGGCCGCGCAGCGGACCCGTGCGCGAGGTGTCGCGCGGTGCGCGCGCGGGGTCCCGCAACGCGTGCGCCGGAGCCGCTTCGTCCTGCGTGCTGTCATCCGCCGCGGCCGACGGCGGCGCCACCACGTTGTAGGGCGGCCCGGGCACGACGCACGGACGCCCGTCCGCAGCGTTGACCGTACGAAAGAAGTCGCGGTAATGGAGCTGCGGGATGCGTGGGAGGTCGGCGACCTCGTTCACCGGCGCGAAGGGCAGCCCACGGCGCTGCGCTTCCCACGCGAAGCGCGCCTTCGGCTGCGTCAGCAACCACGGCGCAAGGCGCGTCTCGATGTCGACTCGATGCTCGAAGCGATAGTCGGGATCCAGGTAGCGCGGATCGCGGGCCCATTCAGGAGCTCCCATCATGTCGACGAGGCCTTCCCAATGGTGCTTTTCCACGACCTGAAGGAAGACGTAACCGTCGAGGCAGCGCTTGACGCCCCACGGCGCGAGCCGCCACACGCGCATGAAGCGCGACGCCACGCGGCCCTCGTACTGGTAGAGCGCGATCTCGCGGCGCAGCGTCGGGATCAGCGACTCGAGCATCGAAACGTCGACGATTCGCGCATCGGAGCCGGCGTCACGTGCGCGCAGCGCCGTCAGCGCCGCACCCGCCGCGCTCGCGCCGGCATAGATCGACACCAGCGACGCGGGCATCTTCAGCGGCGGGTCGGCCTCCGGCGCCCCGCGTGGTATGTCGCGCGGCGTGAGGTACGCGAGCCCGGACAGGAATGCGATCTCGAGATCGCCCGCGCGAAAGTCGCGATACGGGCCGGTGAGGCCGAAGGGCGTGACCGCGACCTGCACGAGACGCGGATGAGCCTCCGACAGCGTGGCGTGCGCAAGTCCCACCGCAACGCGCTCCGCTGGCGTGCGATCGTCCACTAGCAAGTCGGCGTCGCGCAGAAAGGAGGTCAGCGCCGCCCGGCCTTCTGCCGCGGCAACGTCGAGGCTCATGAGCGCCTTGCCGGCGTCGAAGAACGCGCGGGCTTCCGGACTCGTCGGGTCGTCGGCGGTGCCAGCCGGAACGACCAGCCGTGTGACGGTCGCGCCGAAGTCCGCGAGCATTCGTCCTGCGTAGCCGGCGGCGACGCCACGACCCCATTCGACAACGCTCACGCCGGCGAGCGCGTCGGAAAGGCCGCGCGCCGGCCGGCGGTCGTTCACTGCACGATCCCGCTGGCGTTACCGACGATCACCTTGTCGCCGGATGCATTCTCGATCCACACGTCGCAGTGCAGGCGCGTGCCGCCGGCCGAGTCCTCACGCCGCGTGATGACGCCGCGCGCGACGCAGAAATCCGTGACGTACACCTGCCGCCGGAAGGTGAGCTCGCACCGGCCCCCTTCGATCCAGCCGCGGCCGTAGCATGTACGCAGCTGACGGAAGAGGAGTGCCGCGACCTGCGGGCCGGTCGCGACGGGGGCCGGCAAGCCTTCGCGGCGCGCGGCCTCCATGTCGGTGTGGATCGTCTGCTCGTCGGCGCGCTTGAAGTGCGCGAGCGTGAACTGGCAGGCGAACTCGGGCAGCGTCAGGCCGACGGGCGAGTCACGGGTCAGGACGGGCATTGTTGATCTCCTTGAGGCGCTGCTAGATGCGCTCGGCCTTGATGCCGGAATCGATCCCTTCGCCCGCTCGCTGTGCCGAGCGGTCGATGAAGTCGAGCACGTGCGTGCGCTTGGTGCGGAACACGACGTTGCCCTCGGGATCGCGCGCCTCGGACTCGTACACGATGAATTCGCGCTCGTTCTTGAGGTACTTGTCGCTGATGCGCGCGCTGACGCGCATCGTGACGCCCGGGCGGATCGGCCGGAGGTTCTCCATCTCCCAGCGGTAGAATAGGCCGCGCACATTGAACGTGCGCGACAGCAGCCACCGGGGCGGCCGGTAGCTGATCTGAGGCGGGGCGATGCGGCCGCCCCAGGGCGACTCCAGCGAGTACCACACGTCGTAGTCGGCATCGATGGCGCACTGCGTGTCGATCATCTCCTCGGTGACCACCCACTCCATCTCGCCCAGCACGCGCCCGACTTCGATGTCGTCGAACTGCGCGCGGGGGCCCTTGCTGTCCGCCGCGACGCGCGTCGGCGCCTCGGGGGCTCGAGGGTCCTGCTCCATGGCCTGCTCCTCCATCGCCCGCGCGCTGGGCGCACGAGGCTCTTGACATATACGAGTGATTCGAATGACTCTAACGAATTCGGACCTCCCGGTCAACCCGGACGACGCTCGACGGAGCCCTGCGCACCGTGACACGCGCCCTGCCTGAACGTGTACTGCGCCCCTTCGAGTTCCCCGTCCGTCGGTACCGTTTCACGCGATGCCCAGCCGTCCGCTCTACAAGCAGGTGAAGGACCGCATCGTCGAAAGCCTGGTGCGCAACGAATGGCGGCCCGGCGAGATGATCCCTAGCGAGAAGGTGCTTGCCGCGCGCTACGAGGTCAGCCTCTCGACCGTGCGCGCGGCGATCGGCGAGCTCGCGAACGCGGGCGTGCTGATCCGCACACAAGGCAAGGGGACGTACGTCGCGCACCACAGCGCGCGCGACAACCTGTACCGGTTCTTCAACGTGGTGCGCAACAACGGCGACAAGGAGCCGTTCCACCGCGAGCTGCTGTCGCTTCGGAAGGAGCGCGCCGATCCCCGCACCGCGGCACGCCTGCGGCTGCCGGCGCAGCGCCGCACCGCCGACGTGTTCCGCCTTCGCATTCGCCTCAGCGCCACGCACCCGGCGTTCGCCTGTGCGGAGATCTGCGTGCCGGCTCATCTGTTCCCCGGCATGGATGCGCACGCCGTGCCGGACGGACACTCCTCGCTGTACGCGCTGTACCAGGCGAGCTATGGCGTGAACATCATCCGGGTCGTCGAATCGCTGGTCGCGGTGCGCGCCAGCGCGGCCATCGCAGGCATCCTGCGCGTCAACCGCGACGAGCCACTGCTGCAGATCGAGCGAGTGGCCTACACGTTCAACGACATGCCCGTGGAGCTGCGCACGACGTGGGTCCACACGCGTCATTACCACTTCCTCACGATGCAAGGAGAACCTGCTTGAGCACCACTTCCGATCCTGCGCGCGGCCTTCGCGCTCCTCTGTTGCTCGGACGCCGCGGCGTCATCCGCGCGCTTGCCGCCGGCGCGCTGGCCTTGCTCGCGGCGACTACCGCGACCGCCGCCGACTATCCCGATCACGCGGTGCGTTTGATCTCGCCCTTTCCGCCCGGCGGTGGCGTCGACTCGGTCGCGCGCGTGATCGCACAGGCGCTGGGCGAAAGCCTGGGCCAGCCGTTCGTGGTCGACAACCACGCCGGTGCGAGCGGGCGCATCGGCACCGAGATCGCGGCCAAGGCTGCGCCGGACGGCTACACGCTGTTGCTGGGCAGCGTCGGGCCCAACGCAATCGTGCCGAGCGCGTACAAGAGCTTGCCGTACGACGCCGTGAAGAGCTTTGCGCCGATCGGGCAGATCGGCACCACCGCGTACGTGCTGGTGGTCCCGGCCAAGATGTCCGTCAAGACGCTGGGCGAGCTCATCGTGATGGCGAAATCCAATCCAGGCAAGCTCACCTTCGCGTCGACGGGCAACCTCGGCGGACCGCACCTGGCCGGCGAGCTGCTCAACGTCATGGCGGACATCAAAACCGTGCACGTGCCCTACAAGGGTGGCGCGCCGACGATCGCCGCCCTCCTCGGCGGGGAAGTCAGCTTCGCGTTTGCGAGCCTTCCCACCGTGGCGCAGCACGTCAAGGCGGGCACGCTGCGCGTGCTGGCGATCACGAGCCCGGCCCGTACCCCCTCCCTGCCCGATGTCCCCGCGATCGCCGAGACCCTGAAGGGCTATCAGGTATTGCAGTGGTACGGGCTGCTGGCACCCGCGGGCACGCCCGCGCCTGTTGTCGCGAGGCTCAACGCCGAGCTCGTCAAGGTGGTCAACAGCGCGAAGGTCAGGGAAAGCCTGGCTCGCGTCGATACCGACGCCGCGCCGACCACGCCGCCGGTGTTCGGCGCGCAGATTGCCGGCGAGGTCGCGGCGTATCGCGAGCTGATCGAGAAAGCGGGAATCCAGGCGGAATAGGCTCACGCCCAGGGGCACGCGCATCGCGGCGTGCCGTCAGCTGCCGGCCGCCCGTGCGACGTGCTGGGTGACAGCCTCGAGCGCGACGATGTCGCCGCCCCCGATCACCTGCGTGCGCACGACGGCCGTGGTCCGGCCCGCATGGAGGACCTCGGCGCGCACGCGCAGCGCGTCGCCCTGTCCGGGTCGCAGGTACCACGCCGACACGCTCGACAGCGTCATCGTGGAGGGCGCCGCGTCGCACGCCGTGGCCATGGCGGCGCCCAGCGTGATGCCACCTTGCACGTGGCCGACGCGGTTGGCGATGTGCGGTCCGACGACCAGGCGCCGGCGCGCGCGCCCGGCCTCGGCCGGCGGCTCGCTATCCCGTTCCCCGCCCCAGAAATGCTCGACGAACGCGGCCTCGGGCGTCGCGCGCGCGAGTGCGGCGTCGGCGAGCTGCAGCACCTCGCGCTCGGGCTGGGCCAGGCTCGCTTCATCGGCTATCGCAGCCTCGAGCGCATCCCGCTGCCACGGCAGAGGTGCGAGCGTTACGCCTGGCGGCGGACGCAGATGGTGGAACTCGCCGTCGGCGTAACAGACCGGGCGGCCGTGCGCATGGAGGGTGCCCGCGCCGAGCCAAGACGAGGCGCCCGCGCCCGCGGCCGGTCCGCGCGGGACGGCTTCAGCCTCGATGTCGCCGTGCGCCGGCGCGCCGGTGAACTGCAGGTGCAGATGCACGGTCGCGAGACGCGCACCCGCTTCGACGCCCAGACGCGCTGCAGTTCCGACGACAAGATCCGCCAGCAGCGCGAGCACCGAGCGGTCAACGCTGCCCTGCGCGTCGCGTACGTGCGGTCCGTCGGGCAGGAGAATCGCCGCGCCAGCGGGCGTGACCACGGGCCATTGCACGCCCAGGAAGTGGCCGGCGAAGTGGAATCCCGCGGTGCGATTGCCGGCGATGCCGCGCAGCACGCGCTCGCGGATGCGCGCCGCGTCGGCGCTCACGTGCCGCCCTGGCGCCGTATCGGCGGGTCCGTTGAGGCCTTCCGCTCCGCCGCAAGGCGACGGTGCCGGAAACGCTCGTAGCGCTGGAAATGGGCGAGCGCGACGAGCGCATTGGCGATCTCGTCGAACACGGGGACGCCGGCCGCGAGCGCGCGATCGCGTGCGGGGCGCTTGCGTGCATCGATCGGCTCGGAACCGTCCGAGCGCAGCGTGAGGGCGAGCGGTGTCATGTCGCCGTCGGACCGCCGCGCCTCGAGCATGCCGTCGACCAGGTTCTCGAACACCGCGTCCGGAATGCTCGGATTGGTGAGGAACTGCGGCATGTTGACGTGGAACAGGATCGCGTCGGGACGCTCCGCGCGCGCGATCGCGGACAGCAGTGCGCGCGCGACGTGGCCGTCGTGCATGCGCAGTGCGCCCGAGGGCGTGTCCATCGGATTGTCGATCGACGTCCCCGCCGGCAACTCGAGCGCTTCGAGGGCTTTGCGTGCGTCGTCACGGGGTGCTCGCACCTGCATGCCGAGGCGCGACATCAGGTCCGTGGCGAGCACCGACGCGCCGCCGCCGTTGCCCACCACGAATACGCCGTCACCGGGCCGATCGAAGCGCGCTCGCAGGCACTGAAAGCCGATCAGCGCGTCGATCAGCTCGTCGACGGAGCTCGTGATCGCCGCCCCCGTCTGACGCGACAGTGCCGTCCACAGCCGATCGTCGCCGGCGAGCGCGCCGGTATGCGAAAGCGCTGCGCGCTGACCCTGCGGCGTGCGACCACCCTTCAGGATCACGACGGGCTTGCGCGCGCTTGCGCTGCGCAACGTCTCGAAGAAGCGGCGCCCGTCCGGCAGCGATTCGAGGTAGAAGCCGATCACGTGGGTATCGGGATCGGCCAGGAAATACTCGAGGAAATCCGAAGGCCCGAGGTCGGCGCAGTTGCCCACCGACACGACGCCGCTGTAGCGCAGTCCGCGCTGCACCCCGCGACGCAGCATGTCGGTGGAGATGCCGCCGCTTTGCGAGACGAAGGCTACCGAGCCGGCCTCGGTGGGGCAGTCGCGAATGTAGGTGATGCGGCCGCGGGGCGAGTACGTCCCGAGGCAGTTGGGGCCGATGAGCCGCATGCGCTGTGAGCGCGCAACTTCGAGCAGACGCTGGTTCAGGCGCTCGCCCTCGGCGGTCTCTCCGAAACCGCTCGCCATGATCTGCGCGTAGCGCACGCGACCGCTCGCCTGCGCCAGCAGATCGGGCACGCGCGCGGCGGCGATGGCGACGAATGCATAATCGATCTCACCCGGACAGTCGGCCAACGACCGGTACGCGGGCAGCCCGTGGATCGTTGCAGCGCTCGGATGAATGGGATAGATCGGGCCGCTGAATCCCATGGCCCGGGTGAAGTCCAGCACGTCGTTCGCGCGCGTGCGCCCGGTATTCGAAGCGCCGACGATGGCAATGGCCCGCGGCTCGAACAGCGGCCGGAAGTCGCGGCGCAGGTCGGCGTCGTCAGGCGTCATTCTCGCGCAGGACGATGCGCGCGTCGACGGCGATCGCTCCGTGTGGCGACACGATGACCGGGTTGAGGTCGATCTCCCGGATGAGGTGCGCCTGCTCCATCATGATGCCGTGGGGCCCGCCCAGCGCGAGCAGCACCGCGACCAGCGCCTCGACATCCACCGCCGGTTGTCCCCGCACGCCGAACAGCAGCGGCGCGGCCTTCATCTCGCGGATCATCTCGTGCGCATCGGCGGAATCGATCGGACAGATCCGCGCCACCACGTCGTTCAGCACTTCGGTGAACACGCCGCCGAAGCCGACCACCACGGCAGGCCCGAAGACCGGATCGACGATGCCGCCCGCGAGGACCTCCACTCCACGAGGCACCATTTCCTCGATGAGATAGCCCTCGACGGCGATGCCATGCTCCCCTGCCGCACGATCGATGCTGGCGATCGCCTCACGCAGCCCCGCAGCGCCGTCGATGCCCAGCCTCACGCCGCCGACGTCCGACTTGTGCAGCGACTGCGAGACCAGCTTGACGACCACCGGTGCGCGCAGCGACACAAGCGCCTCCAGCGCCTCGTCCACTGTCCGCGCTTCACGTCGGGCCGGCGTGCGGATGCCATAGCCGGCGATCCAATCCTTCGCCCCCGCCTCGCGCAGCGGTGCGCTCATACCAGGGTCGCCGGCGTGCGACCACGCGAGCAGGGCATCGTCAACGCGCCTTCCATTGCGGCTTGCGCTTCTCGCGGAATGCGGCAATTCCTTCCTTGGCGTCGTCGGTCGAAAGAACGCGGTTGGCAATGTCACGGGCGAGGCGCATGCGCGGCTCGATCGGCAGCTCCTGTCCACGTCGACCCGCTTCCTTGACCGCCTGCACGGCCAGCGGAGCGTTCTCCATTATCTCGGCCGCCCAACGGTACGCGCACGGCAGCAGGTCCTCGCGCGTGGTCACCTCGTTGCAGATGCCGAAGCGAAACGCATCGTGGGCGGAGATGAATTTGCCGCGCAGCAGGAAGCCCATCCCCACCTGCCACGGCAGCGCGTGCAGCCCCTGGCTCGGCCCGGACACCGTCGAGATGCCGCGCTTCACCTGCGGCCAGCCGATCGACGCGCTCTCCGTCATGATCACGATGTCGGACGACAGCGCGAAGCCGGCGCCCTGCGCGAGACAAGGACCGTCGGCGGCCAGGATGAACGGCTTGTAGATCTGCCGCTGGTAGAGGAACAGATCATCGTTGGACAACACCAGGCCGTCGTCCTCCGTCGGATCGACCTTCTCGAACAGGTCCTTACCGGAACAGAACACGTCCCCCTCGGCGTCGACGATGCAAAGCCAGAGGTCGCGATTGGTCTCGACCTCGTAGAACGCGGCCTGCACTTCCTGACGCATGCGCCGGTTCAGCGCATTGCGCTTGTCGGGACGCGCAAGCGTCAGGCGCGCGATGTGGCCCTCGGCGACGAAGCGGGTGAAGTGGCGCGACGATTGGAGCTTCATGGGCGGTGGGGCGCGAAGCGAACCGATCATTCGAATGATTCGGATGAGCTTAGCGGGTAACCCCCACGCGCGTCAACCCGCGCGGGCGCGCCGGTGGGAGGCGATCCCGTGGCCCTGGCCGGCATCCGAGGGACCGGCCGGCCGTCAAAGCCGATAGAACGCCTGCGCATTGCGCCAGAAGAAGCGGTCCCGGTCGGCCTCCGACAGGTGCGAGACCATGCGCCTCATCGCGCGCACGAGAGGATCGAACCCGATGCGCAGCCGGCACACCGGCGTGTCCGATCCGAACATCGCGCGCCCGGCGCCGAAAATCGCGATCGCGTCGCGCACGACGCGCTGATTCGATTCGAAGTCCCACCGGCGATCCTTGAGCCCGAACTCCGACACCTTGACGAAGACGTTGGTCTGGCGCGCGAGCACTTCCATGCCCTTGCGCCACGCGGCGAGCCCCGCCTCGCTGCGATCCCACGGGAATCCCGTGTGGTTCAGCGCGATGCGAATACGCGGAAACGCGGCCGCGACTTCGGCCGCGTCTTCGAGGTGCCAGGACGGAACGCGCAGGTCCCAGGAAAGATCGTGCTTCTCGAGCAGTGCAAAGCCGGCGAGCCATTGCGGGTCCTGCATCGAGCCGCGCACCCCGGGGCGCATGGCATCGGGTGTGAGCGCCGTGACCGGCTTGGAGCGGATGCCCCTCACCAGCGGGAACGCCGCGTGCCCGGCCAGCACCTCCTCCGCGTCGGGCGTGTCGAACCACGCATGCGCGACGATCGCGTTCGGGAGGCCGTAGCGCGCGTTCAGCTCCGTGAGCCAGCGCGTCTCGCCCACCTGGTCGTTGCGATCCCATTCGGCCTCCACGTGGACCGTCTTCAGCACGTCGTGCCCGCTCGCCTCCCGCCGGTAGTCCTCGGGCAGGAAATTGTGCTTCAGCGCGTCGTAGTTCCCCATGAAGAAATGGGGGAGTGGCTCGTCCGAGAGCCACGGGTAGTAGTGCCGGTCGAGGTCCCACAGGTGATGGTGCGTGTCGATGAGCGTGACGCGCTCACGGGCGCCTGCCTCGTCCCTGGCGTGCGGCGTGCCCTCGCTCACGAGGTGCGCACGGCGAACGGATCGCGAGCGCCCGACGAATAGTCCACCATGACGTTCTTCACCTGCGTGTAGTCCAGCAGCGCGTCGACGCCGCGCTCGCGTCCGATTCCGCTCTTCTTGAATCCACCGAACGGCGCTGCGGGCGAGATCGTCCGGTAGGTATTGACCCATACGGTGCCGGCGCGCAATGCCTTCGACATGCGGAACGCCCGGCCCATATCGCGCGTCCAGATGCCCGACGCGAGGCCGAACGGCGTGTCGTTCCCGATGCGCAGGGCCTCCTCCTCGTCGCGAAACCGCAGCACAGTGAGCACCGGCCCGAAGATTTCCTCGCGGGCGATCTTCATCGTATTGTCGGCGTCCGCGAACACGGTGGGTTCCAAAAAGTAGCCGCGCGCGAGCTCCGGCGCGGCGGCCTTGCGGCCACCGCATGCGAGCCGGGCACCGCTGTTCATACCGGCCTGAACATACCCTTGCACTCGCTCGAACTGCACGCGATTGGCGAGCGGACCCATCTCGGTCTGCGGGTCGCGCGGGTCGCCAATGCGGATGTTGCGCACGCGCTCCAGCAGGCGCTCGAGGAAGTCGTCGTGAATCGAATCCTGCAGGAGCAGGCGCGAGCCGGCGATGCACGTTTGTCCGGCGGCGCCGAAGATGCCGGCCAGCACGCCGGGTATCGCCCGCTCGAGGTCCGCGTCGTCGAAGACGATGTGCGGTGACTTGCCGCCGAGCTCGAGCAAGAGTCGGGTCAGGTGCTCCGCGGCGGTGACGCCGATCGCGCGTCCGCCGGCGGGGCCGCCGGTCAGGCTCAGGAGGTCGACACGATCGTCGCTGGCCAGCGCCTGTCCCACCGCAGGACCATCGCCCGTCACCACGTTGAACACGCCCGGGGGGAACCCCGCTTCGACGACGAGTCGCGCAAACTCGAGCACCGACGCCGAAGCGTGCTCGGACGGCTTGACGACGACCGTATTGCCTGCCGCCAGCGCCGGGGCGAGCTTGTTGGCGAGCAGGCTCATCGGCGAGTTCCACGCCAGGATGAGGCCGCACACGCCGACCGGCTCGCGCAGTGTGTAGTCGAAGAGCGCGTCCTGGTCGAGCGGGATCACCGACCCCGTGATCTTGTCGGCCAGCCCGGCGAAGTAGCGGTAGCTGCGCACCGCGAACTTCGCGTGCGAGGTCGTCTCGCGGATCACCTTGCCGTTGTCGGTGGTTTCGATCCGGGCGATGTGATCGGCCCGGCTCTCGAGCACGTCGGCCAGCCGCAGAATCAGCCGGCCCCGCTCGTAGCCATTCATCCGTCCCCACGGGCCACGGTCGAACGCCGCGCGCGCGCTGCCGACCGCGTGATGCACGTCCTGCGCGGACGCATCGGCCATCGTCGCGCAGACCTGTCCGTCGTAGGGATTGATGCTCTCGAACCGCCCGCCAGCCTGCGCAGAGTGCCATTGGCCGCCGATGTGCAGCTGGTAGTCGGTCACTGCCGGCGCCACGGCCGTCGTCTGCTCGCTCATATGTGCTCCTGAAGGCCGCGCATGACCGCGGTAGCGCCTGCCCCGTTGTCGGCGGCGAGGCTAGTGGAAGAATTCGCCGCCGTCGACGTTCAGCAGCTGTCCGGTGATGAACGCGCTCTGCTCGGACGCCAGGAACAGCAGCGGACCGACCAGGTCCTCTGGCGTCTGGATGCGGGCGAGACACCGCTGGCGCGCCTTTTCTGCGAGGCGCTCGGGCGAGCTCACCGCCATGACCGCTTCCGTTGCGGTGCTGCCTGGCGCGATCGCGTTGACGCGGATGTTGTACTGGCCAAGCTCGGCGGCGGCGGTGCGCGTCAGCCCGATGAGCCCGGCCTTGGATGCGTTGTAATGCACGAGCTGGTTCGTGCCGTGGTAGATGCCGACCGTGGCGATGTTCACGATGCTGCCACCGCCCACGCGACGCATGGCCTCGACCACGGCGCGGGTCGTCAGGA
>Ga0070678_100000703_pt1 | contig 16554 bp, 10 predicted proteins | sample KBSM73metaG_FD_65647 | JGI IMG/M metagenome (GOLD analysis project Ga0070678, IMG submission 65647) | Miscanthus rhizosphere microbial communities from Kellogg Biological Station, Michigan, USA - KBS M7-3 metaG | ecosystem: Host-associated > Plants > Roots > Rhizosphere > Soil ...
GTCACCCGGACCACGGAGCCGTCGCGCTCCAAAAGGCGCATGACTTCGGTCAAGCGCTGACGCGACACCCCAGCCTGTTTTTCAAGCTCTTTTAGATCCGGCGGGGCCAGCGGCTGGGCACCGAGAATTTGCTTGATCTTGTCCATCAAGAGTTTTTCCTGGCCGCCGAGCTGAGCCCGATGCGTTGCCAAGCGCAACAGATTTTCTTCCCGAGAGATGAGATTCTCTCCCATAAACAGTTCAATAACGGCGCGGAACACCTTCGGCGAAAGCTCCCAGCGAAGCTTGCCACGGAGTTCTTCCATGTCCATCCCCGGGACAAGCGGATGGGTCGAATGAAAGGCTTTTAGCAATCTCAGCATCTGTTCCCTGAGCTGATTCCATTTCTCCTCGGTGGTATAAAGCGTGTCGCCTTCGGCATTGAGGGCGCGCAGAGTATCAAGGCCCTCGATCTTGGCCCGAGCTTCTTCCTCACGGACATTGATGAACTGATAAATCGATTCGATGGGCAAGGCGAATGCCGCATCTTCAGCGAGAAAAGTCTCCACGACTTGAGCAAGGTTCCCTTTATGCAGAGTCTCGAGTCGCGACAGCAACTCTGGCTCGTTTTTTCTATGACGATGGGCGCGCGGGTGAATGACAATGCCACCCCCGAGGGTGCGTTGCGCCGTTTCGTCGCGCGCGACAAAATGATCGCCGCGCATCACCAGCAGCGGTTCGTTCAAGGTAATCTGGCAGTAGGCAGAGGCTTTCGCGTCGAGTTTTTCTTTGCCGCCGAGCAAGATGATCTTGGCTAAACGTTCAGCGGCGCCCATGTGAATGCGCAGCCGCTGGTGATTCTTTATCCCTTTGCCGGCGGCCGGCCGCACCTCGAGAAACGCATCGAAGCGATCCGACGTCAGTGACAGCTTTTCATGGCAGATCACCTGACCGCGCTCGATCGAAGCGCGCTCGGGGCCCGTGAGATTCATCGCCACCCGCTGACCCCAACCGGCTCTGTCGACGGATTTTCCATGAACCTGAAGGCTGCGCACACGAAAAAGACTGTTGCCGGGTAAACAGCGCACTTGCTCGCCGAGAGCAACCGCACCGCTCAGCGCGGTACCGGTGACGACGACGCCGTGGCCCTGTAGGACAAAAGCGCGGTCCACGGGCAAACGAAAGTAGCCGCTCGGCACGGTCTGGGTAGAGGACTTCAGTGTTGTGGAAATCAGCTGTTTCAGCTCTTCGAGACCTTGGCCGGTGATCGAGGACACCGCAAGTTTGGGCGAACTTTCCAGATTTGTGCCGAGGGTCAAGATATCGATTTCTTCTTCGACTTCGTGGATGCGGGATTCTGTCACCAGATCCGCTTTGGTGATCACGAAAATCGCCATTTCGACGCCGAGCAAATGGACGATGTCAAAATGTTCCTCGGTTTGCGGCATAACCCCGTCGTCGGCGGCCACCGTGAAAAGAACCAGATCGATACCGTGGGCGCCGGCGAGCATGTTCTTGATGAAGCGCTCGTGTCCGGGCACGTCGACGATGCCCGCCGAAGTGCCGTCCGGCAGATCGAGATGGGCAAATCCCAAATCGATGGAGATGCCGCGCTCCTTCTCTTCCTTGAGCCGATCGGTGTCGGTGCCGGTAAGCGCTTTGATCAAGCTCGTCTTGCCGTGGTCGATGTGGCCGGCGGTGCCGATGATGTAAGGCATGATCGATTTTAGATCGGCGATTTTGGATTTTCGATTGTCGGATCGTTCGGCCTAAAATGCGGGATGAGATCGTTCGCGTCGAAGATCGTTCGTAGATCAAGCAGAAACCGGTCGTCGTTAACCCGGCCGATAATCGGTGGATCGGCGGCGCGGAATTTTTGCGCGATCGCATTAGCGCTCAATTTTTGATGTCCGATGCTGACGACCCACGTCGGCAACTCTTCGGTGGGCAGCGCGCCGCTGCCGATTTGCGCGGTGGATTCCTCGAGCCGAACTGCGAACTCGCTCCCTAGCGCGCTGCGAAGATCAGGCAATAAATCTTCCCCCGTCTTGCGAATTTCTTCTAACGATCGGGTGAAAGCTCTCAGCGTCGGAATCTCTTCGACAATATTGGGCGACTGCCGATAACGACGCAGCGTTGCTTCGAGCGCCGCCAACGTCAGCTTGCCGCAACGGAGCGCGCGTTGCAGATGATTGCGATTGATTCTGGCGATCAAAGCTCTTTTGCCGACGATCAAGCCCGCTTGCGGACCGCCGAGGATTTTATCGCCGCTGAAGGTCACGACGTCGGCGCCCGTCTGGATTCTTTCCGCTACGACGGGTTCCTTGGGCAGACCATAGTGGCTTAGATCGACAAAGGCGCCGCTGCCGAGATCCTCCATGACCGGCAGATGGTGTTTCTGGCCGAGGGCGACGAGCTGCTCTAGGCTAACTTCGGCGGTAAAGCCGACAACTTTGTAGTTGCTCGTGTGGACTTTCAGTAACAGCGCGGTTTTCTCATTGATGGCATTTTCGTAATCGGCTGGATGGGTACGATTGGTCGCGCCGACCTCGCGCAACACCGCGCCGCTCTTCGCCATGATTTCCGGAATACGAAAAGCGCCGCCGATTTCGATCAGCTCGCCGCGCGAAACGATCACTTCTTTGCCTTCCGCGATGGTATTCAACCCGAGCAGCACGGCGGCGGCGTTGTTATTCACCACCGTGGCAGCTTCAGCGCCGGTAAGCTCGACGAGCAGGTTTTGCAGAGTCTCTTCGCGCTTGCCACGTTTGCCGGCGGCGAGGTCGTATTCCAGATTGATTGGACGATCGGCGACGGCTAGGATTGCATCAATGGCCGCGCGAGGAAGTAACGCGCGCCCCAAATTGGTGTGCAGAATGGTTCCCGTCGCATTGACTACCGGCTTGTGGCCGGGCTGGCTATCGATGAAAATCGTGTTTTCGACGCGTGCGAGAACGGCCGCTTCGCTGCAATCGACAGCGGCGCCGCGCCTGACCTCATTGCGGATGTTGTCGAGCACCGCCCGGCATTGCGCAGTGATGTATTCGCGATTGTAGCGTGTCAGCAGCCGCTCGCAGCCGGAATGTTTGAGCAGACGATCGACGGAAGGAAGTTCGCGGAGCAACGTGGCGGTCTGGTCGGCCATCGGGAAACTCAGATTTACATAGCGATCAGGCGATTTCAACACGGGTTTGTGCGCAAATGCCGACTGAGATTTGACAAGGACGCGGAGCTTCCATAAAGTTCTCGCCACATTCCAGCAATGTCCCGCGAGCCAATCATCGATCAAGCCAAGAACGCGCGGCAGAGGATCCTCGAAATACTGCGCAGCCGCAATCACAGGGCGCGCTTCATGAGCGAAGTTTATGCGGCGTTAGAGCGCGCACGGATCGAACAAGGACAAGCCGAGGGCGCGCTTCGGCAATTGGAGGCCGAGGGCGCGGTGATGATTCGAGAACATTTCTGCGCTGATCCGCACCTGGCTGGCGTCGATTTGCGAGTGGCGGCGCTGGTGGATGCTCGCGGTGAGTCGGATCCGCAATTGAGCACCATTCGGGCCATCGATGAAGCCTGGAATCAATGGCTGAGCGAGTATCTGGCCAATCATCGATGCGGCTAGCGATCGGGATCAGTTCAAACCGTTCAAGCAGTGCAAATCGTTTAAGCGGTTCGGATCTGACGGTTTGAACGGGTTGAACGATTCTAACGTTTTGAACCAAGCATTGGCGGAGGTTCTTACAAGGAAAGGAAATGAAGTTGCGCGTAGCAGTCGATATCGGTGGAACTTTTACTGATGTGGTTGTGTTCGATGAGGCGAGTGGCTCGCTGTCGCTGGCAAAAGCGCTGTCGACGCCGACGGAGTTGGCGCGCGGGGTTTTGGAAGGGTTGCACAAAGCTCGGGTGCGGCTCGCCGACGTTTCGACATTGATTCATGGCTCGACGGTGGTGGTCAACGCAATTATCGAACGGAACGGTGCCAAGACCGCGCTGGTGACCACCAAAGGATTTCGCGACCTCTACGAAATTGGCCGCATCAATCGGCCGGAATCTTTCAATCCGCGCTTCCGCAAGCACCGGCCGCTGGTGCCGCGAGAAGATATTTTTGAGGTGACCGAACGCAGGCTGGCGGATGGCTCGGTGCGCACGCCCTTCGACGAGAGCGAAGCCCGCGAAGTGGCGCGGATCATCAAAGATGAAGGATTCGAGGCAGTGGCCGTGCTGTTTCTCCATTCCTACCGAGCTCCCGAGCATGAAATCCGCATGTGTGAAATTCTCCGCGCCACCGAGCCCAAGCTTTTCCTCAGCGCATCTCATGAGCTTTCGCGCGAGTATCGCGAGTATGAGCGCACGTCGACGGTTGCCGCCAATGCTTACGTCGGTCCGAAAGTGAGCCAATATCTCGGCGATCTGGAGCGGCGCCTTCACGATCAGAAATTCGCTGGCAATCTGATGATCATGCAGTCGAATGGCGGTTTGTCGGAAGTCGAAATGGCACGTCGCCAATGCATTCAGATGATGGAGTCGGGCCCCGCTGGCGGTGTCGTCGGCACCATGGCGCTTTGTGAACTGCTCGATCTCGATGCGGCGATCGCATTCGACATGGGCGGCACGACGGCCAAGGCCTGCGTGATTCGCCGCGGTCAGCCAAGCTTGTCGCCGGACTATTTTATCGGCGGCTACAATGAAGGTCTCGCGATTCGAATTCCCGTGCTCGACATCGTCGAGGTCGGGACCGGCGGCGGCAGCATCGCATGGCTTGATGAGGGCGAGGGACTTCATGTGGGACCGCGGAGCGCCGGAGCGGAACCCGGTCCGGCGAGCTACGGCCGCGGCGGCACCGAGCCGACGGTCACTGACGCGAACGTGATTCTCGGCCGGCTTTCTCCTGAGCGCTTTCTCGGTGGCGAAATGCGGCTCGATCAGGCGGCTGCGGAAACCGCTTTGCGCGAGCGTTTGGCGCGACCTCTGAGCGTAAGCCAGCAACGCGCGGCCGAAGGAATGCTCCAGGTCGCCACATCGGCGATGGCCAATGCGGTCAGGCATGTAACGCTCGAGCGCGGTCTCGATCCGCGCGATTTTACTCTTGTGGCTTACGGTGGCGGGGGTCCTCTTCACGCCGCGTCAGTGGCGAAGGAATTATCGATCGGCAAGATCATTATTCCGACTGCGCCAGGTCATTTCTCGGCGGTCGGTATGCTGATGGCGGACCTGCGCCGCGATTACGTTCAGACGTTGTTCGAGCGAATGGACGACCTCGAGATGTTTCAACTCGAAGATCAATACGAAAAATTGGAAGACGAAGGCCGTCTGGCGCTCGAGGCTTCGGGTATTCCGACGGATCGCATTCTTTTCGAGCGCGCCGCGGACATGCGCTACGTGGGTCAAGAGCATGCGGTAGTGGTGCGCATGCCGGCCCATGTTGGCGACGAGTCTGCGCGTGCCGAGATCAAGCGGCTTTTCGATGAAGCGCATGAGCTCCGTTACAGCCACAGTGCGCCGGGAGAATCCGCTGATATCGTGAGCCTGCGCGTCTCGGCGATCGGACGATTAGGCAAACCGGAAGTTCCTCGGATTCCGGCGGGCGAGAAAAATCCGCCAGCAGAAGCAAAACGCGGCGTTCGCACCGTGATCTTCGATGGCGCCGGAGCCGTGGAAGCCTCTGTCTTTGATAGAGCCAAACTATTGGCGAAGAACGTGATCGCCGGCCCGGCGATTATCGAAGAGACGGCGTCGACAACCGTGATCGAGCCGGGCGATGTGGTGGCGGTGAATGAGTATGGGCATCTGGTGATGGAACTCGGGAATGCGAATAGGACTGAGGACTGAGCACAGAGGACTGAGCGACGGATCCAGAAGCTCAGTCCTCAGCACTCGTGACTCAGTCCTGATGGTCAAAACTCATGACAATGACACGAACAGGAACTTCAGCGAACGTGGATGCGTTCACCGCCGAAGTGATTCGCAGCGCGCTGGTAGCGATCACCGGCGAGATGAAGACGAATCTGATGCGCACGGCGTATCACACGATCATTTACGAGGCGGAAGATTTTACCGTCGGGCTGTTCGATGCCGACGGCAATACCATTTCCATTGGATTGGGTCTGCCCATGTTCATTCGCGGCCTGTCGGACGCCATCAAAGCCAAGATCGCCCATTGGGGCCGAGAAAACATCGAACCGGGCGACATTCTGCTGACCAATGACAGTTACACTATGGGCAGCCACCTAAATCACATGATTTTTACGCTGCCCATTTTTCACGATGGCGAGCTGATGGCGTTCTCATCGTCGATGGCTCATTGGCAGGACGTCGGTGGACAACTCGGCGGCGTCACGCGCGATATTTTTTCCGAAGGGCTGCAGCTGCCGTTTGTGAAAAGCTTTCGTGCCGGCAAGGAAAATCTCGAGATCACGTCGATTATAAAAGCCAACGTGCGCGTGCCGGAGCGCGCCATGGGAGACATGCGCGCGCAGCTCGCGTCGATTCGTACCGGCGAGCGGCGGGTCATGCATTTGCTGCAGCGCTACGGCAACGAGGCATTCAAAGAAAGCATCCGGCTCATCTACGAGCAAAGCGAAAAAGTGGCACGTGCGGCGGTGGAAAAAATTCCCGACGGCCGCTACGAAGCCGAATCTTTCATGGACGACGACGGCGTGAATCTGCTCAAACATATTCCGATCAAGGTTCGTGTCGAGGTCAGTGGCGACACAATGACCGTCGATCTCTCGGGCGTGAGCCCACAGGTGGCGGGATTCTACAACTCCGGAATCACCGCGGGCCGCTCCGCCGCCGAAGTTGTCTTCAAATGTATTACCGCCCCGCTCTTGCTTCCGATCAATGATGGCTCGTTTCGCCCGCTCAAGATCATTCTCCCGCCCGGACGGGTGGTGAGCGCGGTCAAGCCGGCGCCGGTGCGCGTCTGGATGACGGTGCCGATGACGGTCTGCGATACGATTTTTCGGGCACTTGCTCCGGCCTGTCCCGAGCGCACCATTGCGGGACATTATGCTGATTTGTGCACCGTGAATCCGCACGGGTTCGACGCGGCGACGGGACGGTTTTTCTGGTCGCATATCGGTCATCCGGGTGGCGGCTGGGGCGCAAAACATGATGAAGACGGTATGAGCGCGACGGTATGCTTGAATGACGGCGATACGCACAATTCTCCAGTAGAAGCCACCGAAGCCAAAAGTCCGATTATTGTCGAGCAGCGCACATTGCGACAGGATTCCGGCGGGCCGGGCAAATTCCGCGGTGGCCTCGGCGTTGCCAATGAAGTGCGCATGCGGCGCACCGCGACCATCCATGCGCATGTGGAGCGGACGATTTGCGCTCCCTGGGGATTGCACGGCGGAAAAGACGCGCTGGCGAATCGAATTTCGATTCAGCGCACCGACGGCGCCGTCGAAAAATTTCCTACGGGAAAAATCAAGCCGACGGAAATTGATGCCGGCGATTCATTCTTGATCGAGACGGCAGGGGGCGGCGGTTTTTGGAATCCTTTGGAACGCGCTCCCGAGCGAGTGCTGGCGGATGTACGGGGCGGTTATGTCTCGCTCGAAGCCGCGCGGCGCGATTACGGCGTGGTGATACAGCAAAACGGACGCCACTTTGAACTGGAGATCGCGGCAACGGTGCAATTGCGCCAAGAGATGAGGAATGCCAAGGCTGGCAAGTTGGTCAATTGATGTCATTCTGAGGCGGAGCCGAAGAATCTCACTTTCGTAAGTCGCGAGATGCTTCGCTGCGCTCAGCATGACAGAACAATGTCTGTTCGATTATTGTTTCAATGTTTATTTTTCTGAGCCGGATGAAATCTGAAATCGCCAATTTCGAGCGAAACGCGGACACCGTGGATGCCTTCACCGCCGAGGTGATCCGCAGTGCGGTCGTCGCGATCACCGATGAAATGAAATCCAACCTCATGCGCACCGCATATAACATGATTATTTACGAAGCGGAGGATTTCACCGTCGGGCTGTTCGATGCCGACGGCAATACCATTTCAATCGGGCTTGGTTTGCCGATGTTCATCCGTGGCTTATCCGATGCCATCAAAGCCAAGATCGCCTACTGGGGCAAGAAAGAAATTTTTCCCGGCGACATCCTCCTGACCAATGATCCGCAGGTGATGGGCAGCCATTTAAATCACATGATTTTTACCCTGCCAATATTTCACGACGGCGCGCTCGTCGCTTTTTCCTCGTCGATGGGTCATTGGCAGGATGTCGGCGGTGTCCTGGGCGCGGTCACGCGCGATATTTTCTCCGAAGGTCTGCAGATGCCGTTCGTAAAGATCTTTAAACGGGGCAGCCAGGATGACGAGCTCACCGCGATCATTCGCAGCAATTGCCGCCTGCCGGAATTGGCCATGGGTGATTTCCGTGCTCAGATCGCCGCGATTCGGACCGGCGAGCGCCGCCTCGTCCAACTCCTGCAACGCTACGGCGTTGAGGCATTCAAGCAAAGCGTGCAAAAAATTTTCGACCAAAGCGAAAAGATCGCCCGTGCCGCAGTAGAAAACATTCCCGATGGCGTTTACGAAGCGGAATCCTTCATGGACGACGACGGCGTGAACGTCGGCAAGCACGTGCCCATCAAAGTTCGCGTCGAGGTGCGGGGCGATGAGATGATCGTCGACCTGAGCGGTGTCAGCCCGCAAGTGGCTGGGCCGTACAACTCGGGTTCGACCGCGGGCCGTTCGGCATCAGAGGTCGCCTTTAAATTTCTCACCACGCCGCTGCTTCTGCCGATCAATCACGGCTCGTTTCGGCCGCTCAAAGTGATCTTGCCGGCGGGTCGGATCGTGAGTGCGACGAAACCAGCACCCGTGCGCACCTGGATGACGGTGCCGATGACTGTGGCGGATACGATTTTCAAAGCGCTGGCGCCGGCATGTCCTGACCGGGTGATGGCGGGACAACACGACGATCTCGCAGTGCCGCGCACGTTCGGTCTCGATCCGAAGACCGGTCGCGCGTTTCACTTTCCGCAGACGCTTTCCGGTGGCGGTTGGGGTGCGCTATTTGACCGCGACGGACAAAACGCAACGTTTTGCATCAACGACGGCGATACGCACAATACGCCGGTGGAAGCGGGCGAGGGCAAAGGACCGATTTTTATCGCTTACAGAAGACTACACCAGGATTCCGGCGGGCCAGGCAAGTTTCGCGGCGGTCTCGGTGTGGCACAGGAAGTGCGCGTGCTTGCACCGGCAAGTGTGCAATCGGCGATGGAACGGACGCACTGCGCGCCATGGGGGCTTCACGGCGGAAAAGACGCCATGGCCAATCGCTTCAGCATTATGCGTAAGGACGGAACAGTGCAGAGGTTACCAACCGGTAAGACCGCGGGTCACGTCACGCTCGATTCCGGCGACGGTTTTCTGATCGAGGTCGGAGGCGGCGGTGGATTTTGGCCGCCCATGGAACGCGATCCCGAACGGGTTCTCGCCGATGTTCGTTCCGGCTATGTATCTTTGGAAGCGGCGCGACGCGACTACGGTGTGGTGATTCGCGCCGAGGGGCGCAAGTTCGAGATCGATCTTGCGCTCACTAAAGAACTGCGATGTAAATCAGGTCCAACCGGATAATTTCTAAACATGGCAGGCTGAGCGCCAGCGAAGCATCTCGCGGTCTTCGTCAAAAGGAAAACCAGATCCTTCGCCGTGGGCTCAGGATGATATATGCGATGTGATTCCGGGTAGGAACATTTTGATCACGTTCGGCAACGTGCCACGGTTGGTAAGAGGCGAGGCGGATTCATGACGACAAAATATCGACGGGCCGTTTTTCAGATTGCACGTGTTATGGTAGCGGCATTTGTCCTGGTTTTTTTCGCCGCGTTAGGATTTTCCCAAGAAGCGCGCACAAAAATCCGCATTTCGTATCCCAATATTTCAGTTTGTTGCTTGGCGTTATTTGCCGCTCAGCAGTGGAAGATCTTCGAGCAAAACGGGCTCGATGTGGAAATTATTCAAATGCGCTCGCAGGCGGCAAACTCGGCGCTGGCGAGCGGCGATATTCACTACGTCGCCGGCGTCGGTCCGAACTCGGTGGCAGCCACACTCAGGGGCTTGCCGTCGAAAGCGGTCTGGTTCGCCTCGGAGTCGTTGATCTACTCGGTGATGGCTCGACCGGAATTCAAGTCGCTCAAGGATTTGCGCGGGAAACGCATCGGACTCACTGGTCTGGGTGGCACGTCGGATGTCGCGCTCCGGATCGCGCTCGAAGCAGTCGGCGAAAATCCCAAAGACTTTATCATTGTTGCATTGGGCGCGCCCCAGCTCATGAGCGGCCTGGAAAACGGCAGCATCGAAGCGGCGGAGCTCAACTCTCCGCTGAATTATTACGCCAAGAAAAAGGGCTTTCGCGAGTTGCTCGACATCGGTACGCATGTCCAGATGCCGCTGGGCGGACTGACGGCGTCGAACGCCTCGATCCAGAACCGCACAAACGAGCTCCGGCGCGTCATCCGATCGCTGCAAATCGCCAAGCGAACGCTGCTTCAGTCGAAAGAGAGGGCGATGGATTTGATCATGCGTACTATTCGCGTGGATCGTGAAGTCGCCGATGAAATGTTCGCGGAGAATCGACGGAGCGCCGCGGGTAATGGTGTGCCGACCCGTGAGGGAATGGAACAGATCGTGAAATCATTACAGCTCCTGGGACAGTTTACCGGCAGAAAAATCGCGTTTGAGGAAATCACCGATGCGCGGATCGCCAGGGAAGTGGCAAAGGAACTCGGGTATAAAGTTGATTAGGATCGGATTTCACGGGCGGGTGTTTGCGGAACTGCGCTAAACCTCAATGAGGAGTTTTCTGAATCACGTCCAGATACTTGAGTCCGGAAGCCGTGTTAAAAATCACTACCTCATCGGCGGCTCTGATCCAGTCATTTAGTCGGAGTCGGCGCAGCGCCGCAACGCAAGCCGCGCCTTCCGGGCAGAAAAAAATGCCCTCGCTTTTTCCGACCCGAGGGATTTCTTCAAGCATCGCTTCATCGCTAGCGCTCACCGCAGTGCCGCCGCTTTCGCGGATGGCCTGCAGAATCAAAAAATCGGCGACGGCTTGCGGAACTCGCAGACCAGAAGCAACGGTCTTGGCATTTTGCCAAGGCTCCGCCGCTGTCTTGCCTTCCTCAAAGGCCTTGACGATAGGCGCACAGCCGCTCGCTTGCACCGAAACCATGCGCGGCCGCGCGCTCCCGATCCAGCCCAATTCTTCGAGCTCTCCGAAGGCTTTCCACATGCCGATAAGTCCGGTGCCGCCGCCTGTCGGATAAATGATGACATCGGGAACGCGCCAACCCAGTTGTTCGGTAATCTCGTAGCCCATGGTCTTTTTGCCTTCGAGCCGATAGGGCTCTTTCAGAGTTGAAAGGTCGAACCAACCTTCAGCGGCTTTCCGCTCGGCGATGATTCGACCGCAATCGTTGATCAGGCCATCGACTAAACTGAGCCGCGCGCCGTATTGCGCAGCTTCAACTTGATTCGCCATTGGGGTATCGCGCGGCATGAAGACGTGCGCTTCGATGCCGGCGCGTGCTGCGTAAGCGGCAAAGGAGCCGCCCGCGTTACCGGCAGAGGGGATCGCCGCCTTGGTGACACCGAGCTCCTTGGCTCGTGAGATCGCCACCGACAGGCCTCGGTCCTTGAAGGAGCCGGTCGGGTTCTGCGCTTCGTCCTTGATCCAGAGTTGCCGCACACCGAGCTCGATCGCAAGGTTTTTTGCGTCGAGCAGCGGCGTATAGCCCTCACCGATCGAGATAAGGTTTGCTTCACTTTGTAGCGGCAAAAGCTCGCGATAACGCCAGAGCGATGCGACTCGATCACAGAAAACAGATTTAGCGAGGAGTTCTTTGGCTCGGTCGAGATCATACCGAACCATCAACGGTGAACCGCAGGGGCAGAGGGTTAGCAGCTCGGACAACTCAAATCGTCGCTGACAACGAGGGCAAACGATCTCCCGTGCAAAAGATACTGGCGAGTTCAGATTGCGAGCAGATGTCACAGCTTGGCCTCTTGCAACAACCTCTATCCTGAATACGGTTCAGTACCAAGGGTGACTCGAACTACCGCTGTTAGCCGCAGGCTGGAAAATTGTTGTTTTCTGAAATACTGTTGGCGTGACGCAATGGTTCCGTTCGGGAAAGATTTCTCGCGGAGTTTACCCTGAGCGAACCGAATGGGTTCGAAATGACAAGCACAATAGATTTGTCATTCCGAGCGAACGGCGAGGAATCTTTCCTTGATTTGAGTTTAACGAGAATTCAATCGATCAGTAATTTCTAAATTTATTAGAGGCATACTATGAGCGATCCTCATGCACTTCCCGACACGCCCGAGCTTCAGGCACTCCACGCCCGTCTTGCAGAGTATTCCTTGGCCGGCCATTGGCAGGCGCGCGAAAAGAATCCTGAGCTTGTGCCGTACCTTTGGCCCTGGTCGATGATTTATTCGTGTTTGATGGAATCGGGCGAGGTGGTTCAGCTCGGCGGCATCGATGATGCAGCAAAACGGCGCACAGTCCAGCTGGTCAATCCGGCGCTCCATACGAGGAAAGCAACTACACGCACGCTGCAGATGTCGATCCAGCTCGTCAAGCCGGGAGAGCGCGCGGAGTGCCATCGCCATAGCGCGGCGGCGTTACGCTTCGTCGTCGAGGGCGACGGCACCGCTTATACCAATGTTGAAGGCGAAGAGATGCTGATGGAGCCGGGTGATCTCGTGCTGACGCCAAATTGGAGCTGGCATGATCATTTCAATGCGGGAAAAAATAATGTTGTTTGGCTCGATGTGCTCGACTCGCATTTGACTCGTTATCTCGATGCCGGTTTTGAGGAAAACTACGGTGAGGGTCCGGCGCAACCGATCGTCAGGCACGATGGCGCCTGCAAGCAGCGTTATGGCGCGATTCGCCCGCGCGTGATGAGTAGCAGTAGCGCAGCCTTGCCGTATAACTACAAATGGCGTGACACCCGGGAGGCGCTGAATGAAACGGCTGCTGGCGGTCCTTTAGACGCTCACGACGGCGTGTTGCTGGAGTACAGTTACCCGCTCACCGGCGGCCCAACCATGCCGACGATCGGCTGTTGGGTTCAGATGATTCCTCCCGGCGAAAGCACCGCTCCACATCGCCATACGAGCAGCACAATCTATCATGTCGTCGAGGGCGAGGGAGTTACGAGCGTAGGAAAATCGAAGTCCGCAATGAAAGATCTCACCTGGCGAGCGCGGGACTGTTTTTTCGTCCCGTCATGGAACTGGCATTCTTTCAAGAATCTCTCGCGCAAAGCCCCCGTAATAATGTTTTCCGTAACCGATCGGCCGGTGCTAGAAAGCCTGGGACTATTCCGGGAAGAAGAATGAGATTGAAGGGATTTGAGATGGGACGATCATACAAATGCATCTCCGCTGACGGGCATATCGACCTCAATCCGGACATCTGGCGCGATCGAGTGCAAATTAAGTATCGCGAGCGCGCGCCCAAGCGGATCAAGATGCCCAACGGCTCCGACGCTGTCGTGATTGATGGCGGCAAGCCCAATACCATCGGGATTACGCGCAGCGTGCGCGTACCGCACGCGGACCTCGCCAAGCAAGTTCCGACGTTCGAAACCTGCGCGGGAACCGGCACGCCTGAGCAGCGTTTGGCGGAACAGGATCAGGACGGCATCGATTGCGAAATTCTCTTTTCACAGATCACGTTTGTCCTGCGGCAGACCAAAGACGATGACCTTTATTGCGATTGCATCCGCGCCTATAACGAGTTTCTCGCCGAAGAGTACATGGCGCCGGCGCCGGATCGATTGGTTTGTATGGGCACGCTGCCCACCACGGGCGTGGATGATGCAATCAAAGAGCTGGAGCACTGCGTCGGCCTCGGCATGAAAGGCGTGAAGCTCGACCGCTATCCCAGCGGCAAGAGTTATCCGACGGAAGAGGACGACAAGTTCTGGGCAGCGGCGCTCGATTTGGGAATTGCCCTGACCAATCACAACACCGGAAACATGGGATCCGGAAGAGGGGAGCCTGATTTTCTTTATGCTAAAGACCCGGGTCACGACGTGCATCAGAAAGACGCGTTTAAGTTTTTTACTCGTTTTACGAACGATTGCATGACCGCTTCATTGCAAATGGCCTTCGCGGGTGTGTGGGACCGGTTTCCCAAATTAAAATTCTATTGGGCGGAAACGATGATTGGCTGGGTAGAGTATGGACTGTGGCAGGTGGATGACCACTATAAACGGTACATGGGCATGATTCACGAAGCGTGGGGATTGCCGAAACTGGAGCGCATGCCGAGTGAATACCTCAAGGAGCGAAACTACTGGGGCTTTCTCCGTGATCCGGTGGGCATCAAACGACGCCAATGTATCGGATATGACAAAATCATGTGGGGCACGGACTTCGCCCATGCGGCGAGCGATTTCCCGAATTCGCAAAAATATCTGGCCGAAGATTTCGCCGGCGTGCCGGAAAACGAATTGCGAGCGATATTGGTCGATAATTGTGTAAGGTATTTTCACTTGGATCGATAGGATTTTCACCACGAAGAGCACGAAGAGAAGAACCGATAATTTCCGAAACTTCGTTTCCTTCGTGATCTTCGCGGTGAGAAAAATCATTCGAGGATAAAGCGTGATTGACGTTGGAACCACACACGAAGATCTCGAGCGCTTTTTGGCTGAGCATCATCTCGTCGGCGCGGGACTCAGACGTGACGGGCACACCACGCCGCGGCAGGGCAACACCTCGGCGCAGTGGAAGTGGGACGGTATTTATCGCGGCCTGATGCGCTCGGGAGAGATTGTCACGGTCGGTCCTAATGGCATGACCGGTATGCGCTCCGTCGTCGGTGTTGAGGCGAGAAGATTTCCGATCTGGATGAACGCACAAATTTTAATGCCCAGGGAACGCACGCAGTGTCATCGGAATTTGCGGAGCGAAACCCGGCTTGTCTGCCAGGCACCGAAGGATGCCGTGTTCGTCTGCGAATACGAAGCTTATCCGATGGAGCGCGGCGATGTGATCGTCAGTCCGGCTTGGACGTTTCACGATCACTGGAACAAGGATACGACGCCGGCAATCTGGATCGACGGGTACGACAACGGCTATAATCCGAACGTAAATATCAATGAGCGCATGCCCGACGACCAGCCATACGAAGAAATAAAAAAGCCCGCGGCTTACGGCCAGCGCACCCTCGGGCTCGCACGGCCGATATCGAACGAACCACCGTTTCCGCTGCCGCCGATGCGTTACCCGTGGGCGGATACCTACGGCGCTTTGAGTGCGCTAAGAGAAAACGACGAGCTTGATCCCCACGACGGCATCATGATCATGCTCTCAAGCCCCGTGGACGGTGGGCCGACTCTGCCGACCATTGCCTGGCAAGCGCAGCTGCTAAGCAAAGGCCAGAAAACGCTGCCGCACCGCCACAACAGCACGAGTTTCTACTTCGCCTTCGAAGGCGCAGGCGCTGTCGTAATCGAAAGCGAGCGCTTGGCATATGAGCAGGGCGATATCTTCGCTGTGCCGGCGTGGAAGTGGCATTATCATGAGAATGCCACTGAACAGGACACGATCCTGTTCTCCATCGACGATTGGCCCGCGATGAAAAAGCTTGGTTTTTACATGAAAGAAGAAGCGAAGGGTTTTTGAAAAGTTCCTTCGCGCAAAGCCTCGCAGGCGGCTGATCCCTCGATTACATTCGGCACACGCTGCGGAAACCGCTAGCATTTACGGCTGTACGGAACGATGATGCGTTTCGACAGACCTCAAGCATCCTACACGCTGCAGTTCCTCCCACAGAATGGAATTTGGAAACCACCGTTTTCCAAGCGCGACACACCATCATCGTCACAAATACCTCATGGATCTCGCGAATATGTAAATGCGCAATTGGCTGTAGCCACTGAGATTACTTTCGTGTAAGAGAAGAGCCGCAATGGACAACACCGGTCCGGCCGAGGCAATTGCGGTCGCGCAGCGCGATGTCGCGCCGGCGCTTTCGAAGATCGCCGTCAGTCTGCGTGGTCTGTGGAAGACCTATCCCGGTAGCAACAAGCCCGCCGTGCAGAATCTATCCCTCGATGTACATGACGGTGAGATCGTCACTTTGCTCGGCCCGAGCGGTTGCGGCAAGACAACCACGCTGCGCATGGTTGCAGGATTGGAAACACCTGATGCGGGCGACATTTTTTTCGGCGATCAGGCGGTCGTCGTGACCTCGCGTCGGTTTTCGTTGCCGCCCAACAAACGCAATGTTGGCATGGTCTTTCAGTCCTACGCCATTTGGCCGCATATGACCGTAGCGCAGAACGTCGCGTTCCCGCTCAAGGCTCGAAGGGTTCCTAAACGGGAAATCGTCGAGCGCGTGCAGCGCGCGCTCGATCTCGTCGGATTGTCAGGATTCGAAGATCGCCCCGGCCCTTTGCTGAGCGGAGGACAACAGCAGCGAGTCGCCTTCGCGCGAGCGCTGGTCACTGAACCGCGGGTTTTATTGCTGGACGAGCCGTTCAGCAATCTGGATGCAAAACTCCGCGAGCAGATGCGCATCAGTGTCAAGCTCC